>Ga0210401_10000967_pt1 | contig 34573 bp, 30 predicted proteins | sample IncBWH32MmetaG_FD_150866 | JGI IMG/M metagenome (GOLD analysis project Ga0210401, IMG submission 150866) | Forest soil microbial communities from Barre Woods Harvard Forest LTER site, Petersham, Massachusetts, United States - Inc-BW-H-32-M | ecosystem: Environmental > Terrestrial > Soil >... | reverse complement strand
GATAGTAAATAATTTTATGACTATACCGCAAAACGAAAATGTGAATCAAAAAAATAACTAATTTTAAAATCAGAAAGTGTCCAAATATTTTTAACTATAAAAGTTCGCATTGGTTTGAAGACGTACAGTCTAGTTGCAATTCCGTTAAGAATTCAGCTAACGCAATTGCTTTTTGTTCGCCTTCGCTCAAAATATCAGTTAATAAATGCTTATTTATCCTATGTGTTACTTTTGAATTCCCTCTTTCAGTTCCAAAACCTAAATCAATATTTATGTTTGTCTTTCTAAATGCTTTCAATTCATCTTTGAAAATGGTATCAAAGTTTATTGAAATTAACTCTTCTCTTGCTTGAGTAGTTTTTCTACTGATAGCCGATGTATTAAAACTACTAGCATTTTTATTTAGCACAGAAACTATTTTATGATTGTCAATAGCCTTCTTAACCTCGACAATTTTTCCTGACAATAATTTACGGTCTTTTAATTCTTCTATTTTCTTTTTTAGCTCGGCTTCTTTTGTTGCAATATTTAACAAAAGGTCTTGTTTATCTTTTAGGTCTAAAGCTATTGCCGAATTTTTTTCACTTAAAAATTTAGAGTATTTTGAATATTCAAAGCTAAACGTTGAATCCTTAGCTAACTTATCAGTAGTGAAAGTTGATTTTAATACCTCTAAACTGGTGTTATATTCGGTTATTTCTTTCGGTTGAATTATTTGCTCACTTTCATCTAATCCAAATGTTGGTTGATGAAATGTTAGATTGGTTTCTACTTTCAAAACCTGATTAATAATATCCGTTTTCTTCTTTTTTAATGATTGCAAATTTTCTTGTGTCGTATCATTAAGAAGTGTTCTGTAACTTGACAACAATTCTTTTGACGAGGTTTGCAACGGCTGTAAGCAATAAATACAATTCTCTTCACTTTCAGGGTATTGAGGCTTATTAATAATTTTTATATAGTCTTCCGCCGCTTTTATAAATAATTGAAATTGTTTTGTCGCATAAAATTCAATCCCGTTTGATTCTGCAATTTCCTTTATTCCGGTTTGTGTCTTACTTTCTAATTCCGCAATTTGATTGTTAAGCTCAATAAGTGCTAGCCACTTCTCGGGCGTAAAATTTATTTCTGCAAATTGAATCTTTCCAATCAAAATGCCTAGTTCTTTCGTGGAGGCATTTAAGTTTTGTATTTGGGTTTCAAGTAATGTTTTGTTCAGTTTTTCTAACTCTGTTTCTAATGTCTTTAATTCTTGCTCTTGTGTAGGCGTTATAGTTGCAAGTTCAGTTAGTTTTGCCTCGGTAGACTTAGCGGATAATTCAGAAATAAATAGTTGTTGAGGTGTTCCAATATTTAATGTATCAATCCCCACAATAGCTGTTGGATGCAAAACTGTTTTTACATTTAATAGTTTCGTCAACTCATTTAATTCAGATGTAACAATATTGAATAAATGAAATCCAATCGGCAAAACAATTAGTTGCCTGTCAGATAAAGAAATTTGAACGCAATTATTATTAAAAACAGAAATGTTTTCTAATTCGTCATTCTTATTTGTGCCATTCCAAATAAAGGTTTCGTCAATTCCATTTGCTTTAAATTTTATAGTAGCTGATTTTACTTCGTCGGATGCGCCAAAAATATTTGATAGAATCTTATTGTTGTTATCATAACTAAACCCAAGTGTTTTAAGAATTCGTCCGTAGCCAGTTTTTCCTGTTCCATTTTCCCCGAAAATTACAGTTAGATTTTTACTGAAAGTTACAGTTTGATTTTTTGCTAGTCGATTTACGCCAGTTACCCCTGAAAGTGTATTTAGTTCAATTTGTTTGCTTGTCGGCGTGTAAGTTGGTTTCACTATCGTCAATACGGGTAAACCATTATGTAATTGAATAGATTGTAAAAAATAATTAAATACTGTTTGTCTATCAGATGGAGACAACTCACTTTCAGTGCTAACGATTATACTAATTAAATGTTTTGCCCAGTCGCCTTGCGTTTCTGCCCACTCCCAAAGGAAATCTACAATCCCCTTTTTACTTGTTGTTGTTGAAATCATTACGAATTGCTTTTAGCTATGAGTTTAGGTCAATAATAATTAGTAGAGCAGATTTATTATAAAAGTAATAGTTATTACTGAATGAAAATAAAAAACCTTCTTTAGGAAGGATTTTCAAAAAGATATTAGTTGATTACTATATAGTAAATACGTAGCCGATTTGTAGGTTCAATGTTAATCTATTTCCGAGCTTTTTTAGGTGCCGACTTCTTAGCCAATTTCTTTACGGCTTTCTTGGTTGCCTTTTTAGGGGTAGATTTTTTAGCTGCCTTCTTTACAGCTTTTTTAGGTGCCGACTTCTTAGCTACTTTCTTTACAGCTTTCTTGGTTGCCTTTTTAGGGGTAGATTTTTTAGCTGCCTTCTTTACAGCTTTTTTAGGTGTCGACTTCTTAGCTATTATTTTCTTTGGAGATTTTTTTTCTTCGATATTTTGTATTGATAATTTTTCCTTATTAAGTATATCTATACGACAAGTAATTCTAATTTTATCTATAAAGCGCTTTGAAAACCTGTGTGAATAAGAACATAAAATAATTTTTTCTGCTCTTCCACGGAGTGAAAGGACTTCCTTCTCAATACTATCTTTTAACCCAGAAAGTAACTCATTAGCCCTTCTTTCAGCATTTTTAAAATCATCATCAGTTTTTATATCAAAATCGTTAATATTTGTTTTTATATAAAAATTTAAAACTATTGGTAATCCAAACCGATAACATACAAACCTTTTATCTGCTCTTCTTAAAATTTGTTCTCTATTTTCATACCAAGAAATACAATCTTTTGAAACTTCTTTAGTTTTATAAGTTGTAGTTACCGAATATCTAATTGTTGAAACCTCATCAACATTAGTAATTTGGTGAGTAGTTCCCCAAAAATTATAGCCAAATTCTTTTCCGGAGATAAATAAACCTATTGAAAAATCATCGTCATGATCTTCACTATCCTCTTTCTCCAAAATATCAGAAGGTCCCCCAAAGTTTGGTATTACAAAATCTTTCAATTCTAATAGGAAATCTTTTATATGTTCTTTTAAGTCCTCTGTAACTACCATTTTATTTATTTTATATGTAAAAATATAAAATCATTTTGACTTCAATAACTAGCGATAAGTTTTAGTTTAAATTAGTCCTTACCGAATCTTTTGAGAAGTATTTTTCTTGTTTAATAAGATAGTTATAGAAATTATTTATGTCTTGGTGGTTATCTATTCTTTCAAAGTGTGTGTTTGATAAGCCTTTGAAGGTAGTATAGAATTCAGACTTTATAACCTCAACATTCAAATCCGTAGAAAGTAATAAATGTACATGCTCTCCTAATCTATTAATGTCGGCCTCTATTCCTTTTGATATATCGCCACTATATTCAATCACAAAAAGAAATTTAATCGGTTTGAATTTGTATTGATAGTTTCTCATTAAACTATGTAGATACACATTCGTATTAAATCTTAAATCCCCGATATGTATTACTTCACGGGGGTTAATTACTATATGGTATAAAGGTGTTTCGCCTTTGATGAGGTTAAACGATTTAATTATTTTATCTGATATATCTTTTTGAGTTATCATTATTTGATAGGATATTTTGGGGTATAACCCAACCAAGGGGAAACATTAGTTGAGGTTAATTGTATTGCCGTTAAACACTTTTATTTCCGAGTGTGAGAACTCTGCGCAATTTTACTTATATCTTTCTAACTGAACTTTTAATCCGTCTATTCTAATCTTTAATTTCAATATTTCCTTTTTCTTAAAATCCTTTTCCATCCTTAATTTATCCTTATTAATCTTAATGTTCCCGTTTAGTTTGTTTATTGTATCTATATTCATAATTCTTTATTTATCCTTTCTATCAGTATCTTTTCCATTAATGTAAATAAAGAGTTTTGAGAGTATAAGAATTGATTTTTGTATTCAGCATCCCTTGAAATACCATTCCTTTTTATTTCTCTTTGAATCTTTGATTTTGATACCCCAACGATTTCCATGATTGTATTTATATCGTATAGTTTAGAGTTTTCTTCGTTTATATAACTTATTATTTTCATGCTTTCTTTTTAATCTTTTATACTCGTTTAAGAGTTCGTCAATAATGGCATCGTCTTCCGTTCCTTCTTCTCCATCTATGTTTTCCTCATCGTCAAATTCATTTACTTTTTTAGATTTCTTTTTTTTTGGTAGTTGGGGTTCCTCGTTATCTTCATCGTCCTGATCTTGACTATCAATATCTATTTCCTCTTCATCTTCCTCACCCTGAGGATCCTTGGAATACTTTTCTACAATGAACTTTATAAAGTCCGTATGTATATACTTTCGTTTCATATTGTTGTTTATTTTTTGAACCGATTTACTTCGGTTTATGAATTATATATTAAAATCAAAAAATGTTTTTTCAACTTTAATACTTTATCTCTTAAACCCTTTTAATCTTATAACGATAATACCACTCTTTAGTAGTAAATCTCTTACCCCACTTATATCGGTAAATGATGGTATGATTAAGTATTTACCAAGAATGAAAGAATGTTTTCCGGAATGATTTTTTGAGTACCAATTAATTTGTCTTATATGGTTTTGTGTAATTTTTGATACTGATTTGACCTCAACAATTACTTTCTTAAAGTAGCTTGTGTTATTATATCTTATTTGTTTATAGACTATGAAATCAGGTCTATATCCTTCTTTACTTGTATCCTGAGAGATAATCTCATATCCTTTGGAAAAGGGAAATCGTTTTCTAATAGTTAGATATGAGTTGATATACATATCATTTTCAATAAACTTTATTCTAGCCACCCATAAGAACCATATTTTGTGCCGATTTATGTCAAGTCGGTTATTGATATATATAAAAATTGAGTTCTTTATTTTTTTATCTTTACTCAAGATATGGGAATTATAAATAAGATTTAATTAACATCATGATAATTGATTTTACTGAAATCCCTATGGCAAACAAGGGTGGGGGAAAACAGGATCTTTTTGAACAATTTTCCTGTGATTTTCTTGAAACGATAGGTTTCAAAATATTAAGGAGACCTGATAGAGGGGCGGATGGAAAAAAGGATATGATTGTAAGTGAAAACAGGAAAGGTGTTGAAGGTGAAACTATAATAAAGTGGTTAGTTAGTTGTAAGCACTTTGCTCATACTGGTACCTCAGTTAAAGATACTGATGAGTTGGATATTTACGATAGAGTAATTAATCATAAATGCGATGGTTTTATGGGGATTTATTCTACCATACCTGGTTCTACACTCTCAAATAAACTTAGTGGATTGGAAAGTAAAATTCAGACTACTATTTATGATTCAACAAGAATTGAAAAATGTGTTATGTCGAGTAACCAAAAGGATAGACTTCTTTCTAGTTACTTCTCCAAATCTTATACCAAATATAGAAAACAAATCCCTTTAGAGGATATTCAAGACAAACAACATATTGAAACCCAATTAACAGAGGAAGATGTTTTAAGAATTACTAAAACAGCGTTAATTAGTTTAGAGATTGAAAAAATTAAGGAAGAATATTTCGATACTGATTGGCATAACAGGGAAAATCCTTTAAATAAATTATATCGGTTTTCAGACCATTCAAATGGAATAGTTTCAGGAGTTATTTTCGATTTCCTCCAATCAGTTGCTAACCAAACAAGATCAAAAATGCCTTCTGATATTGCTATGGCTATTAACGGACTGATTATGAATTTTTTTTCCTCATCATTCGAGGAGACAGAAAAGGAACTGATAAAAAATGGAAAAAAGTGTATTTACATAGGATATGGTTTGGTTTATGATTCATTTATTTATCTTAATAATTTTAAGATAGCATCTTATGGACTTTCAATAATTAAGTTCATTTACAGAGAAGGAAAACAAAATAAAATATCTGAGTTAACCGAATCCGTTTTACATCAATATGAGGAACTTGAAAGAACTCTTAATAGACCCGAAAGAAATGATCTAAATTACGCAAAGGAATTAGTAAAAGTCTTTAAGGATGATTTAGATACTTGGGATTTGGGGTTTCCAATTTTACCTGATCACCTATATAAATTAGTAGAGAAGGAAAAGTAAAGAAATTGAAAGAGGTTATCCTAAAAAATTAAAGAACACGAAAATAAATGAAAACTTTAATTGAATTAGAAATAGAATTAAAGGAAGTAATAAAGGAAAAAGATAAATATTTAATGGTGGTAATCACTATATTTGATAAAGAACAACAATCGAGTATATATGAAAAGTTGGCAAAACTTCGTGAATCAGAAAAGTATCTTACTAAGGAAATCGAAAAATTAAAGAAATAGATATTACTTCTTAAAAGTCTCATTAAGAACACTTGCCAACCTCAACCCAGCAACCATTAATTGTTTTTCTATAATTGGTAAAGACTTTGTAATGTACTCATCATTTATTCCGGCAGTAGGATAGTCATAAACGATAAATAAATTTCCCCGTGATTCTTTATACCATTCTATAACATCTATTTTTTCATACTTTTTAATGTCCTCAGGGGTTAAACTTTTACATAAATCTGTTACCCCCTTTTGAACATCGGTAAGTCTCGATTCAATAATTCTACTATCCCAAATACTATGAAGGTTTGTCGGTTTCCCGTTAAAATCCATTTTAATATCATTACCACCTTTATCACTCGCATAACCACAATGTAAAGGTTGGTGTAAGTCTCCTATTAAGTGAAACAATAATTTTAAGTCCGTATTAATTTTTTCTTTACTTAATTTTGATTTGTTGGTTAATTCTTGAATTGATTTTTCAATCTCATTAACTGCGTCTTCTTCCTCTCTCCTTACATAAGTTTTATCTTTCTCAACATCTGCGTAGTGCCAAGTTTTCATATAGTCAAACGAATGGTCGCTTCTTACATCGTCCATCCAAGTTGAAGCTTCCTGAAAGGTCATGGTTCCTAAGTATTTTTGAACTGAGTCCTTTACACCTTTGTTGAGGTAAGTAAGTGCGATTTCGGCAACCATGTTATGTCCCACTTTACCCCAAGCCAAAGAGGTGGTTGTTTTACAAACTAATACTATTAATAGGGATAGACTTAATTTTCTCATTGGTGTTGTAAGATTTATAGTTAATCAATTCAGTAAATATACCTTTCAATTTAATTCGTTTATGACCGAATGAAAAATGTATATACAAAGCAGTACAAAAACCTCATTTATTTTTTGTTAGATAGTATTCTGTAATTTCAAGATGAAAACAAGACGAATAAAGTATTAATACTTTATAAGTAACTAATTATTAGTTAAATACATTTATAGTATCTGGTTCTTTTACATCCGAAAAATCAGGCACATCAAGTGTTTCGTCAAGAATAAAAAACTTTTCGGCATTAAATTGTAGTTTTTCTAAAGCAGAATCATTGCCATTAAAAAAACTAATCACATCTTTAATATGATTAGCCGCGTAAACCTCTAAACCCTCAACCACCGAGGCCTCAGCAGCATTTTCAGTCGGAACAATAATGCCCTTAAACCCTTCTTCTTTAGCTTTTATAGCAATTGGTAGAACACCTTTTATAGGTCGAATAACACCATCAAGCGCCAACTCACCCATAATCACATAATCTTCTAAAACATCTGTTTTGATTTGCTCAGATGCAGCCAAAATGCCAATAGCTAAAGTTAAATCGTATGACGAACCTTCTTTTTTAATATCGGCAGGCGCCATATTAATAGTAATTTGTTTTCCGGGAATTTTATACCCGTTGTTTTTTAAGGCGGCATCAATGCGCTGGTGGCTCTCTTTAACAGCGTTATCGGGCAAACCAACCAAATAAAAATTTACCCCGGGCACAATATTTACTTCAACCGTAATTTTGGTAGCCAATATGCCATAAACAGCACAACCATATACTTTAACAAGCATAATTTTAGTATTAAGAAATATTTTTTACTTTTAACGGATATAAATTTAGCAAAGTTATTTGGGTAGGTTTATATGGATAACTAAAATTAAATATCATGCAGAAAATAATTACGCTTTTAGTCCTTACTTTTTCACTTAATCTTTTAGCACAAGAAACACCAAAGGTAGATTTAAATTGTTATAACAAGTGGGCTCAAAAATTTGATGAGCGTGGAGCAGAAGATATTGCTGATGGAACCTATATGGATGTAATCGTTACTTTTAGAAATGGAGCAAACGCAGAGTGTTTTCAGGGTAAGGCGGTAGTAAAAGAACATAAAGTAGAAACATTTTATATTATGTTGGACGATGGTACCTATGATGCTGTACAACGTATTTGGAAAAATGATGTAAAAGACATCAATATTGTTAGCGGAATAAGCAAAACACTTATTACAAAAGATAACCAATTGGTAAATATTATTTGGCCGAAAAAAATAAAACCAAAAAAAGCGGGCTTTAAAAAAGCTCCTGAGCCTACAGACGATTAAGCCATGCCCGAAAAAAATAAACGGGTTTTGTGTAAGGATTTGGGGCTGATTGATTACAAAGTCTGTTGGGATTATCAAGAAGAATTACAGCAAAAAATTGTTGCACAAAAAACGATTAATCGTTCTTTGTCTGAGGCGGAGCAACAACCAACCAACAATTATCTTTTATTTGTAGAACACCCCCATGTTTATACGCTAGGTAAAAGCGGAGATGAAAATAATTTATTGATATCTGGCGAGTTTTTAAAAAGCATTAATGCTACCTACTATAAAATAAACCGTGGTGGAGATATAACCTATCATGGCCCGGGGCAGCTAGTAGTTTATCCTATTTTAGATTTAGAAAACTTTTTTACCGACATACACAAATATTTGCGTTTACTAGAAGAGGTTGTTATTAAAATAATGGCAGATTATAATCTTACGGTTGGCCGTAGCAGGGGAGAAACGGGTGTGTGGTTAGATGCTGATACAAAAAAAGCACGTAAAATTTGTGCCATTGGTGTGCATTGTAGCAGGTGGGTTACTAAACATGGTTTAGCGTTTAATGTAAATGCCGACATGAGTTATTTTCAGCACATAGTGCCTTGTGGCATTACCGATAAAGCGGTTACCTCACTTGAAAAAGAATTAGGCAAAAAAGTTGACATGCAAGAAATAAAACAAAAGTTTAAAAAATATTTTGTTGAGGTTTTTGAATGTGAGTTAGGTTCTTTTTAATCTATTCCTTAGACAAGTGAGAGGCTATAGCCAGTTTAATTTCCCCATAACTATATTCGGTACCCAATAATTGTTTGATAGGGTTTACCAAAAAAGTATCTAATTGTTTAGCGGCAGCAATAATTTCCTCTACTCGCTTATCCGATACAATACTGCTTATATCAATTTCGCCCTTGGCGGCGTAATAAGACAAGTGCCCTTCAACAGTGCCTGTTGTTATTTTTCGTATGCCCGCAATTTCCGGAATAGTTTTACCCTGTGTAAACAAAACAAAAGTTTCTTTCTTGGTATCTACCTTTTCTTTTTTAACGGCACTCTTTTTTTCTTTCGGATTTTTTAAGGATTTTTTCTTTTCCGGTTTTTCTTCTTCGTAATAAACAACGCCGTTGTTTTCGGTTTCCGGCTTGGTGTGCGCTTGTTTTATTTGTTCAATTCTTGTTCGGTCGTTTAGTATAGTGGCTAAATCTTCTCGGGTAAATTCGGTATTGTTTAAAAAGGCGTTCACCAATAATTCTGCTTTGCTAATGAGCTTTGCTTGCTCGTAAAATTGGGTTTCCAGTTCAAGCAATTCGTTAAAATAAGTTTTAATCTTTTTTTCTGCTTTTATTTTTTCAACCTGTTGAAAGATGGTTTTAGAACTTGTTTTAAAAAAAGGTAAAAAATAGGCCGAGGCCGAAAGCACACGCCCTTTAAGGGTTTCTAAATAATTAGCCTCTTTTGCATCAATAATATTTGCTACTTGGTATAAAAACTTATCGGCGTGTGGTTTTATAGTATCCAGTTCTTTTTTTAATTCAGCAGCCCACTTATAATGTTTTTGCTTAGCCGATTTTTTTTCGTCTTTACTATATCCTTCAACATGTTCTTTTATGTGGTAAGCAAGCACACCAAAATCAAAACATTGCAGCAAATAGTTCTTTAAAAAAACCAGACCTTCTCTTTTAATTAAATCGTTCAGGTTTTCTTGTTCTTCTTTTGTCCTTCCAAATTCAACCACCTTCGCGTCTTGCGTAATGCCATTATATCGTATAGCTGAGGTCAAAACCAAGCCTTGTAACGAACGCAAACGCGAAAGCGCTACATAAGCTTGCCCTGGCGCAAAAGCAGCCCCAATATCTACTATGGCTTTGTCAAACGTTAAACCCTGACTTTTATGCACTGTTATTGCCCAGGCAAGTTTAACGGGGTACTGTGTAAACGTGCCTATAATTTGTTCTTCAATTTCGTTCGTAGTTTCGTTTAGTTTAAACTTTATGTTTTCCCAGGTATATTTTTCAAGAAATAATTTTGTACCATCTTCAAACTGTACTTCAATGTCATCTGCATCTATAAAAGAAATAACGCCAATTTTGCCATTAAAAAAACGTTGCGCCCCTGTCGCATCATTTTTTACAAACATTATTTGCGCACCTTTTTTCAACTCTAAAGTTTTTTCTATCGGATAGGCATATTCGCTAAAATCGTTTTCTATCTCTGCTTCAAAAAAGAACGATTTGTTTTTTAACTCCTGCAAAAAAGTTTTGTTTAACTCAAGTGCTTTGTAGTTATGGGTGGTTAGTGTAATGTAATTTTCATCTGCTTTTGGTTTAAAATCAGGCTTATAATAATTATTTAAAAGCTCAATATCACCTTGTGTAATTTGGTTATGACGTAAATTATTAAGCAACGAAATAAAAGTATCGTCTGCCTGACGGTATATTTTATCCAACTCAATATAAACAGGCTTTTCTTTTTGAAGAACCTGCGAATCGAAAAAATAAATGCTTTTGTAGTGTGGCTTTAAAAACTCCCACTCTTCATTTTTTATAACCGGCGGAAGTTGCAATAAATCACCAATAAATAAAACCTGTACGCCACCAAACACATTGTTTTTTCTGCGTATGTGGCGCAACACCATATCAATAGCATCCAATAAATCAGCACGCAACATACTTACTTCATCTACAATTAAAAGCTCTAGCTCACGTAATAATTTACGTTTGCTCTCATGCATTTGTAAATTCTTGATGATTGAAATGGGGTCGTTTATTTTTAAACCAAGTTGTTGTGTGGTGGTGGTTTGATTAACCGGAACATAGGCCCCAAAAGGTAATTGAAATAAGGAGTGAATGGTTACCCCGCCCGCATTAATAGCGGCAATGCCTGTAGGCGCAACAATAATAGATTTTTTGTGCGTGTGCTTAACAATGTGTTTTAAAAAAGTTGTTTTGCCGGTACCTGCCTTACCTGTAAGAAAAATATTTTTCTGCGTGTGGTTAATAAATTTAGAAGCCAATAAAGCAATCTCACTTTGTTTGGTAGTAGCAGAAATCATCCCTCAAAATTAAATACAACGGCGCAAAAAAATGAAATTGTTTACCAGTTTGTTTAAACATATTGTAATTTCGGGTACTCAATAAGTTTTTTAATTTTGTAGCATGAAGGCAGAAGATTTAATCCATCAGGTTGAAGATGTTGCGGTGGCGGTAGTTCCTGAAAATATTGAAGACCAAAATGGTTGGATGGTGTATTTGGTTAACCTAAAAAACAATTCGTTAGAAAACGTTATTGTAAGCTCTAAGGGTTATGGCGAAATTGATAACCGAAACCTAAAAACATCTACCCTACGACATTTTATTGAAAAGGTAGAACCACATACTTTTACCAAAATAGAACCTATTATGGAGGATGTTTTTGGATTAGCAAATGAATATTGGGTTAGCTTTTACATCAACAAAACAATTTATGATAAAAAGTTTGTGTTTTTACCTGAAAGCATTCAGGAAAATAATTTTATAACCATTCCCTTTTTAAACAAAAAAGGAGTAATGATTAAATAGTATGCCACAAACAGAAATTAACAACATACTGTTTTTAGATATAGAAACCGTACCCTTAGTATACGATTACAAACAATTAAACGAGCCTTTTAAAAAACTATGGGATTTAAAATGGCAGTATAATAAAGAGATTACTACTGAACAGCAATATGCCAAGGCGGGCATTTATGCCGAATTTGCCAAAGTGGTTTGTATATGTGTGGGGTATTTTAATGGAAAAGAATTTCGTATAAAATCTTTTTACGGTGAGGATGAAAAAATATTGCTTGAAGATTTTAAACGAACATTAGAAAAGTATTTTACGGAATATGCTTTGTGCGCACACAATGGTAAGGAGTTTGATTTTCCGTTTATGTGCCGACGAATGCTTGTTAATGGAATAAGTTTGCCTGATATTTTGCAAATACAAGGTAAAAAACCGTGGGAAATTACTCACCTTGATACGATGGAGTTATGGAAGTTTGGCGATTATAAAAGCTATACATCTTTACAATTATTAGCTGCCATATTTAATATACCAACCCCTAAGGATGACATTGATGGGAGCCAGGTTGCTAAAGTGTTTTACGAAGAAAAAAATCTGGAAAGAATAAAAACCTATTGCGCTAAAGATGTGGTAACCGTGGCACGATTACTGCAAAAAATGAGAGGCGAACAACCTCTACGCGACGAACAAGTTGTACTAACAAATTAATTTATGCAAAAACGTGTAGCGGTTATTGGTAGTGGTAGTTGGGCAACAGCTCTGGTAAAATTATTATCAAATAATTTGCAAGAGGTTAATTGGTTTATGCGTAGCGAAGATGATTGTAAGTATGTGATACGAAACTTGCACAACCCACGTTATTTGAGTTCCGTACAATTCAACGAAAACAAACTAAAACTTTTTTCGGATGTTGAAGCTTGTATTAAAAACACGGATATTATTGTTCTGGCTGTTCCATCAGCTTTTTGCCATGATACCATAAAAATTTTACCGAAAGAATTACTTGCAAACAAAATCATTTTCTCTGCCATTAAAGGCATCATTCCCCAATATAATTTAATTGTTGGCGAATATTTAAATAAAGAATTTGAAGTGCCATTTAAACAAATTGGCGTTATTGCCGGGCCTTGCCACGCAGAAGAAGTAGCACTTGAAAAACTATCCTACCTAACACTTGCTTGTACCGAGATAAATAATGCAGAAACTTTAGCCGCCATGCTTCGCTGTCGTTATATGAAGGTTACTTGCAGCGATGACATTTACGGTACCGAATATTCGGCTGTACTTAAAAACGTAGTGGCTATTGCAGGCGGGGTTTGTCATGGTTTGGGTTATGGCGATAATTTTTTATCCGTCTTAGTTTCTAATGCTATACAAGAAATAGAGCGTTTTGTAAAAGCGGTTCATCCAATAGATAGAGATATAAAAGCATCGGCTTACCTGGGCGATTTATTAGTTACCGCTTATTCTCAATTTAGTCGTAACCGTATGTTTGGTGCTATGCTGGGTAAAGGCTATTCGGTTAAAATGGCGCAATTAGAAATGAACATGATTGCCGAAGGATATTTTGCTGTTAAATGCGTGCATCAAATAAATAAAACATATAATGTTGATATGCCAATAACGCAGGCGGTATATAATATTTGTTACGAAAACATTTCACCGGCGGTAGAAATGAAATTGCTGGCAGAGAAACTTTCTTGATTAATCAATGGTTGCACTTAAACCTTTACCTAAAAGGGTTTCGCACAAAGGTTTTAAATCAGTAAAACTTCCTTTTTTAATTCCGCATTTACCATTGTTGTGTACTATGTGTGCGCATTGCTCTGCCTGTAAAGGATTATGACCACAAACATCTATTAAGGTTTCAATTACAAAATCAAATGTATTTACATCGTCGTTATGCAAAATCAAATCACGAACTTGTTCAATTTGTTTTTTAGCAATGGGTTTTTCAAGAACTTCAGTATCCATCTCAATAAATTTCCTGCAAAGGTACCACGTTGTGTTTAATTTTCAATATAAATATAACTGTTAGGTTAAAGTTTTGTAAAACTGTTGTTAGGGTTTCGGTACGTAATAAACCATTAATCTCTTTTAAGTGGCAATTCGTCGAAAAGCTAAAAAACCCCAAACATTTTTTCTTTAATGCTTATATATGTTGAGAAAATTTGATAAATTTGGGTGAACAGCAATATACTCATGATTAAAAAGATATTTATTTCAACACTTACTATATTCTGGGGATTATCTGTTTGTAATGCCCAAACCACACAAACATTAACCACGGCAAGTTCTAGCCCTTGGACAGTTCCTGCAGGTGTTACTTCACTAACTGTAGAGTGTTGGGGTGGTGGTGGTGGTGGTGGTTTTGGAAGATCTGCTAACGGTGCTGCAGGCGGCGGCGGCGGCGGCGGCGCATATACAAAAACTAGTTCAATCATAGTGGTTCCTGGTAACACAATTAATTTTACAGTTGGTGCTGGTGGTACTGGTGGTACTTCAGGTGGTACTTCGGCGGTGGCTGGCGGAACTACCACTTTCAGTACGGCAGCACCCGTTGTTGCAAATGGCGGCGGCGCAGGAACAGGCGTTAATACTAATAGTAATGGTGCGGGTGGCGCAGGCGGCGCAGGCGGCACTTATAGTGGTGGAAACGGTGCTGCCGGGCAAGGAGCAAGCGGCGGCGGCGGCGGCGGCGGAAGTGCCGGATCGGGTTCAAATGGAAATAACGCAACAACACAAAATGGTGCTGCTGCTGTGGCGGGTGGCGGCAGCGGTGGTAGTGGTGCTAACAATACAACCGGAGGAGCGGGGGGGGCTCCTGGCGGCGGCGGTGCTGGTGGTGAAAGAAATGGAAATAGCAGGGGCGGCGGACTTGGCTCTGATGGTCAAATTGTTTTGACTTATTGCCAAGCTCCTACAATTATTGCACAGCCTCAGAGCGAAACTGTAGTTTATTCGGGTACAAGCACTTATTTTCATGTTAACGTTTCAAGTTTGGCGGGTACCACTTACCAATGGCAGCGTAGTACCGATGGAGGCACTACTTGGGCAAACATAACTTCAGCAAATATGGATGTGGGTACTACTTATAGCGATTATACTCTGGCAACACTTTTCCTTTCTGGTGTTACGCCTTCAGTTAATGGTTATAAATACAAATGTATTGTTACATCTGGTGCTTGTTCTACCATTACAGATGGTACGGCAACACTTAATTTTTCAGGTAATCAACTTTGTGGATCTCAGTATAGACGTCCAATAACAATAAATAAAACTATGGTAGGTGGTGGGGTTGACCTAACCGATTTTCCGGTGCTTATTAGTGTTACTGATGCTGTTAATTTAAAATATCCTGGTGGGCATGTTGCCAATGCCAGTGGGTACGATATAATTTTTACAGATGCAAATGGAACACCCTTAACTTTTCAAACGGAATCATATACAGCAGCATCAGGTAAATATATAGGTTGGGTAAAAATCCCTACTCTTTCTGCCAGTGCTAATACAACCATATACATGTATTATGGCGATGCTACTATTAGCACCGATCAATCATTACCCACAACTTGGGATACCAGTTTTGTGGCTGTTTATCATCTTAATAATTATAATGACGGCACTGTTGACGCTTTAGATGGAACTGCAAATGCGACCAGTATAACTGCGGCAAAGATAGCTAATGGGGTTAATGGTTTTAGCTATATTGATGCGGCCGGCGGTGCAAGTTCTGTGTATAATAATGTTACACAAAATATAACTGTTTCGGGTTGGGTTAACATTGGTAGTACTGGTTTAGACCAAAAAATTGCCGGCAGTGAAGATAATGCTAATGGTGGCTGGAAAATGGGTGTTTATACTGATAATACATTAGAGTTTGAAATTAGGACCAGTACCAATAGTCCTATATTAAATAGAGGCTTTGGTACTGCAACCACTTTAAGTGCAGGCACATGGTATTATGTTGCTGGCCAATATTCGCAAGGTGCCAGTGGTTATATTAATACATATGTAGGAGGAACTGCTAACTTTACAAGTGGAAATCCTGACAGAGGATCTTATGCAACCACAGGTGTAATGGGTACTTCTACCGGAACCCTATCAATTGGTTGCGAAGCTTTTGCTCCGGCAACAGCTAATTGGAGCGGAACATTGGATGAAATACGTATATCTAAAGTTATTCGTTCCGTTGGGTGGTTACAGACTGAATATAATAATCAAAATAATCCTGCTACTTATATTACCTTAGGAGCGGAGAGTGGTACTAAAACATGGACAGGTACAGCAAATTGGAGTACAACAGCAAATTGGAGCGGTGGCAGTCTTCCTGCCGCGGGCGCTGATATTATTATATCAAGTGGAACAGTAACTGTTAATTCTAATATATCAGTAGGCTCCCTTATTGTAAAGTCAGGTGCGGGGGTAATAATAGGTGGTGGAAACACATTATCTGTATCAAGCTATGTTATGGATTGTGGTACAATTAATGGTGCAGGTACATTATCTATGAATAGTTCAACTTCAACCAATCAAAACATGTCAGGAACGGGCACCTATTCTTTAACAAACTTAGTTATTAATAATACTACCATTGCAACACCTTCGGTTACATTACAAACTCCAGTTGGTGTAAGTGGAAATTTAACGCTAACGCAAGGGTTACTTAATACGGATGCTGTTAACATTTTAGCGATGCAAAATGGTTCTACAGCACCCGCTTTAACTTCGGCATCTACCAGCTACGTAAATGGGCCAATGCAATATCAGAAAGCAGGTGCCAGCACCTCGACCTTAAACTTTCCGGTTGGTGCCAGCCCTGATTGCAGGCCGTTTGTGCTTACAGTAAATCATACGGATGTTTCACAGTATAATTATACAGCGCAACTGTTTAATGCAAACCCTTGGGTGGCTTTTGGTAGTGGTGGTTCATCGACTGATATGCCATCTACAGTAGATACTATTTCTGGAGTGCATTACTGGAAAATTGACCGTACAACTTCTGCTGGGGCTAGTGCGTCAAATACTGGCTTAGGCTATAGTGCGGGTGTTTATCCACTAATTACGCTTTATTTTGGCACGAATGATGGCGTTTACCAAGGAAATGCGCTTACAATTGTAAAAAACACATCAGCTACTCCATCAGCATGGATAGATATTGGAGGGACAAGTGCGTTGGGTAATTTTAGTTCAGCACAAGCGGGTAGCGTAATCTCAACCTCATCGCCCACAGCTTTTAATTCGTTTTCATCGTTTACTTTGGGTAGTAGAAATTCAGGTTGGAATCCTCTGCCAATAGAACTGCTTAGTTTTACGGCCGTGCCTAACGATAACAAAGTAGATCTTAACTGGGAAACTATTACCGAAACAAACAACGCTTATTTTACAATTGAAAAAAGTGTTGATGGAAAAACATTTATTAAATTGATTGACATACCGGGCGCCGGAAATAGTACAAGCTATAGAGAATATGCGGAAACAGATTATCAACCATATTTGGGAACATCTTATTACCGTTTAAAACAAACAGACAAAAACGGAAAGTTTACATATTTTAATATAGTGTCAGTTAACTTTAACAGTAAAAACAATATTGTTGTATTTCCAAACCCTTTATACAATACAGCAAACGGGTTACCTTTAAATGTTAAAGTAACCGGATATCAAAACCAAGAAGTTATTGTTGTTTTAAGAGACATAGAGGGTAGAGAGTTTTTATCAAAAGTGTTAATGACAGAAGACAATAATCAATTGTTTGTTGTAGACGAAACAAAATCATTAACACCTGGCACATATATTATTACAGCATCTTCTAACGATAAGATATATAACTACAAGCTTATTGTAAGGTAGTTTTCTTAAACTTTTCGTGTATATTTTTTGATGTTTGGAGAAAACAAATAAACATAATTTGTGTTTATCTTCGCTCAATGCAAAACAAAAAAATATGGTACGGCAATCCAACTTTGCAAGAGTTTGATTGGATGATGCACACGGGCAACATTGGCGCTGTGTTAGATATAAAATTTCAGGAGTTAGGCGACGATTATTTAATTGCCACTATGCCTGTTGACGAACGTACGAAACAGCCATTTGGTATTTTGCACGGAGGTGCATCGGTAGTGTTAGCCGAAACTTTAGGCAGCGTAGCATCTTTGCTTTGTGTTGACAGAGAAAGTTTTATAGGCGTAGGTTTAGAAATAAATGCCAATCACATAAAAGCTGTTTCATCGGGTAGAGTAAAAGGCATTTGTAGACCATTGCATATAGGTGGCAGAACCCATGTGTGGGATATAAAAATTTATAATGACAAAGATGAATTGGTTTGCGTAAGCAGGTTTACGTGTGCTGTTATGGCAAAAAATAAATTACCCCTTAATAAATAAATCAACTTTAGCTTTCATGTAAAAATAAAGCACGTAGTTCCTGAGCTTCGTGTGGTTTCATTTTCCCTGCCAATATTAAAGCTAACTGTTTACGTCGTAACGCCCCATCAAAACGCGCTTTTTCTTCTTCTGTTTCCGGAATTAATTCAGGTACAGGTAATGGAGATCCGTTTTGGTCGATAGCTACAAAAGTATATATGGCTTCATTACAACGACGTCTTTTTCCGGTCACTAAATCTTCCACAAATACATCAATAAAAACCTCCATACTTGAATTAAACGAACGAGATACCTTTGCCTCTAATGTTACAACGCTACCCAATTTTATTGGCTCTTTAAAAGAAACATTGTTTACTGTAGCGGTTACAACCACACGGTTAGAATGGCGTTGTGCAGCAATAGCAGCAGCCGTATCCATCCACTCTAGTAATCGCCCGCCAAAAAAATTTCCTAAAGCATTTGTATCGTTAGGTAAAATATGTTGTGTGCTTATGGTAAGCGATTCGGTTGCACGTTTTGGGTTTAAACTCATTTTTTTGTAATTAAATCTTTAGGATAACAAATAAAATACTTTTTTACGGTTTTTGATAACACTTCTACATTAAGTTGGTCGCCGGCTTCTGCAATATCAATTATTTTTCCGTTGTTCATCGAAATATTGATTTTCAAATTGTCCGGCTTATAAGCGCTGTTTTCAACCTCGCCACTCACTACAAAAAACGAAGCGTCTTTCTCACTTATTTTGTAATGTTTCATGCACTTTGCAATCAATTCTTTTTTAGAAGACAATTCTGCTTTTTCTCTTTTTAATTCTATACGGAACAATTTGCGATTGACTAAATTGGTACAAAGCGTAGAAAGAATTTTATCCTCATGTTGCGCCCAAACTTTTACCGAAGTAAAAATATCGTAATCATCTAACAGCGCAAAATTATCAAGCAAGCCGGGCTTAGAAATAAAATCTTTTTTAGAAAAATTGTTTTTTAAAAACACGGATAGGGCAGGAGTAGCAAACAAATCAATGTCTTTGGCCGCTAGTTCTTTGGCGCGCACTAAAATTCCAACTAACATATTTTCAGCAGATACTACTGTTTTATGCAAATACACTTGCCAGTACATTAACCTGCGGGCAATAATAAATTTCTCAATGGAATAAATGCCTTTTTCTTCAATTACCAACTCATCATTTTTTACATTCAGCATTTTAATAATGCGGTCGCTGCTTATAACACCTTCTGACACACCTGTAAAAAAACTATCTCTGCGTAAATAATCAAGTCTATCCATGTCCAATTGTGAGCTTACCAATTGATGTAGAAACTTCTTTCTGTACTTATTATTAAAAATGTTGATAGCTAATGTAAGTTTCCCCTTATACTGTTTGTTTAGTTGCTCCATCAATAGCTCCGAAATATCTTCATGACTAACACCTTGCACAATGGCATGCTCTAAAGCATGTGAAAACGGACCATGACCAATATCGTGTAACAGAATAGCAATGTTTACCGCCTGTGTTTCTTCTTCTGTAATTTTAACCTGTTTAGATTTTAAAACGTTAATGGCTTCTGTCATTAAATGCATGGCACCAATGGCATGATGAAAGCGTGTGTGTAAAGCACCAGGGTAAACTAAGTTGGTTAAGCCCAATTGTTTTATACGACGTAAACGCTGAAAATACGGGTGGTTTATAAGCTCATAAATAAAATCATCGGGCAGGGTAACAAAGCCATAAATGGGGTCATTAATTATTTTACGTTTGTTTAGTTGACGATCCATTTTACTAATTATATTTTCTAAACACAGGTTTAATAGCCTTGCCTACTAAATGTTTTTCAACCCCCTCATCAAGTGCTTTTTTATAAACCTGCAAAGCTTTTTCAGTTGCTTGTAAGGTAAGTTTTAATTCTTCTTCACCATGAGCATAAGAAAGTGCCACCCACGGAATAAGCACACCACCTTTAATCATCTCTTGTGAGAAAAGTGTGCGAAACTCCATCGAAATATTTTTTTCTTTATCACGCGTAAAATAAACAGGAGAAACCGGATAACCACCCACTTCAAAATAATCGCTAAGTCCTAATGACTTTGCAATAGCATTCATGCCCGTAATCATTTTCTTTCCATAATCCCAAAGGTGGTCGGTTACATTATTGTTTTTATAAAACTCAACACACTTTATAAAAGCACCTAAGGATGCCATTTCAGAACCATGCGTAGTACTAATTAAAAAAACACGCTCGGCGCCTTCTTCTAAAATGCCACCCAGGTTCATAATTTCTTTTTTACCAATAAGGGCTGATAACGGAAACCCATTTGCCATGCCTTTACCAAAGGTGGCCAGGTCTGGTTCTATATCATATAGTTTCATGGCCCCTTGTAAGTCATAACGGAAACCAGTAATCATTTCATCTAAAATAAAAACAGCATTGTGTTTTTTACAAAGTGCTTTTACTTGGTGTAAAAAGTTTTTTTCTTTATTGCCACAGGTTTTACAATGTGGTTTTTCTAGCATGTTTTTTCCGCACTCGGCACAAGGTGAAACAAATGTGGTGGGCTCTAAAATAACACAAGCAATTTGGTTAGGGTTTTCGGTAAAAAGTTTTTCTAAAGATTCAATGTTATTGTAGTTAAAACGTAAACTGCCGGCTTTATTCTCTGCCGGAATTCCTTTATCCATTGGTGTTGTACCAATAAACCAATCATCGTAAGTAAAGAAAGGATGTTCGGCACAAATAGCCACATACTTTTTTCCGGTATAAGCACGTGCTAATTTTATAGCAGCTGTTGTAACCGTTGAACCGCTTTTACCAAACTTAACCATTTGAGCCCAGGGAAATAAATTAATCATTAACTCGGCCGCATTTAATTCTGTAACCGAAGCACGTGTCAGGTTAGTTCCTTTTCTTATTTCTGCAATTGCCGCATCCGATACTTCTTCGTTATCATAACCAAGTGTAATAGAGCGCAAGCCCATCCCATAATCTAAAAATTTATTTCCTTCAGCATCCCACACATAAGCACCCTTGCCTTTTTCTAAAATGGTTGGTGCATTACTAGGATACTGGTCATCACCACGACTGTATGTGTGCGCTCCGCCGGGAATAAGTTCGTGCAGACGTTTTTGATATTCTTTATTTTTGCTCATCTTCTTCCTTTTGTTTTTCTGAATTATAATTCTCCCAATAAATTTTCTTTAAAGAAGAGTTAATTTCAAATAATTTATTTTCGGCTACAAATCTAATCAGTTCTTCATCTGAAATAGAAACAATTTTTTCTTTAAGCCGGTTGATTACTTCACAAAAAAACCTGGCATCTTCCTCATAATCTAATGTAAACCGCAAATCACCCATTATGTCATAATTGCCTAATGATTGCGTAAAGGTTTTTGGATTAGAAAAAATTCTTCCCCAACCGGTTTCTAATTTTTTATCGTTTTGCTTGTTTAAGCTTTCTTCCAAATAAGCAACGGAGTAACCACCTACATTCATTCCTAAAGGCAAACCTGTTATAGAAAAATAATTATAAGATGAATCTGAAATCATTTTTTCATATACAACACGCGCAGCTTTTGTGCTGCACAGTATATCATCACCATCAATAGAAATTACATGTGTAGCATTGCATTTTTTGGCGCACTGCAAATGCCTAAGCGGAATGTTATTATCACTTCCCTGAATTACTTTACAGCTTGTACCTTCTGTTGCTATAGTAAAAGCTTCGTTACCCGGCTTTTCAGAAGTGGCAATTGCTAAGCAAACTTTTTGTTGCGCAATTTCTTTTTCAAACTCAAACTCAAAACGCTTTATCAACCAATACAATAAAGGTTTTTTGTTTGCTTCTATTAAATGTTTTTTTGGTAAACGGCTAGAGCCCATGCGGGCAGTTATAAGCAACGCTATCATAACGTTACTTCAATAAATTTTTTCTCGGCATATGATTTTTCCATATTATACAAAAGCTTCAACACTTTATGATCTTCTTCTAATGTATTTACGTAAGTAGATGGCTTTTCTATTCCTTTAAAAAAAGCATTCATCTCATCAATATACATTTGCTCGGTAATGTTTTTGTTGTACCCACCGGCAGCTGCTAATGTTTCATAAGTAAAGGTTTCCCATTCTTGTTTATCATGATGAAAAACTTTTACGCAATTAGCGTTCCAGTCCCATTCCAATTGTCTTAAAGAACCATTAATTAATAAACGACGAGTTGCGTGGCGTGTAACCACATCAACCGTAAGCATCATGGTAAAACTGCCGTAATCTAAAATACTGTTATAGGTATCATCAATAGCGGGTGCGCCTTCAATTTCAATTGTTTTTTTAACCGTAGATGCAACTTGTTTCGGGAAACCAAAAAGTTTTGTCATCCATGTTAATTCAAATGGAACGATTTCTCTGGCACCACCTGTTTCTTTTTTTGATACGTAAAAGTCGCCCACCTTTTCGTAGGTGTGCCAGTCGGGTAAATAATTACCCATGTGGTACATTATGTTGCTAAGGGTGCCTAAGTAATTGCTTTTTACCAGTTCAATTATTTTTTGAATAGCGGGATGGAAGTACATAGTAGAAGAGGGCGCAGCAAAAACATTTTTTTGTTTTGCTGCCGCAATAATTTCTTTCATATCCGTATCAACCACACTGGCTTCTACAAAAAAAGGAATGCCCAATTCAACGGCCTTTTTCATATAGATATGATGAATATCAGGCGGAAGAGAAATTATAAAGGCTTTTGCATTAGATTGTTTTAATGCTTCTTCAAAATCAGTAAAACAATTTATTTTGTATAAATCTGTTGCTTCTTTAGTTCTGTCAGCACGTTTATCAAAACCAAAAACAGTTGTAAAACCTAACGCTTGCAAATTACGTATGCGGCGTTTGCCCATAGAACCCAAGCCAATAACTAAAACAGGAACACTCATGCTTTATGCTGAAATATTTTGTGTTTGAAAAATAGAATGTAATGCGTGCGAAATGTTATCTAACTCAGCTTGTGTTATGTTTACTGAAGAAGGAAAATTAATGCCCTGCTTTGAAACGTAGTTAGAGTTTTCGAATGTGCTTTTTGTAGGGTAGTTTTTATAAGGAGGCATTTGATGTAAAGGATAAAAAGCCGGACGGGTTTCAACACCATTCTTCAACATTTTTTCCATTAACATATCACGAGATAAATTTGCATTTTCTTTCAGAATAGCTGTATATAACCAGTAACCATTTACTGCCCACGATTCTTGTGGGGGCAAAATAAAGTTTCCTGTTTCTGCCAACACTTTGTTATAAAACGCCGCTAATTTTCTTTTCTCTTCAACAAACTCATCAATGCGCTCAAGCTGCGCACAGCCAATAGCAGCTTGCATATTAGTCATACGATAGTTAAAGCCAACATAATCATGCCAGTATTTTTTTTCTTTACTCATACCATGGTCACGAAGTATAATGGCTTTTTCGTATACTTTTTTATCTTTAAAGAAAACCATCCCGCCTTCGCCGGTAGTAATTGTTTTATTTCCAAAAAAACTAAACGTAGCCGCATCGCCAAAACCGCCTACGTGTTTGCTTTTATATTTTCCACCAATGGCTTCAGCAGCATCTTCAATCACCAATAAATTATGTTTTTTTGCAACAGCTAAAATTTCATCTATGTGTGATGGGTGTCCGTATAAATGCACGGGCATTATAGCTTTAGTGCGCGGAGTAATGTTTTTTTCAATATCAGCAACAGAGATGGTCCAGGTTGTTTTATCTATGTCAACAATTACTGGTGTCGCCCCTGTATAAATTATAGCGTTAATAGATGCGGCAAAAGTTAAGTCGGGTACAATCACCTCATCGCCCGCCTTAATATCAAGGGCGGCTAAAGCTAAGTGCAAAGCAACCGTGCCGTTACTTACCGCAACAGGATACTCTGCCTCACAATATTCAGCAAACTCTTTTTCAAAACGTTTTACGTAAGCCCCCTGTGAGGATATCCATCCTGTTTTTATGCAATCAGTAAGATAGGCTAATTCATTTCCATTAAGCAAAGGCTGCATAATAGGTGTACGATGTGTGCGTGAAAAAGAAGCATAATCAACAAGAACATTATTTTCATCTACCAATGGTATATGACGAATGCTTTGCGATAAAGAACCTTGAACAACATCTTGAGGAGTAGAAACAGGAAAAAAAGTAAATTTAGTTTGCATTACTTTTTCAATCACAGTATCAAGTACTGTGTTATTTAATATGCAACGACGAATGTCTCCGTCAGTAAGTAAGCCAACCAGTTTGTTTTTATCGTCAACAATAAAACAAATCCCTTGTGCATTTTTATCAATGAGTGCGAGTGCATCTTTTAAAGATGCTTTATTAACTAATACTAAATCTTTTATGTCTGATGCCGTTTGCATATATTTTTACTTTTTAGAATAACCGTACCCGTATCCGTACCCGTAACCATATCCGTAACCATATCCGTAACCATATTTGGCGTAATAGTAACCAGTGCTGCGTTGTTTAACGCCATTTAATATATAAGCAAAATTGTTTACTTTATTTGTTTCAGTAAGTTCATCAATAAAGTTAATAATCTGTTTGTTGGCAAACTTTGTATTAAGCACAAACAGCGAAATATCAGCGTACTGCATTAGGTAAATAGCATCACTTATTAAGCCGGCAGGGGGGGTATCTATAATGGTGTAGTCATAATTCGCTTTGCCATAAAAAAGGATGTCTTTTAACTCATTAGATAAAATCATTTCAGATGGGTTAGGTGGTACAGGACCAGAAAGTAATACATCTAAATTTTCTATTTTAGTTTTTCGAACACATTCAGGAATCGTATTTTGTTTTACCACAATAGTACTTATACCTTTTTCGGCGGTCATTTCAAGCGCTTTTTGTACACGAGGCTTGTGTAAATCAAGTTCTAATAACAAAACCTTTTTACCTCCTTTTGCTAACATGGTGGCTAGATTTATAGAACAAAATGTTTTTCCTTCACCAGGGGCATTCGATGTAAATAAAATAATTTTTGGCCCAGGCGTAGTATTTAGATATTGTAAATTAGTTCGTAAGGTTCTAAAGCTTTCAGCTATTTGCGATTTAGGTTCTTCATCAACAACAATGCCTATTGGCAACATGTTTTTTACCTGAATTAAATCACCAATTATCGGCGTATCAGTTATTTCTTTAAGCTCTATCGTATTTTGTATAGTAGTAAAAAAGAAAAAACGAACCAATATAATTAGCAAACTTAAAATTGCCCCGGCAAAAACATATTGCATTATCATTTTACTTTTATCGGGGTTTACTTTACCCGAAGGGCGTGGACTTTCAATAACTTTAGTTTCTGGAATAATAGACGCCCGAGCAATGTATGTGTTAGCTCTTTTTTGAAGAAGAAAATTATATAAACCTTCGTTTACACTTAAGTTACGTTGTATGCCTAATAAATCTCGTTGTTTTTGTGGAATGGTTTTTATGCTGGCTATGTAGGCGCTTATCTCGCCATTAACGTTTTCAATTACTTTTTTCAGAGCATTCCGAGCGTTATTTATATATACCAATAAATCTTCCTTTGTTTTTTTTATATTACTTTTTAATTGCTTAACCGCATAATTAACATCTTTCGATGAATTATGCATATCATTTAATTGTGTTTGAAGGGTATATAATGCCCCCGCAGATTTAACTAAAAAAGCATCGGAATTATTAACAAACGCTGATGGAGGTAAAAACTGGGGATCCTTATCTTCAATAATATATTTTTCCAAATCATTCAACCCCTCTATTTGCAGATTTAATTGGGTACGTTGATTATCGTACATACTAAGTTTCAAAAAATAATCTTGCTCTTCGTGGGTCAAATCAAGTATACCCTTATTTGCCTTATAGTTTTGCATGGTATCTTCAAAAAACTTAAGTACCGCAGATACCTCCGTCATTTGTCTATCAATATATTGAAGGGTGCGTTCGTTAAGGTTAAAACGACTTTTAAGCGAATTATCTATATATATTTTAGAGAGTGTATCTAAAAAAATCTTGGCCCTACCCACTAAATTGTCCTCAATTGAAAGTTGTAAAATATTGGTGTAATCAGGATTTTTCACCGTCAATTTTTTCTGAAACCCAAACACTAAAGATTCTAAAGAATGAATTCTAAATTCGTATTGTATGTTTTTGCGTTCATTTATTCCAACCGTCGTCATAACGTCAGAAGAAATTAATAAGTCGTAATTAATGGTTATAAGCTCTTTTCCAAAAACGCCATGTTGTTTAGTTTCTTTATCGCCTTCTTTATAGGCAATTTCATAGGTTTTATCACTTAAAATTTTAAATGAAATCGGTTTTTCGTAAAAACTGGAATTAACACTATTTACAGAAACCGAAAAAGGCATTCCATCAAATTCTTCTTTAGTACGAACGCGCCCTACAATGTAATAAGAAATCTGTAAGCGCGATTTCAATTTATCAACTACCTTTTCAATTAAATCAAACGAAGTTATAACACGGGTTTCGTTTGAATTATCAATGTAAGAACCTGTAATTCCTCCATAATAATCTACATCACTTACAAGACTTCCTTTTGAATACTGATCGTTATTTTTTAATAAAAGCTGTGTACTTACTTGGTACGTTTCAAACTGTCTATATGCAATAAAATAGCCAATCAAATAAAAAATAGGAACAAGTATAATGGGTACATACCAGTTTTGTATAATGGTGCGCCAAATAACTTTAACATCATCAAATTTTAAAACGGATGTAGCTTGTTTTTTTGCCAATGGTATAGCTTTATAAGGGCGAAATTACATTTTAATTTGCAATAGTATATGTATGATATTATTTTAATTCGTATCTTAGCACCTTAAACAAGCAACAAAAACACCAAATAAAATGAAAACATCAATAAAAAGTATTTTTACTATCGTACTTATTCTTGTTGTAAACGCAGCATTTTCTGCTCCTGCTGCACCTGGTGGGGGGTCCCATCCGGCTTGCTGGCCTTACTGTGTACCTATTGATAAAGGGCTTGTTTTTTTGATAATTGCTGCCGGGTTGTATGGTGGTAAAAAACTGTACGACTACCAAAAAGAGCTTAAAGCCAAAGCTTAAAATCAATCTTTTTTATTAAAAAACCTAGGTTTATCAACTAAGCCTTGTTTTTGTTATCTTCGCCTTTCTAAAAATTTTTCAAATGAATAATTTTCGTAAGCAAGATGCGCTTGATTATCACTCTCAAGGTCGCCCAGGTAAGATAGAAGTAATTCCAACAAAGCCATACTCAACCCAGCGAGATTTGACACTGGCTTATTCTCCGGGTGTTGCAGAGCCCTGTTTAGAAATAGAAAAAAACCCGGAAGATGCTTATAAGTATACCGCCAAGGGAAACTTAGTGGCTGTTATTTCTAACGGAACTGCCGTACTTGGATTGGGAGACATAGGCGCTTTAGCTTCCAAACCTGTAATGGAAGGTAAAGGTTTACTCTTTAAAATTTTTGCCGATATTGATGTGTTTGATATTGAAGTTGACACTACAAATATTGATGATTTTGTAAACACAGTAAAAAACATTGCCTGCACCTTTGGTGGAATAAACTTAGAGGACATTAAATCTCCGGAGTGTTTCGAAATAGAACGTCGTTTAAAAGCTGAGTTAAACATTCCGCTAATGCATGATGATCAGCATGGTACAGCCATCATCTCATCTGCCGGATTAATTAATGCGGTTGAGGTTTCCGGTAAAAAATTATCAGAGGTAAAACTGGTTATTAATGGTGCCGGTGCATCAGCTATATCATGCGCTAAACTGTATATATCAGTTGGGGTAAAAAAAGAAAACATTTTAATGTACGATAGCAAGGGTGCTTTAACCGTTGACCGTACAGACCTTGATGAACATAAAACTTTTTTTGCATCTACACGTAAAGGTGTAGATAAATTAGTTGATGGGATGAAGGGTGCCGATGTTTTTGTTGGCCTATCAAAAGGAAATATTTTAAATAAAGAAATGGTGCAAAGTATGGCACCAAATTGTATTGTGTTTGCGCTTGCTAACCCAACACCCGAAATTTCATACGAGGACGCTATTGCTGCACGACCTGATATTATTGTTGCTACAGGCCGAAGCGATAACCCTAATCAGGTTAACAACGTTTTAGGCTTTCCGTTTATATTTCGCGGTGCACTTGATGTACGCGCTAACACAATTAATGAGGAGATGAAATTGGCGGCAGTTAAAGCCATTGCTGATTTGGCTAAAGAACCCGTGCCTGATTATGTAAACCTAGCTTATGGGTCAAAAAACTTAAGCTTTGGTACTGATTATATTATTCCTAAACCTATCGACAACCGATTAATTTCAACGGTGTCTCCGGCTGTGGCAAAGGCCGCCATGGATTCTGGTGTAGCTGCCTACAAAATAACCGATTGGGAAGCTTACAAATTAGAGCTTGATAACCGTTTAGGAAAAGATAATCGTTTAATGCGTTCATTAGTGAACAAAGCAAAAACAAATCCTAAACGTGTTGTTTTTGCCGAAGCCGACACCTACAAAATTTTAAAAGCGGCACAAATGGTGCGCGACGAAGGCATTGCCAAGCCTATCCTTTTAGGAAATAAAGAAAAAATCACCAAGCTGATAGAAGAGTATCATTTAGATATGAATGAAATTCCGATTTTAGATCCAACGGATGACGGACAAGAGGCTATGCGCGCTAGTTTTGCTGATACATTATGGAAAAAACGTCACCGCAAAGGTTTAAATTTATACGATTGTGGCCGCTTAATGCGCGACCGTAATTATTTTGGTGCCATGATGGTTGATAGCGGTGCTGCCGATGCTATGATATCAGGCTTAACCCGTAAATATAGTTTGCCTGTGCTTGCTGCTATAGAGTGTATTGGTGTTGCTGATGGACACTCGCGTGTAGCCGGTTTATACATGATGGTTACCAAACGTGGGCCTTTCTTTTTTGCAGATTGCACCATGAATGTTGACCCAACTGCTGAAGAGTTAGTTGAAATAACAACCCTTGCAGCTAATGCTGTAAAACAATACAATATTGTTCCGCGTATTGCCATGCTATCTTATACAAATTTTGGTTCAGCCGAAGGGGAAGTGCCTAAAAAAATGCAAAAAGCGGTAAAAATATTACACGATAAATTTCCGGGACTGATAGTAGATGGTGATGTACAGGCTAATTTTGCTGTAAACAACAGGCTTTTAAAAGAGCAGTTCTCTTTTTCTGATTTGGTCGATAAAGATGTAAACACCCTTATTTTCCCTAATCTGGCATCAGCAAATATTGCTTATAAAATAATGCAAGAGCTTGGTGGCGCAGAAGCCATTGGCCCTGTTTTAATGGGATTGAAAAAACCCGCCCATGTGCTTCAACTGGGCAGTTCTGTACGCGAAATTGTAAACATGGTAACTATTGCGGTGATAGACGCACAAAACAAAAAGTAAAAAGTCTCGTTATCTGTTTATGATAGATTTTATTAAAGGAAAAATTGCGGAAAAAACCCCTGCATTTGTAGTGCTAGAAACCGGTAACATAGGTTATGCACTTAACATTTCGCTTAACACCTACACAAAACTGGTTGATTTAATAGAGTGTAAATTATATGTAGAGCAGGTTTTTGTAAGGGATGATAACCCTAAACACTACGGCTTTTTTGATATGGATGAGCGCGATATTTTCAGAAAAGTAATCTCGGTATCGGGTGTGGGTGGAAGCAGTGCCATGCTTATGCTATCATCATTATCTGCAGCAGAAATTGCAGGTGCAGTAAACACAGCCAATGTAGCCTTGTTAAAAAGCATAAAAGGCATTGGCGAAAAAACTGCCCAGCGCATCGTGGTTGATTTAAAAGGCAAATTAGGCAAACATGAGGGCGGAATTTCACAAATTTTAACCACTTCATACAATAAAAATAGGGACGAGGCGTTACTCGCTCTTGTGGCATTGGGCTTTGCCCGAAATATGGCCGAAAAAGCCATAGAAAAAGCCATAAAACAACAAGGCGTGTCAACGGACACGATAGAAATATTAATTAAAGCCGCATTGAAGAATTTGTAACGAGTGTACGCTGTTCTTAAAAATACCTTAATAGCCGGAACGGCCGCAACTATGTTTGCTGTTATTACTGTATCCGGTAGTAAAACAGGGAGGCTTTTACCCGAAAAACCGGGTAAAGAAGCCATTAATCCTTTTATTAAAGCCTCCGTAAAAGATACCCCACCGGAAGAGGGTATAACCAATGATGATTTACGTTATCCGATAAGGGATAACGATTATGGCGAGCCTATTTATAACCCTAAGGCTCCTATGCAGCTAAATAGCGCGTCTAATATAAAAACTACCACTACTTATAACCCTGCAGATAGCAGCTATACATTTGAGCAAAAAATGGGTGCGCTTAATTACAGACCACCTATTAAAATGAGCGATCAGGATTATAGAGATTATCAGTTTAAACAACAGGTAAAAAATTACTGGAAGTCTCGTACACAAGCCGATTCTAAAAGTGACCCGACTAAAAAACAACTCATTCCGCAATTAAAAGTTGGTGGAGAGTTATTTGACCGTTTATTTGGTGGAAACACGGTTGATATACGCCCTACAGGAAGTGCCGAGCTTTTATTTGGCGTAATTACTAACAGAAACGAAAACCCTGCTATTCCGCAGAAGCAGCGTAAAATTTCCAACTTCGATTTTAACATGAAAATTCAGTTAAATATCGTAGGTAAAATAGGTGAAAAATTAAAACTAACTACCAACTACAATACCGAGGCATCATTTGATTTTGAAAACCAAATTAAAATTCAATATACCGGAACCGAAGATGAGATTTTGAAAAAAGTAGAAGCCGGTAACGTTAACCTGCCACTTAACAGTTCACTTATTACAGGTAGCCAAACTTTGTTTGGAGTTAAAACCACTATGCAGTTTGGTAAACTAACTGCCACAGCCTTAGTTGCTCAAGAACGAGGTAAAAAAACAGAGTTAAATGTGCAAAATGGTGCACAAACCATGACTTATACGGTTCAGGCCGATAATTATGAGGCAAACCGACATTATTTCTTAGCTCAATATTTCAGAGATAATTATAACCAATGGTTAGCTAACACTCCTATTGTACAATCGCCTATACAAATTACAAAAATAGAGGTGTATGTAACAAACCGTACCAGTCAGTTTGACCAAGCTCGTAACATTGCCGGTTTTGCCGATTTGGGCGAAGATACCAGTCATATTTTTTATCAAAACACACACAATTTATCTAATTACAATATTAAAGACAGTACTTTTAATAATACCAAGTACCCTCGTAATACAATAAACAATTTATATCATAATTTATTAGATTCTGAAGGAACAAATGCAGCAAGTGTAGGCCCATTACATGACAGAAGTTACAATACGGCAGTTGCTAATCTTACAAGTATAATGTCCGGGTCGACGCAAGTTTTTAATGCAGGTCGAGAGTTTGAGGTTCTTACACGTGCTCGTCGATTAAATCCTGCTACCGATTATTATTTAAATCCGCGGCTTGGTTACATCTCATTAAACACAGCCTTAAATTACGATGAGGTGCTATCTGTTTCATATCAATATATATTAAATGGAAAAGTTTATCAGGTGGGTGAGTTTTCAGATCAGTTCCCATCTACCGATCAATTAATCATAACTAAACTATTAAAAAGCACACAGCTTAATACACAGATACCCATGTGGGATTTGATGATGAAAAACGTTTATACGCTTGGCGCTTACTCATTAAGTCCAACAAATTTTCAGTTAAACGTAGTATATAATAATATTAAAACAGGGGTTGATATACCTTATATCCCTTATGGATCTTTAAATGGACATTTGCTAATACAAGTATTGGGTTTAGACCGCATTAACCAAAACCAAGATAGGGTACCCGATGGTTATTTTGATTTTGTACCAAACGTAACTGTTAATCCGCAAAACGGGCGCGTTTATTTTACCAGTGTCGAACCTTTTGGTAATGATTTAAGGCACGCGTTTTCTGCCGATGAACAACAAAACCATTTAACAGATGTAATGGGTTATGTTTTTCAAGAACTATATGATTCTACCAAAATCTCTGCGCAACAGTTACCAAATAAAGATAGGTTTAAATTAAAAGGTTCTTATCAATCAGCTACCAGTAACGAGTTTTCTTTAAATTCAATGAACATACCGCAAGGTTCGGTGCGTGTAACAGCCGGTGGTGCAGCCCTTACCGAAAACGTAGATTATACCGTAGATTATACTATGGGTAAGGTAAAAATTATTAATGAAAGTGTTTTAAATTCAGGGCAAGCCATAAAAATTACTGCAGAAAACAACTCACTATTTAACGTACAACAAAAAAGCATGTACGGTGCTCGTTTCGATTATAAGTATAGTAAAGATTTAGCCTTAGGCGGAACTATTTTACATTATGGTGAACGACCACTTACACAAAAAGTTAACATAGGCGATGAGCCGGTTTCTAACACCATGATTGGTTTAGATTATAATTATCGCGCTAATGCACCTTGGCTTACACGTTTAATAGATAAAATTCCCCTTATACAAACTAAAGAACCATCTTCTATACAAGTATCGGGAGAAGGAGCTGATTTAATACCCGGGCACTCAAAAGCTATTTCTAATAATAATGGAACATCTTACATAGATGATTTTGAAGGAAGTGTTTCTACAATTGATTTACGTACCGCTACATCTTGGTTTCATGCTTCAGTTCCACAAGGACAACCGGGTTTATTTCCCGAAACATCACTTGGAAATTCAGATAGTATAAAAACCGGGCTTAACCGCGCTAAAATGGCTTGGTATACAGTCGATCAATCTGTTTTCTATCAAAGCTCAACCCTTACACCACCACAAGCAACAAAACAACAACAAAGCAACCATTTTATGGAGGCTTTTTTTGAAAGTGATTTATTTCCTAAAAAAACTCCGCCTAATGGTCAGCCACAATTAATGCCTATGTTAGATGTAGCATTTTATCCTGACGAGCGCGGACCATATAACTTTGATACCAAACCAACTAACGTTTCTGCCGGTATAAACGTTCCTGCTTCAAACGCTGCACAAACTATTATATTAAACAAACCAGAATCGCGTTGGGGGGGCATTATGCGAAGCCTTACCACCAATGATTTTCAGGCGGCAAACATAGAGTACATACAGTTTTGGATGATGGATCCTTTTAATGAAGATTACAACAACCAAACACAAACACAATACAATACATTTCACCAAGCACCTCCAACAAATGGAGAGTTATATTTTAATTTAGGTAGCGTATCGGAAGATATTTTGAAAGATGGAAGCATGGCTTACGAAAACGGTATCCCATCGCCGTCTAGCCCAAACTATCAAGTTCAAAATTCGCCATGGGGAAGATATCCTGCCTCGCCACCTTATGTAAATGCTTTTGATATAGATCCATCAACAAGGCCATATCAGGATGTTGGTTATGATTGTTATGGAGATGCAGATGAAGCAAATTATTTTGCCGGGTATAAAGCTGCTTTAGCTTCTTTACAAATATCGGGAAACAACGAGGCTTATGGTGACCCCTCGGGAGATGATTATCATTTTTATAGAGGCGATGATTATGATAAACTTCCTACAACGGTAGGTACAATGCTTTATAGATATAAAAAATATAATAACGTTGAGGGTAACTCGCCTACACAAACTCAGTACCAAGGTCAAAATTCAGGGGGTTACTCAACAGTTGCCATTACTACACCAAACATAGAAGACATTAATAAAGATAATACACTTAACCAATCAGAATCATATTATCAATACAGAGTAAAAATTACACCTCAAGACATTAACCCAGGTAACATTGGTAACAACTACATTGTAAACGTTATTCCGGTGAGTAAACAAGGTGCCGATGGTGTACAGCGTACCGTAAATTTTTATCAATTTAAAATACCGATTACCGATTTTAGTGCAAAAATTGGCGGCATGGAAGGCTATAATGCTATACGTTTTATGCGCATGTTTACCAAGAGTTTTAGTGCGCCCGTAATAATGCGTTTTGCTCGTTTAGAGCTTGTGCGTAGCGATTGGCGCGTGTATCAAGAAAATTTATCTACCTCAACAGGCGGTTTGCAAACCGATAATCAAACTGAATTTGACGTATCTGCTGTTAGTTA
>Ga0210401_10000965_pt1 | contig 34646 bp, 30 predicted proteins | sample IncBWH32MmetaG_FD_150866 | JGI IMG/M metagenome (GOLD analysis project Ga0210401, IMG submission 150866) | Forest soil microbial communities from Barre Woods Harvard Forest LTER site, Petersham, Massachusetts, United States - Inc-BW-H-32-M | ecosystem: Environmental > Terrestrial > Soil >... | reverse complement strand
GGATAGAACACGAAGTTGCCTTCCGCCGATAGCAATTGCAACGGCAGACCTGGACGAGGCCAGGCGCTGCGTGTATCCGACGCCGGGCCGCCGTGCACCACAACAATCATCGGATAATGCTTGGACGGGTCGTAGGGCTGCGGAAACAGCAGCCAGCCTTGCGCGCGAAAGCCGTCACTGGCCCATTCGATGCTTTTCGCCGGGCCCCATTCCGGACTTAGGCTCGCGTTGGCATGCGTGATTTGCTGCCAGGCGCTGGTCCGCCCCGCCCACACTTCCGGCGGATGAGTCCAGGAGCTTCGGATCACAGCGCTGGTAGTGGCGTCGCCCGAAAATGCGATTGACTCGGCGCCCTTCCAGATCTGCTCTACACTGCCGGACGACAGGTCGAGCGTTGCGACCGCCATTTCACCCGATGAATCCTCGGTCATCAGGATTTGATTCGACGACGGCATCCAGCGAAACCAATTGGGCGAAGTCTTGCGATTCGGAGTCAGGTCGCGGGGAGTTCCTCCGGCTGCTGGAAGAACGAAAATGTCGCCGCCGGTGGATCCTTCATCGCTCATTAATCCTCCGATGAACGCCAGGTTTTTCCCATCAGGCGACCAGCGCACATTAGCAACTTGCATGGGCGGCTTCAAGATGTGCCGCACCGCACCGGAGGACGAATCGACGGCGTAAAGCTCGGCGATGTACCAATTGTCGTCGCCGGCGCCCGGCGCGGAGAGATACACAAGCTGCTTGCCATCCGGCGACCAGTCGAATTCATAGACGTACATCTGGGGAGGCGTGACCGAGCGAACCGCGCCGCTCGCGACGTCCACCAGCGCCAGCCGCTGCTCGAAGACCTTGGAAGAGACGACGCCGGTGTCGGGCATCGTAGCTTCCGTCGGGCCGGGCACGCGAGTCAGGCCTTCGATCCACAGAACGGCAATGGTGCGGCCATCGGGCGACCAATGCGGAGCGCTAATGTATCCTTTGAGGTCGGTCACCTTTCGGGGCTTGCCATGTCCGGGCTTGTCGGCTACATAGACCTGCAACTGGTCGCTTGAATCGCCGGTCGAAAGGAACGCCAGTTTGCCGTCGCGCGACCACGCCGGCGCTTGCTCCGATCCAGCGCCTCCAGCAATCTTGTGAGGCGAGCTGCCCGGATCGCGAAGGTCCTTGACGTACACGAACGACTCTCGCAGCTTGCCCGACGTGGCTGGAACAGACTCGGTCCACGCTACGGTCGTGCCATCGGGCGAGAGGATCGCGGAATGAAACTGGTGAACCGAAGAAAGCGAGTCCAATGCCCGGTCGAGCGCCGGACCCGCGTGGAGGGAAAAGCAGGCAAAAATCAGGCTGGCAAGAAAATTGAGGCGTCTCACATCCTCATGGTAGCGAACCGCCGTAAAACAGCGTTACTGTAGCTGAGCAGGACCGCCAGTGGGCCGGCCCTGTTGCACCTGATAATCCGAAGGAACCGTAAACAGCGCAGGATCGGGCTCGGCGCGGCTGACGTTGGTCACCTGGTAAACCGAATCGCCGAAGCGAGGGTCACTGGTCTTGCTCATCACGACCATCTGCAGGTCCGAGGAATACCAGGTTTCGGTAACGACCTGTATGTCCTTCGCGCTGCCCGCTTGCGCGGCCGGAATAGTGTGCGTCCGACGCTTACCTTGTACGCTCAGGCCGTCCATCACTTGAGTGCCGAGATCATCGATGGTGACGTTGGCGTTGGACCTCATGGAGGCGCGCGCTCGGCCCGCACCACCTGTAGCCGCCGCCGCCGCGCCCTGATCGGAAGCTGACTGCGCCGGAGGCGGCCGATGGCGATTGGCAGGCATTTGCCGGACGGTCTTGTGAGTGGCATCGAGCATATAACCCATGCCCGCTACCGGATCGTTGATAAACACGGCTTTGGATGCGGTGCCGGATCCGGCCAGCGCCCCGATGGCTGGAAGCGACCGCTCGGTGCGGGTTCGTCCCTGGCTATCGCGCGCCATCGACGCCGTCGTGGTCCTCTGAATATGATTCCCGTCAGCCAGCGTCTGGGAAAATTGCGTCACCGCCTGCGCCGAATAAGGAGCGCCGGTGACGACCTTACCGGCCATCCCAAACTCTCCGCGCACAAAGGCGAAGTCACCTGGTCCGCCGGGAGATCCAGGCGGCATTCCCATTCCGTGCCGACCCGGCTGAGCGAATGCGGCGCCACTCACCAAAAGGGCGAGCACTGTTGCGCAACGTAGCTGAAACATTGTTTTCTCCTTCGGACTACTCTGCTAATCGAACCCCACGCGCCAAGCCGTCCTGTCCCAGCAGAAGCTCCGCTTCGACGGGATCGGAGTCGCGATCCTGATTCATTGGAAACCCAATCAACTCGAGCGATGACACGGGCAGTTGCACGCGCACGACCATCGCGCTTTCGACCGGTGGCAAACCATCGGCGTCGGGCAGCGGATAAAAGTCGGCCGTGGTTTCGTCCACCTGCACCGCGGCGTCCTGCTGAAGCACGCGAGTTTCAGGCCGTAACGGACCGATCCACACCAGCACAGCGATGGCAGCAGCGATCGCTCCAACACTGGCGGCGGATATCCAGACTCGCGCGCGCCGCAGCTTGGAGCGCTTTCGAAACTCGGCCAGGAGCCGCTGTTCCATGTTTAGCGGCGCCTGACACGGCCCCTCCGATGCAAGCTCTTGCAAACCTTCCAATAGGTCTCGCTCGTCTGCGTTCATACAGCACACCTTTCAGCGGCACGCATCTTTTCCATCAGCAGGGCCCGGGCTCGATGCAATCGGGATCGGATGGTTCCGATGGCACACCCCAGCGCGCCGGCAGCCTGCGCGTAATCCATTTCGTTCAGATCGCAGAGCACTACAACTTCCCGATACGCCGGGGGCAGCGCGAGTACTGCCTTACGGAGCGACTCGATTCGCTCGTTGCGCGCCAGTTCGCCTAACAGATCGTGTTCATCGGCTAGCACACCACCCTTTAACACACCACCCTTCAGCGCACCACCCTTCAGCGCACCACCCTTCAGCACACCAGCCTGTAGCACACCGGCCTGTTCATTTTCGACGTCTTCCAGCCCGGCGACATAGGGCCGTTCCCGCTCCAGGCAGCGCAGCACAAAGTTGCGCGTGATGCCGTACAGATAAGAGACCGCTGATCCGCGCTTGGAATCGTATTGCTTCGCCACGCCCATCACCGTCAAGAAAACTTCCTGAGTAACCTCTTCGGCTATTTCGGTCTTACCGCTCATGTGAAGCGCGAAGCGATACACGGAGCTTTGGTGCTTCCTATAAAACGCCACGAAAGCAGCCTCGTGACCCTTCGCAATCAGCCGAAGCAGATCGTCGTCACTATGGGACGGGGATTCCAACATTAGTTTACTTCGACGATCCGCATCGGTCTGTTAATGAGCATTCATTTCCAGGCATGAAAAAGTTCCACTTTCTTCAGTTGTGGGCTAGCTTACTTCCGCTGCGCCATATTACTGCAGCGTTACCATCGTCGCCCCCCAGCCACCGGCCTCCGCCGGAGCGTCGCCAAAGCTTTTCACAAACGTAGTCCTGGCCAGGATCGATCGAACTATCTCGCGCTGCACGCCGATCCCTCGGCCGTGGATGATCCGCAAAGCCTTAAGACCCAGCCGGCGCGCCTCTTCCAGGTATTCTTCGACGATAGGCTCGACATCCCGCGGCGGAACGCTGTGCAGGTCGAATACATCGGTGATGGGAATGCGGATCGGCTCTTCTTGCTGCTCCACTGCTGTTAGCCTAACATTGTGAAGCCACGGGACATTGTGAATCCACTGGCTGAGTACCAGCGGCGGCTAGCCGAAAGAAGCACGGTCGCCGAACGTCAAGCGCAGCAATTTCGCAGGATCGGGAACGCGCGGCTGGGGACTGGCATCGTGGGTGTCGTCATGGCTTTCTTCGTTTTTGGCGAGACCGTTCTGGCGCCGTGGTGGCTGGCGATTCCAGCCGTCCTGTTCTCGGTGCTGGTGGTAATTCATGCCCGAGTGGTGGATCGGCTGGAGCGCGCTCAGCGGGCGGTCGGATTCTATCAACGCGGGTTGGCGCGGCTGGAAAATCGGTGGATGGGCACCGGAGAAACCGGCGAGCGTTTCCGGAATCCATCGCACGTTTACGAAGAAGATCTCGACATTTTCGGCAAGGGCTCGCTTTTCGAGCTGCTGTGTACGGTGCGGACGCACGCGGGCGAAGACACGCTGGCCCGATGGCTGCTGGCGCCTGCTTCGCGGGAGGAGGCCGGCCTGCGGCAACAGGCCATCGCCGAATTGCGGCCTCGTCTGGATCTGCGCGAGGACCTGGCTGTGCTCGGGGACGCGATCCGCTCGGGTATCGATCCGGAAGTGGCGGCTCGCTGGGGCCAAGCCCCGCTAGTGATTTTTCCCGCGGGCGCGCCTTTTATCGCGGCCGGTCTGGCGACGGCCGTGGTCGTCACGTTCAGCTTCTATATGGCGAGCGTGCTTACACGGACACCGTTCCTGGCGGCTTTGCTGCTCACGCTCGGTTACGGCTTTTTTCTGGGCAGCCGAACTTTGCAAGTGGCCGGCGCTGTGAATTCGCCCGCGCGCGATCTGGCGGTACTGGCGAAGCTGCTTCATCGCCTGGAAAACGATCATTTCGAGGCGCCCTTGCTGCAGCGCTTGCGCGGGGAACTAATGGCCAGCGGATTAGTGGCGTCGTTCCAGATTGGCAAGCTGCAGCGTCTGGTTGCCCGGCTCGATTGGCAGCGAAATCTTTTCTTTACTCCCATCGCGATGGCCATCCTATGGAGCTCGCAAATTGCGATGGCGATCGAGCGCTGGCGCAAGCTCTCAGGACGGCATATTTCGGAATGGATCAGCGCGGTCGGCGAGTTCGAGGCTCTAGTCGCGCTGGCCGGCTACGGCTACGAGCATCCCCACGACAATTTTCCCGAGCTGCTGGATGCCGCGGGCGGCAGATTGGAGGCCGAAGGCCTGGGGCATCCACTGATGCCGGAAGGCCAGTGCGTCCCGAACGACGTGCGGCTGGGCGGCGATCTGCGCCTGCTGATCGTGAGCGGTTCCAATATGTCGGGGAAGAGCACGCTGCTGCGCGCCGTTGGATTGAACGTGGTGCTGGCGTGGGCTGGTGCGCCGGTCCGGGCACGAAGTTTCGCGGTCTCGCCGCTCACCGTCGGCGCTTCGATCCGGGTGCTGGACTCGCTTCAAGACGGCAAGTCGCGATTTTATGCCGAGATCACGCGATTGCGTGAAATCGTGAATATGGCGAACGGAGAGCGGACGGTGTTGTTCTTATTGGACGAACTGTTGAGCGGAACGAATTCTCACGATCGCAAGATCGGCGCCGAGGCCATCGTGCGGAGCCTCATCGATCGCGGGGCAATGGGGATGATTACCACGCACGATTTGGCGCTGGCTCACATTGCGGATGATCTTCCGGAGCGGGCGATGAATGTCCATTTCGCCGATACGCTGGAGGACGGGCGGCTGCATTTCGACTATCGGCTCCAGCCGGGAATTGTGGAGCGGAGCAACGCGTTGGATTTGATGCGGTCGGTTGGGCTGGAAGTGTAAGGACGTAGCGCACACACTTTTGTGTGCCGCGTTGGCACTCGTGCCGACGCGTGGCTGTTTTTTCTTGGCGTTCACAGAAGTGTGAACGCGGCACGCTAGAGAGCGTGCGCCACGGGAGCTTGGGCTGAGGATTCCTTGTGGTGCACCAGCCGCTCCACCACTTCCCGGAGCTTGTCGAGGCCCACCGGTTTGCTGATGTAATCGTCCATCCCGGCGGCCAGGCATTTTTCACGATCCCCCTCCATGGCATTGGCGGTGAGAGCGCAGATGGGAATATGGCCCTTGCCCCGTTCGCGGTTGCGGATGACGGCCGTGGCTTCGAAGCCGTCCATCTCGGGCATCATGCAGTCCATCAGCACCATGTCGTAGTTCTTCTGCGCCAGCGCTTCCACGGCTGCGCGGCCGTTGTCAACGGCATCGGCTCCGAGACCGAGTTTTTCAAGCAGGCGCAACGCAATCCTCTGGTTGATCTCGTTGTCCTCGGCCAGCAATACCCACAATTTTCGAGGGCTACCGTTCGATTTTTGCGGCGGCACGGTGCCGGGTTTGGGGGACGGGATAGGGAGCTTGGGAGCCACCGGCGACAGAGGCACGGCGGGCGCCGGAACGGGCACGGGAATGGGCCGTCTCGGCGGCGCGGCGGGCGCAACGACGGCCGCTTTCCCAAAACTCGCGGTGAACCAAAAGCGACTTCCTTCACCGGGCCGGCTTTCGACGCCGAGCTCACCGTCCATCAATTCCACCAGTTGCTTCGAGATGGAAAGGCCGAGGCCGGTGCCGCCGTATTTTCGGGTGCTCGATCCGTCGCCTTGCGTGAAACTTTCAAACAAACGGCTTTGTTGCTCGGGCGGAATTCCGATTCCGGTATCGCGCACGGAGAAGCGTATCAGGAATCCATCCTCGGTGGGGCGCACCATTTCGGCCTCCACATCGATTCTGCCGGAATCGGTGAACTTGACAGCATTGCCGATCAGGTTGGTCAGCACCTGCCGGATCCTGCCCGCGTCGCCGACCAGCATGTCCGGCAAATCGCCCGAAACGGCGATCGAGAAGTCCAGTCCTTTGGTACGCGCTTGTAAAGCGAAAAGAGAGGACGACTCTTCGACCGTGGCAGCCAGTGAGAACGGAATGCGATCCAGCCGCAGCTTACCCGCTTCGATTCTGGACAGGTCTAGAATGTCGTTGATCAGAGTGAGGAGCGCATCCGCCGATTTCTTAATCGACCCGGCAAACTCCTGTTGCTCGGCGGTGAGGCTGGTGCCCAGCAAAAAGTCGGTCATCCCCAGCACACCATTCATGGGCGTGCGGATCTCATGGCTCATGTTGGCCAGAAAACGGCTCTTGAGCTGCGTGGCCTCGCGCGCGGTGACCAGTGCCGACTCCAGCTCTTCGTTCTTGCGCTCCAGTTCCTGAGCGTATTCCTGCAACCGCTTTTCATCGTTCTTCCGGGCCGTGATGTTGCGCAAGGTTGCGATAGAGTGTTCCCAGTCGAGCGGAACCACGCGAGTTTCATAGACCTGCTGTCCGGCGCGGCTGTCCACGTTGAACTCGACAATATGCGGGGCTTTGGTCTTACGCGCTTTATCCTGCCCCTCGCGCAGTTGATCCACCACAGCGGCAGGTAAGAGATCCCGCAGGTTTTGCCCACGGAATTTATCGGGTGAGAGAAACTGGTCCGAGCTCTGGCCTCCCGTGCTATCCAACACCCGGCCGCTTCGATCCAGCCGAATAAACAGATCGGGAAAGGTCTGAAAGAGCGCGCGAAGCTCCGAAGCCGCTTCATAGGCCTGGTCCTCGCTCTTCTTTCCCTCGGTCATGTCGATGGCAGCGAGGCGCATGCCGACCACCCGGCTAGCATGATCGCGCAGCAGTTGTTCGTGAACTTCTACAGTGATGGTGCTGCCGTCGGGACGGAGATACTTGCGCTGGTAGGGCAGCAGGGACAGGTGGCCGGACATTCTACGCTCGGTCTGCTCGCGATACCTTTGCCGTTCCGCGGGCGGAAGCAGGCTCCAGCAAACCTTCCCGATCAACTCGCGCCGAGCCAAGCCGCGCATCTCGCACTCCTTACGATTGACGCGACGCACCACACCCTTGGGATCGATTTCCAGGTAGCCAATCGGAGCCGCCTCGAACAGACCGTCGACGGCATTCGCAGTGGACCCTTCTGTTTGAACGCCCATTCGAGAGCGCAAGCGGAAAGATAGCAACAAGCGCCGGCCCAAAATGGCCATCACCACGCAGCACAGTAACGTTACAACTGGTTGCAAGCCCGACAAGTGCGTTGGCTCCGATTCGAAGCGAAAACAACCTTATCCTCTAGTCCCATCGGCAATACAAGATAAGGCCTTTAGATGGAACTTGTTAACCGATAGTTTGTAGCACGGAGCCGGGCTAGGTACTGGGTTTAGCCACCAATCAGATTAATGGCGCCAACGCCGCCATGGACTTCCAGCCGGACGGTTGTTTTCGAATGTCCGTAAGCGTCATTAACATAACGATCATCGCGTTTTTGGAGCCCGCGGGCATTGATCCCACCGATGCCCCCATGCGCTTCGGCAACGATTCCGACGCCTTCCGGCAGGTAGATGGTGGCCTCGCCGACGCCGCCGTGAAGGGAGACATCGTAGTCGTTCTTGGGCATACCGCGAAGATCGACTCGCATTTTGCCGACGCCCATATGGATATCCAAGCGCCGCAATCTCAGATCGCCGACATCCAGACGGCCTTCGCCGACTCCGAAGTTCACGATCAGATCCAGCGGTTTGTCGTCGTTAAAACGAAGATCCCAGCGGTAATTGGAATTCCCATGGTGCAGGTGAGAAGGTTCCTCCACCAAGAGTTGGCCGCGAAAACCACTGGTGTCGTAGTGGACACTGGGTCTCATGGCAGGCCGATTGAAAGTGAATTCGGCGTCCATGAGCCTGGGCGACCCACCTCGAACGTTGAGTTCGCCGACACCCATTTTCAACTCGGCGCGTACTAATTCCGAGTTATCCAGGTCGACGGAGCGAGTCTCGGTGTGAGTTGGGCCGGGCGGTCCGAAGTCTTCGACGCACCCGGTCATTATCAAGAGGCTGGCCGTGGCCGCTCCGGCCAAGGACACGCGGCGGATTGTCAGCATAGAATGAACACCCTATCCTGGTTATACGACGGGTAACGTTGCCCTTGTTCCAGCGATTTGCGTGGACAGACCCCTTTCTAAGGCGCTTCCCCTAGTCCGGTCCATCTGGAGGTCCAACCATTCTTCGATTCTTGCCTTAGTACATTCCCTTGGCGGAACCCACCTGTTACACTGGGGCATCTTGATAGGCAGGACTATGGTCTGCGCGTATTGCCGCAAGAACATCGGGCTTCTCCGGAGGCTGAAGGACCAGCAATTCTGCTGCGATGACCATCGCACGAAGCTGGCCTCGCGGTCCGCCCGAGCCCTGCGCGAAGCCGAGGATCTGTATGGCTTTGAAGATACTCGATTGCCGACCTGGCGGAGCATAACGCAAACCAGACCAGAGGACAAGATGGAGCGGCGATCGGGCTACGCGGCTACGATTTTTGCTTCGGTCGCGGTGCTCTTTCTGATGCTGGCGCTGTCGCAACTGCCCTCTGGCTCGTCGGGCCGGAGATCGATTTCAGCGGCGCCGGAAGCAAATCTGCATGGCGGGCAGGATGGAATGGGCCAGATGCTCAGCAATCTGATCGAGAGCAAGACATCGGGCATCATGCGCGAGGATTTTCACGCCGGCTTTGTGGACTGGGAAGGCATGAAGCAGCCGGGCGCGGACTGGAGCGTGGCGGGCGGCGAGGTTCGTCCGGCGGCGCTACGGGTCTGGAAGCCCTCGACTGCACTTTCCAATTACGAAATGGAATTCATGGGGCAGATCGACCACAAAAGCATGGATTGGGCTTTTCGCGCGCCGGACCTGCGCAACTATTACGCGACTAAACTGGTGATCACCAAGCCTGGCCCTTTACCGAACGCCGGCCTGGTGCGTTTTGTCGTTTTGGATGGACGCGAACGTGAGCGGGTGGAACTGCCGCTGCCGCTCACACTCGAGCGCGGGACCGATTACCGGGTGCGGGTAAGCGTACGGGGAGATCATTTCCTGACATCCGTGAACGGGCAGTTGGTCAGCTCCTGGACCGACAACCGGCTCAGCCGGGGCGGCATTGGATTTTTCTCCGAAGACGGCGAATCGTCGGTGGTGAAATGGGTCAGCGTATCGGAGCGGGACAGTTTCCTGGCGCGTTTGGTTTCTCACTTTTCTCTGATTTCATTCCCCACCGCCGCGCTGGCTTCCCTGCCCTGAGGATGGGCCTTCCCGCCCAGGATCGCTGGCCAGGTTGCAGCGACATGTGCTACCTTAGTCTCAAAGCATTTCGATGCGCAATTGTTGTTTAGTGCTCGTCCTTTGCTTAGCCTGCGCCTTTGTTCTATCGGCCGCTAATCCGAAAGCGCAAAAAGCGTTTCGGGAAGGCCTTCGCTATGAGGCCGCCAGTCAATGGAAGGAAGCCGAGAAAGCATATTCCGAGGCGATCCAAGACGATCCTGGGGATGTTTTGTCTTACCAACATCGCGCCCGGGTGCGTTGCGTTTTGGAGGATTATCCGCACGCGATCGAGGATGCCGACCGGGTTGCCGAACTCGAGCCAGCCAGAGCGGAAGCCTACGAAATTCGAGGGAATGCCTACCGGAAACTTCCGGATTTGCACAAAGCCCTGGCCGATTATAATCGGGCCATCGAACTGAAGCTGGATTCGGCGGCCATCTATAACAGCCGCGGCGCGGTGCATGCCGGCTTGGGCGAAGCTACCGAAGCTATCGCCGATTACACGCTAGGAATTAAGCTACGGCTGGACGACCCCATCCCCATCAAAGAGCGGGCCGACGTTTATGCCGCGATGGGGCGCTATCGCGACGCCATCGACGATTACGACCAAAGCATCAATCTGAAGCCGGATTACCTGGATGCTTATCTTGACCGTGGTTTCGCCTGGGGCCAGGTGGGTGATTTTCATCGCGCCATTCAGGATTTCGATGCGGTTCTCAAGATAAGGCCTAAGGATGCCAAGGCGTACACATTGCGCGGCGCCGCGTATCTGAAACTCGATCAAAACCAGAAGGCGGTTGCGGATTTTTCCGAGGGTTTGAAGATCGCTCCCGGAGATCCTTACCTGTATCTGGCGCGCGCGGCCGCGCTGGTAAGGCTGGAACGGCACCAGGACGCGCTGGAAGATCGTGAACACGCGGTACGGCTGCGGCCGGACCTGGCGGAAGCCTACCTGGCGCGTGGCGGATCGTATCACCAGCTCGGCATGCACGCCAAGGGCTTGGCGGACCGCGATAAGGCGATCGAATTGGCGCCCGATCTTCCGGAAGCCTGGTTTGCGCGAGGAAGCGCCTATTATTTATTGGGCAATTATGCAAAGGCGCGGGCGGATCTGGCTCGGGCGGTGCATCTACGGCCCGATTACCGGGAAGCGATCGACGTCCTGGAGAAGGCCGGCGAGAAGCTGGCCGAGCCGAATAAGAGTGAGTTGCCGGTGACGGCCCAGATCGCTCCGCCGGTTGTGGTGCCAGAGCCGCAGGTTGCGACACCCGCTCCGGTCAAACCGGAGCCAGCCGCCGCGCCGCCCGAGCCGGTCATCACCCATCCGGCGTTGCCTGAGCCAGCGCCCACGAAACCGACCCCGCCAAAACCGGCGCCTGTGCCGCCGCAGCCAGTCAAGGCCCAACCGGCGCCTGCGGCTATTCCGAAGACCGCTGTTTCGGCGGAAGAACACGACCGGCGCGGCCGCGCTTTCACGGCCGCGGGAAAATATCCGGAAGCGATCGAGGAGTTGAGCGAAGCGATTCGTCTTAAAACGGATTTCTCGCGCGCCTTGAACGCCCGGGGTTACGTTTATCTGTTGAGGCGCGACTATCAGCACGCCGCGGCGGACTTCGATGAAGCGATCCGTCTGGATCCCAATTACACCAACGCCTATCACAACCGCTCGGTGGCGCGGAGGGGGTTGGGTGATGCGGCGGGAGCGGCCGCGGATCTGCAGAAGGGGCGCTAGGGGCGCTTCGCCCGCGCCAGGCACGGAGGCCGACGAGGCGCCGGCAGCGGTCCTGGCAGGGGGACCGCTCCACGCCAACGGGGACCGCCCCACGCAAAGGGGGTGAGCGTCGAAATCTCGACGCCGTGGCTACGAAAAATACTTTCAATAATTCGCCCGGGACTTCGATACGGTCGATGTATGGTTGCCGGCACAGCCTCTGAAGTATTGATCGCGTGGAAAAACGGACAGCGTCCCAGTCTCCAGGATTGGAGAACACAGGACCTGAACGCCCTCGAGACGGAGCGGATGGAAGTGCTGGAGAGCGTCGTCGAATCGCTTCAGAAGCAGGACAGACTCCCGTCCGCCCGGCTGCGCGCGGCGGTGCGGCTGTTGGAACACCTGGCTAAAGAGCCGGCGGGCCTGCTTCAGGACTGAGTTCCAGACGCTTCTTCGACCATGAACGCCCGGCGCGCGCCGGTGCTTACGATCTGTCCGTTGAAACCGGCTTTACCATTCAAGGTGCACACCGCTCTTCGTTCCACGGGATGATCCAGCTTCACGATCTGGCCCTCGCGTAATTGCAGCAGATCGCGCAATCGCATTTGCGATCCCTCCAGCCATACGTCGACGGCCACCTTGGCTGGCAGCATTAATTGCAAAGTATTCTCGGCTGAACCGCCCATTTCCGTCTTTTCGCGGCGAACCGGTTCTTCCGGGTGAATAGCGCTCTGAAACAGTTGCGGAGGCACGATGAGCAAAAGCGATCCAGTGTGCTCACCTACCGTCAGATCAAAGCGTATGACCAGCACGGAGTCCGTGGACTGGAAGGCGCGCGAGGGCCCTCGGCCTATTTCTACCGTCACGGTTTCGAACTGGGTTTTTGTTAGCGGCAGCCAGCCTCGATAGGTTTCCGAAAGGATGAGCCGGAGCAGTATATTCACCACTTGCAGCTCGATATCGGTAGGTTGACGGTCCGGCGAAGCGAAGCTTCCCGTCTTGGCGCCGAGGGCGATGCCGATGAGCTGGTAAAGCACGGAGTGATCCAGCTCGACCAACAAGGTACGATCGCCCGGGCGCACCAGGGCGGTGCCCAGGCAGGATTGACTCTCGTTCTTCTGGAGATCACCGAAAGGACATTGGTCCGTTCCCTTAAGAATCGAGGTCACGGAGCAGCGCAGGAAAGCCGAAAGACTAAGCCCGAGCTCGCGGCCCAGCACCTCCAGGGTGGAGCGCAGCAGATCGCTCGAAGCAGCCTGCAGCTTGCCATAGTTCCTGAAGTCCGCTTTTGTCCAGGTGGATTCCATCAGAGGGATAAACAGTATTCCCTGGATCGGCGGTACCAGGCCAACACTTTATGTTTGGAAGACGGGATGCGGCGCTGGTGTTGAGGCATAAACGTTTGGCCGCGCTCGGTCGATAGAACAGCGAAGCCAACATATTGGACCTAGAGATGATACAGCTCACCAGGCTGAACCATGTCCCGTTGATTGTGAACTCGGACCTGATCGAGCACGTTGAAGTTACGCCGGACACCGTCATAGCTTTGACGACGGGGCAGAAGTTTCTGGTCCTGGAATCTGCCGAAGAAGTCGTGGAACGAGTGATCCAATTCCGGCGGGCGATCGTAAGCGAGCATGGCTGTCCGCTCAAAAAAACCGCTAGCTCTGCGTTCAGCGACACTGTGCCTGCCCCTTCGGCAGCGGGCGGCCAATAAGAAAAACTCATGGCGGACTCGAAACCAAAGAAGGCCTCCACCCGGCCCGACCTAGCGACGCTGGGGGGCTTGTTGCTGGCGGCGGGAGGAATCCTAGGTGGGTTGGTTTTGGAGGGCGGGAAGCTCACCGATATCGCTCAGGTCACCGCGTTGATGATTGTGTTGGGTGGAACCATCGGTGCGGTCATGGTTACGACTCCGCTGCGGACGTTGATCAAGGCCGCGAAATGCCTGGGATCGGTCTTCTTCGAGCACAGCCAGGAACCAGCGGAAATGATCGAAGAGATCATTTCCTACGCCACCAAAGCGCGCAAGAACAGCATCATTTCGCTGGAAGCAGATCTGCCGAACATCGCGGACCCTTTTCTGAGGAAAGCAATCTCGCTGAGCGTGGACGGCACCGATCTCCAGGAGCTTCGCAAGATGATGGAACTGGACATCGGAATGGAACATCGGGGCGGCGAGGCGGTAGTCAAGGTCTACGAAGCAGCCGGGGGCTACTCTCCGACCATCGGCATCATCGGCGCGGTGCTGGGCCTGATCCAGGTGATGAAGCACCTGGAAAATATCGAGGAAGTGGGCCGTGGTATTGCGGTCGCGTTCGTGGCTACGGTCTATGGCGTGGCTTCAGCAAACCTGTTTTTTCTGCCGGCGGCCAACAAGATCAAGGCGCGATTCCATCATGCCATGGAAGCCAAAGAGCTGATGCTGGAAGGCGTCTGCAGCATCGTCGAGGGGATGAACCCGAAACTGATTCGAGTGAAACTGGAGGCGTTTACTCAGGGCGAGTCCGAATCGGGGAGTAAATCCAAGGCGCCGAAGCAGGCGGCACAAGCGGCCGTGGCACAAAGCTAGAGTATGGCGCTGAAGAAGGAGCCGCCGCAGCCGGAAAATCATGAGCGATGGCTGGTCTCCTACGCCGATTTCATCACTTTGCTCTTCGCGTTTTTTGTGGTGATGTTCGCTTCTTCTCAAACCGACAAAGCCCGGGCCAAACAAATATCCGAAGCGGTGGAAAAGGCTTTGGAAAATGGTAAGTCAGTGGGTGTCCCACCCGCGGTCGCGAAAATATTGGGTGGAACCGTGGACGACAAGGGACAGGGCAACGCCATGATGAAAGGCCCGGGAGGCGCCCAGCATTCCGCCAAAGAAGCGCCCCAGGATAATGTGGTGGAATTGCTGCCATCGATGCAGCGGCTGACCAAAGAGCTGGAAGACGAGATCAAAACCGGAAAACTGGAAATGCGGCTGGAGGCCCGCGGATTAGTGATCAGTCTGAAGCAGTCGGCTTTCTTTCCGTCCGGACAGGACGCGCTCGATAAGAATAACCTGCCTGCCCTAAAGAAGGTTGCCGACGTGATCCGGGAGTTGCCCAATTCCATTCAGTTGGAAGGACACACCGATTCGGTGCCGATTCACAACACGCACTTCAAAAGCAATTGGGAACTATCGTGCGCGCGGGCCATTGCAGTAATGGAAGCATTCTCCGACACTTTTGGGCTGAAGCGGGACCGGTTTTCGGTGGTGGGCCGCGCGGAAACAGTGCCGGTGGATACCAATGAAACGCCCGAGGGTCGCGCACGGAACCGCCGCGTGGACGTCATTATCGTAAACAGCTTGAAGCTCAAGCCTTCGGTGCCGGCCGATGCGACCGCCATGGCCAAACCCGCCGCGGCGAAATAGACCTTTGGCCGCCGTTTTCTCAGGCTCCTACCACCAACGTCGAGCCCTCGACACTAGTACAGCATCCCCTGTATGGGGGCACTCCAAAATCCTCTAAAAAAACCTGAAAGAGTACAGGAAATCATCGACAAGGTAAGTGCACGCAGAATGAAACTGGCGTGGGTTCGGCAAAGCCGGACAGATCAACGAAAAGGACAACAATATGCTTTCAATACAAACCAACGTTACGTCGCTGTTCGCCGAGCAAAACCTTGCCATAAACACGGCCTTCCAAGCCAATACGATTCAGCAGCTGACGTCGGGTTACCGCATCAACAGTTCCGGGGATGACGCTGCCGGTCTGGCAGTGGCAAATCAATATCGCAGCAACATCGCGGAGCTCAACCAGGGTGTTCTTAACGCCAACAACGGTCTTAGCTCGTTGCAAATCGTGGACGGCGGACTGAACAACATCTCCACCATTCTGGACCGGTTGAAGACGCTCGCCACGGAATCGGCCAGCTCCACCTTTGCCGGCGACCGCAATACTCTGAACACTGAGTATCAATCGCTGCTGGGTGAAGTTACACAGCAGGCCAGCAACATCGGGCTGGCCGCTAACGGCCAACTGAACGTGGTAAATAACATTTATATCGGCGGCGGCAATACAATCGCCAATTCACAGGTCAAAATCGACCTCAGCGGCACGCAGAACCAGGTGGATTCTAACGGCCTGGGTTTGGGCACGACCAGCGTGGGCGGCGGCGGAACGGACCTGACCGGTAACACGGTGCGGTTGGACGCGCCTGGGGCAACTTTCCTCGCGGCGACTGCACAAACCTTCGCGTTTAACCTTTACTCGCAGAACGGCGGCGCGCAAACAGTCAACGTCAGCGTGGGCGGCTCGGGTGCATTGACCCAACAACAGGTCCTCGCCAGCTTGAACAGCCAACTGTCCCCTTACGGAATCAATGCTTCCGTCGGAAGCAACGGACAGTTGAGTTTCGGCGGTTCGACACCGTTCACTGTCTCGACGGCTACTACGGCGGTGGACAAGATTGCCACCACAGCCACGACAGCGACCAACTCGGGCGTCTTCAACGTTGCCGGCGCCGGTACTTACGCTACGGGTCCGAGTATCGCGGAAACCCTGACTTTCCAAAACGGCCAGGGCACCGCCAACGTCACCCTAGGAACCACCGAGACGCTGGCTTCGGCGCTCTCCAAGATCAACGCGCAGACCGCGCAGTACGGCATCTATGCCGTGGCCAACAGCGCCGGGACGGGCATCTCCTTTCAGAGCGTGAACAACTTCACCGCCTCCACCACCGCTGCCGGCGGCGCTTTCACAGCAACCGGCGCGCAGACGACCAACGCTCCGGCCAGTACCGGAACGGTGACGGGCAACGCGGAAGCGGCCATCACGGCTATTAACTCGGCCATCGCCAATCTTGGACTGGTACAAGGACGAGTGGGCTCCGGCGAGAACCAGATCAACTACGCCATCAGCCTGGCGAATTCCCAAATCACCAACTTCTCGGCCGCCGAATCCGGCATCCGTGACGCCAACATCGCGACCGAAGCCGCCAACCTGACTAAGGCTCAGACCTTGCAGCAGACTTCGATTGCCGCCCTGGCTCAGGCCAATGCGGCACCCGCGGCGGTCCTCAAGCTGCTGCAATAACCAGCAGCCTAAAGCTGAAACTGATCTGGGCCGATCTTACCCAAGACCGGCCCGGTTTCGTTTTTTGAGGAATCTCGATGAGCACCAGCAGCATTCCCGCGCTTGGCACCACCACCGGGGCCAGCACCTTCGCCACCGATCTGCAGAATGCAGTGAATCGATCAATCGCCATTGCCGCCTTGCCCATCCAGCAGATGACCGCGGAGCAGCAGCAAATCCAGGCTCGAAGCAGCGAGCTAAGTACCATCAGCGGGCTGTTTACAACTCTGCAGCAGGACGTGCAATCGTTTCCTAGTGGAACAGGAAGCAGTGGCTTGGCAGCTTCGGTATCGGATCAAACCGTATTGCAGGCCAGTCTAACCGGCAGTTCCTTGCAAGGTTCTTACACGATTCAAGTGCTCCATCCCGGCTCCTCCTCGACGGCACTGAGCAACGCGGGGTCCACTCCGGTTACCGATCCCACCACCCAGAACATCAGCTCCAGCACATCCTTCACTCTGACCGTCGGAAGCACCAACTACACCATCACGCCTGCCTCCCAAAATCTGAATGCACTGGCGGCCGGCATCAATTCCAGCGGCGCCGGCGTGCAGGCCACGGTGGTAAACCTGGGTTCTCCCTCTTCGCCGGACTACCGGCTGGCATTACAGAGCACAACGCTCGGGAACGTCGCCTTGGGGTTGAGCGACGGCACGACGACGAATTTCTTAACCAGCACCAGCACCGGCGCCAGCGCGTCGTACACGGTCAACGGGCAACCGTCCGGCGGAATTTCCACCAATACGGATACGGTCACAATCGCACCCGGGCTCAATGTGACTTTGGAGAAGGCCGGAACTGCTACGGTCACCGTTGCGGCCAACACAGCCGCCTTGTCCAATGCACTGAACTCTTTCGTCGGCGACTATAATGCGGCGTTTGCGGAGTTACAAAAGCAGTTCGGTCAGAATGCAGGACCTCTGGCCGGAGATACCACCGTTCTTCTGATGGAGAATTCATTGCGGCAGTTGGTGAACTATTCAGGCGGAAGCGGCTCGATCACGTCCCTTGCCCAGTTGGGAATCCAGTATACGCAGCAGGGTTCGCTTTCGTTTGACCCCAGTGCGTTGGGTGGGCTCTCATCGCAGCAGATTTCAGATGCGTTTTCTTTTTTGGGAGATCCGAGTACCGGCGGCTATCTGCAGTCGGCGGCTAACACGCTCACCGGGCTGCTGGATCCCACCACGGGCCTGATTCCGAATGAGGCTCAAAACCTTCAGACCCAGAACAAACACGAAGCAGATGCGATCAGTGCCGCGCAGGATCGGGTGAATCAACTGAACACCACCCTCACGGCGCAGATGGCTGCCGCGGATGCCTTGATTGCGACACTGCAAAACCAGACGCAGTTTGTCGACGGCCTCTTCCAGATTGCGACCCTGAATTCGAATGGCACAATTGGTAACAATACCTCCGGCGGGTGACGATTTGAACGGTGGCCTCGAGCGGGCAGCCCGCGAACTGCGAGCCGCTGTGATCGCATCCGACCATGCCCGCGCAGAAGGCGCTGTGCATCGTTACGTCCAGGCCGTGAGGCAGAACTGGGAAGCGCTGCCGGAACTGGAACGGGGCGGCTCGTCAATACCCGCGAAAGCTTGTGAACTGCTGGCATGGGCGCGCCAGATGACGCTCATCCAGCGTAACCTGGCTGCCGACCAGCACCACATTCTTCAAAAGGCGAGCCGCTATCACGGCGCAGTGAGTCAGCATCAGGGCCTACAGGTCAAGGGCTAGTCCGGCTCCACATCAAAGTCGTCGAGATCTCAACGCTAAGTGTCACAGCTTCAACACTGCGTCGCAGCAACTCGTTGAAAAACTAGCGCATTTCTGTGGAAGCGGAATTGCAGTCGGCAACGCCATCATGGTGGAGAACCTCGGCTCGGGTATCGAGCGCTACATGAATCTTCTGAGCACCCGACAGAAGCTCGTGGCCGCCAACATTGCCAACACCGATACTCCCGGATTCAAAACCAAAGACATCGACTTCCAAAGCGAGCTGCAAAATCAGCTCTTCAATTCCAACCCCAATGTCATGGAAGTTCCGGGCCTGCAGACCAAGAACGACGGAAACAATGTCAGCGTCGACCGCGAGGCCAGACTGTTGGCTGAAAACGCGCTGCGCTTCAGCGTCGCATCCAACCTGGCGCGATCGGAGCTCTCTACAGTGAAAATGGCAATCGAGGAGGACAAGAGCGCGTGAGCCTGTTTTCCTCTCTGGATGTCAGCGCTTCAGGTATGGCCGCCCAAAGAACGCGCGCGGAGCTGTTGGTGGAAAACATGGCCAACGCGGAGACGACGCGCACGCCCGAAGGCGGGCCCTATCGCAGAAAAGACGTCGTGTTCGAATCGGACTCTTCGGTGGGATCAGGATCCTTCTCATCGGCCTTTCACTCGGCCTTGGACGGCAACGTTGAAGGCGTGCGAGTGAGCGAAACCGTGGTGGACAATAGCGAACCGGACCGGCGCTATATGCCCGGTCATCCAGACGCCGATAAAGACGGCTACGTAGCCTATCCCAAACTGAATCCGGCCGAAGACATGGTGGACTTGCTGGGCGCCTCGCGTAGCTATGGAGCCAATGTGGCGGCGATATCGGCTGTCAAGGACATGATCCAGAAGTCGATCGATCTGTTCCGTTAATCTCATGATTCCGCCTATCTCTTCCATCCCGCCCATTAGCCTCCCCGAGGTGGCGCCGGTAAATTCACCGGGCCAGAGCGCGGGCGGATTCCAGTCCGTTCTGCAGGGCATCGTCGGAAACATGGAGCAGTCGCAGGCTCAATCGCAGCAGGTGACCAACAACTTTTTGAACGGTGGAAACGAGGAGCTGCACACGGTGGCGCTCGCGGCGCAAAGAGCGTCCCTGGAGTTTGAGTTGTTCTTGCAGGTTCGCAATAAAGTCACGTCGGCATACCAGGAGATTATGCGAATGCAAGTGTGAGCGTGACCGGCTCTCCATTTCCGTCCCCCAATGAACCAAGTGAAAAAGCTTCTCTCATCTCTTTCCGCGCAGCAACTGACGGCCATCGTGATTTGCGCCGCCGCCGTGGTGGGAGGCGTGATATGGTTCTCGCGCTGGCAACGCGAGAGCGGTCTGCGGCCGCTGTATACTTCGCTGGCGCCTGAAGATGCGATGGCCATGGTTCAAAAACTGAAAGAAAGCGGTGTCGATTACCGGGTGGCCGACAACGGAACCACGCTGTTGGCGCCCGAAGACAGAGTCCCCGAGCTGCGGCTGGAAATGGCCGGCCTGGGGCTGCCGCAAAAGGGACGGATCGGATTTGAGATCTTTGACAAAACAAACTTCGGCGTAACCGACTTCGCCGAGCATGTGAATTATCGGCGGGCCGTCGAAGGTGAGTTGGAGCGGACCATTATGGCGCTCTCGGAAGTGCAGCAGGCGCGCGTACACGTGACGCTGCCCAAGGAGTCGGTATTTCTGGAGTCGCGGGAAGCGGCCAAGGCCAGCGTGCTGGTGGGGCTTCGTCCGGGCGCCAACCTGTCATCGCAGAACGTGGCGGCGATCGCGAACCTGGTGTCGAGCGCGGTGGAGGGTCTGACACCGGAAGCCATATCGATCGTCGACATGCGCGGCAACCTGCTCAACCGGGCGCGGCGGGACGGTCTGGCGGACGGTGCGCAGATTACAGAAGCGGCACTGGAATACCGGCAGGCCATCGAACACGACCTGATGTTGAAGATCAACAATACGCTGGAGCCTTTGCTCGGGCCGGATAAGTTTCGGACCGGCGTCTCGGCCGAAGTCGATATGTCGAGCGGAGAGCAGAGCGAGGAGAACTTCGACCCCACCAAATCCGTCATGGTGACTTCGCAAAAGATGGAAGACTCGAGCGGTGTTACCCGCATCGCCGCCGGACAGCCGGGAACGGCTTCCAACTTGCCTCAGCCTCCGCCGCCAAAGCCGGGCGGAAACACCACCGGGTCGGTGAGACGCACCGAGAACATCACCTACCAATCGAGCCGCACAGTGAAGCATCTCAAATTACCCCAGGGGGCCTTGAAGCGTTTATCGATCGCGGTGCTGGTAGACCACGAAGTGAAATGGCAAGGGCAAGGCACGCAGCAGAAACGCATCGTAACGCCACCGTCGCCCGAAAAGCTGAAGACCATCCATAGTGTGGTGGCTACGCTGGTGGGATTGAATACGCAGCGCGGCGATGAATTGACGGTGGAAACGCTTCCCTTCGATATGACCGTGAATGCAGAACCCCCGCCGGCCGGTGGAGCGCCTGCGCAGAAAATCTCACCGCCCAACGGACTGGACGCATTGCTGAAAAACAAGCCGGTGCTTTACGGCGGCATTGCCGGCGTAGTCCTCATGATCGGCGTGGTGATCTTCGCCGTCTCCCGAGGAAGAAAGAGCCGAGCGGAGGTGGAAATGGGCGAGGCGCTGCCGCCCGCAGTCTCGATGTCCGCGACACCACTCCCACCGCCAAATGTCGGAATGAGCGCCACACCGTCCAACCTTCCGGCTCTCATGCCCTCGCGCACCGAAGCGTTGTTGGCGCAGCTCCAGGAAAACGGACGCAATAATCCGGAACAGTGGGCCAATGTCCTGCGTGGCTGGCTGGCCGAAGAGGAAGCGAGCTGATCTGACGTATGACTGTTAACGGCGAAGACGGAGTCAAGATTTCAGGGTCGCAGAAGGCGGCCATTCTGCTGGTTACGCTGGGCGAGAAACTGGGCGGCGAGATCCTGAAGCAGTTGAGCGAAGAAGAAGTGAAGTCTGTCAGTAAAGCGATTGCGCGGCTGGAGAAAGTGACACCGAATCAGACCGAAGCTGTGCTGGAAGAATTCTGCCAATCGACCATGGGCGGCGGGGGACGAGGCGGCTTCGACTATGCCAAGAGAATGCTGTCCAGCGCATTCGGTCCGGAAGGCGCCCGAAGGCTGGCCGAGGCGCTACCCAAGGGCGTTAGATCAAACAAGAGCCTGGAAACGCTGCAGAAGGCGGATCCGAGCCTGCTGAGCCGCTTCATCGAAGGCGAGCATCCTCAAACCATCGCTCTGGTTCTTTCGCATCTTTCCGCAGCGCAGGCGGCGTCGTTGATTGCGAATCTTCCTCCGGCGATACGGTCCGACGTAGTGATCCGGATCGCGGAACTGGATCGCGTATCGAATGACGTGGTGGCGCGCATCTCGCTGGTGATCGGCGAGAAATTGAAATCGATTGCACAGGTAAAGAGCGAGCCACACGGGGGGCCGCGCAGCGTGGCTGAAATCCTCAATCGCATGGACTCGGCGGTGAGCGAAGAGATCCTCACCAACATGCAGGAGCAGCAGGCGCTGGTGGACGCGATCCGGCATTACATGTTCGTTTTCGAAGATCTGCTGCTGATCGACGCCACGGCCATGAAGGAAGTGGTGGCCAAGATCGATCGCAAGCTGCTGACCATCGCTCTGAAGGGTACCAGCGATCAATTGAAGAATCACTTCATGCAGTGCATGTCCCAGCGCGGCGCGGAGATGTTGCGCGAGGATATGGACGCTGCCGGACCTGTGCGCATCCGGGATGTGGAGCAGGCCCAGCAGCAGATCCTGGCGGTGGTCCAGCAATTGGAGTCGGAGGGCGTTCTCAGCTTGAAGGGCGGCGGCGGCGACCAGTATGTCGTCTGAAATTCTGGCGGGCGGAGAAAAGCCTTCGGCGGCGACGGCTCTGTGGCGTGTCGTGGAACCGCCTGGCGACGCACGCAGCAAGGGGCCCGCGCGCAAGGATGCCGAGCGAGAGGCACAAGGCTTGGAGCAGGCGCGGAGGGAGGGATTTGCGGCGGGCGTTACGGCTGGCCGGCGCGAGGCCGAGGAACAGATCCGTCCGGCGATGGACGGCCTGGCACGCAATCTGGCCGAACTGGCTCGTGTCCGCGACACGATCCGCGAAGAGGCCACGCATGACCTGGTACGCCTGGCCGTTTCGATAGCGGCGCGCGTGATCCATCGCGAGGTTTCACTGGACCCCGACGCACTCACGGGTCTGGTCAAAACCGCATTCCTAAAAATCCAATCGCGCGAGATACAACGCGTACGCATGCATCCGGGCCTGGAATCGCTGGTGAAGAAATCGCTGGAACAATCCGGCGCTCCGAAAAATCTGGTTCTCATGCCGGATCCCGGGCTGAAACCGGGCGAAGTGTTCCTGGAAACCTCGCAAGGCATTCTGGATGCCTCCGTGGATACGCAACTGCTGGAGATCGAACGCGGCCTGATCGACCGGCTGGAAAGATAGAATGGCATCCGCTACCAGTTCCGTTTTCGGCAAGCTCAGCGCTCAACTCAGCGATATCGAATTAATGCCCTGGATCGGTCAGGTAACCGAGATGGTGGGCCTGCTGATAGCGTCCCGCGGACCGGTTGTGTCGATTGGCGATTTCTGCGAGGTTTGCACCTCCAACGGCCGCACCATCCGCTCGCAGGTAATCGGCTTTCGAAACGATCGGGTATTGTCGCTGCCGCTGGAAGAAATGGATGGCCTGCAGCTCGGCGATCGCGTAATCGCGCGCAAAGAAGATGCGCTGCTGCGCGTCGGCCCGGGCCTTCTAGGCCGTGTTCTGGATGGATTCGGCCGGCCGATCGATGAGGGCCCGCCGATTCAAACCAACGCCGCGTATCCTTTGTACGCGCAAGCTCCGTGCCCCATGGAACGCGAGCATATCATTGAACCGCTCATTACCGGCGTTCGCGCCATCGATGGCATGCTGCCCTGCGGAAAAGGACAGCGCGTCGGGATCTTCGGCGGCAGCGGCGTAGGCAAGAGCACTCTGCTGGGCGCGATGGCCCGCCACAATGATGCCGACGTGAGCGTAATCGCGCTGGTTGGAGAACGCAACCGCGAAGTCCGGGCATTTCTCGAAAACGAATTGGGGCCCGAAGGACGAAGCCGTTCGGTGGTGGTGGTGGCGACTTCCGATCGTCCGGCGCCCTTGCGCATCCGGGCCTGTTTCGTAGCATTGGCGGTAGCCGAATACTTCCGCGATCAAGGCAAGAATGTTTTGCTGGTGGTGGACTCGGTGACGCGACTGGCGATGGCGCAGCGTGAGATCGGCCTCGCCGCCGGAGAGCCGCCCAGCCAGAAAGGCTACACGCCGTCGGTGTTCGCGCTCCTGCCGAAGATCTTCGAGCGGTCCGGGCATTTCAAAAAGGGCTCCATCACGGGATTCTTCACGGTCCTGGTGGAAGGAGACGATTTCAACGAGCCAATTTGCGACGCCGTGCGCGGTATTCTGGACGGCCACCTGATCCTGTCGCGAGAATTGGGGGCGGCGGGGCACTATCCGGCGATCGACATTCGCCATTCCATCAGCCGGCTGACATCGCGCATTGCTTCCACCGAACAGATTTCGCAAATCCAGAAGCTGCGCGAGGCGCTGGCACTGTATCACGACTCGCACGACCTGATTCAGTTAGGAGCTTATGTGGCCGGCACTAATCCCAAGCTGGACGCGTCCATCAGATGCCGTCCGGAGGTCATGAATTTCCTGAAGCAGGATTCGCACGAATTCTGCAAACTTCCGGAGACGCTAGAGCGTTTAGAAAAACTAGCCGCCGCGCTGGGGTAGCGGCTGCCCAGGAATCCAGTCGTGGCGCAGTTTCACTTTTCTCTTGAAAAAGTTCTCCGCTGGCGAGCGCTCGAGCTGGCGTCCGAAGAGGCAAAGCTGGAACTGTTGCTCCGCGAGCAACTCAGGCTGCAGACCATGCGCGCCGATCTGAGCGCCGAAAAATCAAACCTGGACCGGTCGCTCGATACGTTGCCCGATCTTCGCGGCGCGGATCTGCGGGCCGTGGGCGCACATGCTGCAAGTCTCAAGCGGCAAGCGGATAATCTGGTAAAGCTGGTGGCGAAATGCCATCGCGACCTCTCCGAGCAGAAGAAAAGTTATCGCGCCGCTAAGCAGCGCTTCCGGCTGCTAGAGGAGTTGAGAGCCAGAAAGATCGAAGAGTGGCGCAAAGAACAGGACCGGGAGCAGGAAACGCTGGCGACGGAATCGTTCCTGGCGAGCTGGAACCGGGACCGTTAACAACGCAGATATTCTGGTATTCGCACGAGTACCTGCGCCACGAATCAATCCCCCAAGTCGGTCAGCGCCAGCCAAGTTTCGACGCCTTCCAAAATCTCTTGAACCTGCACTCCGATGAAAAACTCGCTGGTCGTCCCGTACTCCCGCAACCGGCAATGCCGGACTTCGGCCACAATGCGGCAATCACCGAACTCGATTCCCAAGGATGTCCCGGGAACCAGATAGCGTGATCCGATAAAGCACAGCCCGCCTTCCGAGATATCGACCATGCGGGCAGTTTCGGTCTGTCGCGCCGACCCCGTAGTTGTAGTGGAAACGCGGACGAAATGATCGGCATTCCGGCGGGTTTGGCGTCTTTGTTCAGGGCCGGTCATAGCAGAATCGGGCGCGACACTCCTCACCGGAGTATCGGCGTTACTTGGCCGAATCTGTAGGACCATCCTGGCCCGGGATTGTTTCTGCTAGAAGCTCAATCGCATCGAAAACTGCACGACCCGCGGGCCCCCGCCCACGACGCCCGCAGTAGTCCCGACCGCAGTAGCGACGGCGCTCCCCACCGTCGCCGTTATCTTGCCGAAGCTCGAACTGCTCTCGTTGCTTACCGGGTTCGAGAAGTTTGTGTGGTTAAAGATATTGAACAGGTCGGCGCGGAACTGCAGCCTGACCCGTTCAGTGCCGAGCGGGAAATTCTTGGCGGCTGAGAAGTCGTAGTTTGCCAGACCCGGGCCGTAATACTGATCGCGTCCGGCGGTTCCGACGCGCCCAGTCGGCGGAGTCTTGGAGAAAAATGTAGTGTCAAAGGCGGCGTCCGGGGTCCGATTGTTTTGTGTCAACGGGCCTGTTCCGATCACATCCGGGCGATCATCAAACTGGTTGAACCCGCTATAATCCAGCGCACTGTTATACACGGTGAACGGCGTTCCGCTTTGGATGGTCGTGATACCCGAGACTTGCCAACCGCCTAACGCCTCGCGATTGAACAAGTTGTTCCAGCCGAACACCCGGTGGCCGGGACCTACCGGCACATCGACAACGTAGGTGACGACGGCGCGATGGCGGACGTCAAAGTTCGATGGACCCCAGTCCGCTTTCATATGTCGCGGATCGGCCAAACCTCCCGGTTGGCCGCTCGGCACCGACCAGGAAGAGCTGTCGTCCAACGATTTGCTGAATGTGTACCAGCCTTGCAAGTACATCCCACGCCGCCCTTGCCACTTGGCTGTTAGCACTAAGCCATTGTAGTGGGAAGTGGCGAGATCCTTTCCCATGTTGAGATGGGCGAAGGTATTGTTGGGGAAGAACTGCTGGTTTGGCGTCAGAGGCCCTCGTACCGCGGGATTGTTGACTGCAACCAAGGGTTCATTCAGATCGATGTTGACCATCAGCTTGTGAGCGCTAGACCCCTGGTAGTCGGCCTCGATCGAAAAGTTGTTGCCCAGCCTGCGCTGAATTCCAAAGTTGTACTGATAAATATACGCGCTCCGCAGGTTTGGATCCTCCGCGCTGAATCCGATGACGCCGCTTTGTGGCGTACCAGGCCCCTGCTTGCCGAAATTGGAAATAAACGGAACGTTTGGACTGTAGGCAATCGGCCAGTTGAACTTTCCTGGCTGAGTCACATTGGCTGTCTGGCTAATGGTCAGATTGTAGGGTGCATTCAGCCCCATGTTGGCTGGAATGTTGTTAAACACGTCATCATAGGCCATTCGAAAACCGGTTCTGATCACAGTGGCGTCATGACCGAACAGTTTCTGGGCAAAACGCGGCGTATAGGCCATCCCCACCACTGGCGCGAAGTTGTTTTTGTCTGAGTGCACTCCGCTATTGGAAAGGGTAAAAGGCGCTTGTGTATAGAAGAACGAGCTCGGCCCTTGTTTGGTCGGATCAATGTTCAGCACTTGATTGGTGTTCAGCAACACCGGCCCGACACCGGGGATAAAGTTCGTCGCATCCTGGCGGGTTTGATAAATGGCGGATGGATACTCGTAGCGGATGCCGTAGTTGAGGGTGAAATTGTCCTTGACCTTGTAGGTGTCTTGCCAGTACATGTCAAAAGGATAACGGCGCCAGTATGCCAGCGTGGAACCGCTCAGGTCGGAGGAGGTGTTAACCAGGCCCGCGGCGAAATCGGAAAAACTCGCGATGTTGAAAGAGCCGCGCGCCGAGCCGTCCAAAAATCGGCGTGCATCTTCGCGGCGAATATGGTAGCCAAAGCGGAAGGAATGCTTGGAAGCGCCGAAGGGAGCGATCCATGACAAGTTGTCAAATAGCTCGTAAGTATTGGTGATTCGACCCTGTGGATAGTTATTGGCCGTTCCCAAGACCGCAAAGCCTCCTGCCACCGTGACCGTCGGCAATCCGGAATCCAATATATTCTTGGCGCCGTTCACTACTCCGGGTAGCGGCTGTCCATTCGATCCGATAAAGACCTTGGAGGCATCGAAACCGGAATCCTGCACTGTGAGGAACGTTTGGTTCCTGGAAAAGCCAAAGCGAAATTCGTTCAGAAGGGTGGGCTTGAAAGTATGCGTCTCAGTGAGAACACCTGAGCGGCTGACCGGTTCGTTGGTGGTGCCCCCCAAATTTGGAAGGACCCCTGCGGTGATCGCCGTTCCTTGGTATTCGGCCCATCGGGCGCTGATATGGTCGCTATCGCCGAAATTGTGATCGACCTTGATCAAACCAGTGTTGTCAAAGGTTGCCGCGTTGACATTGGCGATGTAATTGATCCCGCTGGTTGTCGCGGGCGTATTGGGCGAGGGCCAAAATTGAAGCAGCGCTCTCGAAATAGGATCGGTCACCGTCGCACGCTGGGCGTCGGTCGGCACGATCGTTGAACTGACGGTTGGATTGACTTGGCGGAACCCTTCCCAGGACGCAAAGAAAAACGTCTGGTTCTTGCGGATCGGTCCACCCAAAGCAGCGCCGTACTGATTGCGGTGCAGTGTGTTCTTTATACCCCGCAATTTGTTGGTGAAAAAGTCCGCCGCGTCCAGGTCGGAATTGCGAAAGTATTCGAAGACCGAGCCGTGAAACTCGTTGGTGCCGCTCTTGGTAACGATGTTTACCTGGGCGCCCTGTCCGCGTCCGAACTCCGCGCTCGGCACGCTGGTTTGAACCGCGAACTCCTGCACCGCGTCGGTGATTCGGAAGTTGCCCAGCGCCGATCCGATCTGAGTATCCATGTTGCTGACGCCATCCAGAAGGAAAAGATTCGATTGCGAACGCGCCCCACCCACGCTGAACCCGCCGCCTTGTTGGCCGGGCGTCGATGGCGCAGCTCCTGGAGTCAACAATGCCAGGTCCATATACTGGCGCGCGTTCAACGGCATGCTGGCGATAGTCCGCGTGTCCACCACGCTGCTCAGCGTGCTCTTGTCGCTTTCAAGCAACGGCGCGGCAGCTTCTACCTGAACAGACTGGGAAATGTCGCCGACTTCCAGATTAAATTCCGCGCGCGTGATTTGGTCCACTTGAACCAGGGCACTGCCTTGCGCTCTCTTGAATCCTCTCGCTTCGACAACAATGGAATAGGTGGAGGGAGCAAGTTGAGGGAACTGGAATTCACCGTTGGTATCAGTAGTGGTCTCCAGTTTAGCGTTCGTCGCCGTGTTCGTCAGAGTGACTTTCACGCCCGGTACAAACGCTCCGCTGGAGTCCCTTACGGAACCGGCGACGCTTCCCACTGGGGAAGCCGACAGCCAACCAGCGGATAGCAAACCTAGCACCGTGGCGATGACTATAGATGCGGATATAGCTTTTCTCATTTGTTGAACCCCTTGTACCCTTATTCGACGGGAACGGCTACCCTTGAAGAACCTGGCCGCACCCCGTTATGCACGTTACAGCTAGAGTAACTTGGGGCTAGTATACAACACAATAGAGAAAATCCGATATCAAAGAATAAACATCTGTGGGATCAGTTTTTTCTATAGGAGGCACCGTAGCCAGCGGCCTTTTTGAATCGGTGTTCCGCGTTAAGGGGCAAACTGCGGCGCCACATAGGCGTAAAAGAGAGCTAGAAACCCCATCACCACCGCCAGCAACACGCTGTGCCGGACGGTAAACCGAAACAGTTTGGTTTCTTCCTCGCGTTTCATGCCGGTAGCGGCTGAGGCCACCGCGACGCTAGTCAGGCTGATCATTTTGCCCATCACCCCTCCGGCCGAATTCGCAGAGGCCATCAGCACGGCGTTCATTCCCAGCTTATTCGCCGTTACCACCTGCAAGCTGCCGAAAAGCGCGTTGGCGGAGGTGTCGCTTCCGGTGAGAAATACGCCCAGCCAGCCCAGCAGCGCGCTGAAAAACGGGAAAGCCGCGCCCGTGGCCGCAAACGCCAACCCCAGTGTGGCAGTGGCGCCGGAATAGTTCATCACGTAAGCCAACGCCAGGACCGCGGCCAAGGTGAGTTCCGCCAGCACCAGCTGCTTGCACGTATTTAAGAAGGCTTTGAGGAACTGACGTCCGCTCATACCCACCACTGGAACGGCGAATAGAGCCGCGAACAAGCACGATGTCCCCGCCGCCGAGAGCCAGTTGAAGTTAAAGGTCGCCGGATAGGGCGAAGGGGCGGCCACCACGGGCGGCATACGCTGTATTTCGTTATGCAGCCAAGGCCAGCGGAACACCACCGTAGCCGAGTTCAACAGCTTAGGAATAGGCGTCCATGGCAAGCTCCATAGAAGCACGAGAACCACCAACAAGATGTAGGGCCCCCAAGCTGCCAGCAGCGCGCCAACCGGATAGTGGGCGTGGGTGACCGTCGATTGAGTGGCATGTTCTTTGGCGAGCACAAAAGAATCGTGAGGCTTCCAGAAACTCAACAAAATCACCAGTCCGAGCATGGCGGCGATCGCGGCCAAAATGGCGGTCAACTGGGGACCGACGTAATTCGAGATCAGAAACTGAAACACTCCAAAAGCACCGCCGCAAACCACGGCAGCCGGCAAAACACCTTTGAGGGCCTTCCAACCGCCCATGACCAGGATGATGTAGGCCGGCAGGAAGAGAGCTACGGGCGAACACATGCGCCCGACACCGGAGCTGAGGCGGTCCAGGGGCAAGCCAGTCGTTCCTGCGAGCGTCACAATCGGGATTCCGATGGAGCCGAAGGCCACCGGAGCCGTGTTCGCAAGCAGGCAAAGCCCGGCGGCGTAGAACGGCGAAAAGCCGAGCCCGGCGAGCATGGCCGCTGCTACGGCTATGGGCGTTCCGAAGCCAGCTCCGCCTTCGACGAACGCGCCGAACGCGAAAGCGATCAGCAGCACTTGCAGCCGCCGGTCGTCAGTAAGGTGGCCGACGGAATCCTTTATGACCTCGAATTTTCCGCTCTCGAGCGTGACCCGATACAGCAAAATAGCGGAAAAGACAATCCATCCGATGGGGAACAGGCCGAAGGCCGCGCCGTCCGTTGCGGCGCCAATCACATTGCGCCATGGCATTTGGTACGCAAATGCAGCCACAACAACGGCGGCCAAAAGTCCAAACAAAGCTGAGAGCCAGGCCGGTTTCCGCAATAAGCCCAAAAGGACCAGCATGGTCAGGATGGGAACGGCGGCAGCCAGCGTCGAAAAAGGCAGGCTGCCCGCGATGGGGAAATAGTTTTGAGGCCACATAGACGGAGAACAAATTTACCACAGATTGGCAGAGCATCCAAGCGGCAGTCGAATTCGCTGGTCGCCTGACTTTACGATCTAGGCGTAGCTCGACGCGGTGGCCCGATTTTTCTCGGCGCGCTCGGCTGTAATCCGTTCCAGATAGCCGCTGGCTCGAAAAGCCACCAGCGGATCTTCGGCCAAACCATACGAACGGCGCCACTCGGCGATGGCCGGACGCACGTCGGTGGAGAAGGCGTCTTTCAGGCAGTTCTCGGCGTCCACTAGCGCGCAACTTTTCTGATGGCGCGCCAGTTTCTCGTGATCCACCAACGCGGCCTTGGCATACAACTCTTGGGCGGTGGCGACGGTCTGGATCATGGCTTCGATCTTGCCCTTCAGGTTGTGGCTCTGATCGATCATATACGCGATGTCGGCGCGTTTTGCGGTCTCCCATTCGTACATCGCGATCTCGTGGAAGATGCGAAACACCTGGTAGGGATCGATGGATCCGAGCGTTAGGTCGTCGTCGGCGTAGCGGCGATCGTTGAAGTGAAAACCCCCGAGCATGTCGTCCGTCAGGAGCCAGGCGACAATTTGTTCGATATTCTGCGATGGGTAATGATGGCCTGTGTCCACCAGCACTTTGGCCTGCGGTCCAGCGGCCTTCGCCAGCGTCAACGCCATCCCCCAGTCCGCGATATCGGTGTGATAGAAAGCCGGCTCGAAGGGCTTGTACTCGACTAACATCCGCTGATTCGCGCTGAGCTTCGCGTGTACTTTCCGCAAACCATCTTCAAACCACGCCCGGCGCTGCCGGATGTTGGCTGTGCCGGGGTAATTGGATCCGTCGGCGAACCATAGCGAGATGTCGCCGCTTTCCAGGCGCCTGGCGATTTCTACGCTATCCAGGATGTGGTCGAGCGCCGCTCGCCGGATATCCGGATCGGGGTTTCCCAGCGAGCCGTGTTTGTAAATCTGATCCTGAAAAACGTTGGGATTAATGGAGCCTGGCCGCACCGAATATTTTTCCGCGAATGCTTTAACTTGCTTGACGCTGTCGAGTCCGTTTGGAAAATCCCACAGCACGTGGAGCGCGACGGTGGGACAGGCGCCGGTCAAGCGATGGACTTCGCCCGCGTCGCTGAGTTTCTCCTCGATGGTCGTGGCCGCGGCCGGCTGCAAGAACTTGCCGAACCGGGTTCCGGTGTTCGCAAAACCCCACGACGGCAGCTCAATCCGAAATGAATCGAGCGCCGCCCCCACGGCTTTGCTATCTTGGCCTTTCATCTAATAATTATTGGAACAAACTGGCTATTGGAACAGTCTGGCACAGGTAGACTCGGAAGAGGGTGCGGGGCGGCGGGGATGTGGCTGCTTGTCGGGCTGCTGTCGGATAGCGCGCGTGCGCAAGACCAGCGAATTCCCCGGCAGACCGTGCCGGCGACCTCGGCCATCCAAGGTATAGTCCGCACTGACGCTGGGCTGGGACTCGGGGGCGTGATTGTCAATCTTCAGAATCTTTCAACCGGCGGGAGTCTCCAAGCGACGACCTCGGGCGATGGTGCGTATCGCTTCCTCAATCTCGCGCCGGGCCGCTACCAGGTGAAAGCGACTCGCGACGGCTTTGAGGCTTTCGGGCAAGGGGAGATCGAGTTATCGGCCGGCGCGGTGTTCCCACTCGAATTCACGATGAAAGCAGTTGCTACAGGTCCGGAAGGTGTACGCACGGTTCCGCGCAACCCGGGATTAGGCCCAGCGCCCACATCATCGGCTGGCGAACCCGGTACGCCTTCTACCTATGGCCGCGCGCTGGGAGCGCCTCCGCCGGCCGATACCACCGAACGTCGTCCAGTGCTGCCGCTCCCGCCTGACGACCAGGTCTTCAATGTCATCCCGAATCGCTGGAACTATCAGTTTCCCGATTATCAGCGCTACCCCAACGGAGAAGCGCCTTACGTAAAGAGCCATTGGTATGACCCGTTTAATCGCAACAAGCTGAAAGGCGACGAGCCGATCATCGGCAACCGCACGTTCCTAAACGTGACGCTCGCCAGCGATACGTTCTTTGACGGCCGACGGCTTCCGGTCCCGAGCGGTCTTGGTTCCGAGAGTGCCGGCAGCCAGGAATTCTTTGGACGCTTCGGCCAGTATTTCATGAGCGAGAACATGGCGTTCTCCGTGGCTCTGTTTCACGGCGATACGTCTTTCCGGCCGATCGATTGGCAGATCAAGTTCACGCCTGAGCTCAACATCAACTATCTACAGGTCCAGGAGAACGGCATCGTTAATGTCGACGTGCGCAAAGGAGACTCGCGCCTGGATACGCACCTGGGACTTCAGGAAGCCTTCGTCGAAGCCAAGATCAAGGACTTGAGCAGCAGTTACGATTTCATTTCGGTGCGGGCCGGCATTCAGAGCTTCAATAGCGATTTCCGCGGCTTTATTTTTTCGGATCAGGAACCTGGTATCCGGATCTTCGGGAACCTGGATTCCAACCGGTATCAGTACAACGCGGCATATTTCGCCATGCTCGAAAAAGATACTAACAGCGGCCTGAACACGTTCGCTTATCGACACCAGCAGGTCATGATCGCCAACCTATATCGTCAGGATTTTTTTATCCCGGGCTACACCATCCAGGCAAGCTTTCATTACAACAAGGATGATCCGTCGTTCCAGTTCGATACCAATAATTTTCTGGCGCGGCCGGCGCCCATCGGGCTGGTGAAGCCGCACGCGATCCGCGCTTACTACTACGGGCTCACGGGCGACGGGCATTTCGGCAAGCTGAACCTCACGCACGCGTTTTACCAGGTGCTGGGGCACGACAGCTTCAACGAACTGGCCGGACGCCGCGTCGCCATCAATGCCCAGATGGCCGCGGCCGAATTGTCGTTGGATAGAGACTGGCTGCGTTACCGTGTGTCGTTCTTCTATGCATCCGGCGACAAGAATCCTCGCGATGGAACGGCGCGCGGCTTCGACACGATCTTCGACAATCCGAATTTCGCCGGGGGATTTTTCAGCTTTTGGAATCGCGAGGGCGTCCGGCTGACGGGCACCGGTGTGGATTTGGAGAATGGCGGGAGCCTGGTACCCGACCTGCGTACCAGCAAGCTGGAGGGGCAATCGAACTTCGTCAATCCAGGACTATTCTTATACAATGCTGGGGTGGACATCGACATCACGCCCAAGCTGCGCGGGTTCGTGAATCTGAACTTGATTCGTTTCGCGGACACCCAGCCGCTGGAGCTGCTGTTGTTCCAATCGCCGATCCATGCGGGCGTGGGCGCGGATTCCGGCCTCGGGGTGTCGTACCGGCCGCCGCTGTCGGAGAACATCGTCATCACCGGAGGCGTGAACGGCTTCGAACCATTCCAAGGCTTCCGTGATATTTCCACCGGCCGATTTCTGTTCTCACTCTTCGCGAATGTCCGCTTCCGCTTCTGATGAAAATTAGGGACAGTGCACTCAAATACCTATTTCCCCGACGGTCGCGTTGGAAATCCGCGCTTGGAAATTGGGGTTTGAGTATACTGTCCCTAATTTTGGGGCAGGCGGGCGCCGACTGCATCGCCTGCCACGGCCAGACCGATTCACCGACCATGCACAACACCGGCACCGTGCACCTGAGCTGCACCGATTGCCACGGCGGAAAAGCCGATATCCAGCCGCCCGCGGGCGCTTTACCCGGCTCCGCGACGTACGTGCAGGCCGAAAAGCAGGCGCATCCGCAACCGCGCATTCCCGAGATGTGGCGCTCTTCGGCCAACCCCATCCGCCCGTACACCAATTGGCTTCTGGAAAGCAAGAAGTACATCCAATTCGTCAATCCTGGCGACCTTCGTGTCGCCGATCGAACCTGCGGCTCAGCCGGCTGCCACATACAAGAGGTCCGGGCCGTGCGCACCAGTATGATGACCCATGGCGCGATGCTCTGGCAGGCGGCGCTCTACAACAACGGGGCTTTTCCTTATAAAGACGCGCGCTTCGGCGAAAGCTATTCGCCCGACGGCTTGCCGCAGCGCATCAATACGGTCCCGCCGCCGTCGCAGGATCTCACGCGCACCAAGGGCGTGCTTCCGCATCTCGATCCTCTGGGCCGCTGGGAGGTCTCCGAGCCCGGAAACATCCTGCGGGTGTTCGAGCGCGGTGGCGGAGAGCGCTCCGAAATGGGCAATCCCAATCCGACCGAGGACCCCGGCCGCCCCGACGACAAGTTGAGCGATCGTGGCCTCGGCACTGAGCTTCGCACCGATCCGGTTTTCCTCGGCTTGCAGAAAACGCGTTTGCTCGATCCGA
>Ga0210401_10000963_pt1 | contig 34728 bp, 31 predicted proteins | sample IncBWH32MmetaG_FD_150866 | JGI IMG/M metagenome (GOLD analysis project Ga0210401, IMG submission 150866) | Forest soil microbial communities from Barre Woods Harvard Forest LTER site, Petersham, Massachusetts, United States - Inc-BW-H-32-M | ecosystem: Environmental > Terrestrial > Soil >... | reverse complement strand
ATTTGGTTTGTAGCATTAGTAAACACATTTTGCTTTGCACAAAAAGAAAAAACATTTTATAAAGAAGCTCAAATAGAAACTGCAGATTATGATTTAATTATTGTTGGTGCGGTATCAACTCCGTTAGAAACAAAATTTAAAATAAAAATTATTAATAAAACGGCATCTTACTTAAGTTATAATCCTACTGAAAGTAAGTTCATCATTAATAATGCAGAGTACCCGGTGGTTAATGAAAAGCCGTTAATGATAGAACCTTATAAAACGGAGTCTAAAGTTATAAATCTTAAAGGCTCTGGTTACAATGCAGTTAAAAATTACTCGTTTGTAGTAGGTGGCATTTATAAACTTAGTGCTAATCTTACTGTTTTTACTGGTGATGATTTTAAATTACCTCCCTCTGCAAATCTTGTTAATGTGGGGCCATATACCGTAACGCTTGATAAATTAGATAAACAAACTGATAAAACCACGGTTAAATTTGTTTGTGTTTATAATGGAGATAAAACAGGGTTGGTTTACCCAATGAATATATCGGTTAAAATGCCTGATGGAAAAGAGTACGCTACTGTAAAAAAAGAAAAAACCATTTTACTTTTTAAAGGACAATTTGAAGATTTTACGGTAGTGTGGGAGAAAATGCCTGGTGGAAGAGCAAATGATATGCAATTGGTAGATATGTTTGTAAAATGGAATAAAGCCTTTAACGAGGCTGATAAAGAAAAAATGCCTGAATCTACTTTTAACCTTGCTATAGACGAAGTAAAAACTAATAAGTAAGCCTTATTAGTTTTTGTTGCTTAGTTTTTAATGGTCATTTAGCGGTAAACCTCTTTTCTGAAATTCAATCCAGTTAAGATATTCCGGCCCTTTACGATGTTCTTCCATAGTTATGCAATCGTTTACCGGGCAAACAATTTTACATAAGTTACAGCCCACACATTCTTCTTCTTTTATGGTGTATTTATTATAAGGATTTCCTCTTTCAATATCGATTGATTGATGTGAGGTATCTTCACATGCTATATAACACAAGCCGCAATGAATACATTTATCCTGATCTATTTTAGCAGTGATGTGGAAATTGATGTCTAACTCTTCCCAACGGGTAACGTTTGGAACAGATAAGCCAACAAATTCATCAATTGATTTATAACCTTTTTCATCCATCCAATTACTCATGCCATCGCACATGTCACGCACAATGCGGAAACCATAATGCATAGCAGCCGTACAAACCTGCACGTTGCTTGCACCTAATAACATAAACTCAACCGCATCTCTCCAGGTGCTAATTCCTCCAATGCCTGATATAGGAACTTTTTGAGCAATTTTATCTTGAGATAGTGTAGTTAAAAATTTCAAGGCAATTGGTTTCACCGCCGGGCCACAATAACCACCAAATACCGATTTGCCACCTACGTTAGGGTTAGGAACCAATGTATCTAAATCAATGCCGGTAACCGATTGTATGGTGTTTATTAGTGATAAACCATTTGTACCACCTGCAATTACGGCTTGCGCAGCAGGCACTACCGAGTGTACATTAGGTGTAAGTTTTGTAATAACCGGTATTTTGGCAACTTCCATAACCCATTCAACAACCATTTTTGCAATCTCAGGGTCTTGCCCAACAGATGCTCCCATACCGCGTTCAACCATTCCGTGCGGACAACCAAAGTTTAACTCAATGCCATGCGCACCAGTATCTTCGGTTTTCTTTACCATTTCATGCCAGCTCTTTCTATCATTATCTGCCATTAATGAAACAATCATAGCGCGGTCAGGAAACTCTCTAACTACTTCACGAATCTCCTTCAAATTAACTTCTAATGGTCTATCAGAAATAAGCTCAATATTATTAAAGCCCATTACTTTTTGTCCGTTATAATCTAAGGTAGAATAACGAGAAGAAACGTTTTTTACTTGCGAGCCCAAGGTTTTCCAAACAACGCCACCCCAGCCGGCTTCAAAAGCACGCAGTACGTTTATTTTTTTATCGGTTGGTGGAGCAGATGCTAACCAAAAAGGGTTAGGTGATTTTATGCCCAAAAATGTTGATTGTAAATTTGCCATTTTAGAAATTTTAAATGTTGTGTTTTAAATGTTTAATGAGCTTTCAAAAACTCTAATATTCCTTTTGCTGCATCTTTGCCTGCCTGCACGGCATCTACTACTTCTTTACCACCATTAACAGCATCGCCACCTGCAAACACACCTTTTAAATTTGTTTCAGCTTTATTATTAATAGAGATTTTTCCACTGTTATTTTTTATATCTGCTTTTGCAACAAGCTCCTCAAATGGAATTTGCCCGGCAGCTTTAATAACCATATCAACCTCAATGGTAAAAGTTTCTCCTGTGTCAACTGGTGCTCTTCTGCCAGATGCATCAGGCTCTCCTAATTTCATTTTGGTGCAAACCAGTTTTTTTGCTTTGCCATTTTCACCAATAATTTCTTTAGGTGCGGCTAACCAAATAAACGAGCAACCATCTAGTTTTGCTAAATCTAATTCAACATCGGTACAAGGTTTTTCGTTTTCTGTACGGCGGTAAATCATAGTTACTTCTTTAGCACCTAATCGTTTTGATTGGGTTGCTGCATCAATAGCAGTCATACCCATACCAATAACGGCTACTTTATCTCCAACTGAAATTTTAGCATAATCGTTGGTGCGTAAATTATAAATAAACGATATAGCATCTTCAACACCTTCTAATTCTTCACCCGGAATGCTTAACTCACGCGCTATGCCAACACCTATGCCTAAAAATACGGCATCATATTTTTTTTGAAGTTCAGCTAAGCTTATATCCTTGCCTAATTCTTTTTTATATTGTATATCAATTCCACCAATGGATGTAATATAATCTACCTCTTCTTTGCACGACTCAGGTGTAACTTTATATGCCGCAACTCCATAAGTCATTAAACCGCCACCTTTTTCTTCTTTTTCAAAAACAGTAACATCAATGCCTTGTAAGGATAGGGCATGAGCACAAGCTAAACCTGCAGGACCCGCACCCACAACCGCAACTTTTTTGCCATTAGATGGTTTGCGTTCAAATAATTTCCATTTTTCGTGAATGGCAATTCCTGTTGAGTAGCGTTGTAGCTTAGCAATTGAAATTGGTTCTTCTTCACGTAAATTATATACGCAAGCGCCTTCGCAAAGTTTCTCAACCGGACAAACCTTAGAGCAACCACCTCCCATAATGTTGGAAGTAAAAATGGTGCGCGCAGATCCTTTAATGTTACCTGATGAAATTTGTTTGATAAACAAAGGCACATCAATGCTTGTTGGGCATGATTTGGTACAAGGTGCATCGTAACAATTAATGCATCTGTTTGCCTCTAATATAGCGCCTTCTGCGTGTTCAAACGGAGGATGTATATCCGAGAAATTAGCAACTAATTCTTCTGTAGATAAACGATTATTTTTTATTCCCATAATGTGTTTTAATATGTAAAATATTAAGTGCTATAAAAAATTATAGCACTCAATTAAATTCTAAAGTTCAGTTAGCACTCCGTAAGTTTCAGGTCTTCTATCTCTAAAAAATTGCCAGGTGCTTCTTACTTCTTCAATCATATCTAAATCAAAATCTGCAATCAGCAATTCATCATTATCGCGAGATGCTTGTGCAAATATTTGTCCGCGTGGGTCAACAAAATAAGATTGACCGTAAAACTTACCTAAGTTCCAAGGTTTTTCTTCACCCACACGATTAATGCAACCCATAAAATAACCATTAGCCGCAGCGTGTGCAGGTTGTTCTAATTTCCACAAGTATTCGCTTAATCCGGCAACAGTAGCCGAAGGATTGTAAACAATTTCAGCGCCGTTTAATCCTAAACAACGCGCTCCATCAGGAAAATGTCTGTCGTAACAAATGTAAACACCCACTTTAGCGTATTTAGTTTGAAACACGGGGTAACCAAGGTTGCCGGGTTTAAAGAAAAACTTTTCCCAAAAACCTGATGTGTGAGGGATATGGTTTTTTCTATACTTGCCTAAGTAAGTTCCATCAGCATCAATTACGGCTGCTGTGTTATATAAAACGCCTGCTTGTTCTTTTTCGTAAATAGGAACAATAATAACCATGTTATATTTTTTAGCATAAGTTGCCATCAAGTCGGTTGTTGGACCGGGAACTGATTCAGCAGACTCGTACCATTTTTTATCCTGACCCGGACAAAAATAAGGTGTATTAAAAATTTCTTGCAAGCATAAAATTTGAACACCTTTTTTACCCGCTTCTTCAATAAACGGAATGTGTTTTTGCACCATGGCATTACAAATTTCCTGAATAGTTCCTTCACCTTCAGTTTTTGGCAGACTCATTTGTATAAGTCCAGATTTAATCATTCTTGGCATACTTTTTTAGTTTAGAGTTTTTAAATTATAGATGATACTTTATTTCGTTTTACAAATTGTCCGTAACCTTTTTCTACAAAAAGTTTGTTGTTATCAACTGCAACTTTACCACGCAGAATAATGGTTTTGCATTTACCGGTTAGTTCCCAACCTTCGTAACCTGAGTAATCGCAATGCATATGATGTGTTTTAGCTGATAGGGTGTGTTTTTCATTAGGGTCTAAAATCACAATATCGGCATCAGAACCAACGGCTATGGTTCCTTTTTTAGGATACATGCCAAATATTTTTGCAGCATTGGTTGAGCTTACTTCTACAAATTTATTCAAGCTAATTCTTCCTTTTTTGACGCCTTCTGAAAACAATAATTCCATTCTGTTTTCAATAGCAGGGTGTCCGTTTGGTATTTTAGAAAAATCATGCTCGCCCATCTTTTTTTGTTCCCACATAAAAGGGCAATGGTCGGTTGCAACAACTTGCACCGTGCCTTGGTTTAAACCGGCCCATAATGTTTCCTGATCTTTCTTTTCACGCAAGGGCGGACTCATTACCCATTTAGCTGATTCAAAACCTTTATCGTAAAGAGATGCATCAAGTACTAAATATTGTATGCAGGTTTCTACAAAAACTTTTTGGTTTCTTTTATCAGCATCTCTAATTTGGTTTAATGCACCTTCGCAAGTCATGTGCACCACATAAGCAGGCACGCCTGTATGATAAGCCATATCGGCAAATCTGCCTGTGGCTTCACTCTCCGTAATTTCCGGCTGAGATAAATAATGATATAAAGGAGAAAGTTTTCCTTCGGCTTTATGCTTGGCAACCAAAAAGTCAATCACATCTCCGTTGGTAGCATGCACGGTAACCATGCCGCCTTGTTTTTTAACTTCGTTCATTAAGCCAACCATTTGTCGGTCATCAATCATCAAAGCACCTTTGTAAGCCATAAATGTTTTAAAAGAAGTAATGCCTTCTTTCTCCACTAGGTCTTTTATTTCGGCTTTGGTGTTATCATTAAAATCGGTTACAGCCATGTGGAAAGAATAATCGCCCAAGGCATTTCCGTTCGAACGGCCTTGCCATTCTTTCAAAGCATCGTGTAACGATTTACCCTGTGTTTGCAAAATAAAATCAATTACCATAGTAGTGCCACCAAATAAAGCCGCGCGGGTTCCTGTTTCGTAATTATCGCTTGAGTAGGTGCCCATAAACGGCATATCTAAATGCACATGCGGGTCTATTCCACCAGGGATGACCAATTTGTTTTTAGCATAAATGGTTTGCGTTGCTTTAACATCCAGGTTTTTACCAATGGTGGTAATTTTATCGTCTTCAATAAAAATATCAGCAACGTAATCATCTGCTGCTGTAATTATTCTTCCGTTTTTTATTAGTAGCGACATGTTATATGGTTTTTAAATTCAAATAAATTAATCAACTCCAATATCCTCGTTCCACAAAGTGGGATTCTTCGCAATAAAATCATTCATCATATCAATACACTCTTTGCTATTCAAATCAATTACCTCCACACCGTGAGATTGCATAAATTCTTTTGCTCCGGTAAATGTTTTCGATTCGCCGGCGTACACTTTTTTAATTCCAAATTGCACCACAGCACCTGCGCACAAATAACAAGGCATAAGGGTTGAATATAAAACAGTTCCCTTATATGAACCCACACGACCTGCATTACGCAAGCAATCAATTTCGGCATGTGTCATAGGGTCATTATCCTGCACACGTTTGTTATGCCCTCTGCCAACTATTTTTCCATCTTTAACCAACACACTTCCAATAGGAATTCCTTTTTCGCTTAAACCTGTTTTTGCCTCATCAATAGCGGCTTTTAAAAATTCATCCATTTTATTTTTTATTAGTTTTTTGCATTAAAAGATAATAGATAATTCCTGCCACAAAAAATCCTACAAACCATGCGTAATGATATAAGCCCGAAACCCATTGCCAAACCGCATCTTGCGGAATTACTTTTATGGTGGTTAAAAAACCCGGTACGTTTGGTATAATAGCAACTATTAAAGCAATTACTGCGTAATAGTTTATACCGTTTGAATAAGTGTACTCTCCCTGCGCTTCGTACAATTCTCTTACTTGCAGTTTTTGTTTGCGGATGAAATAGTAATCAACAATCATTATGCCACCAATGGGGCCTAATAAGCTAGAGTAGGCTATAAGCCAGGTAAAAATATAGCCATTAGGGTCGGCAATTAATTTCCAAGGGAAAATTAAAATGCCAATCAATCCTGTAATGTAACCACCCGTTTTAAAATTAATTTTTGAAGGAGATAGGTTTGCAAAATCGTTTGCCGGACTAACAATATTAGCCGCAATATTTGTTGCCAGTGTTGAAATAGCAACCGCTATCATGGCTATGCTGACTATTAATTTACTTTCAAATTTACCTGCTAAAACCAAAGGGTCCCAAATGGTTTCGCCATAAATAACAAAGGTGGCTGATGTTACTACTACACCAATAAACGAAAACAAAGTCATAGATGTTGGTAGTGCAACTGTTTGCCCCATAATTTGCGCACGCTGACTTTTTGCATAACGTGTAAAATCAGGAATGTTAAGCGATAGTGTAGCCCAAAAACCTACCATGCCTGTTAAGGCAGGAAAAAAATAATTCCAAAAACTACCAATGTTTGGGAATTTATCAGGCTGTTCAAACTTAGAGGGTTGTGAAAGAATAGGCCCTAAACCATGTCCGGCAGAAATTGCCCACAGTAAAAGTGCTAAGGCTGCAATGGGTAAAAAGAAAGCTTTAAATACTAATAGTTTTTTAATACTATCAACTCCTAGATAAACAACAAACATATTTAGTAACCAAAATAAAAAGAAGGTGATGGCGGGGCCTGTTTGTAATCCAAACGAAGCCGGGAAAATTTGTGGTAGTGTTGTTAATGCCGGAAACCAAATTTTTAGCATCAGGTAAATGGCAAAACCACCAATCCAGGTTTGTATGCCAAACCAACCACAAGCAACAATGGCACGTAACATAGCTGGTATGTTAGCCCCTTTAGTTCCAAAACTGGCACGTGCAAAAACAGGAAACGGAATGCCGTATTTAGCACCTGCATGACCATTTAAAATCATTGGGATAAGAACAACCGTGTTACCAATAAAAATAGTAAGGATGGCTTGCCACCAATTCATACCGCCTTCAATTAACGAGCTTGCCAACATATAAGTTGGAATACATAAACTCATGCTAATCCATAAGGCAGCATAATTCCATGTACCCCAAGTTCGTTTAGAAAGTGGAATAGGAGCAAGGTCTTCGCTGCAAAGCGAAGAATGAACCAGGTTTTCCGGTATGTCAACTATTTCGGCGTTCATGCAGTTTGTAAACTGTAATTACTTACAGTGTTCGTCAGCAATAGAAATAGCTTTTGATATAATATCTAATCCTTCATCCATTTGATCTTTAGTAATAATCAAAGGAGGAGCCGTAAAAATCCAGTTCCAACGTACAAAAGTGTACATGCCTAATTCATTTAATTTAGCAGCCACTTTATTCATAATTTCCATTTCATTTGGTGCAGCATTCCAGGGAGCCATTGGCTCTTTTGTTTTCCTGTTTTTTACCAACTCAATACAACCTAATAAACCTGTGTTACGGAAATCACCAATACTTGGATGTTTGTCTTTTAGCTTAGCAACTTGAGCATCTAAATAATGTCCCATGTCAGCGGCGTTTTCAATCAGGTTATCGTCTTCGTAAATTTTAATTACTTCGTTAGCAGCGGCACAAGCTACAGCGTGGGCAGAATAAGTTAAGCCAATTGGTAAAGGTTTATCATTAAAGTGCTGCGCAATTTTTTCAGTAACAATCATACCGCCTAATGGAATGTAACCTGCTGTGATGCCTTTTGCCATACATAAAATATCGGGCTCAACACCATGATGGTCTATGCCAAACCATTTGCCGGTTCTTCCAAAACCACTCATTACTTCATCGCAAATGGTTAGGATACCATATTTATCAGCAATGGCTTTTATTTTTTTCCAATAACCAACCGGATATTTTATACAACCCGATGAACCGCTTTCGCCTTCCATTAAAATAGCGGCAACGCTTGATGTACCTTCGTATTTAATTAAGCGCTCCATATGTGCTGCGGCATGTTCTCCACACTCTTCAGGTGTTGTACTATTCCATGGACAACGATAAAAATAAGGGTTCTCAGCATGAATAATATTTGGTACGCCCTGACTATCATGCGGAATGCCACGTGGGTCGCCACCTGCACATAAAGCACCATAAGTAGCACCATGGTAACTTTGGTAAAGTGTAATTATTTTATGACGACCAGTATATAAACGTGCCAATTTAATGGCATGCTCAATTGCCTCGGTACCGCCATTGGTAAAAAACGTTCTGTTTAAAGTACCCGGAGTTATTTCGGCTAATTTTTTTCCTAATAAACCCCTTGCTTCGGTAGCCATGCCCGGGTTAACATAACTAACCTCGTTCATTTGTTTAACAACAGCTTCGGTAACACGTGGGTCGCCATGACCAATGTTTACATTCATTAACTGAGATGTAAAATCAAGGTAACGCTTTCCACTTCTATCGTATATATAAACGCCTTTTGCGTGGTCAATGTTTATAGGATTCAAGCCACTTTGCTTACTCCACGAGAAGATAGTATGTTCTAAATTGTTTTTTAGAATTTCTTCTTTGGTAGATTTTGATAATGTTTTTGTTGTCATATTCTAAGTTTTATAAAATCGTCAGTAGTTAAATTAGCTCATCCAATTTGTTTTTGCTTCGGCATTCCATTTGGTTGTTGTCTTTTTCAATTTTGTCCAAAAAGCAATTGAGCTTTTTCCGGTTAAATCGCCTACACCAAATTTCGAATCGTTCCAGCCACCAAAAGAGAATGGCTCACGAGGCACAGGTACACCAATGTTAACACCAATCATACCGGCACTTGCACGTTCAATAACATAACGTGCAGCACCACCACTTTGTGTAAATACAGCTGCTGCATTTCCATAAGGGTTTGCATTTTCAATTGCCAAAGCCTCATCTACATCTTTAGCACGCATAATAGAAATTACGGGGCCAAAAATTTCCTCACGCGCCACGCTCATATCAGGTGTTACGTAATCAATTACAGTTGGGCCAACATAAAAACCATTTTCTTTTCCTTTAACCACACAATTTCTTCCATCAACCAAAATTTTAGCACCTTGTTTTTCTGCTTCGGTAATATAACGCTCAATGCGTGCTTTCGCTTCTGCTGAAATTACGGCTCCTAAATTTTCTCCCGGAATAACTTTTTTTGCTTCAATACAAATCTGATCTATAATATGGTCTGATGCCCCAACGGCAACCATTGCCGATGCAGCCATACAACGCTGACCTGCACAACCCGACATAGATGCTGTTACGTTTGTAGCCGTCATTAAAGGATGCGCATCAGGTAAAACCAATAAGTGGTTTTTTGCACCGCCTAATGTAAGTACACGTTTAAAGCTAGCCGATGCACGTGCATAAACTAATTTAGCCACTTTGGTAGATCCTACAAATGATACTGCCTCAATACCAGGATGATCACAAATAGCTTCTACAATGTCCTTATCTCCATTTACAATATTTAAAACGCCATCGGGTAAACCGGCTTCTTTTAATAACTCAACAATTTTAACGCAACTTAATGGTACAACTTCTGATGGTTTTAAAATCATGGTGTTGCCTAATGCTAAAGCATTCGGTATAGTCCAGTTTGGAACCATGCTTGGGAAGTTAAACGGAACGATACAAGCCACAACCCCAACCGGATAAAAATCGGTACGGCACTCAACGCCTTTACTTACTTCTAAAATTTCGCCGCCTACCAATTGTGGTAACGAGCAAGCAAACTCGGTTAACTCAATACTTTTTTCAACTTCGGCACGAGCCTCGTCTAATGTTTTTCCATTCTCCTCTTGTACCAGTTTAGAAAGCTCTAACATGTTTTTTTCTAACAATGTTTTGTAGCGGTAAAAAATTTGTACACGTTCTTTAATAGGCACTTTAGACCATGTTTCGAATGCTTTATGGGCTACTACAACAGCTTCGTTTAAATCTTCTTTTGTTGATACAGGTACTTTTGATAACAGACTGCCATCCAAAGGCGATATTACATCTATATACTTGCTTGCTTTTGAGGCAACAAATTTACCACCTACATAATTTTTTACTTCAGCATACTTCATTGTTAATGTTTCCATGTTTTATTTAATTATACGTTATTAAAGAGAATGCAACACCTTTTTTTAATTCAAAAAACCACCAAATTATTTTTATTGAAATGAGCCCCTTAAAAGGTGTAGGGTGTTATGAGAATTATCATGTTTAATTCTAAAAGACTCATAACAAAAATAGAAATATTTTTTAAATAGATTAGGGGTTATATAAAAATATTTAGGCCTATAGTTTTAACACTATAAGCCTAAATATATGTAATTGTTAAGTAAAGGTTATCTAATTATCTCCTTCTGCTGTTTCCCTTTTTTCCTTTGCCGCCTCTATGTTCTTTCTTTTCCCTTTTATTCGGATTTCTTGTCTCTCCTTTTTCTATACGGTTGTGCTGAGATTCATTTTTTTCAATCGTATCTACCAATACAAAATCAAGTTGTTTCTTAATCATGTCGGCATTTTTAATTTCAATCAAAACCTTATCACCAAGGGCAAACACCTTTTTGGTTTTACGCCCTACATAGCAATAATTATCCTCATCATAGGTGTAAAAATCATCCTTCATATCGCGGGCACGTATAAGTCCTTCGCATTTGTTTTCAATAATTTCGGCATATAAACCCCACTCGGTAACACCCGAAATCATGGCTTCAAAAATATGCCCAACCTTATCTTTTAAGAACTCAACTTGTTTATATTTAATTGAGGCACGCTCAGCTTCAGCCGCTACTTTTTCGCGGGCAGATGAGTGTTTGCTATATGCTTCTAACTCTTCGGCATTGCTATAAGTACTATGATTAAGATATGCCTCTAATAAACGATGCACCATCATATCCGGATAACGACGAATAGGGGAGGTGAAGTGGGTGTAAAAATCAAAACCTAAACCGTAGTGCCCTATGTTTTCAATCGTGTAAATTGCTTTTGGCATAGAACGGATGGCAAGTATTTCAATAGTACCCGCTTCAGGTTTACCCTTCACATCTACCAATAATTTATTAATAGATTGTGTGGTAGTTTTTTTACTTTGAATGTTTAAAGCGTAACCAAACTTGTGTACAAAATTATTTAAGTCGGTTAGTTTATCGCTGGCAGGTGCATCGTGTACACGATACACAACTGCAGATCCTTTAGCATTTTTTTGAGGATTTTTATCGTTCTTTTTAGGTAGGGCTTTACTTAAAACAGTTGCTACTTGTCGGTTGGCAAGCAACATAAAATCTTCAATCAGTTTATTAGAGTCTTTCTGCACTTTAAAATAAACACCGGTTGGCGTACCGTCTTTATCTAAATTAAATTTCACTTCTTCTTTATCAAAAAAGATAGAGCCATCCTTAGTACGTTCTGCACGTAATTTTTTAGCCAGTCTGTCTAAGGTTAAAATCTCTTCTTGATAATCGCCTTTACCGGTTTCAATAATTTCCTGCACTTCTTCGTAAGCAAACCTGCGGTCAGAAAAAATGATTGTTTTACCAAACCATTCTTTTACCACATTAGCATGCTCATCCATTTCAAACACAGCTGAAAAACAAAGTTTTTCCTCATTAGGGCGAAGCGAACAAACAAAATTACTCAACACCTCAGGCAACATGGGAATAACCCTATCAACTAAGTAAACGGAAGTAGCACGCGCTAAACCTTCTTCATCAATTATATCATGTGGTTTTACATAATGTGTTACGTCTGCAATATGTACACCTACTTCAATGTTTCCGTTCTCTAATTTTTTAAAGGATAAGGCATCATCAAAATCTTTTGCATCGTGTGGGTCAATAGTAAAAGTGGTAACTTTTCTAAAATCTCTGCGCTTGCTAATTTCTTCTTCTGTAATTTCAGTTGGAATGCCTTTGGCAGCCGCTTCAATTTCATCCGGAAAATGATCAGGTAAGCCATATTCAGCCATAATAGCATGCATCTCGGTAGTATGTGCACCGGGGTAACCTAATATCTCGGTAATCTCGCCAATTGGGTTTGTTTCAGCAGGGTTCCAGCTAACAAGTTTAAGTAAAACTTTTTGTCCGTTTTTAACTCCTTTGGTTTTACTTAAGGGAATAAAAAAATCTATATGCAGTTTGTTACTATCTGGTACTACAAAACAATTTTTAGCCGTTACCTGCGCTATACCCACAAAATCGGTACGCTTGCGTTGTATAACTTGTGCAACTACCCCTTCACGCTGACGCTTATCAAAAGTTGGATTTAATAAAACTTTAACCGTATCGCCATGCAAGGCATCTTTGGTTTTTCCTTTTGGTATAAAAATATCTTTTTCAGTAGGTGATGTAACTACATAAGCCCCTCCGGTAGATACAAAGTCAATTATACCATTAACATAAGCTTCACTCGATTTGTATTGAAATTTGCCGGGTTCTTTTTCGGCTACTAAGTCTTTTATCAAAAGATTCTCTAAAGCCTCAATAACAAATAGCCTGTCTGATTCCTCTGTAATTTCTAACATCGACGAAATTTGTCGGTAGTTAAGTAATTTGGTATCGTTATGTTTTAAAACATCCAGCACTTCATTAGTCATGTCCGGACGTTGTTGTTTTCCTTTTTTCTTTGCCATATATAATTTCTTTAATTCTTAACTCGTAATTCTTCTATCACTTTTTCTACCGCTTTCGGGAAATAAAAGTACTCTAATTCATGTATCTTTTCTGCCAATGTTTCTGGTGTTTCATTTTCATCCACTTTGCACATAGCTTGTAATATAGTTGCCCCTTTGTCATACTCTTCATTTACATAATGAGCTGTAATACCGCTTTCTTTTTCTTTAGCATCAATTACCGCTTTATGCACATAATGCCCATACATGCCTTTGCCACCGTGTTTTGGGAGTAGGGCAGGGTGTATGTTAATTATGCGGTTTGGAAAAGCTTGTATCAATTTCTCCGGTATTTTTAACAAAAACCCTGCCAATACAATGAGGTCTACTTTTTCGGTTTGAAGGAAATCAATAATCTGTTCGGTATAATTTGTAAGTGCTTGTTTTGAAATTATTTGGATGTTTTTTTTGTGAGCTTCGGCACGTTTAACAACACCTGCTTCGGCATTATTAGTTACTACTAATTTTATTTTAACTTCTTTACTTGTCGAAAAATAGTTTATTAAATTTTCCGCATTGGTACCACTACCCGAGGCAAAAAGAGCTACATTAATCATGCTCCTAAATTAATTTATAAAACGCTATAAAACCTGTAAGTTTTGTTTACTTTTGAACACTTTTTATGATGCAAAATTTACTCTTTATCGTCTGGAATGTAAACCCTGAAATGTTTACTATACCTGGAATTGATTGGCCTGTGCGTTGGTACGGATTATTGTTTGCCTGCGCTTTTTTATGCAGCCAATATGTGGTTGGATATATTTTTAAAACTGAACAACGCCCTGCAAAATATTTAGACATTATAACCATTTACATTATTGCAGGAACGGTTATCGGCGCTCGTTTAGGGCATTGTTTATTTTACTCCCCCGATTATTATTTATTTCACCCTTTGGATATTTTAAAAATTTGGGAAGGTGGTCTTGCCAGTCATGGTGCGGCAATTGGCATTATTACGGCTATGTTACTTTATTGCCGCAAAACAGGTGAAGGTGTTTGGTGGTTATTTGATAGAATTGTAATTGTTGTGCCATTATCAGGTATGTTTATTCGCATAGGTAATTTAATGAACTCTGAAATTGTGGGTAAACAAACCACCTTGCCTTGGGGCTTTAAATTTCCGCGTTGCGATGAAGATGCGCAAACTATGTTTATACATGGGATTGATTTTATAAAACCACGTCATCCATCTCAATTATATGAAGCTATTTACTGCGTGTTTTTAACCTTACTCATGTTCTATTTATGGAAATATAAACGCAATGTGTTGCCACAAGGTTTTATGTTTGGGTTATTTTGCGTGTTACTTTTTACCTCTCGTTTTTTTATGGAGTTTTTAAAAGAAACTCAGGTTGATTGGGAAAAAGGACTTGCTTTTGATATGGGACAATGGTTAAGTATACCATTTGTTTTAGGTGGAATATTTATTATGATTTATTCGTACAAAAAGAAAAAACGTAGTTTAGAATAAGTCCTTTTAAAAAGGATATCCAATACCAAAGTTTAGTACAAAGAAATTAGTGCCTCCGGTACCTAATCGTCTTCCTTCGTCGAGAGCAGGATTATAAATTTTAAAAGCTCCATCAACCCGCAGAATAAAGAAACTAAAATCAGCGCGTACTCCAACCCCTGTACCTACAGCAAATTCTTTATAAAAACGATTGAATGCAAATTCCGCATTCGGTCTAAGTGGATCTTTTTGCCTTAACCAAATATTTCCTGCATCAATAAAATAAGCCCCGTTAAGCCATTTGTAAATTTTAAATCTATATTCAAAATTCATCTCTATTTGTATATCACCAATTTTATCATTGTATTGGTCGTTTAAACTTTTTGAGCTACCAGGGCCTAAACTGCGTGCTTGCCATGCTCTTACATCATTTGGGCCGCCGCCATAAAAACTTTTCTCGTATGGTAAAGCATTTAAATTTTTCATGGCATAGCCCATGCCACCACTAATTCTATACACAAAACGTCCCAGTTTTCTAACAGATTTGTAAACTCTATAATCTAAATCAAAACGTAAAAATTGGGCAAAGGGTACATTTAGAATAGTATATTGACCTAATGCATTTTTAGGTTGGTCGGTAACATTATACAACCCACGTAAAATATTTCCCGATGATTCTAAATCTGCTTTAAAATAGGAAAATGTTTTATACTGACTGGCAGTTGTATTTATTTGATTGTTATATGTAAAGGTATAACGAGATACAGTGGTTACGTGGCTTTTAAAACTGGTGCTTAAAAATAAATTTCTAGAATTTATTAATTGCTGTGAAAACCCATCACTTAAATAGGCTTTAATAAAGTTAGCCTCAAATGGTACGATACCGTGTTTTATATATCTTTTACCATTAAACAACACCCCGTAGCTTAAACTGGTTAAACCGCGTGAATATAAACTGTTTTGCTGAAAGTTGAATGATGTAGATAAAATGGTTTTAGGCGCAGCGTTTTTATAAAATTTAATAAGTGTAAACGGAAATAAAGGTTTTGGGAAATTTAGATTTAATTCAGGACCAAACTGTACGGTATTAAATGCTTTAAGAAAAGGAATTATACTGGTGTTATTTACATTATCTGCCTCAAAGTTTTTTTGTGCAATTAAACCACCTTTTAGTTTTATTTCTAAAAGCTCTGAGCCTCTAAAAATGTTTCTGTTTTGATATACGATACTAGCCTCAACCCCTAAGTTACCGGATGTGTTGGTGCCATCTGTTTCAATAGCAAAGTTTTGCTTATAAGCAGGCGCCATTAAAATGTAACTGTTTATATAATCGTTTTTTTTATCGTCCTGTTTAAAATTTATGTTTACGCTTTTAAACGCTTTCATGGACGATAAACGCGAGTAAGTTTCATCAACCCTATCATTATTAAATAACTCGCCTTTGTAAAAAAATATTTTATTATCTATATCCTTTTTTCTAAACAAAAGCCTTTTGTTATATAAAAAAGTTACATCATTATAAACAGCGGTATCAGTATATTGTTTGTTTCTATTAAAAATATCGTAATCAGTTATAATATAAATATTATTAATGTGATAACGTACATGGTTTGTATATGCTAAAGTATCTGCGTTATCTTCAGGGTGATAAGCGAATTTTTTTACGTTAATCTCTACGTTTACTCTATTTCCTTCCAAATTAGTATCAACCAATAAAAAAATAAACTCAGGCCCAAATTTATAATAACCATCATTTCGCTGTTGTTTTGAAATTCTATCCCGTTCTTTGGTTAGCACATCCGAATCGTAACGCATGCCTCTTTTAATAAGGCTGTTTATAGTATCCTGTAAAATAAAATACTCAAGTGTAGGGTCTTCCACTGTATACTGTATGTTATTTATCTGGTATGGAATGCCGGCTTTTAATTTATAATAAACCGTTGCTTTTTTCTTCTTTTTATTAATAACAACACTATCTTTAACACTTGCATTAAAATATCCTTTGGTAAAAAGAAACTTTTTTATTTGCTCTTCACTTAATTTTATTTGCGATGAATCTAAAATAGCCGGTGGTTCTCCGTTTTGCACCCAGGTTTCTCGCCAGGTTAACGATGTTTTATCTTTCAGTTTAAGTGTTTTTGGTTTTTTGCCCTTTGCCTCTCTTTTTTTGTTCTTAATGTTGTTTTTTACAGTTCGCCTGGCATTTATATCATCATATTTTTTGTCGCGGGCAATTTTAGCGTTTTGCATTTTGGTTTTGTCAACACTATTATATAGCCACAAATAGTACGGAAACCACTTAATACCTAAAGCATTTATACTTACCAAATAACGATTAGATTGTTGCCTTATAAAAGGCTTAATGTCATCTGTGGCAACTTCAGTTTTGTTATTTGTTATTACATTTTCATCCAGCAAATACTCTCCTTCGTTAAGTTTATGGATGGTTTTACACGAAAAAAATAAAAAAGTAAGGCATATAGTACTTATTAGTAATGCCTGTTTTTTCGTTATTTTGTACCCGATTCTCACTTTTGTGCAAAATTAAGGGCAAACACGTTATGATTAGCAAAAATCAAATTAAAAATATAAGTGCACTGCATCAAAAAAAGTTTAGAAAAGAGCTTGGTTTGTTTATTGCCGAAGGACCAAAAGTAGTTGACGAGTTTTTGCATTCAGACCTAAAAGTAACAGAAATTTATGGGCTTGAAAGCTGGGTAACTAAAAATCTTTTACTATTAAAAAAAACAAATTGCTCTTATTTTATTATTACTGAGGCTGAATTGGCTCGTATAAGCACTTTACAAACGCCAAATGAAGTACTTGCTGTTTTAAAACAGCCTTTTTATTCGGTAAAAGAAATTAATGCAAAGGCAGACTTGTTTTTATATTTAGATGGGGTTGCCGACCCTGGTAACATGGGCACCATTATTCGAATGGCCGATTGGTTTGGTATAAAACAAATTTTTTGCTCAGATAGCTGCGCTGATGTATTTAGCCCTAAAGTCGTACAAAGTACCATGGGATCCTTAGCAAGAGTTAAGTCATTAATAATGGATTTAAGTGAAATTTGCCATTTATTAAATTGTAACGATGTATATGGCGCGGTATTAGGTGGAGAAAACCTTTATACAACCAATCTTCCTGAAAAATGTATGCTGGTTATAGGCAGCGAATCGCATGGTATAAGTGCAAATAACACCAAATTACTAAATAAACAAATAAGTATTCCGCAGGCTAAAGGAGGCAAAACTGAGTCTTTAAATGCGGCTGTGGCCACCTCAATAATTCTTTCTGAATTTTTCAGACAACAAAATTTCTAACTAATAAAACTGTAATTTTGCTGGATGGCAAAAAGAAGATTTGTAGCTAAAGAGTCAGACGATTTACCGAAAGCGAAATTGTCTCTTCAAAATTTAAAAAAATCACTTAGACTTTTCGGTTTTGTTGGTAAACATAAATGGAAGTTTTTTTTAGGCTTGTTTTTTTTAGCAGGAACAGTCTTTACCGCTCTGGTATTTCCTAAACTAATTGGTAACTTAATGGGGTTAGTTGGTAAGAGTGGAGAAAACATTAATAAAGATTTTAATTTAGAAACAGCATATGATATTGGTATAAAACTTCTTATTTTGTTTGCTTTTCAGTCGGTTTTCTCTTTTTTTAGAGTGGTAACCTTTACCAATTTTACGGAGCACATGCTGGCATCTATACGTAAAGCAGCTTACGAAAAATTAATTCAAATGCCTATGAGTTTTTTCTCTGAGAGGCAAGTAACTGAATTAAATTCTCGTATGGCATCCGATATTGTTCAAATATCAGAAACCTTTACCACAAGCATTGCCGAATTTCTTCGTCAATTCATCATCATTATTGGCGGTACTGTAATTATTTGTATGATGAGTTGGAAAATGGCATTGGTTATGCTGTCTATCATTCCAGTTATTGCAATAATTACATTGTTTTTTTCCAGGTATATTCGCAAATTATCTAAACTGGTTCAGGATAAAATTGCCGACGCAAATGTTATTACAGGTGAAGGTTTGCAAGGCATTACAAATGTAAAAACCTTTACAAACGAAAATTTTGAGATACAACGTTACAACAGTATAACCCAACAAATACTTCAATTAGCAATAAAAGGTGGCGTTGCTCGCGGGGCATTCTTTTCGTTTGTAATTTTCTGCTTGTTCGGTGCCATTATATTTATTGTTTACATAGGCATTACTATGACACTAAAAGGCGAATTACCTGCCTCGCAAATGATGTCTTTTTTATTTTATACCGTTTTTGTGGCAGCATCTATTGGAGGGATTGCAGAGCAGGTAGCCTCTATACAACGTGCCATTGGAGCTACCGAAAGGGTAATGGATATTATTGACGGCAACATTGAAAAAATAAACCTAGAGCATAAAACCGCAAAAAGGTTTTCAGGTAGCATTGCGTTTGATAATGTGCAGTTTTTCTATCCTTCACGCCCTGATTTTACAGTATTAAAAGGTGTAAGTTTTAAAGTTAATAATGGCGAAATGCTTGCCCTTGTTGGTCCAAGCGGTTCGGGTAAATCAACCATTGCATCTTTATTATTACGTTTTTATGAATTACAAAGCGGTAAAATATCCATTGATGGAAAAGATATATCATCTTACGATTTAACCGAATATCGTGACAATTTAGCCATTGTACCGCAGGATGTTTTATTGTTTGGAGGCACTATAAAAGAAAACATTGCTTACGGTAAACTTAATGCTACGGAGGCTGAAATTATTGATGCTGCCCGTAAGGCTAATGCTTATGATTTTATAGAAAGTTTCCCTGATAAATTTGAAACCAAAGTGGGGGAGAGGGGCATTCAGCTTTCAGGTGGCCAGCGCCAGCGTATAGCCATTGCACGTGCTATTTTAAAAAATCCATCTATATTAATTTTAGATGAGGCCACCAGTTCGTTAGATAGTGAGAGTGAACGCCTTGTACAAGAAGCATTAGATAAATTAATGCAAGGGCGCACCAGCATAGTTATAGCGCATCGTTTATCTACCATTAGAAACGCTGATAAAATTATTGTGTTAGAAAATGGTTTGGTAAGAGAAAGTGGCACTCATGCTGAACTAAGTGCAGTAACAGACGGGCTATACAGAAGTTTATCTCGCCTGCAATTTGATACGGTTAGCTAAAAAATTAAATTCATGAAGATTAAAGCAATTATAACAGGCACAACCGGAATGGTAGGCGAAGGCGTTCTAATTGAATGTTTAGCGCACCCTGATGTTGAACAGGTTTTGGTTATAAATCGTAAACCCTGCGGTGTAACCCATCCAAAATTGCAAGAAGTTTTGCATGCTGATTTCTTTAATTTATCTGCAATCGAGAATAAATTGCAAGGGTATAATGCCTGTTTTTTTTGCATGGGAGTTTCTTCTGTGGGTATGAAGGAGGATGAGTACACCAAGCTAACTTACACACTTACCATGCACGTGGCAACTACTTTATCGCGCTTAAATAATGATATGACTTTCTGCTATGTTTCTGGTGCTGCTACAGATAGTACAGAAAAAGGTAAAAGTATGTGGGCACGCGTAAAAGGTAAAACCGAAAACGATTTAATGAAATTGCCTTTTAAAAAGGCTTTTATGTTCCGTCCGGGTTATATGCATCCAACTCCGGGCGCAAAAAACACATTAAAATATTACAAGTATATGACTTGGATGTATCCTATTTTGCGTGGCCTTTTCCCTAAAACAGCTTCTACTTTAAAAGAGCTTGGTTTGGCTATGATTAACTCAGCAACAAAAGGTTACTCTAAAAATATATTAGAGGTAAAGGATATAGTTGAGTTAGCTTCTAAGTAACTTATACTAAATCAAACAAGTTGTTAACGCCCGGATAACGCCCAGTAGTAAATCCCTCAGCGTATCGTGTGCCAATGGCTCTGCCCCATAAACTCATTTTAGCAAATAAAGCTTCTAAAAACTCTGGGCTTGATATAGGAGTTTGAGGCTCTTTAGAATTTGGATCGTAAAATTGAGATGAAAAAGCCATAATAGCTTCCCTTTTTTTATCTGCATATTCAGTTACATCAACCACAAAATCAGGATGAATGTAGTTATCCTGTATATAATGATAAACAGCTTTTGGTCGCCATGCTGCTTGCTGGGTATCTATCTTAACCAAACCCGAATAAAAGCAGGCATCTGCTACTAATTTGGCCGCCCTTCCATGATCGGGGTGCCTGTCAGATACGGCATTGCATAAAATTATCTGCGGTTTATGCTCTCTTATAACTTTAATGATTTCTACAATATGGGGTTGCGTATTTTCAAAAAAACAATCGGCAAAATGTAGTTGTTTACGGAATGATGCACCCAGTATTTTAGCCGATTTCATGGCTTCCTGCGTACGTAATTCTGCATTACCACGCGTGCCCATTTCGCCTAAAGTTAAATCTAATAAACCTACTGTTTTACCAAGTGCATTGTGTTTTAAAAGTGTACCGGCACAACTAAGCTCAACATCATCGGGGTGAACCCCAATAGCTAAAATATCTACTTGCATAAGAGATTATTTCCCTTCAATCCACTTAATAATATCGGCATCATTTGGTTTAACCATAGAACCAACATGCTTTACCAAATGTCCATTTTCATCAATAAGATATTTATTAAAATTCCAGCTTACTTTTGAGTCTTCTACGCCGTTTAAGTTTTTATCTTTTAACCATGTGTAAACAGGGCTATCTTTAATAGTTATCTTTTCCATAATAGGGAAAGTAACTCCATAGTTTTTAGTGCAAAATTCTCTTATATCAGCACTTGTACCGGGCTCCTGACTCGCAAAATCGTTGCAAGGAAAACCTATAATGGTAAAGTTTTTGTCCTTATATTTTTCATAAACTTCTTCTAATTCTTTGTACTGAGGTGTAAAACCACATTTACTTGCAGTGTTCACCACCATAATTTTTTTGCCTTTTAAGCTGGCAAAATCAAAATCTTGCCCTTCAAGGGTTTTTACTTTAAACTGGTGGATAGACTTTGAGTCTGTTCCTATAAATGCGCTCATGGCTAACATTGTTATGGCTAATATTGTTTTCATGAGGTGAAATTAATCAATAAATTGGTTTCAAAAGCGTTAAATCTTTAGCTATTTTTGTACTCTATTTGAACACTTCTAATATCATAGCTTTATTACGAAAAGAATTCCTTTTAGAATTCAGGCAAAAAACCTCTTTAGCCAGTATTTTGCTGTATGTATTAAGTATTGTATTTATCAGTTTTCTTAGCTTTAAAAATGGCATAAAACCCGATGTATGGGGTGCCTTGTTTTGGATAGTGCTATTTTTTGCTGCCATTAATGCAGCTTCAAAAAGCTTTTTTACCGAAAGTAAAGCCCGAGGCATTTATAATTATACCCTTTACCATCCAACCGAATTTGTGGTTGCTAAAATAATTTACAATATTCTGTTACTTTGGGTAGTTTCTATTTGTAGTGTTTTCTGTTTTAGTTGGCTTATAAACTATCCTGTACAAGACTCGCTATTATTTTTATTCACTTTGTTAATTGGCAGTACTGCTTTGGCGGGTGCTTTAACACTTATGAGTTGTATTGCATCAAAAACTGGCAATAGTTATTCGGTTATGAGTTTGTTAAGTATGCCGGTTTGTATACCGGTTATGTTAATGTCTCTGCGTTTAACTAGAAACGCTATTGATGGGTTGGAGTGGTCGGTTAGCTATAACTTTTTAGGTGGATTATTTTTAATTGACGTGATAATTATCACTTTGTCGCTTTTTTTATTTAGGTATCTTTGGAAAGAATAATTTGATGAAAAATTGGTGGTGGAAAATAGCTGCAATTGCCTTAGTGTTATATTCTATAACCATGGGCTTTATGGGCAATGTACCTCATTTAAATATTTTAAATGAAACCATTCGTAACCTGTATTTTCATGTGCCATTGTGGTTTGCTATGCTGGTACAAATGGGTATATCGTGGTTTTTTGCTTTACGTTATTTAAACGGATATAACATTAAGTACGATATGCTATCATCTCGTGCGGCTTATGTAGGAGGCATGTTTGCTTTGCCCGGACTAATAACTGGCTCTATTTGGGCAACTTATACTTGGGGCAAACCCTGGGTTGCTGAAGACCCAAAACTACAAGGCGTTATGGCAGCTATGTTGGTTTATTTTGTTTATTATTTATTACGTGCTTTAATTCCAGATGCACAAACCAAAGCCCGTATATCAGCTGTGTACAATATTTTTGCTTTTATTATGACCTTTGTTTTTATAATGATTTATCCTCGTTTGGCACCAAGCTCGTTACATCCGGGTAATGGTGGTAACCCCGCTTTTGGTAAGTACGATATGGATAACGATATGCGTATGGTTTTTTACCCGGCTTGTTTGGGTTGGATTTTAATGAGTGTTTGGTTACTAAACGTATTAAATAGAATGAAAAAATTACAATACAATTTAGATAATGATGAAAAAATTAATTAGCCTGACATTTTTGCTGATGCTTACCGCAACTACATTTGCTCAAAACAATGAGCCACAAATGGCTGATACTATGCGTAGCGATGGTAAAATTTATGTAGTGGTACTTGTTTTATCAGTTGTATTTGCATGTTTGGCAACGTATTTGATTATTATAGATAGAAAACTAAAAAAACTGGAAGATACATTTAATAAAAAATAGTTTCATGAAAAAAACACACATAATTATTATTGTTGTTATTGCAGTTTCTATTGGAGCAATAATTGCATTACTTCTTCCGGGTGGTAGCACTTATGCCGATTTTAAGCAAGCTGCCAGCAACCCTGATACCGAGTTTCACGTGGTAGGTAAACGCGATAAAGATAAGCCGACAGAATATAACCCGGCCGTTAATACAGATGAATTTACATTTTATTTAGTAGATAATAATGGTGATGAACGTAAAGTGGTTTTACACAAAAACAAACCGCAGGATTTTGAACGTGCCGAACAAATTGTACTTATTGGTAAAATGCAGGGGACAGAATTTCATGCAAAAGATATTTTGATGAAATGCCCATCAAAATACAATAACGAAAAACCAGAAGCTACTGCCGAGAAAAAGGGGTAGTTGATTTTAACGTAAACCTGCGTTTATATCAACTAAAGCTTTAGACCCCGGACAAAGTTCTTTCTTTTTAAGCGAATTTAAAGCTCTATCACTTGTGTTTAGTAGTTTATGAAGTTCTGTTGTTTCAGGATTCATATATAAAAGTCCGGTAAGTATTTCGTGTTTTTGCTTAGCATGCTGTATAGCATTCATAGCCGAAATTTTATCTAATGGATCCCAATCTTTTGCAAGCTTATGTAACTCGATGGAAGAACCATCATGCATTTTTACAGTCTTTAAACTTCCCTCTTCATAACTGGTTATAATTTCAGTCATCTCAGGTACAAAATCAATAGTAGCAGTTGCCTCTACATGCTCGCGTACATAATCATATGATTTTGTTGACCCCACATTATTATTAAACGTAACACAAGGAGATATTACATTTATAAATGCAAAGCCAGGATGCTTAATAGCAGCTTTAATTAACGGAATTAATTGGTCTTTATCTCCTGAAAAACTTTGTGCTACAAAAGTTGCACCCAATTCTATTGCTAGGCTTGACAAATCAATGCCTTCAAATAAATTTACATGACCTGTTTTATTTTTAGAACCTTCATCAGCCGTAGCAGAATCTTGCCCTTTTGTTAAACCATAACAACCATTGTTCATCACAATGTAAATCATATTCAGGTTACGACGTATAACGTGCACAAACTGCCCCATACCAATTGAGGCAGTATCTCCATCGCCGCTTACGCCAAAATAAATTAAATCTTTATTAGCCAGGTTTGCTCCTGTGGCAACCGATGGCATACGCCCGTGTACTGAATTAAAGCCATGTGAATTACTTAAAAAATAAGCAGGTGTTTTTGATGAACAACCAATGCCCGAAAGTTTTGCCAAACGATGCGGTTCAATGTTCATTTCAAAACAAGTTTGTACAACTGCCGCACTAATAGAATCGTGCCCGCAACCTGCACAAAGAGTTGAAAGAGCTCCTTCGTAGTAATCTACAGAATATCCTAATTTATTTTTTGGAAGCTCAGGATGGCGAAATTTTGGTTTTACGTAAGTCATATGCTAGTTTGCTTTTACGGTTGGTGTTGAAAGTGATAAACTCTTTTTAATTTGATTCAGAATATTGTCGGCAGTAATAGGCATGCCATCATAATTTAAAACAGAAATAAGTTTTTGAGGATTTGCTTGTAATTCTATCATTAATAATGATTTTAATTGCCCATCACGGTTTTGTTCAATAACAAAAACCTTTTCGTGCTGGTCAATAAAATCAACTACAGTTTTATTAAAAGGGAAAGATTTTAAACGCAGAGCATCAACAAAAATTCCTTCTTCCTTTAAAATATCCATCGCCTCTTCAGATGAGTAGGTAGATGTACCAAAGAAAATAAGTCCGTTTTTATGCTTGTTTTTGTCTTGATAAAGATGTGGTGCAGGCACTATATTTTGAGCCGTATGCCATTTTTTTATTAGTCTATCCATGTTGCGTTGATAAGCGCCGCTATCTTCTGTATAAACAGCATACTCATCACGCGATGTACCACGTGTAAAATAAGAACCTTTGGTTGGGTGTGTGCCAGGTAATGTACGATACGGAATACCATCACCATCAACATCTAAGTATCGGCCAAATTTTGCAATTTTTTCTAATGCTTCGGCATCTAACACTTTTCCTCTTTTATACTCTCGTTTATCATCCCATACAAGGGGCGGGCAAACATGGTCATTCATTCCTAAATCCAAATCTGTCATCATTATAACTGGTGTTTGTAATTGCTCAGCCAAATCAAATGCTTCGGCTGTCATTTCAAAACACTCTTTAGGCGTTGAAGGAAATAATAAAATATGCTTAGTATCTCCATGCGAAGCATAAGCTGCTTCCATAATATCTGATTGTTGGGTACGTGTTGGCATCCCCGTTGATGGGCCTGTACGTTGTACATCAATTAACACCGTTGGAATTTCTGCAAAATAGGCAAGCCCTAAAAATTCGTTCATTAATGAAACGCCCGGTCCGCTTGTTGCTGTAAAGGAGCGAGCCCCATTCCAGTTAGCACCAATAACCATTCCTATAGCTGCTAATTCATCTTCTGCTTGTACAATGGCAAAATTGTTTTTGCCTGTTTTTTCATCTACACGCATTTCTGCGGCATACTCACTAAATGCTTCTACCACCGATGTTGATGGGGTGATTGGATACCATGCGGCTACCGTAGCACCTGCATAAACAGCTCCAAGTCCGCAGGCTGCATTACCCTCCATCATAATCCAATCTTTCAGTAAATCTCTTTTCTCAACTCTAAAGTTTAATGGGTAGGTAAAATTTTTATGTACAAAATCTACTCCTAATTGTAATGCTTTAATATTTGGTGCAATTAGCTTTTCTTTTCCCTTAAATTGGTCAGCCAATAATCCTTCAATGGCACTAAACTCAATATCAAGTAAGGCAGTAAGCGCACCTACGTATATAATGTTTTTAAATAATTGTCTTTGACGAGGATCGGTAAATGCATCATTACTCATTTGCATTAATGGAATAGGGAGGTAGTTTATATCCGGACGGATATATTCAGGGTGTAATTTTTTAGAACTATCGTACATAAAATATCCACCTGGTCTTACCGAGGCTACATCTTTTGCAAAACTTTGTGGATTTACAGCAACCATTAAATCAATGCCTTCTCTGCGACCTAAATATCCTTTTTCGTTAACACGCACTTCATACCAGGTCGGTAAACCTTGTATGTTCGACGGGAAAATATTTTTTGGTGTTACAAAAACACCCATTCTAAAAATGGCTTTTGTAAATAAGTAGTTGGCACTGGCAGAACCTGTTCCGTTTACGTTAGCAAATCGTACTACAAAATCGTTTACTATAACTTTATTTTTTTCTATTGCTGACATGCTTTAACTGCTTTAGTTACATTATAAAAGAATTTATCCATATCCCAAGCCGAAGTTGGGCAACGCTCGGCACATAAACCACAATGCAGGCAAACGTTTTCATCTTTAACCATTACACGTTTGGTAGGTAACACATCTGACACATATAAATCTTGTGTTAAATTAGTTGCAGGTACTTTTAAACGAGAGCGTAAATCGCTTTCGTCACCATTCTCGGTAAATGTGATACAGGCGGTAGGACAGATGTCAACACAGGCATCACACTCAATACATTTATCTTTTGCAAAAACCGTTTGTACATCACAATTCAAACAACGTTGTGCTTCTTTATATCCCGCTAATGGATCGAAACCAAGTTCAACTTCTTTTTTACGATTGGTTAGTGTCAATTTTTTATCAGCCTGAGGAACAATGTAGCGAACATCGGTTGTTACTTCACTTTCATACATCCACTCGTGTATGCCCATTTTTTGACTCACTAAATTTACATATGGTGCAGGGCGATCGTTTACAATATCTTTTTCCATACACTGCAAGTGAATAGAAATAGCAGCCTGATGACCATGAGCGACAGCTGTAATTACATTTTTAGGTCCCCATGCAGCATCACCGCCAAAAAATATTTTTTTATGAGATGAAGCAAATGTTTTTTCATTTACCACAGGCATCTCCCATTTGTCAAAATCAATGCCTAAATCACGCTCAATCCAAGGGTAGCTATTTTCTTGCCCAATAGCACAAAGCACATCATCTGCTTCAAAAAAGACATCTTCACCACCAATTGGAACTAATTTTCTTTTTCCGTTTTCGGTAACAGCTTTTACTTTTTCAAACATCATTCCTTTTAATTTTCCGTTTTCAACAACGAAAGATTTTGGAACATGGTTATCAATAATAGGAATGTCTTCATGCATTGCATCTTCTTTTTCCCAAGGCGATGCTTTCATTTCAGCAAAAGGGCTACGTACTATAACTTTTACATTTTCGCCACCTAAACGACGCGATGTACGGCAGCAATCCATTGCAGTGTTACCACCACCCAATACAATAACGTTTTTGCCAATTTTACTAGTGTGCTCAAAAGCAACACTAGCTAACCAATTAATGCCGATATGAATGTTTGCAGCACCTTCTTTACGACCCGGCAAATCAGTTAAATCTCTTCCTTTTGGCGCGCCTGTTCCCACAAATATTGCATCATAATCTTTAGCAAGAATTTCCTTCATACTAGTTACGTAATGATTGAAATGGGTGTGTATGCCTAAATCTAAAATGTAATTTACTTCTTCATCAAGCACAGTCTCCGGTAAACGGAAAGATGGAATTTGGCTGCGCATAAAACCGCCGCCTTTTTTTTGCTCATCGTATAAATGCAATTCATAACCAAGTTGAGCTAAATCTCTTGCCACAGTTAATGAAGCAGGGCCAGCGCCTAACAAAGCTACTTTTTTACCATTTGGTTTAAAAGGACCTTTTGGCATTAAGTCTTTTACATTACCTTTATTATCAGCTGCTACACGTTTTAAACGACAAATAGCAACAGGCTCTTCTTCCACGCGTCCTCGACGACAAGCAGGTTCGCAAGGTCTATCGCAAGTACGACCAAGTACCCCCGGAAAAACGTTAGAATCCCAGTTAATCATATAAGCTTCATCATACTTACTATCGGCAATTAGTCTTATGTATTCTGGTACCGGTGTGTGTGCCGGGCAGGCATGCTGACAATCGACCACTTTATGGAAGTACTCCGGGTCTTTAATATCGGTTGGTTTCATAAATTTCTTAAAATTTAAAAGCTTTATAAAAGGTGTCTAAAATCTTACAGGTTATTCAAAAATAATATTTTTTACGTAACAAGAATGAAAAAAAAGGCTAAATTATAATTCTTTCATTAACACAGTATACAGCTCAATCATAGCCTCAATATCTGCCTTATGTACTTTTTCGTTGGGTGAGTGCACATGGTCTTCAGGAGCACCTACAAAACACCAATCCCAAGGATACTCGGCCATTTGTAATTCTTTAGCATCGCTGCCACCAGTGCCTTCAACCTCTAATTGAAAAGGCACTTTAGATTTTTTAGCAATTGAAATTATTTTGTTAACGTAATTTTTTCTTGGTATCATGCTATCGCGCATACTTATAGCAACTCCATTACCATGTGTAACCCCTTCAGTAATCCAGGTAATATCTGATATAAGCGCCTGTTTAATTTTATATTTTTCTTGTAAAAATTTCTGAATATACGATACACTTCCGCCACCATGTTCTTCCCAGCAAGAAAAAACAATGACACCGTCTTTTAATGTTTCTGCTACTTTTAAAGCATTAAACACCCCTAAGCGGTTATCCATATAACAGCATTGCACAAAATCTTTAGTCTCGCGCCAATTAGGTTTAAAAGTAAGCTCGGCACCTGTAGCAAATTTATGAGTCGATTTATACTCTAATTTATCGTGTGCGTTAACTAAAGTAGCCTCGTTGCCCTTTTCATCAACCAAATGAAAACCATTATCTAAACGCGGGCCACCAATTTTAACCAATTGTTTATTGTAACGAACTGTAAAACCTATACTATCTATATGTGCAAAAATAGCCGTGCGTGGTTTACCAAAAACCAATACAATACAATCCTGAAAATTATCGCCTGCATAAACAGTTGGTTTATGTTTCCAGTTCTTTTTTTCCTTCTTAATGTAATCCAATAAAAAATCTTTCATGCCTACTTCATTGCCTGATGGGGCGTGTGTAGCACACATGGTTTTAAGTAGGTCAAAATTAAGTTTGCTCATCATTATATAGGATTACAATTAATGTTATTTTCTTTTAGTGAAGTACGTAATTTTTCGGTAAAAGATTGCCTGATAGTAAAGATAATTTCATTTTCAGTATCAAAAGTATGTTCCACAATTTCAGCATCATACTCTTTTAAATAGCGCATAACCAAATTAGTTACCTCTGTGTTAAAATTTACTTTACAGGTTTGTGTAATATATTTGGTTACAGTAGTTGACCGCTGCAAAGCATCTGCGGCAGCGGTTTTATACGCTTGAATTAAACCACTGGTACCAAGCAAGGTTCCTCCAAAATAACGAACTACTACTACCAAAATATCGGTTAAATCTGCCGAAATTATTTGATTAAGAATGGGTTTCCCTGCTGTACCCGAAGGCTCTCCATCATCATTGGCACGGAATAATTTTTTATCAGCCCCTAATCTAAAAGCATAGCACCAATGTCTGGCCCCGTGATGTTGCTTTTTTAAATTGGTAATATGTTGCTTAATTTCATCTTCGCTTTTTATAGGAAATGCATAAGCAAAAAACTTAGAACCCTTATCTTTAAATAAGCTTTCGGCAGATTTTTGAATAGTTAAATAAGTATCCGTCATTTATTTGGCAAAGGCAATAAAAGCAATGGCTATAACACTTAAAATAACTCCAATAATATTTTTAAGGGATAGCTTTTCAGCAAAAAATAAATACGCAAAAAAAGTTGAACCTAGTACCACGCTAACATTAAATACAGGATAAAGCACCGAACTTTCTATAAAGTTAGCGTCAATGGCTTTCATAATAAAATAAATACTGAACACATTTGGTACACCTAAAATAACGCCTGCAAGTATGGTCTTCTTTACATCAATGCTTTTCTTATTTTTATATAATATCAAAAAGGCAATAAAACCAATTAGCCCGGCAGAGAAGAAAGACAGACTTGAAAAACAAGTCGCCTCAGCTTCCGAATGAACCATTTTTTTCTGTGCATAATTAACAATGGCATCTATAATACCGCTACCTAAAAAAACAGCTATGGGCAATAAAAAGTTTTTTTTACCTGAAACACTTTCTGTTTTTTTATCGGATGCCGAAACTAAAAAAACAGAGATAAAAGCAATAATTATTCCCAGTAATTTAAACAGGTGTGGAGAATCTTTATAAATAATAAATGCCAATATAACCGGTATAACTACACTCATTTTGTTAGCCACGGATGCAACCGAAACGCCCATTTTTTCGGTAGTTTTAGTAATTAAAAAAAAAATGGTAACAAATAAAGAGCCTAAAAACAAAGCAGGTAACCATAGGTGAGAGGCTTCCAAATAAATAGTTTTAGGTGTAGTAAAAAATAATGAAAGGCTTCCTGCAACAAAATAATTTACAATAATGGCAGGAAATGAGGCTACACCAAATTTTTGATATGACCGTATAATAAGCAACAGTAAAATGTTGCAAATAACACTAATGACTAAATAAAACACGAGTAAACTAGATTAAGAAATGTAAGACAGCTTCATCATATTGGTTCTGCCTTTTTCTTTCATTGGCATACTGGCAATATTTATAACCAATTCATCCTGTTTAACCAAACCTTTTTCTTTTATGTAGTTTTTCAAATCAGAAATGGTTTGGTCGGTGCTTTCGTATTTGTTATAGTAAAAACCACGTACACCCCACACTAAACTAAGTGCTGTTAAAAGTGATGGATTATCTGTGAAAATATAAATAGCCGCTTTTGGTCGGTGACTCGATAAACGGTAAGCCGTATATCCGCTATGTGTCATTGATATAATTGCTTTAACACCAGCTTGTTTAGCCAGGTTACAAGCATTATAACAAATACTATCTGTTATAAAAGTATTGGTTTTTAATTGAGGTTCGTGGTGACGATAATAAATAGATGCACCATTTTCTACCTGATGTATAATACGACGCATGTACTCAATTACCTTAACCGGATACTTCCCAACCGATGTTTCGGCACTTAACATTACTGCATCAGCGCCATCAAGCACAGCATTGGCAACGTCGTTAACTTCGGCACGTGTAGGTGTAAAACTAGTAATCATACTCTCCATCATCTGGGTAGCAATAATTACAGGTTTACCTGCATTTACACATTTGGTAACAATCATTTTTTGTAACAAAGGCACTTCCTCCATAGGTATTTCAACTCCTAAATCGCCACGGGCAACCATAATACCATCGGTTACCTCTAAAATTTTATCAATTTCCTTGATAGCTTCTGGTTTTTCAATCTTAGCAATAACACGCGCCCTGTTACCTTTATTACGTATAATTTCTTTCAACTCAACAATATCGGTTACACTACGTACAAACGAAAGACCAATCCAGTCAAAATCATTTTCAAGCGCGAAATCTAAATCGCGTAAATCTTTTATTGTTAAACAAGGCAACGATATTTTTGTGTTAGGCAGGTTAACTCCTTTTTTAGAAGATAAGGTTCCGCCGGAAATAATCATACATTTTACAGCATCGTTACCATTGGTTGAAATAACCTTTAAATGAATTTTGCCATCATCAATTAAAACAAGCTCATCAGCCTTTACATCTTTAGGAAACTGAGGATAAGTAATATAAAGTATCTGATTAGTTCCAATGCTCTCTTTGGTAGTAATAGTAATTTCCTGACCGTTAACCAACTCAATGGCATTGTTTTCTACTTCGCCAATTCGTAGTTTAGGTCCTTGTAAATCGGCTAAAATACCAACGTGACGGTTTAATTTTTTGTTTATAGCTCTTATATTATCTACCGTTTCTTTTACAGCATCATAATTTCCGTGCGAAAAATTTATGCGACAAATATCTAAGCCCGCAGTAAACATAGCTTCCAACACTTCAGCACTTGCCGTAGCCGGCCCCATGGTAGCTACAATTTTTGTTTTATGAGAAAATTCTATCATATATCTTAAATTATTAAATTCTTTTTTGAGGCTAACGTTTCTATATCAATTGTTTGAATAGAAAGCGCAAATGTAATGGTCTTTAGCTTGTTTTGTATATTATATATTGCTTGCTCGTGGTTATCGGCTTTTAAAATAAATAAAAAATCAGTTTGAGCCAGCTCAGGCACCAATAAAAACTTTATATCCTCTCTTTTATCATCAAATAGAGATGGGGGAGAGGTCATTTTTTTTGATGCAGCTACTGTGTTACTGCTTTTGTTTGAAAGCAACATAAACTCGTTTTGTTCTTCTTCATCCTGATACGAAAAGCAAGAAAAGAGCAGGGGTGTACTGGTATTTTTGGTACTTAATTCAATTGCTACATCGCGTACTAATTCAATATTCAGTAAACGGTTTACTTCTATACACACTTTATAATCAGGTACATGGGCAGATATGGCTAGTAAGGAAAAATCGTAATCGTACTCCGAATCTAAAACGTATTTTGGCATTTAGTAAGGTGTAGTAAAACTTGGTGTAGTAACCACATTGCTTTTATGTAAAGCGCGGTCATATATCCAAATTTGGAATCTAAAATTTTGTAGGCTGTCAGGCCCAGGCGGTTTATATTGATTTAAATTTACAATAATTTGCCCATCTAAACCTTTGTTTTTTGTGTTATTAATTATAAAAGGTATACGGTATGGGGTTATGGCACTATCTGCTAAACTAGGAGATTGCCCTGCAATAGGATTATAGTAAGTAACATATTTACTAAAATAATGACTCCAATAATAATAACGCATATAAAAATCGTAATAACCTACAGTGCCTCTGGCATATGGTCCTGTTGTATCACTTTGGTTTAAACCAATATCACCATCAGCATCACTAAAATTAATTGTAATTACTCCATTAAATGCATCCGATGTAGTAAAACTTCCATAACTGATAACCGGAGGTGCGGGTGCAGGTGGGGTTGTTTTAGCACATGAGTATAAAACCAACACTAAAACAGCAGAAAAGTAAAATAGTTTTTTCACAAGCTAAAATTAACAATATTTTTGCTTCGTGATAAACAGTAGCCAAAGTTTTTACGATAATTTAACAGCTAAGATTTTTTCTTTAAAAAAAGAGGATGTCAGCTTCGAAAAAATTGCCTTTGAGGTTTTTCAGTTACAGTATAACCACAATAAAATTTATAAAGATTTTGTAGATGCACTTAGAGTTAAAGTTGAAGATGTAGTTTCTCTCTCCAAAATCCCATTTTTGCCTATCGAGTTTTTTAAAACACAAAAAATAGTTACAGAATTTGCTAAACCTAATAAGCCAATAATCTTTACGAGTAGTGGCACCACACTAACAGGTACATCATATCATTATGTAAATGATATTACTTTATATGAAAAAAGCTTCACTCAATGTTTTAATTTATTCTTCGGTAAGCCTTCTGATTACTGCGTTTTAGCCTTACTTCCTTCCTATTTAGAGCGTACGGGCTCATCACTAGTATATATGGCTCAAAAATTAATTGATGATAGTCATCACCCAAAAAGTGGTTTTTATTTAGATAATTATGATGATTTAATTAAAACCATTGAGCAGCTTAAACAACAAAAACAAAAAACTCTATTACTTGGCGTAAGTTACGCTTTGCTCGATTTAGCTGATAAAAACATTATCCTGACCGATGATTTTATAGTGATGGAAACCGGCGGCATGAAAGGCCGTCGCAAAGAAATGTTAAAAGAAGAATTGCATACAGTTTTAAAAGAAAAATTAAACATTGAAACAATTACTTCAGAATATGGTATGACTGAGTTACTTAGTCAGGCATATTCTTTACAAAATGGTTTGTTTCAAAACCCGCCTTGGATGCGCATTTTAACCCGAGATACAAACGACCCTTTTAGCTTTACATCTCCAAATAAAACTGGCGGCATAAACATAATAGATTTAGCAAACATAAATTCTTGCAGTTTTATTGTTACGCAAGATTTAGGTAAAATTCATCCTAACAACACATTCGAACTAATGGGGCGTTTTGATAACAGCGATATTCGTGGTTGCAATCTCCTAATAAATTAAAAATTGTAGGGCACTTATTTTATCTTGATAAAAGACTACTTATCTTTGCAGCAACAGTTTTTTTGTGCACGATATAGAACCATACTACAACTGGAGGCACCTCTACATTTCGTCAGACGACGAGCAATCTCCTTTTTATGGACGTGAGTATAGTGAGATAGAGTTTACAAACAGCATTTACAATTTTGTCATTCATCCTCAATGGGATGATTTTGGCAGTGAAACACTTTACATAAAAATACTTTTTGTTGATTATGATGAAAAGTACTGTTTTATAGAATTAATTGGTGAATGGAACGAC
>Ga0210401_10000962_pt1 | contig 34736 bp, 18 predicted proteins | sample IncBWH32MmetaG_FD_150866 | JGI IMG/M metagenome (GOLD analysis project Ga0210401, IMG submission 150866) | Forest soil microbial communities from Barre Woods Harvard Forest LTER site, Petersham, Massachusetts, United States - Inc-BW-H-32-M | ecosystem: Environmental > Terrestrial > Soil >... | reverse complement strand
GTGTTACCGATCGCCGCCATGTTGTATCAGCGGTCTTTGGTGCTGGCCGCATCCCCGCCCGCGGAGTTCCCATTTACCGATAACCCCATCGTTGGAGCCGATTGGTGGACCGGCCGCCTCACTGCCATAAAGGTAATGGTCCGCTATTTGTGGCTGTCCATCTGGCCGGCGAAACTCTCCGTCGACTACTCCTACAATCAGATTCCCCTCGCTCACGGCACTCCTCAGGACTGGTTCGCATACGCAATCGTTTTGGCTGTCGCGATTATTGTCGTTCTGCTTTACCGCTGGAATCGCACCTGCTTTTTCCTGGCTTGCTTCGCTTTTTTGAACTTCGTTCCCGCGTCCAATCTCTTTTTCCCGATCGGCACGATTATGGCTGACCGTCTGCTCTATCTTCCGTCCCTGGGATTGCTCGCCTGCTTCGTGCTTGCAATATACGCCAGTGCGCGAGTTCCCCAAATGAAGGCCATGCCAGCGGCGGTGTTGGGCCTGATTACGGTCGGGTTCGCGGTTCGGACCTGGGTCCGAAATCCGGATTGGAAAACCGACCTCACGATCGCTACCGCCGACGTCCGCGTCAGCCCCAACAGCTTCAAACTCCATCGATTGCTCGCATCATCACTTTTCGAATCGGATCCGGCGCATACGAACATCGACGAAGTTATCGCGGAGCAGGAGAAAAGCGTGGCCCTACTCGATTCGCTGCCGGCACAGCTTAGCCCGGAGGATGTCTACCGCCAAGCAAGTTACTACTATCTTGTAAAAGGCGATCAAGTGAGCGAACACGGTCTCAAGCAAAGCGCGCCGGCCGCCTACCAAAGAGCGCTCCAAGCTCTTCTGCGGTGCCTCTCTGTCGACCAAGTCTCGCGCGCAAGCTACCGCTCGCGCGGCAATCCGATCACCTCCGCCCTTCCCGACGGAGATGCCCAAGCCTACCTTTTGCTTTCCATCGCGTATCTCCGATTAGGAGATCCCGTCAAGGCTTACGAAGCGGTCAGCAAAGCCCGCGCTCTGGATCCGTTGAACCCTCAAATGTATCGGCAGTTGTCTGATGTCTTTCTCCATCAGTACCGTAATGATGATGCCGAAGTTGCGTCGATGCAGGCGAGCGCCATTACGTCGTTGCAAGAAAGGAAGTGGCAGGACGCGGCGTACTTGAGCGAACGCGTCATGCACGTCAACTCAACCGATTACCCTTCCGCATACTACCTGAATGCGATGGCGAATCTGCGTCTCAATAATCTCGATCCGGCTGAAAAGAGTGCGCGTGAGGCAATTCGGCTCGACAGCGCACATCGCAATCCGAGAACAAGCTATGTACTCGGACTGATCCTCGCTCAAAAGCAGGATTTCAAGCAATCGGCGGAATTGCTGAAGACGTATCTTAACGCTTTGCCCAACGCGGCGGACGCCGAAGTCGTCCGAAAGCAGCTGCGCGAGATCGAGAAGTCCGCGCACGCCAGATGACGTCTGCGGCTCGGCCATGCCTCGGGACTGGCGACGCAGGCCTCGCTGACGCCTCGCGACACATTTTAGTGTGAGCAATTATAGTGTGAGCATTGACTTTATTCCAGGCTTCTGATAGAAGAAGACAATCAATGTTCGATTCCGGTGCCCTGGTTCCGGGAGTTCGATTTTCCCGAGGCATGTCTTTGCGCTACTAGAAAACATGTTTTTCAACTGACTACGTCGTCTGAATCTCAGATCTCGAAGGGAGTCAGTAGATGTCAATTCAATTGAGTTTCCGATCCCTCAGGCTCCTTGGCGTTGCGAGTCTTGGGCTAATCCTTACAGCTTTTGCATTCGGACAATCCACCGGCGCCATTCAGGGAACCGTTACCGACGCTTCGGGCGCGGCAGTTCCCAACGCCATCGTGACGGTAACGGATCCGGCTCACGGAGTCGCGCGGGTGCAGGCGACGGATTCTACCGGCGTTTACTATGTACCTTCGCTGCCGGTGGGAACCTATAGCGTCGAGGTCAAAGCGCCAGGTCTCGCCTTAACGGAGGCCAAGGGCTTGATGGTCGAAGTGGGCTCGACGGTGACCCAGGACTTCGCGCTGGCCGTGGCGTCATCCATGCAGGTGGTTGAGGTACAGGCGGGCGCGCCTCTAGTGGATACCAGCACGGCCTCTCTAGGCTCGGTTGTCAATGAACGAGCGGTCCAGGAGATCCCGCTGAATGGCCGCCACTTCGTGGATCTGGCCCAGTTGACTACGGGAACGGTGACTGGGCCGGCTACCGGCAATCTGACGGTCCCGCTGCGCGGGCAGGGCACATTCTCATTCAACTCGGCCGGAGCGCGGGAAGACACCGTTAACTTCATGGTCAACGGCATCAATATGAACGATCCCAACAACCAGCAGGTCACGTTCCAACCGACCATCAACACGGTCGACGAATTCAAAATCGACAATTCCACCTTCAGCGCCGAATACGGACGGAATTCCGGTTCGATCGTGAACGTGGCGACCCGCCCCGGAGTGAATGCCTGGCATGGCGAAGCATACGAATTTATCCGGAACAACGATCTGGACGCTCGTAATTTCGGCAACCCGTCACACACCACCAGTGCGGGTGTTCTGATCCCCAATCCGCAGGCTCAATTCATCCGTAACCAGTTCGGGGGCGATGGCGGCGGCGCTATAAAAAAGGACAGGACATTCGTCTATCTCAGTTATGAGGGATTGCGGCAGCGCCAGGCAGTGCCGAGTCCCACCACTACGCTGACTACAGCGCAGATCGCCCAGGCACAGACCTCTAGCGACCCGGCTATCAAGGCGCTGCTGCCCCTGATTCCAGCGCCGAACTCCGGTTCCAACCAGTACACCTTCTCGCCGTCGTCACCCGTGAACATTTCCCAGGGCACGGCCAACTTCAGCCAGATTATCACCGAAGCGCACCGGCTCAACGTCTATTACGCGATCCAGCAGGACTTCCGGCACGAGCCGCCCGGCACTGACGGGAACAGTTTCCCCAACGAAGGCGATCAGAGAGGCGGCCGGCGCCAGTTGATCAGCGTGAACGAAACCTGGGTCATCGATCCCACGCTGGTCAATGAAGCCCGCCTAGGCGCTAACCGCATTCACATCGTATTCAATCCCGACCTCCTGGCGAATCCAGTGAATTTCGGCATCAACGATGGTGTCACCACTCCGATCGGACTACCCCAGATGACCATTTCGGGCGCCTTCACTTTTGGCAGCAGTGCCATTTCCGCGCGCGGGGATCTCACCGCTGTCCTGTCGGATACGCTGAGCTGGACCCGCGGAAATCACACCATTAAAATAGGCGGGGAAGAGCGTCGCCAGAACAGCAATAATATTTCGACCTCGCCCGGATCGTTCACGTTCCCCAGCATCACCGCGTTTCTGGCCGATCAGGCGAGTGCTTTTTCAACGACAACTTCCAACCGTTCCAACCGGTCGTATGAGAACGCGCTAGGCCTCTTCGTAATGGATTCCTGGAGGGCCGCACGCAGGCTTACGCTCACGCTGGGTGTCCGCTACGAGTGGAACTCGACGCCCACGGAGGGGGGCGGCCGATACGTGGTGTTCGATCCCACCACAGTTACGCTGCAGCACGTCGGGTCCGGCGGAGGTCCGGCTTCCGTATATAACCAAAGCGCGCTGAACTTCGAGCCGCGAGTCGGGTTTGCGTTAGATCCTTTTGGGACCGGCAGGACGGTTATTCGGGGAGCCTACGCGATCATGGTCGATCAGCCAGGCTTTGGCCTAGTCACCAATCTGGTAAATAACCCGCCCTATGCGATCCCGCTCTCGTCCACGGCCGCCGGATTGACGCTGCTGAATGCTTATTCACTGGCCAAAGGCAGTGTTTCCCCGATTTCGGTGGCGCACAACTACAAGGACGCCTATGTTTCCCAATGGAACTTCGGAATCGAGCACCAGTTGGCCAGCGACTTTATGGTCGCGGCCCGTTATGTGGGGAGCAAAGGCACCGATCTGAATGTCGAGCGAAATTATAACCAATTCGTCAACGGAGTCCGCCCCTATCCAGCTCTTTCGGCAAGCAGCCCGATCGATCCGGGCGTACCGCTCTCCAACATCGCGGTTTATGAAAGCGACGCAAACTCGTCCTATAACGCGCTTTGGGTCACGGCCCAGAAGCGTTTCGCCAAAGGATTGCAGTTTAACGCCGCCTACAGCTGGTCGAAATCGATCGACGAAAACTCCCGCAATTTCCAGGGGCTGGTCATTCAGGACAGCAACAATATTCATGGTGACCGCGGGCTCTCGGACTTCGACACCAGACAACGTATCGTGATTAACGGTATCTACGAACTGCCATTCAGAGGGAACCGGCTGAAGGAAGGGTGGCAGCTTTCACTTGTCGAAACGACGCAGGGCGGCAACCCGCTCAACTTCCACACCACCACCAGCTCGTTCACCGGCTTCGGGACTCTGCGGCCTAATGTGACTGGTCCGGTGATAGCGGGCTTCTTTCCGGCCACCAACGGGAGCCCGACTTCGATTGGCTACATCCAGAATCCGTCGGTGTTCGTGAACCAGGGCGCCGCGTTTGGGAACCTCGGCAGGAATGTCGTCACCGGGCCCGGATGGTCCGATCTGGATCTCGCCCTGGTCAAGAACACGCGCGTCACTGAGCGCTTCCGGCTCCAGATCCGGGCCGATGCGTTCGACACCCTCAACCAGGCCAATTTCACCAATCCGGTAACAACGGTCGGATCTTCAACGCTCGGTTTGATCACGGGCGGCACGCGCTATGCAGCCGGAGATTTCGGAACGTCGCGCCAACTTCAGTTGTCGATGAAGTTGTTGTTCTAATATGAGGCAACGCCGCGAAGAGCGCAGGCCGCACTGATTCGAGGCGGAACGCCGGCTTAGTTGTCACTCGACGTCCAAGCCCGCCGGTGTCTTCGAACCCAGTTAGTAACCATGCAGCGCCAAGCGGTGGGAAAGCGGTCACTAACGAAAAAAGTTGTAACCTGCAGTATCAAGAAAAGGCGGATGGGTGTACACTCACTTATGCTGGAGAATCCGCAACGGAAACTCCATCGCTGTCCAACACTCGGCTTCTGGAACGAGAGGAGAACTCTTCATGTTCGAATTCCGCATGACCTCAGTTGCTTCGCAGGTTAGCCCTCGTCACTCACGATTTGAATATTCTGTAGTTTGGCTAGCGCTTGTTGTTCTGGCGTCGTGCTGCAGCATAGCTTACGGCCAGTCCACCTTCGGCACAGTGCTCGGCACCATAAAAGATCCCACCGGCAGCGTGATTCCAAAGGCCAAGGTCCAGCTCATCAATACAGGAACGAACGCGGTCCGTGAGACGCAATCGACGGGCATTGGGACGTACCAGTTCGTCAACGTCGATACCGGGACCTACCAGCTCATTTTTGAAGCGGCCGGCTTTCAAAAAACGAGCGTCGAGTCGTTTGAATTGGGTGCTCGGGAGACCAAGCACATAGACATGGACTTGAAGGTTGCTTCCGGGTCGATCACCGTCACGGTAGAGGCAACCGCCGTGGTGCAGTCGGATGTTTCCAATATCGCCGTTACGAAGGGCAGCCTCGAGTTGAACGATCTTCCGGTAGCCATATACACGCGCTCTCAGGGTTCCACTAGCGCATTTTCGACACTCACAGCGCAGCCGGGCGTGCAAACCGATGGAGGCAACATTATGGTCGCCGGAGCGACGACATCCCAGCTTTCTGTCACCATAGACGGCATCAGTTCCGTCGGACCGGCTTCGTGGGGACCACTTACAGAGCTTTTCCCTTCCTTCAACGCCATCGAGGAAATAAAGATTAGCGAAACCCTGAATCCCGCCGAATACGGCGGCGTCGCCGACATAACTACAATTTCTAAGTCAGGCACGAATAGCTTTCACGGCGGGGCCTTCGAAAATCTTCAAAACACAGCTTTTAATGCCAGCGACACTTTCAGCCACGAAGTTACGCCCGTTCATCTGAATAATTTTGGGGCATACGTCGGCGGTCCGCTGATGATTCCGAGGTTATACAACGGACGCAACAAAACCTTTTTCTTTGCAAGCGGCGAGCTCCTGAGGCTGCCGAAATCACAAACCAACCTCTTGAGTGTGCCGACTCAAGCCATGCGAAACGGCGATCTCTCCGCGTATCTCGATCCCAGCAATGGCGGCGCGGACAATCAACTTACTGCGTACCCTGGAAATATCATTCCAACCAATCAGTTGAGTGCGTACTCTCAGAAGCTACTAAACTTGTTCTACCCGTTGCCAAACTACGGGCCTCCAAACGCGGTCTCGAATAACTATCTGGCGACATATTTCATTCCGATTAATAGCGCGCAATGGGATATACGCCTCGACGAAAACATCAATCCCAAGCATTTGGTATATGTCCGTTATACTTACAAAAACCGTCGAATTCTCGACTTACCGCGAGATGCAGGTGGGGGGCCCGGTTCTCCGCTGGTAGGGGATACCTCCATTCCGGAAGTCTATAATTCGTTCACTGCAGCCTACAACTGGATCATCTCTCCGACCCTAGTCAATGAACTGCGCGGGGGGTTTACGGCAGTTCACAGGAATGTGACCTTTGGGGTAACCTCGCAGGAAGCTGCCACCGAATTGGGTTTGACGACTCCGCCCTTGCCCGGTCCTCCTCCTTCGGGCTATGACCTTCCGACGGTTGGCATCGCGGGCTTCATGGGACTCCACAATCCCAGCGCATATTTACACCCGGCCGAAAACACTTATCAGTTTCTCGATTCGCTAACGTGGACGAGAGGGAAACATACCATGAAGTTCGGCGCTGACTGGCGTTATATGAACGCTCTTTTCACACAGGTGTTCACGGATTATCAATTGGGGAACTATTCGTTCAATGGCTCAAGTCCGGCAAACCAGTCCCTGCTTGGCACGGGCGGGGCTGTGCCGATCGCTGCCCTCCTCCTGGGATACCCTGACAACACCGGCATCGCAACAGTAACCGCCCCAAACACCGATTCGTGGGCGCAACATTGGGGCGTCTTCGCGCAGGACGATTGGAAAATCTCGCAGTCTTTCACGCTGAACTACGGCTTGCGATGGGAATATCATCCGCCGTTCCAGGATAGACTCAACAACTTGGCGAATTTCGTTCCGAATTATACCAGTACCGTAAATGGGCAAACCGTGAACGGCGCCGTGATCATTCCGAACCAAGCTGCGTTTGCCATTGTCGACCCGGCTTTTGCGCAGTCGATATATCCGACGCCGATACTTGCCGCAAGTCAATTGGGGATTCCGCGAGCCTTGAAGTTCAGCACGCTGAGGGATTTCGCGCCTCGCGTCGGGTTCGCGTGGCGCTTGGGCGGCGATAACAAGACAGTGCTCCGTGGCGGGTACGGACGGTACATCCAATCCCTCCTCAGCGGCGCTGCTGGCGACGGGTGGGCGGTTGCGGGCAGTGACGTTGGTTTTTTTGCGAACACTTTCGGTAGCAACGGAAAGCCTGCCTTCACGCTTCCCTATTCCTTCCCCGCCAATATTGCGCAGCCGGGCACGGTATTCTTCGACCTGGGAGTTCAAATCCACAACAAGGACCCCATCGTTGAGGAATGGAGCCTCGCTCTGGAACGGGACCTAGGGAAGGGAGTGGGTCTTCGTCTCTCCTACGAGGGCAATCATTCCTACAATATGCCGATTCGTGAGAACATCGACCAAATGCACCCCAACACCAGCGGCTACAATCTTAGCCAGACTCCCTTTCCGCTGATGTCGGATGTCTGGCTTACCGCTCCTGTGGGCTATGGTAACCACGACTCGGGCACAATCTCGGTTCGCAAGCGGACCAGCAGCCTTCAGTTCGAGGGCAGCTACGTGTATACCCGGGACTTGACGAATGTAAATGGAATTTATTCGGGTGCTTCCGGTTATGTTAATGAAAATGGCAACTTCCTGACTGATCCCTACAACCCCAGCTTGGATTATGGCAACACGCCATACGCCCGCCGCCACCGGGTCCTCGCTACCTTTCTGTACGAACTGCCGCTTGGCAAAGGAAAGGCCTTCTTGAACAGCACCAATCGCCTAGTCGATCGGATCGTCGGAGGGTGGGTATTGAGCGGGATTGCTCTATTCCAGAGTGGTCCGTTTATGAGCGTAGTGACATTGAGCGATCCATCGGGTACCGGCTTCAACATATTCAACGGTATCGGTGGACGAGCGGACACGGTCAGCAGCGCCAATCCCTATCAAGGCCAATCGATCGGGCAGTGGATCAACCCCAACGCGTTTGCTGACCCAGGCAACAACATCGGCCGGTTTGGTGACTCGACGGCCGGCAGCGTCCTCGGGCCGGGGACGAAGTATGTCTCCCTGTCGCTACTCAAACGAATCCAGTTGACCGAATCAAGCCGGATTGAGATCGGAGCACAGGTTGCTAACGTCACCAACCATCCGAACTACAACCCTCCGGGCAACCTGACTGTGGGAGTTCCGGGGTTCGGCGCTCTTACCTCGATGCAGACGGCTGAAGGCGCTGGGCCGCGCGCCATGCAGTTGGTCGCCCGTATCACGTTCTAGTCATCTAACGGGAGCGGCTGGCGGAATTTTCTTCCGATACTCCGGATAAAGCGTCTCGGGCTGTCCGATGGGCCGCGTCGCGCGGGACGCCGTACTTGGTGGTCATCTCATCGACAAATGGATTCTTCTCAGGCAAGTAATGCGGAGCGGCTTGCGCAGTGCTCCCCTCATAAGTGGTGATGCACGGCGGCGGACGCAGTCCCGGTTACAGTGTCATGGTAGCTCCTCAACAGCACACGCCCCAGTAAAGACCTAGTCTTCCGGAGGACATCGCTATCCTAAGAGTAATGGGCTTCCTCGACAATTTGGAGAACAATCTCAAGGCGCTCGAAAATCGGAACGAAAGGGACCCCGAGGTACTGGCGCGCGAAGCTGCGGCGCGATACGCCGCGCGATCGATGGCGCTCGAAATCGCGCCCTACGCCGAAGCCCTGCGCAACGGACCATTCAAAGATGGTCTGCTGACCGCCTGCCGGGAGATCGGTCACCGCAAGCGAATCCTGGTGCGGCCCGTGTGGGTAGATTCGACGCTCCGTCTGGAAGCAGGCGCCAGAAAGCTGGAACTGCGTCCTACGCCGAGTGGCGTGCTTGCAGTCTTCTTCGATGAAGGCAGGGACCAGGAAAGCGCGCCGATTGACCTATCGAGTGATCCTGTCAAATTGGCGGAAAAGTGGCTCGAAGGGAAGGGCAGGTAGGGCGGAACTAAATCCGCCCTGCATCGTATTACCCTTCATGAAGTCTCTGAGCCACGTTTTTCGGCGATTCGGGCGCGCCCCGATGTTCACATCGGTCGCCTTGATTACGCTGGCGCTCGGAATCGGCTCCAACACGGCCATCTTTAGCGTTGTCAACGGAGTCCTGATCAAGCCGTTACCCTATCCTGAGGCGCGGCAACTGGTGGGAGTGTGGCACCTGGCGCCGGGGGTGACCGGAATCGCAGGCAACATCAACTGCTCGCCCACCATGTACTTTACATATCGCGAGGAAAACCGTACTTTTCAAGATTTTGGTTTGTGGTCGAACGACGGCGTAACAGTGACGGGCGCGGGCGACCCCGAGCAGGTCCGCGCACTCGACGTCACCTACGGTACACTCCAATCCCTGGGCGTTCAACCGGCGGCAGGACGCTGGTTTTCGGAAGCTGACGATACTACCGGCGCGACCGACACAGTGATACTCACTTACAGCTATTGGCAGCGGCATTTCGGCGCAAGCCCGGAATCCGCAGTTGGACGTACGTTGATCGTAGATTCAAAACCACACGTCATCATCGGCGTGATGCCGCAGAATTTCCGGTTCCTGAACTCTCGCGCAGATCTGATCTTGCCGCAGAAGTTCGACCGGAATAAGATCTTCCTCGGCAACTTCAGCTATCAGGGAATCGCGCGGTTGAAGCCGGGTGTCACCATCCAACAAGCCGATACCGACGTGGCGCGGATGTTGCCCATCTGGCTACGGGCTTGGCCCGCGGCGCCCGGTTTCAGCCGGGCGCTTTTCGAAAATGCACGCTTTGCGCCTTGGGTTCAGCCCTTGAAGCAAGAAGTCGTGGGCGACATCGGGGCAACACTATGGGTTCTGATGGGAACCATCGGGCTGGTGCTTCTCATCGCGTTCGCGAACGTCGCCAATCTCCTATTGGTGCGCGCCGAAAGCCGGCAACAGGAACTGGCTATCCGGGCGGCTCTGGGCGCCGGGTGGAGGCGAATCGCCGGCGAGATGCTACTCGAAAGCCTGACCCTCGGCATCTTGGGCGGAGCGCTGGGGTTGGCGCTGGCGTATGCGGCGCTGCGTATGTTGATCGCTCACGGACCGGCGACCCTGCCGCGGATCGGCGAAATTGGGATCGATCCGCTGGTGCTGGGATTTACATTCGTGGTTTCGCTGCTGGCCGGCTTGTTCTTTGGCTTGATACCCGCCATCAAGTACGCTGGGCCGCAGTTGGCCTTAACACTTCGCGGCGGCGGGCGCACCATGAGTTACGGCCGCGAACGGCATCGCGCGCGTAATCTGTTGGTCGTGGCGCAAGTGGGTTTGGCGTTGGTCCTGCTGATTGGATCGGGGCTAATGATTCGAACGTTCCAGGCTTTGCGGAGCGTTCAGCCGGGATTCACCCACCCCGAGCAAGTGCAACTGCTGCATATTTCAATTACAGACGCGCAGGTGAAGGAACCAGAGCGTGTGATGCGTATGGAGAACGAGATGATCGACAAACTAGCAGCCATTCCCGGCGTCACCTCAGTCGCGTTAGCCAGCGCCGCTCCGATCGAAAGAATGAACAATCAGAACGATCTGCTCTATGCGCAAGACAAGACTTATTCGCCAGGGCAGATTCCCCCGGTTCGGGCCTTTCGGTACATCTCGCCAGGGTTTCTGAAAACCGACGGTACACCGTTGATCGCGGGACGGGATTTTACCTGGACCGATGTCTATGAGAGGCGCCACGTGGCGATGGTTTCCGAGAATCTGGCGCGAGAAATGTGGGGCTCGCCCGCCGCCGCGCTCGGGAAGCAAGTGCGAACGGGACTCCAAAATGACGCTTGGCGCGAAATCGTGGGTGTGGTGGGCGACGTGTATGACAATGGCGTGGAGCAGAAAGCCCCGTCGTTCGCCTACTGGCCGTGCATGCTGGATCATTTCGAGCTCGAGGCATTGCACGCGACGCGCTACGGTGTGTTCGCGGTCCGGACGAATCGCGCCGGCATGGAGAGTTTTCTTGCGCAAGCCCGCCGAGCTATCTGGTCCGTCGACGCGAATGTGCCGGTGTTCCTGGTGCGGACGCTGAGAGATGTTTATGACGAATCGATGGCGCGAACGTCTTTCACGCTGGTGCTGCTCGCGATCTCGGGCGTGATGGCCCTGGTGCTGGGCGTGGTCGGGATTTATGGCGTCATCGCCTATGCCGTCACGCAGCGGACTCGCGAAATCGGCATCCGCATGGCGCTGGGGGCGCAGCCTGCAGGACTTCAGGGAATTTTTGTGCGCCAAGGTTTGGTATTAGCGGCAGTAGGTGCTGCGCTGGGTCTGGTGGCGGCTGCCTCGCTCACTCGTCTGATGTCGTCGCTGCTATTCAAAACCACGGCGCTCGATCCTATAACTTACGCGCTGGTCTCCGGACTGCTGATAACGGCGGCGGCTCTAGCGAGTTACTTTCCGGCGCGGCGAGCCACGGCCGTGGATCCAGTGGAGGCTTTGCGTACTGAGTAAGGCGATGGCGGTCACCACTCTTGAAGGCTCGCAAAAATAACTTTAAATGTCGTCCCTTCAATTAATTACCAGCCAGAATATGGCTAATAGTCGTGCAAATCTTTTATAGACTCCTGCTATGCTTTGGTTTAACCGAAGCGGGAGGCAGTCAATCCGATGGGCGTTCTGCTGCACGCGCACTACCGCCTTATGGGATCGGGCGGCCAAAAGGTCGTTATGCCGGCTCCGGTCGACAAAGACACGCCCAACGCGCCGTGGTGGTGGGATCATCTCGCCAATCAAGCCGCGGATTTCAGGCGCGCGGGTTTCACCGCCGTGCTGTTGCCTCCGGTCTCAAAGACAGCCTCGGGCGCTGCTCCGGACGCCGATGGCTACGGGCTCTTCGACAACTACGATATTGGCTCGAAGAATCAATTCTTCAGTATCCCGACGCGCTTCGGGGACCACGAACGATTGCGCCGTATGATCGCGGTCATGCACGCTTGCGGGATGCAGGTGTATGGCGACGTCGTGCTGCATCAATATTACGGCGGAGACAGCGGCTCGTATACGTACCTGGGCGCGGACGGCAAGACTCGGAATGGACGGTTCCCCAAGCACCCGTCCTGTTTCGTAGGCCCTCCTCCGCGCGTGCCCGTCGATCCGGTTGCCAATCCCGAAGGCAACTTCGCTTTCGGGGACATGGCTTCCTACATAAATTCGACCCCAAAGGGCTACATGCTTTCGGGCGCTATCGATGCGGCCGACTGGCTTACACGTACGCTCGGCTTCGATGGTTACCGGGTCGACGACACCAAAGGCATGGCGGTAGAGGCGGTCCGGCAATTTCTGGAATCGAAGGCCATGGCCGGCAGGTTTGCCGTAGGCGAGTATTTCGACGGCGATCCGTCAGCGCTGCACTGGTGGGTTGAGAATAGTGGAATGGGTGGAAGATCCGCCGTCTTCGACTTTACTCTGCATTGGGCCATCCAGGCCATGTGCAATAACAATTCCCGCTGGTGGATGGGCGGCTTACAGGGGGCAGGCTACATCGGAGTCGATCCAACCAAGGCGGTCACCTTCGTCGACAACCCAGACACGGATCTGTCATACGGCGAGAACGTGATATGGAACAAAATGCTGGGTTACGCCCTAATATTAACGGCCGAAGGATACCCGTCCGTTTATTACAAGGACTACAGCACGGACCCAGGCTGCTACGGCCTGAAGCCGCTGATCGATAACCTGATCTGGATCCACGAGAACCTGGCTTTCGGAACAACCTGGACGCGCTGGGCGAACGATCCGCAGGTGTACGTGTTCGAGAGGCAGGGATATCCAGGGCTGCTAGTCGCGCTCAACAACGATCAGTCCAACAGTTATCAGCGTACGGTCCAGACCAACTTCGGCCCCAATAATCAGCTGCACGAGTACACCGGCAAGCATCCCGACATTTGGACAAACGGGCAGGGGGAAGCGACTTTTACGGTCCCGCGAAATATCAACGGCCATAGCTATCTTTGCTTTTCGCGCACCGGCTATGCGCAGCCTTTCTCGCTTGGTCGAATGACGACCACACAAACATTTTTCGGCGCAGTGGACTTGGATAATGGACCCGCTATGAACGGAAGTGTTGCGCGCCCGAGCCGTATCTGGTGCCAGCAGGGCACTGCGATCGAAGTCGAGTTGAAACCGGACACAGCGGGTTTCAGCGCCGCCTCGAAAATCGTCTTGGAAATTGCCGACGATAAGGGAGTCGTGCTGAAAACCGCACAATATACGGCAAGCTCAAATGACGCGCGTGTCAGCGTCGACGCAAACAAATCTGGATGGTTCGCATTGCGCCTGACCGGCGATGCGCTGCCGCCTACCGGGGCCGCATACGAACTTGCCGTAAATTATACGGGCACGCAGGAACTCGCGCTATGAGCTTCGCAATCACGACGCGATCTTATGACAACTTCCGCTCCGGCGCCAATGTTCAGGAGACGATTCTGACGCCGGCGGCGATCCGCGCGCAGGGCATTGTACGGCTATTCATGCTTGCTCTCCCCGGCGATGCGCGAGGCTGCGAGGCCCAGCCGCTGATCGTTCCTCAAGTGAAACTGGCGGACGGAAGCACACACGACGTGGCCTATATCGCCAGCATGGCGAATCAGGTGTTTGCTTTTGACGCCAACACGGGTGCGCAGTTATGGATGGTCCAGCTAGGCACGCCCATCAAGGGGACCAATCAAATCGACGGGTATCTCATCAACGATCACTGGGGAATCCTGTCGACGCCGGTGATAGACGCTGCTGCCGGCGTGTTGTACGCATGTGCGTGGATCAGCGCGGATGGAACCGTGGCGAAGGGCCAGCACTATCTGTGCGCGATCCGTTTGCGCGACGGCAGCTCAGTGCATCCGCCACTCAATCTGGAAGGCGTTTCCTATGATCCCGGACATGGATTGCCCGTTCAAAAGTTTCGGTCGGTCGAAAGAAAGCAGCGCGCGGCTTTACTGCTCGTGAACGGCGCCGTGTTCATCGGTTTCGGAACCATCGCCGAGACTGCTTCCACGGCCCGAGGATGGCTGATTGCAGTAGATACTGCCAGGTTTCAGGTATCGGCGGCCTGGACGTCGACATCCCGCGGGAGTGGCGGAGGAATCTGGCATTCTGGCGGAGGACCTGCGGCCGACGCCCAAGGCAACATCTACGTCGTGACCGGGAACGGAGCTTTTGATGCCGTAACCGACTTCGGAGAGAGCATCGTAAAGCTTCGGTATACTCCACCGAGCACGGGCGCCCAAGGATCGCTGACGGTAGCGGATTGGTGGATACCCTGGACCGACAATGGACGCACCGGCGGACAGCCGCAAGGAGAAGATGACTCTGCGCCGCGGCCCTCCAACGTACGCATGGTCCCGCGTTTGGCGGCACGGGGCGTTCACCCTAAGGATATGGGTGGGGCGTGGGGCGATCAGGATTTCGGTTCGGGCGGACCCGTGCTTGCCCCCGACATCAGTGTCCTGCTGGCCGCCGGTAAGGATGGCATTCTTTACACCGCCAACCTGCAGAACCTCGGCAAGACGCAGCCCGCGAACCTCGCGCCGGCAACAACCGAGCAGAACTACCAAAAGCTAAAAGCGCCGCCCATCTTCTATACCTATTACCCAGGCCCGCAGCTCAATCCTGCGCCCACGGCCGTGGATACCTTGAATGTGCTGGAGGGGCAGCGGTCGCATCATTTGCATGGGACTCCTGTGCTCTGGAAGAGCGCAGCGCATGGTCTCACGCATTTCTGCTGGGGTGAAAATGGCAATCTTCGCGCGTGGGCGATTGCAGGCTCGGGCGTGTCGACATACCTGGCTTGCAGCGCGGAAGTGGCGTCGGTCGATTCGCCGGTCCCGCCGGGCGGAATGCCGGGTGGAATGATTTGTCTCTCGGCCAACGGAGCGAGCGCCGGAGTTTTATGGGCATCCATTCCGTACACGGACGCCAACATGGAAGTAAGTCCGGGTCGGTTTCTGGCCTATGATGCGGCCAATTTCGGCAGATACGCCGATGGCAGCGGGTCGATTGTGCCTTTGTGGGACAGCCAGCAGTGGAACTGGCAGTTTACCCACAACAAGTTCAACCGCCCGGTGGTTTGGAATGGCAAAGTGTTCCTGCCGACTTACGATGGGAACGTTTTGGTGCTTGGGCTGGCGCCAATATAAATCGGCGATTTCGGTTGTTCGGTGATTTGCTGCAGGATACCGAGCATGTCCCAGTTCTGCCACCCCGTCACAAATTTCCCATTCTCGATCTGGACTATGGTCATTCCGGTGGCCTGAACATTCTTGTTGGTCGGAGGCATCCCCAGCCCTTTGCCGGTGTGCCGCATGGTGCATACCCATCGAAGACAAACCTTGTCGCCCTCGGCCACGGCATCTTGAACTGAGATATGAATATCGGAGAAGGTTGCACGCATCCGGTCAAAAAAAGGATAAAAGCCCTCGGTGCCTTTTATCGCGTCGTTTGAATCGTATATCACGGCGTCGGTCGCGAGCAATTCACGAATCGCTTCGCGCCGCCCCTTATTCCAGACTTCCTCAAACCACAATTTAGCCAACTCCTTATTGGCTTCGGACATTTTTCTTCCTCTCCTCCGGGCGAGACCGGCGTTTCCCCGATCGTTTATGGTAGCAGGTCACTAACGGTGACTTTTGAAACCCATACGCTAACTGGACGATCGTTCCGGCCCCCCGGCAAATCGTCAATCAGGCTATCAATCGCGGCATAACCTTCTTCGATAAACTGCTGGGAATATCACTGGGGCAAGAGCGAAGAGTGGCTAGGCGGTGCGCTGAAAGGCAAGCGCGACAAAGTCTTCCTCATGACCAAGGTATGCACGCATGGCTTCGACAAAAGCGCTCGCCAACTACTCCAGCTATCGGACCCTCTTAGGCGCTAAATGTTTCCGGGCCCGAGGGGACTAGCGACTGGACGGCCGGAATAGAAACTCTAGAATTTTGTCGCTGGGAACTGCTTCGCCATTCTGGGTGGCCGGCCGAAACTGCCAGGCCAGCGCGGCGTTCAGGGCTGACTTGGAAAGCGATGCCGAGACGGGGCCTTTCATGGAAGCGAGCTTGGCTGCGGTCACTTTTCCCAGGGCGCTGATGCTGACTTGAACTTCGACCACGTTGTCGCTTTGAATGAGCGAACTTAGCTCGGGGGGAACCTCGGGCCTGGTCTCGCGGATGGGCACCGCGGTCTGAAAAGAACCGGACGCTTGTTCCTCTGTAGGGGCCGGAACGGGATTCTCAGGGACCGGGGAAGGGAGGGGCGCGGCCACATGAGCTTTTTCTGTGGGCTGCGGCGAGCTTGCTGCTTTTACGGGAACCGGAGCGCTCGCTTCGGTCACTGGCGAGGGGGGAAGGCCGAGATCCGGAGCGTGAGAGACCGAAACGATGGACTCGGTGCGCGCCCTCCCGGCGGCGCCGATTATATCCAATCGAATTTCGACCCGGTCGCTAAAGGACGTAAAAAACGTTCTTCCAGCGCGCAGTTGGGCCGTGGTCAGCCGGACAAATGCAGGCGGGCTTGAGCCATCCCAGATGAGGAGATCGGCGTCCTTGGCGGTAGCGATTTCGGGGGCCTCCGCATTCCACGCCACTACGATTCCCAGAAGCGCTCTCTCGACACGCAATCCAAGCGTCTGAGGTATCTCAGGGGCGTGGGCCGGGTGGTAGAATCGCAACGCGCCCGCCGCTGCAACTAGAATCGCAACCAGGACCACCAGGGCGATTCTTACTCCATGGCCAGTTTTGAGCGCTCTCTCTTTGGCGCGCGCTACTAAGCCGTGCAGGCGGCTTGGCCGCGGCGATCCACCCACTAGCGTGGTCCAGGACGAACTTTTCAATTCCGTGCTAGAGAATGGAAAAGTTAAACCGCCATTCACGGTCCCATCCTGCCAGTAGAAAAACGCCGCGGTGGCCCGTCCATCGTGCGAGCGGATAAGCAGGAAAACGTTCATCGGATCTTTGAATTTGGAGCGAGCGCATTCCAGATCCTCGGGCCGAAGCTGAATCCGCTGGTCCAGGTGCGTGCGATAGAACCCGATGACGCGTCCTTGGGTGGTCGACGCGGTTTTGACGGACTGGGCCAGGGAATCTGAACAAACGGTGAAATTCCTGGTTGGTTCCGAACCAGGCGGCAACTGAAAGTGGTCGGAGACTTCAATATCGCCGTTCGGCGATAGTTCCTTGCCGATCAGCAGTCCGCCGACCTCGCGCTCCGCGGGCCCAGGCTGAAGGATTTCCTTACTTAGGCGCTCGATGAACTGAAAGTTAATGTGGATGCGAACAGGGCATTCGGGAAAAGTCCACATGAAGGACTTAGAACCGGGTGCATTTTTCAGTGACAGCGGAGACATTCCCAACCTAAGATCATTACGAGCATAACACCACGGGACGCTTGCGCTTCCCGTCGAGGGCCGTTCAACAGTTCAATAACTTCCACGATATGACAAACTGAAGAAATGCGGCTACCGGCAATACTAGGATTGCTCATTTCATATGCCGCAGGCGCGACTACATTGCCAGTCGTACTCTCCCGAACCGGTCAGGTGCGATCCGAGAGCATCGCGTTGAAAGGCCTGGATACCGCGCACCAGTATAGCCTCCTGTATTCGGTCCGGGAATTGGACGCCTTAGAACCGCACTTGCGGATCGCGATCGAACTACGCCAAGGGCCGGCGCTCTTATCGTCAAAAACTCTGCATGCCGGTGATCCGGATTATTACTTTCAGTTTCGCGTTGCTCACCCGGGAGAAGCAATCTTGCGGGTTCGCACTTCTGCAGCCGGAGGCACGTATCAGCTTCAAGTGAATAGGTGGCCATCGGTGCCGCTGATGAAGAGCAACCCGAGTCACCGTTGGCAGGATGCGATCCAGATTCCGCTCGGTCAGACGGTCTTCGCCGCAGGAGATGACGAGGAATACATCCCGTTCCGGGGAACACCGCGCAGCGCAGCCGTGAACGATCCCATGGGTGTTGATTGGTACAAATTTGAGTTCGCAGGCGCTCCCAAGCTAGTCTTTTTTCAGTTGGATCTCATGGAGCGCGATCAGATACCGGTCAATGTGTCTCTGTATCGCATATCAAACGGCCAGCCGAAGGAATATTTCGAAGGAGAAGACCCGGTCACGCTGCCGCACGAAGTGCAGGCGCTGCCGGGAAACAAGTTTACGCCGCGTATACTCAGCGAAAAAGGCATTTACTACATCGCGGTTCGCGCTAACCATCCGGAATACAAGCTGCGGACGCGGGTGTATGATCCGCCGCCGTATCAAGACCCTCATCAGGCTGTGCGCACGGCTCTCGACTATATTGTGGCGGCGGGCGACTCCTGGCACGCTAATACTCCCCGGCGCGGAGGAGTTCTGGACAGAGTATCGAGTGTGCATCAGGAGACGTCGCTATGCGTCGCATGCCACGCCACGCATTTTCCTTTGCGCGCGCAACTTTACGCGTCGCGGAACGGCTACCCGGTGGTCCAGCGGCAACAACTACAGTTTCTGACGGAGCGTTTTTACAATAACCCACGGCCGTTTTACGGTTTCGAGAAAGAGGGCGCGTCGTGGGCAAGAATGATATCCGCTCCCGCCAACGTGCTAGGTCGAATGTCGCATCTTATCGACATCTTCGAGAACCAGATCACGTTGGAACCGCGACCGGCCTATCATGCGGCGATCGCGAAGTATTTAAACCTGTATTATTCCGGCCGCACCGAACTCCCCCCGGATGAGACCAACGGAAATACTCCGCTGGTCAGCGCTCACGAGATTGCGTGGTATGCCTGGACGGCCACGAAAGATCCTCGCATGGGTGAATTCATTTCCAAGGGAGAGGTCAAGAATATGATCGACCTCTGCTATCAGACCTTGGCGCTGGCGGATATCGATCACAGTAAGTACAAAGATCAGATTGAGAATAACGCCCAGCGAATTCTCTCGGCGCAGCGCCCTGATGGTCAATGGTCCATGCGTTTTGATCCTGGCCAGCCGGAGGTCGAGTTTCAAACCGGACACGCGTTGTGGGCCCTACAGGTGGCGGGAACGCCGGTGACCAATCCACAGGTGAAGAAGGGAATCGAGTATCTGCTTGGACGGCAGCAAGGGTTCGGCGGCTGGATGGACCCACTGCAATCGTTCGAGAATTTTCGGACGCCTTTTCGCGAGACGCAGATGGCTGTGCTCGCTTTGAGTTCGTATTTTCCGCAAACCGGCCGGCGCATGGGATGGAACTCGCCGCCAATCACCCGTTTGTCGGATAACCCGGTTGAACTGCTGCAGCAGCTCGACGAGGTCTGGGACGCGCCCTCTGCTCGGGTACGCAAGGAGATCGCCGCGGCGGCGTTATCCAATGACGCATTGATTCGCCAAGCGGCAGTAGAAGCGTTGGGACGGCTTGGCATGGGTCAGGAGTGTTACAGCAAGTTGCTGGGCGACCCTAGCAAACTGGTCCAACGCACGGCCGCCTGGGCCATGCGGCAGTCCTATAGCCGGCATGCCGATGTGCCGTCCAAGCCGTTGACGGTTGCTCTTTCATCAACCGATGACCGCGTCCGCTGGGGCGCCACCCGCGTTTTCGGGCAGCATTTTTCGACCCTGGCGAATCGACCGGAGATCGCACCAGCGCTTTTGAAGCTGGTCGATGATCCGGCAGTGACAGTGCGAATGCAAGCTGTGAAAGGCCTCTGGCAGCTCTGGTTCTGGACTCCTGATACAGGCGCGAAGAATCAAATTGAAGACGCCGTGCTGGCGGCAATCGCACAGCCTCAGCCTGCTTGGGTGGCATCCAACCTGTCTGACGCGATCTATAATCTGGCGGATGAGAATATACGGTATCTATACAACAATTGGGTGCCGTTGCTCGCACGGCCGGAAGATCGAGAGCGTGCAATTCTGGGCCGGCTGGCGGTTGAGGATCGGCTGGCTGCGAAGTTCGCGGCGGTGCTGGACGGCCCTTCCACACTCCAGAAGAAGTTCCTGTTACACTCGCTCACCGAGCCGCCGCAGCGTCGTGGGGATGTCTACGATCTGGAATCGGACTTAAGCAATGCCGCGCCGCCGGTCTATAACCGCATCGGCAACGATATCGAGCAGATCGTTTTCTTCGGACGCAGCGCAGAGCGAATCGCGAAATCGTTGCAGCCCTTGCTGGACGCGAGCGATCCTGAAATGCGTGGGCTTGCGATCAAAGCATCGCTGCTGATCCGGGAGACACGCTTTGCAGACGTGGATCGCCTGGCAGGTGCTCGCGGAAGTGATGTTGGGTTGATCGAGGCTAAGTTGGAAAAGCTGCCGGAAGCGTCGGAAGTGGCGCGCCAGATGAAACCGGCTCCAGTGGTCGCAAATGCCGCCGATGGGCCAGCGGGGCGAGGTTCGGCAGCGAAACTGGACGAGACGTTCTTCCGCGCTTACGTGGAGCCGATTCTTCAAAAGCGCGGCAAGGACGGATACGCGTGCGTGCACTGCCATTCCACCCACACCTTATTTGACGGCACATGGTCGACGGTGAAGAACGTTGTCGATACGGCAAATCCGGAGAACAGCCTGATCCTACGGAAGCCAACCTCGAGCTCTGAGACGGAGGGTATCGCCGGGTCGAAAATTCTTCCGCACGGCGGGGGAACGCGGTTTACAAAAGACTCGCCAGAGTACGCCACCATACTCGATTGGATCAAGGGCGCGCACACGCCATAGCGGAAATATCTTTAATCTCCAACAAGTACTTCGGCGCGCCATGCCGGGCTACTTCGAGCAGCAGCGTCCGATCTGTTCGGTGGTGACGATGTAGGACGAAAATCCGCCGCAGCAGCGGCAGCACAGGCTCGGTCAACGAATAGATAACACGGACCGACGCAGTTTTCGATTTCGCTCCGTGCAGCGGTTCAATAATGCCAGGCCGAAACATATAGCGGCCTTGAAGTGTAAACGCAGCAGCGCGTTTTCGGTTTTGCCTTTGACCCGCGCCCACATGGACCGCTCCTGTTCAGAACTGTCGGTGCCAGGCCCGAGACATAGATGAACGTCATCTCCTGGTTCAAGCGCGATAAGGTCTGCGCCGCCGCCATTGTGATGCCGTACGTAACCCGTTGATAGTCGGATTCCGTCATCCCAGCCGAAGACACTCCGAGGCAGAAGAAGCAGGCGTCGAAGCCGGAGAGTTCGCCTTCCAGAGACGAGAAATCCAATAAATCCTGGTGTATGACTTCTTTCAATTTCGGGTGTTGCACCCGGCTCGCGGTCCGTCCTACGATCTTGACGCATTCGACGCCAGGGTCCAGCAGGCATTCCCGCAAGACACCTTGCCCTACCATGCCGGTTGCTCCGAAAACAATTACGTTCCTGCCTTTATGACATCTTCTCACCCGGTCAAGATCGACGGCGCGAAAATTTAGCAATGCGTCTCACTGTTGTTGGCGATCTCGTCCTGGGAAACGGTTAGTCGTAAAGGATAATCCCGCATCGGCGCCTTGCCGTGGATGTACACTATCGCACATAATTGACGTTGGCCATGGCCCTCCGCGTCGGACTGTTCGCGATCGGCCTGGATGCCTATTGGAAGCAGTTCGACGGCCTCCAGCAACGGCTCACGGGCTATGCGGAGAGAGTCGCGCAACGGCTCGGCCGGCCGGGTGTGGAGATTGTCAATCTAGGGGTGATTGACAGCCCTGAGAAGGCTGCGGAAGCTGGCCATGCGTTCCGTAGGGCGGATGTTGACCTGCTTTTTCTGCACGTCACGACCTACGCGCTCTCCTCGACGGTGCTCCCTGTCGTGCGGCGCGTGAAGGTGCCGGTGATCATTCTGAACCTCTCTCCTTCAGCCGCGATCGACTACGCTTCCTTCAATGCCATGACCGATCGGGGGAAGATGACGGGAGAATGGCTGGCGTATTGTCAGGCTTGCCCGGTACCCGAGATCTCTAACGTTTTTCGGCGCTGCAATATCCCGTTCTTCCAAATTACGGGGATGCTGGAAAACGATCCGGCGGCGTGGAACGAGATCAACGAGTGGCTGGACGCAGCACAGGTTGCTCGTACGATGGAACACAATCGCCTGGGTGTGATGGGTCATTATTACGGAGGCATGCTGGATGTCTATTCCGACCTTACTCTGCAGTGCGCTAGCTTCGGCGGGCACGTGGAGATCGTGGAAGTAGATGAGCTGTCCGCGCTGCGTGGCGAGGTTTCAACGGCTGAGATTGAGCGGCGGCGAAGCGATTTTCACGACGCGTTTCTCATCCAATCCGATTGCTCTAGCGAGGAGCTGGACCGCGCCGCCCGAACTTCAGTCGCGCTAGACCGTCTGGTTGAGCGGCATAATCTGGGCTCGCTGGCCTACTATTACTCGGGCTCCGGCAATGCGGCCAACGAAGACTCGATCAGCTCGATCATCTTGGGAACAAGCCTTTTGACGGCACGCGGAATTCCGGTAGCTGGCGAATGCGAAGTGAAGAATGCGCAGGCGATGAAGATTATGGACGCCTTCGGCGCGGGCGGCTCCTTCACGGAATACTATGGCATCGACTTCGAGGATGACATTTTGCTGATGGGGCACGACGGCCCGGGCCACTTGGCTATCGCCGCGGGGAAGATCAAAGTCCGCCCGCTTAAAATCTTCCACGGCAAAGTGGGCCGCGGTCTTTCGGTTGAGATGTCGGTGAAGCATGGGCCAGTGACGCTCTTATCGATTGTGGAGAGCTGTGGCCGTTTGAAGTTGCTGACCGCCGAAGCGGAGTCGGTTCCCGGCCCTATTCTGCAACTGGGCAATACTAACAGCCGGTATCGGTTCAAGGTGGGCGCGCGGCAATTCTTCAACGCCTGGACGGCGCAGGGCCCAGCGCATCACTGCGCAGTCGGAATTGGGCATATTGCATCCAGAATTGAAAAGCTGGGTGCGCTATTAGGGATTGAGACTGTGAGCATTCGTTAATTCACGTGGTTCACTTATTCATAGCGCAGCGCAACCATAGGATCCAGGGGGGGAAGCCCGTCTTGCTGGTAAGTACACTGCAAACAGCGCCACGGCCAGTACCAGCGCCGTAGCCAAGGAACCCGTCGTGAGGTCGGAGGTTTTTACGCCAAAGAGCAAGTTCGAAATTAACCGCGTGAGCGCCTGAGAGCCAGCCAGCCCAACTGCGATGTCAATCAACACCAGCCAAAGTAATGCCAGTACAGCTGGCCCACTCGACATTTAGAGAGGGATATCTGAGCAAACAGCGAGCCGTCCGTGATGCACCAGGGCCTGTGCGATACTACGCTTTCATGCTGGGGCGCTTCTTCATGCTCTTTCTGAACGCGTTGGCTTTGGCAGCTCAACCGGCTCCCTTGAAGAACCCGCCGCCGGGTCCGACCCAGCCGATTCCATACAGCCACCGGCAGCACTTGGCCATTGGGCTGGAGTGCAAGAACTGCCACGAAATGCCAGAACCGGGTGACGATATGGGGCTACCTGCAACAGCGAAATGCATGACTTGTCATACTTCGGTCAAAAAAGACAGCCCGAGTATTCAGAAGCTTGCCCAATTTGATAAAGATGGCCAGCCGGTACCTTGGGTTAGAGTTTACCATTTACCGGATTTCGTGGACTTCAGCCATAAGATTCATCTCACAAAGGCGAAAGCAACTTGCGAGGATTGTCATGGTCCAGTGCGGGAGCGCGACGTGATCCGCAAAGAGATGGATACCTCGATGGCTGGCTGCATGGAATGTCATCGAGCCAACAACGCCTCGGTCGCCTGCAACTATTGTCACGATCCTCGCTAAGAATTAGGCGATGGAGCGCCAGGTCGTGACTACGATCGAGGCAACTGGATCTGGATTCACAGCGGCGCGGTACGCGACAAAAGCTTTAAAGTATGGCGAAGCGAGATGTTCATCGAGCGCCGCTTGGCTCCTGAATCATTCATAGAACATGAACTTGGCGGAATTCTTTGGATCGCGATGCAGTTCGTACGCGAGGCATCCGGCCTCGGCTTGAGTCGGAGCCACGAGGGCACGAAGTTGTTCCGCCAGCGTCTCTTCCTGGCCGGCGGCAGCTTCTATATGGACATTTAAAATGACGTCGTCGTGGTTCATCGGTCGCAGTGTTTCATTGTATTGGAGCCACCGGTTTGGCACAGCGAACCACCTCTGAAAGGTCGTGTTTCGCACAATTTCGCTTGCAGGCAAACTGGCTTTGCTGTAGCATTGCTTAAGCTTTTGGCGCTTAAGCTTTTGGCGGGTTTGGAAAATGCCTGAGTCCTAGTGTGTAGCTCGGCGACCTCGTCAACGCGTGGAGGTTTTCAACCATGTCTCTTCTAAGGCCATTCGTTGGACTTTTGGTCCTTTTCTTGGGGCTGGCATTCGTGCAGCCGTCCTTCGGCCAAACTTTTGGATCGATCACCGGAGTCGTGACCGATTCGAGCGGAGGCATCGTTGTAAATGCCGCTGTTACGGTAGTCAATCCTCAAACCAACGCAACCCGCACGGCCCCGACGAACGCCAGTGGCAATTATGCGTTCCCCGCGCTGTTGCCGGGCACCTACGACGTAAAGGTGGAGGCCCAAGGTTTCCAAGCTGAGGTCCGCAATGGCGTGCAACTCCAGGTCCAGCAGGAAGCGCGCCTCGACTTTCAGCTTAAGGTCGGTTCTCTCACCGAAGCCGTGCAAGTGACCGGTGGCGCTCCGCTCCTCACTACGGAAAACGCGACCGTGGGCACGGTGATTGACAACCAACGCATCATTGATCTCCCGCTCAACGGCCGCAACTTCACCGCACTGATTTCCTTGAGCCCGAACGTCGTTTCCGGCTTCGGTACAAACGGGGCGGCCTCGCGCGAGGGAGGCGATCGTTCCACGGTCGCGCAGATCGCGGTTGGCGGGCAGAGACAAGAGTGGAACTATTACACGCTGGATGGCGTCAGCAACACCGATGTCAACTATGGCAGTTACGCCTTCCTGCCTTCGATTGACGCTTTGCAGGAATTCAAGGTGCAGACGGGCATCTATTCAGCTGAATTTGGCCGCGAATCCACCCAAATCAATGTCTCCACCATTAGTGGGACTAACCAGTATCACGGCGCGCTGTTCGATTTTATTCGCAACAACTACTTCGATGCCCGACCGTTCGGTTTTACTTCCAGCGTGCCGGTCTCCGCGCCCTTCAAGTGGAACCAGTTCGGCTTCACGCTGGGCGGCCCCGTTCAAATTCCCAAGTTGTTCAATGGTAAGGACAAGCTGTTTTTTATGGCGAACTATGAGGGATTCCGGCTAAGGCAGCAGACTCAGACGGTTTACACCACGGCACCCCAATCCATGCGCAACGGCGACTTTTCGGCGATTCTGCCGGCAACCGTGATCAGGGACCCAGTCAACGGTGCGCCCTTCGCCGGCAATATGATACCGTCTTCGCGGTTCGACGCCGCGGGGCTAGCGATGCTGGCGTTCTATCCCTTGCCCAATATCCCCGGCGCGGGATTGAAGAGCAATTACCTGGCGATAGACGCCGATCAAACCAACAAGGACCTGTTCCTGACGCGGATTGATTTTGTAGAAAACTCAAAATCCACCTGGTTCGGACGTTATAACTTTCAGAACGAGAATAATGTTACCCCCGCTTTGTATAAGAACGGTACACTCCTCGCCGTTGGCGTACAGCAGGGGATGATTTCCAACGTCCGGATTCTCAAGCCCACCTTGGTAAATGAGTTTCGCTTTGGCTACAGCGGTTTCTATAACAATTTTGGCAACGAACTGCAGAACCAGTTCAACGGAAACCAGACGCTCGGGTTCGGGGCCATTGTTCCGCCGCCCGTTGGCTGGGGTACGCCGAACATTACCTTCACGACCTTTAGCAGTTTTGGAACGCCTGTAGGCGGGCCGTTCGTAACCAATGATCATACTTTCCAGTGGGTCGACAGCCTGGCCTGGAGCCACGGCAAGCATTCCTTCAAGTTTGGAGCCGAGATCCGCCGTGATCAGTACAACGAGGCCGGCAACCAGGACCTTCGGGGGCAGTTCACTGTAAATGGCAACGCCACCGGTTATGAATTTGCCGACTACATGCTGGGATACATCGGTCAACTTCAGGACGCGGCTACCTTGGGAATCGCTCAGTTTCGCGCAACGTCTCAGGCCTACTACGTCGATGACAGCTGGAAGGTGCGGCCCAACCTGACCTTATCACTGGGCTTACGCTACGAATATGTTCCACCATGGACCGATAAGGGCGGTACGGAGGTGAACGTTTCGATTCCGTCGGATTTCCCCATGGCCCCGGTTGGTGCCTATGGTCCCACAAAGGGAGACACCACCACCCCCTTCTCGTACAACGGGGCGCATCCCTGTTTCGTACGAGTCGGGAATGGCAATATTTACACCAGTCCTTCGCCCACCCTGGCCCGCTTCAATCCCGCAATTTGCGCGGTCGAGGACGGCCGGTTGGGAAGCAGGCTGGTTCAACCGGACTACAAGAATTTTGCGCCACGCCTGGGGCTCGCCTGGAGTCCCACCGGGAAGACGACTGTGCGCGCCGGCTGGGGAATCTTCTATGCACAGGACATTGGTAATACTGTCTGGGATATGAACGCCAATCTTGCGGCCCACGTCCAGGATGTAGCCAATCCGGTCACTCACGATCTTACTTTTGAACATCCCTTCACCGCCGGGGCTAACGGCGCATGCGGGGTTCCGAGCCCGCCTTACGTTTGCATCAGCACACCCCAAGGACTGGCCAACCAGAGCAACCGTGCCACCTCCTACGTGGAAATGTATGAGATGAATATTCAACAACAGTTGACCTCCGACACGGTCCTAGAGGTTGGGTATCTAGGTTCAGAAGGCCACCATCTTCAGGCCTTGCTTACTTTCAACGAGCCGTTGTATATGAGTGCTACCGTAGCGGTGACTCCTCGCCGGCCCGCCCCCGAGTTCGGAAATATCCAATATTTAGCCAACGTCGCGAACTCAAACTACAACGCCTTGTCTGCCAAACTGACCCGCCGGTTGTCTAAAGGCCTCACTTTTCTCGTTGGATACACCTTCGGGAAATCAATTGATGAGAGCAGCGGCCCGCGTCCGATTGCGGGAGACAACGTGCTGACCCCCCAAGATGGTACCGATTGGAGGGAAGAGAACCGTGCCCGGTCATCTTTTGACGCGCGCCACCGCTTTGTCATCTCGGCACTCTACAACCTGCCGATCGGCAAAGGTCACACGTACCTCAATCACGGTATCGCCAGCACGCTGATCGGCGGCTGGCAGATCGGTTCGATCTACACCTTCCAGACCGGGCTTCCGTTCAGCATATCGGATGGCGTAGACCAGTCTAATACCGGCGAGACGCACGATCTGGCGAGCGTCGTCCCCGGTCAAAGCTGGCACCTCTCCAACCCTTCCCCGAACGAATGGTTTAACACCGCTGCCTTCGCGCTTCAACCGAAGGGTACCTACGGCAACTCCGGTCGCAACATTGTCACGGCCCCCGGAATCAACGTTCTCAACTCGACGTTGCAGAAGAACTTCAATTTCACCGAGCGAATCTTCTTGCAGATCCGGTTCGAGGCATTCAACACGTTGAACCACCCCAACTTCTACCTCCCGAACTCTACGGTAACCAGCGCCAGCTTCGGCAAGATCACCGCTTTGCAAAACAATATCGACATGCGGGAGTTGCAACTTAGCATGAAGCTGGTCTTTTGATATGGGGCGATCTTGTCAACGCTCTTCCAGTCACGCCCGCCAGCGCCGCATCGTCCGGTCAGTCACCCCGATGATCTCCGCCGCTTCCCATCAGCGCATCTTCTTGGCCGTGGCCTTCAGCAGTACGTCTTGTAGCTTCATCATCCGCTCCACTTCCGCAGCTGAGTATGCCTGGTTGGGATACCCTCCAGGCTGCTCAGCCGCTGGTCAAAGCGGACAGATCCCGTGTGAATTGGACCGGACAACTCACATACTAACGACACGCCTGCATACCCCGTTGCGTGGTGGCCTGGTTCGATATATACTCCTCGCTGCGAAGCTAACGGTGCATCCGCTGAAGGAGCATATCCATGGAAACGATGTTCGGAGGGGCGGAAATGAAACTTAGAGCGGCCCTCTTGGTTCTGGCGGTATGGCTAATTGCCATCGCTCAGCTCTTCGGTCAAACGTTTGGCGAAATTACGGGGTTGGTGACGGACCCCAGCGGTGGAGTAGTCGCCAACGCCTTGGTGACCGTAACTAATCCTCAAACCAATTTCACTCGGACCGCGAATACGAATACGGCGGGCCTTTACACTTTCCCTAACCTTCTGCCAGGCGTTTACAACGTCAAGGTAGAAATCCAAGGGTTCCAGGCCGAGGTTCGCACCAATGTGGAACTGCAGGTCGAACAAGTGGCCCGCATCGACTTTCAGCTCCGTGTGGGAGCCGTAACGCAGACGGTCGAGGTGAGCGGCGGCGCTCCGCTGCTCGATACGGAGAACGCCGCGGTCGGCACGGTCATCGAAAATCAGCGGATCGTCGAGCTCCCGCTCAACGGTCGCAACTTCCTGCAACTGGTGGCCCTCAGTCCGAATGTCAGCGCGAGTTTCGCTAACGGCGGGCAATCCAGCGCGCGCCTGGGTGGCGACCGCAGTTCGCAGCAACTCTCGATCTCCGGCAACCGCCGCGAGTGGAATTACTTCACTCTCGATGGCATGGACAACACCGATGTAGATTTTAATAGCTACCTCTTCCTGCCCTCGATCGATGCTCTGCAGGAATTCAAGGTACAAACAGGCGTATATTCGGCCGAGTTTGGTCGTGAAGTCGGCCAAGTCAATGTCTCCACTAAGAGCGGGACCAACGAGTATCACGGCACTGTGTGGGAGTTCATCCGCAATAACCGTCTGGACGCGCTCCCTTTCGGCTTCACATCCAAGGTCCCCACATCTTCGCCGCTCAAGTGGAACCAGTTCGGCTTCACGCTGGGGGGTCCGGTGCAAATTCCCAAGTTGTTCAATGGCAAGAACCGGCTTTTCTTCATGACCAATTATGAAGGCTTCCGCGAGCGTAATCAGACCCAGGGAGTCTACAGCGTTCCTCCCTCTGCGATGCGAAATGGCGACTTCTCCCAGATATTGCCAAAAACCGTAATTACGGACCCGATGAATGGCAATCCCTTTGCGAATAACCAAATTCCCACGTCACGGCTAAATCCGGTTTCCCTGGGACTCCTCGCCTACTACCCGCTGCCCAACCAACCTGGATCGAGCCTGATCAATAACTTTTTGGCGCTAGACAACAATGTCACGAATAAGGATCAGTTCACAGTTCGCGTTGATTTCGCCGAAAACGAAAAATCGACCTGGTACGGCCGCTACAGCTGGGATAGCGAGTACATACTTAATCCCGCGCTCTATTTGAACGGCCTCATCACCAACACAACTGCCGAGCAGGCGCTGCTCGACAATACGCGCATTTTCCGCCCAACCTTGGTCAACGAATTTCGTTTCGGGTTCAACCACTTCTTCAACGACATTGGTGGCCAGCTAGCGAACGTCCTGGACCCGTTCAAACAGCTCGGCATCCCACTGCCTGACCCACCGTCCATTGCATGGGGCACTCCAGCTGTCGGCATCCTCGGCTATAGCGGCTTCGGCGACAACTCGAATTCGCCGTATGTCAACTACAACTACACCTTCCAATGGACTGATAACGTTTCTTGGACACACGGCACCCATGCCGTCAAGTTCGGGGCCGACATTCGCCGGGACCGATTCAGCCAACAGGGCAACCAGTTTCCGCGCGGCAGCCCGAGCTTCCAAAATCAGGCGACTGGCTACGGATTCGCCGATTACATGATCGGCGATATATACCAGATCAACGAAGCCGCCGGTTTGGCCAATGTCCAGCTTCGAGCCACCAGCCAGGCGTATTACATCACCGACACCTGGAAGGTGCGCCCCAACTTCACCGTGGACGTCGGTCTGCGCTACGAATACGTTCCACCATGGACGGATCGGGGAACCAGCGAAATAAATGCTTATATCCCTCTCAACACTTCGACGCCCGGTGTTACGGACCCGAATCTCCAACCGGTGTTGGTGCGCGAAGGCAGCGGCGATTTTTATCAGAACATGCCGATCCGCTTCAATCCCAATATCCCGGTCGCGCGCGACGGACGCCTGGGGAACCGGCTGATTAAAGCGAACTATACCAATTTCGCGCCACGCCTGGGCATCGCCTGGAGCCCGAGTCCCAAATGGACCGTACGCGCTGGCGCGGGCATATTCTACGTGCAGGATATTGGCAACGCGGTGTTTGACATGGGCCGGAACTTCGTAGGCCGCTTTCAGCCGACGGAGAGCAATCACAATCTGACTTGGCAGAATCCACTCGGGACCAACGGAAGCAATCCTTGCGGCGTCAGCGCTCCGCTCATCTGCGTCTCGCAACCGCTGGTTCTCGTTTTCAATTACGACCACCGGACACCCTACGTGGAACAGTATGAGCTGAACATCCAACGGCAACTCGACCGTTTCACCTCCTTGGAGGTCGGCTATCTGGGAAGCCAGGGCCATCAACTCGAACGGTTTGGCTACCTCGCCAATCAGCCCCTTCCCGGCACAACACCGGTGGCGCAGCGCTGGCCATTTCCCGAATTCGGCCTGATTCAAGGCGTCGTCAACGGCGACGATTCAAACTACCATTCGCTTGCTGTCAAGCTGACGCGACGCTATGCCAACGGACTGACTGTCCTGTCCGGTTATACCTTTTCGAAATCTATCGACGATTCGAGCGGTGTTCGGACTCTCGGCTCCGATCCGCTGTTTCCCCAGAACAGCTATTGCCTGTCGTGCGATCGTGGTTTGTCGGTCTTCGACCAACGCCATCGCTTTGTGACTTCGGTGGTCTACGATTTGCCTTTCGGGAAAGGCCGGAAGTTCCTCAACCAGGGGATCGCTAGCAAAATGATCGGCGGTTGGGAACTGAACTCGATCATCACAGTAGGCAGCGGATTCCCGCTCACGGTAGTTCCGGGATCGGACCGCTCGCAGACCACCACGGGCTACGACCGCACCAATGCGACCGGCACCGGTCCCGGGCTCAGCAATCCAAGCACGGGTGAATGGTTCAACATCGATGCGTTCTCGTTGCAGCCGCTCGGCACTTACGGCACTGCCGGCCGCGACGCTATCATCGGGCCCGGCATTTTCACCTGGGATTTCTCAACGCTGAAGAATTTCTACTTCACCGAGAAGAGGTTTCTGCAATTCCGGTTCGAGACGTTCAATTTCCTGAACCATCCGAATTTCGGAGACCCGAATCTGACATTAGGCAACAATTCGATAAATAGCAGCAATGGGCAACCCATTCCGGGAACCGGTAGCTTCGGAACGATAACCAGCACACGGGCTGGAATCGACATGCGAGAGTTGCAGTTCAGTCTGAAGGTGATCTTCTGATACCAGACGCCATGTCGACCCGAGTCTACAAGTAAGAGCTATATTGGCTCTTGAAAGTGGTGAAGATCGACAACCAGCGAAGACCCCACCGAACTCCGCATCCGGTCGCGACAAAAAAGCTCGTAGCGGAGAAAGCGGATCCGGCTTGGTGGCGGCATGGATGGCGCGTGTTGGCGCTGTGGGTTCTCGTTTTTGCAGCCTATTCAAATTCGTTCACGGCTGGGCTTCTCTTCGACAGTAGTCCTGTAATTGAACAAGATCCTCGCATCCGGGAGGCAACTCCGCATAATATTCAGTCCATTCTGACCGGCCCCTATTGGTACGTGAACGCCACGGCGGGCCTTTACCGGCCGGTCACCACTTTCTCCTATCTGGTCAACTATGCCGCTTTTGGCAATGACGCGCGTCCCGCCGGCTATCACTGGGTCAATTTCGCGCTGCACGCAATTAACACTGCCCTTGTGTACTCGCTGGGCATTCTCGTTTTTGAGCAATCGTCGCTGGCTTTGGCGCTGGCCGCCCTCTGGGGATTGCATCCGGTGCTCAGCGAATCCGTCACGAATATTGTCGGACGCGCCGATTTGCTGGCGGCCTTCGGCGTATCGGCCGGCCTATTGTGTTACGCGAGAGCCGCGTCCATTGCGGGGTGGCGCAGATGGGCATGGCTGGGAGCTCTGGGCGTGGCGCAGGCGGTCGGTCTCTTTTCGAAGGAGAGCGGAATCGTCTTGCCGGGCATCATCCTGCTATACGACCTGATTTGGTCCGAGCGCTCCACATGGCGTGCCCGGGCGCCCGCCTATGCTGTTTTGGCGCTTCCGATTGCCGCCTTTTTCTACTTGCGCGGCGGCCTCGACACGCACATGCTCATCGAATTTACCGAGAACCCTCTGGTAAGCGCGGGTTTCTCGACGGCGCGCATCACGGCCGTTAAAGTAATCGGCAAATTCCTGTGGCTGTTTCTCTGGCCGGCTACGTTGTCGGCCGATTATTCCTATAATGCGGTGCCGTTGTTCGGCGGCTCGGTATCTTCCTGGGAAGACGCAAAAGCGCTTATCGCGCTCGCGATTTGCTTGGGTTGTGTGCTTCTTGCGGTCCGTTGGCGCCGTACGGTGAAGCCGTTCCTGTTCTTCCTGGCTTTCTTCTTCGTCACGCTCTTGCCCACTTCGAATCTCTTCATCATCATCGGCAGCATCATGGCCGAGCGGTTTCTGTACCTGCCTTCAGTCGGCCTCGCAGGCTGCCTGGTCGCTGTCATTCAACAGCTTGCTCAGCGTTTTTCCGCGAAGTGGCGCCTGGCCCCGCAGGCCGCCTGGGTTGCGATGGGCTTCGCATGTCTGGTCTTCGCGGCGCGCACCTACGCCCGCAATTTCGATTGGCAGAATGCGCGCGCTCTGTGGACCAGCACCGTGAACACCTACCCAGAAAGTGCCCGCCCGCACTACAACCTAGCTACCGAGCTTGCGCAAACACCTGGAGAGTTGCCGCAGGCAATTGCCGAGTTCGAAGCAGCTTTGCGTATTCGACCAGATTATGCCGAAGCCCATTACAACCTGGGCAACGCCTTGGTGCTGACGCCGAACCGGACGCCGGATGCGATCACCGAATATCAAGCCGCGCTCCGTTACGCGCCGAATCTCATAGAAGCCCACTATAGTCTAGGAAACGTTCTGGCCCATACGCCTGGCCGCCTCCCAGACTCGATCAACGAGTACCAGGCGGCGCTGCGGATACAACCTAATTATGTATACGCGCACAACAATCTGGGTACCGCTCTGGCCAGAACGCCTGGACGGCTGCCAGAAGCGATTACCGAGTTCGAGGCGGCAGTCCGGCTTCGACCCGATTACGCCGATGCTCATAACAATCTGGGAAACGCGTTAGCGGAAACACCCGGCCGCCTTCTGGAGGCGATTGCTCAGTACCAGGCAGCCCTGCGGATTGAACCTGACCACCCCAAAGCACATATCAATCTAGGCGACGCTTTGGCCAAGGCAGGCCGACTGCCGGAGGCGATTGCCGAATATGAAACGGCGCTGCGCATCAGACCGGATCCGGAATTGCAGCAACTGATTGATCGCCTGCGGGAAGAGCGCCGGTAGTATTAGCATGTTTTCCCATTGATCATGTTTTCCCATTGATATGGTTTCGCACAATTTCGTTTGCGGGGCGGACCGCCGTCGGAGCTAGCATGGGTAATGTGGAAATTGTAAGATGAGCTGTCCTCCACGCCGAACGATATTGAAGGCCGGGATCGGGTTGGGCATTCTAGGCTTAGCTGGTCGAGGCGAAACGCAGGAAACTCCCGCCACAATGCGTCCGAAAGAAGGCGATCTTCTAGTCAAAGTCGACGACCAGAAGGCCGTTCCGTTGACGCCGGATGACATTCCAATGGCCGCCGACCAGACCATGGCATGGGCCATGGATCCAGTGACCAAAACGATCCGTAGCGGAGAGCGCCTGAATCGTATTCTGTTGGTGCGCTTTTCCCCCGTGCAGCTGAGTGCGGAAACCAGGGTGCGAGCCGCGGAGGGTGTGGTCGCTTATACAGCCATTTGCACCCACGCTGGCTGTGAGGTCACCGATTGGATTGTAGACAAACAGTTTTTGTTCTGCCCCTGCCACGACTCGACGTTTGACCCCAAGGACAACGGCAAAGTGGTCGATGGTCCGGCGCCGCGCATGCTTCCGGCTCTGCCGCTCAAAATCATAGACAAAAAACTAGTCGTCGCGGGGCCCTTTACGGCGCGGATTTATTTCGAAAAGGATTGAGAGAGGATTTTACGTGATTCTCAAGAATGGAAATCGGCTTCATAGAACGGCTTCGATCATCGCCTTGGTTTTCAGCGCGGCTCCTCAATTCGCGCAGGAGGCGGTCAAACGCGCCGACGCGCCGCCTCTCGGCCCCGTGCCGACGAGTCTCAACAACTATCCGCCCGTTACGACAGAGCGCCTGCTTCATCCCCAGGATGGAGACTGGCTGATGGGTCGGCGAACCTACGACGGCTGGGGGTACAGCCCGCTCTCGCAGATAACACCGGAGAACGTGAAGCGCCTCGAGCCGGATTGGGTCGTATC
>Ga0210401_10000960_pt1 | contig 34768 bp, 33 predicted proteins | sample IncBWH32MmetaG_FD_150866 | JGI IMG/M metagenome (GOLD analysis project Ga0210401, IMG submission 150866) | Forest soil microbial communities from Barre Woods Harvard Forest LTER site, Petersham, Massachusetts, United States - Inc-BW-H-32-M | ecosystem: Environmental > Terrestrial > Soil >... | reverse complement strand
GGTCGATCAGCGTGAAGCGCGTGCCGCGCTCGGGCTTCCAGCGGTAGTTCTCGATGTAGGGACGTCCCGACAGCGCCAGCGCGAGGGAGTTGACGACGAACGGGAACTCCGCGAGCACGATCCAGCGCTCTGTGAGGCCGAACGAGTGCATGTAGGCCGGCGCGCGGACGGGGATGCTCGCGAGCACGCGCGGGCGCGCGGAGTCCGGGGCGAGCGCGTAGAAGCGGTAGCTGTTGCGCGGGCCGAGCTTGGCGGCGTAGTTGATCATGCCGCCGCTCGCGCGGTCGAGGTGGGGGTGCGCTGTCGTGAGCTCGCCGGGCACCTGATACGGGGCCACCTCGGCGCTCGCCAGCGTGCGCGCGTCGAACTGCACCGGCAGCGGGGTCTCGGTCATCGCGATGTGGCGCTCGCCGAGCCTCATGACGTTCACGTTCGCGTTGTCCGAAATCGTCTTGGTGGCGTCGAACAGCGTCTGCACGCGCTTGAACAGCGAGCGGCAAGGGTCCGTGGCGAACTCGCCGTAGGCGATGCGGCCGGTCTCGCGCGCGGCGCGGTAGGAGCGGGAATCGAGGAAACGGTTGCCGTAGGACACCTGTCCGCGCTCGATCGTGAAGCGGTGCATCATCGCCAGCCCGTCGAACCAGTGGCGCATGCGGTGCTCGCCGACCTCGAATTTCGCGGGTCCAGTGCGCAGCAGGGAGCCCGACAGCCAGCTCGGCAGCGCTCCGCGCAGGGGCAGCTCGTCGACCGTGGTCTCGTCTTCGAGCGTCGTGAAGCCGAGCGCCGTGGTGGATCGCGTGAGGGAAGCGGAAGACATGATCATTCTCCTTGCATCGTTCGATCCGAACCATGCGGACTGTAATATAAGCTCACGACCGTGTCAAGCGTTCGACTCACCGAGACTTCCTACATCGTGCTGGGGCTGCTCGAGCAGGTGGAGCCTGCGACGCCATACGACCTCAAGCAGCTCGCGCAGATCAGCACGGTCAACTTCTGGACGGTCCCTCACACGCAGATCTACGCCGAGTGCGGGCGCCTCGCCGCGGAGGGCCTGCTCTCCGAACGCCGTGAGGAGACGGGGCGCCGGCGGCGCATCTACACGCTCACGGCGGACGGCCGCAGCGCGCTCGAGCGTTGGCGCGAGGACGCCTCCGGTGGCCTGTACGAGCTGCGCGACGTGGCGACGCTGAAGCTGTTCTTCGGTGCCGACCCGGAGCGGCTGGCCGCCGAGCAGGTCGACTCGCACCGCCGGCGACTGTCCCAATACGAGGATCTTCTCGCCGGCCTCGCGGAGGCGCCCGAGGGTTGGCGCCTGGCGCTCGAGCTCGGCATCGGCCACGAGCGCGAGTTCATCCGATTCTGGTCGGCGCTGCTGCCGCCCGCGTAACGGCCGGCGCGCTTGCTCAGAGGAACAGGTCCTCGTCGCGGGGGCGCAGCAGAGAACGCGCGCCCGGTCCGTCGGCGGCGCCGACGAGGTGGGGGAGCCCTTCGACGAGCACGGCCGGCTCGCCCGAGTCCTTCGCGCGCGCGAGGTCGGCGGCCGCGGCCACCGCGTCTGCCACCGCGAGCCACGTCGCGCGCAGCTCCAGGCCTTCGCTGTCCGTGCGCCCGCGCCAGTCGTCGAGCGGCTGAAGGCCGGCGAGGCCGATCGCGACGTCGAGCTGGCCGTGGCGCCACGCGCGCCCGAAGCTGTCGGTGACGAGAACCGCGGGAGGGTCCTCGCCCAGCGCGGCGCGGATCGCGCGCGCCGAGGAGTCCGGGTCGCGGGGCAGCAGGATCGCGCGCTCCGCCCGGCCGGCGTTCGACACGTCGACGCCGGCGTTCGCGCACACGAAGCCGTGGCGCGTGCGCGCGATCAGCACGCCGCGCTCCGCCCGCAGCAGCTCCACGGACTCGTCGAGCACCACCTGCACGAGCCGCGGATCCTTGTCCTGCTCGCGCGCGAGCTCGATTGCGCGCTCTCCCGGGCTGACCGCGTCCAGGTCCACGATCGCCCCCTCGGCCTTCGACACCGCGGTGTGCGCGAGCGCGAGAATGGCGCCGTGCGGCGTGCGCTCCCGCGCGAGCGCGGCCGCGACGATGGCGGGGAGGTCGTCGCCAGGGCCGATCTCGGGGATGCCCGGCAGGGCGCGAACGGTGAAGCTGCCCATCGGCTCTACGCGTGCGAGGGGATGGCGAACGCGCCGCCCGCGTCCTGCGCTGCGAGCACCGCGCGGGTGTTGGGCGCGGCCGCCGTGAGACCGCTCAGCGCGCTGCGCAGCGCCGCGAGATCCTCGACGGTGTCGACGTCGAGCGAGGTCGAGCGCAGCGCGGCCACCCGGCAGCGCACGCCGGCCGCGCGCGCGAGCTCGCGGTGGCGCGCGCAGCTGCCGGGGCCGAAGCTCGGCGCGATCGCGCCCGGGGGCGCGAGCAGCAGGCCGTTGGTGCCGGTGCCGTGGCGGTCGGGCAGGATCGCGACCTCCGGCCCGGCCTCTCCGTGGCCGGCCAGCAGCGCGTCGAGCTCGGCGGGGTCGAGCGCAGGGCAGTCGCCCGGCACGAGCAGCACCCGTTCGAAGCCCTGCCGGAGCGCGTGACGCACGCCGAGGCCAGCGGCCGCCGACTGGCCCGCCTCGCTGGGGTCCGCGAGGACCGCCGCGCCGGATGCGGCGGCGGTCTGCGCGGCCTGCGCCTCGCGCGTGACGACGATCGTCAGCTCGATAGCGTCCGTGCGCGCAAGCGCCGCCAGCACGTCGGCCACCATCGCCCGCGCCAGCGCGAGGCGCAACGGGTCGGGCACGCCCGCGCCGAGCCGCTGCTTGGCGCGGTCGAAGCTCTTGACGGGGAGGATCGCGGCGGTCCGCACGGCTCTGCTGCCAGCCTAGCCGCCGGCGCCAAGCGTCCCGGCGAACGCGAGCAGCTCGCGCGCGAGCTGCCGGCGCTGCTCGGAGGTGTTCATCAGCGTCGCCGTGCGCAGCGACGGCAGCGCTGCTCCGATCTCCTCGTCGGCGACGATCCCGTCGAGCAGCGATCCGTAGTGCTCGAGCACCCCCGCGGCGCTGCAATCGCGGCCGCCGAACGCCATGAACGCGGCGGTCGGCCCCTTCAGCACCTCCCCGCCGACGATCGGGCTGACCGCGACGACCGGCGCGGCGGCGGACGCGAGAGCCTCCGAGATGCCGGGAACCGCGAGGATCGGGGCGATCGAGGCGAGCGGGTTGGAAGGCCCGATCACGATCGTGCCCGCGGCGGGGATCGCGTCGAGCACCTCGCGGCTCGGCCGCGCGCGCTCTGCGCCTCGGAACTCCAACCCGTCGACCGGGCCCGCGGCGCGGGCGCGGATCATGAACTCCTGAAACGCGCACCAGCCGCCGTGCGGCGTCGAGACCCACGTGTGCACATCCTGGTCGCTCATCGGCAGCACGCGCACCCGCTGGCCGATCGAAGCGTTCAGCGCGGCCAGTGCGCCCGTCGGCGTCGCGCCCTCAGCGAGCAGGCTCGAGCGCCGCAGGCACCACGCAAGGTCGCGGTCGCCGAGGTTGAACCAGACGTCCTCGCCCCGCGCGCGCAGCTCGTCCATGACCGTGAAGGTGTCGCCGCGCAGCCCCCAGCCGCGCTCGTCGATCAGCCCGGCCAGCCAGAACGAGACCAGGTCGGGATCCGGCGAGACGTGCGCCCCGTAGATCTCGATGTCATCGCCCGTGTTCGCGATCACCGTCAGCCGCTCAGGGCCGATCTCTTCGGCCAGGGCGAGCGCGAGCTTCGCCCCGCCGGTGCCGCCGGACAGCAGCACGACGGACGCGGGCGCGGCGCTCACTCCCAGAGCGCGTCCGGCAGCCCGCTCAGCCTCACGCCCGCGTGCACCTTGTAACGCACGTTGACGGCGATCAGCAGGGCGGTGAGCGACTCGGTCGTGCGCGAGTTCTCGAGCCGCCCGCAGTCGACGCAGCGCAGGCCGTCGATGCGTTCGATCAGCTCCGCCGCCTCGCGCTTGTCCGCGCGCGAGTCGCCGCAGATGAGCACATCCTGGTCGAGCGCCTTGTCGAGCTCGTGAAGCGAGGACGCCGAGATCGTGTGAAGCGCGGAGACGACGCGCACGCCCTCGGGAACCATCTCGGCCGCCTGCTGCGCGGCTGAGCCCTGCCACACCCCGAGCATCCGCGTCGCGCGCCCGCCGACCGCCGCGGCCAGCGGCACGGTCGCGTCGATCAGCAGCTTGCCGGGCTCGAGCGTGCTCTTGAGCATGTCGAGCGTGTCGGTCTGGCTGCGAAACGGCACGCTGAGCACAACGGTCGGCGCGGACGCGACCGCCTCGGCGTTGTCGTGACCGCTGAACTCGCCGCCGGGCACCAGCTCGGCCGCTTTGAGCGCGGTGTCGCGCGCTCGCTCGGCGTCGCGGGAGCCGATCTCGATCGGCACGCCGGCACTCGCGAGCCGCAGGGCCAGCCCGAAGCCGAGCGCGCCTGATGCGCCGATGATCGCGACCGGGTCGTGGCGGCTGGGCGGCACGGCGGCCGAGTATAGGCTTCGCGCGATGACGCTCGAGGACACGGTCGCGCTGGTCACCGGCGGAGCATCAGGGATCGGGGCGGCGACCGCGAGGCGCCTCGCCGCCGAGGGGGCGAGGGTCGCGATCGGCGACGTCGCCGAGGACGGCGCGCGCGAGCTGGCCGGTGAGCTGGACGGCCTCGCGGTGGCGATGGACGTCGCCGACACGGCCTCTGTGCGCGCGGCGGTCGCGCAGATCGAGGAGCGGCTCGGCCCGGTCGAGGTGCTGATCAACAACGCCGGCACGGACCGCTTCGCGTTCTTCGTCAACACCGACGAGGAGCTCTGGGACCTGGTGCTCGGCGTGAACCTGCGGGGCACGATCGCCGTCACCCACGCCGTTCTGGGCGGGATGCAGGAGCGCCGGCGGGGCGCGATCGTCAACGTCGCAAGCGAGGCCGGCCGCGTGGGCTCGCCGGGATCGGTCGTCTACTCCTCGGCCAAGGCCGGCGTGATCGGCTTCACCAAGGCGATCGCGCGGGAGAGCGCGCGCTACCGGGTTCGCTGCAACGCGGTCGCGCCGGGGCCGATCGAGACGCCCCTGCTGAACGCGGCCCCGCTGGTGCTCGGGGAGCTCGGCGAGCGCCTGAAGCGCGCGATGGTCGACTCGACCGCGCTCGGCCGCAGCGGGCAGCCCGAGGAGGTCGCCGCGGCGATCACCTTCCTCGCCTCCGAGGAGGCCTCTTACGTCACCGGGCAGACGCTGGGCGTCAGCGGCGGCCTGTCGATGTGGTGAGCCGCGCCCGCGCCGCGGCGTGATCGCGCGCCCGGGCGGCGTGGATAGGCTGGGCTCGATGGAACCCCCCGCCGACGATCGCCGATGAGCCCGGCGCCCGCACTGCCCGCCGCCGTCAGGCTCCGCGAGGTCGGTCCGCGCGACGGGTTCCAGAACGAGCCGGAGGTGATCCCGACCCAGCGCAAGGTCGAGCTGATCGACGGCCTGGCTCGCACGGGCCTGCGCAGGCTCGAGGCGACGAGCTTCGTGCGCCCGGACGTGATCCCGCAGCTCGCCGACGCGGCCGAGGTGCTTCAGCGCCTCGACGTCCCCGCCGAGGTGAGCGTCTCGGTGCTGATCCCCAACGAGCGCGGCCTCGATACGGCGCTCGCGATTCGGGAGGGCCACGAGGGCCCGCGTCCCGCGTTCGACGAGGTCAACGTCTTCCTGTCGGCCTCCGAGACCCACAACGAGCACAACGTGAACCGCTCGGTCGCCGAGTCGCTCGCCGGGCTCGAGCGCGTGCTCGGGCGCGCACGCGAGGCGGGCCTGCGGTGCGAGGGCGTGATCTCGACGTCGTTCGGATGCCCGTATGAGGGCGAGGTGCCCGCCGAGCGCGTGCTGTCCATCGCGGCCGCCCTGCGCGACGCCGGCGCCGTCGAGGTCGGCTTCGGCGACACGACCGGCATGGCCAACCCCCTGCAGGTGCGCGACTTCTTCACGCGCGCCCGCGAGCAGCTCGGCGACGTCGAGCTCACCGCGCACTTCCACAACACGCGCGGCCAGGGGCTCGCCAACGTGCTCGCCGCCCTGGAGGCCGGGATCGACTCGTTCGAGTCGAGCTTCGGGGAGCTCGGCGGCTGCCCTGTCCCAGCGGGCGCGACGGGCAACATCGCCACGGAGGACCTGGTCTCCATGCTCCAGGAGATGGGGATCGAGACCGGCGTCGAGCTGGGAAAGCTGCTCGCCTGCTCCGCAGCGGTTCAGGAGCTGCTCGGGCGCCCACTCGGCAGCCACACGCTCCTCGCAGGGCCGGTCGACTGGCACCCGCGGGGGTGACGCTCGCCTACGCAGGGCATTCGCTCGGCCTGACGGGCACGATCCTGGTCGGTGTGACCGTGGTGCTGCGGGTGGGGTGGATGCTCTGGCGCCGGCGCAGAGGCCGGCGGCGCTAGCCGGCCAGCGCCTGCTCGACCTCGCGAGCGCTCTCGCGCGCCGCCGCCACGCAGTACTCCTGCACGGCCACCTCCATCTCGAGCGTCTGCGCGAGCGCCGGGCGCGCGGAGGCGTCCAGCACGCGCTTGGCGCGACCCACGGCGACGGGCGAGTTCGCGAGCAGCTCATCGACGAAGGACTGCGTCGCCTGCTCGAGCTCCTCCGGCTCGCAGATGCGGTTGACGAGGCCGATGCGGTGCGCCTCCTCGGCGCCGATCAGCCGCGCGGTCATGATCAGCTCCTTGGCGCGGCCCAGGCCGACGACCGCGGGCAGCCTGGTGGAGCCGCCGACGTCGGGGATGATCCCGAACTTGACCTCGGGCAGTCCCAGCGACGCGTCGCTGGATGCGATCCGCAGATCGCAGCCGAGCGCCACCTCCAGCGCGCCGCCGACGCACGTGCGGTGGATCTGGCAGACGACCGGCTTGGCCATCTGTTCACAGAGGTTGGCGCATTCCAGGAACACGTCGCGGAACGGGCGCAGCATCCCGGCCTGGCTCGTCGAGGACATCAGCTCGTTCAGATCGACGCCGGCCGAGAACACCGGGCCGTTGCCGCGCAGAACGACGCAGTGCACGGACTGCTCCGCCGCGGCGTCGCGCAGCTCCGCCCCGAGCGCGCGCAGCAGCTCCTGGTTCATCGCGTTGCGCTTCTCGGGGCGGTTGAGGACGATGTGGCGGACGGCGCCACGGTCCTCTGTCTCGACGATGCTCACGGCGGCCTCCTCTGCTTTATCGGTGGACGAAGCCTACGGCAGCCACGGAAGCCCCGAGCGGCTCTCAGCTCAGGTCGAGCACCGTTGTCGGCGGCTGGATCTCCTCGCTCGCGCCCTCGCGCGGGACGATCGCCGTGCCGATCGCGAAGAACTCGATCGTGTGGCTGCCCCAGCCGTGGCTGGTCTCCTGCAACTGCACGCCGACGATCCCCTCCGCAGAGATCTGCTGGGCCTCGGACTGCATGCGCTCCATCGCGAGCTCGCGCGCGTCGTAGATCGCCTGCGTGTAGTTGGCCAGCTCCACGTTGCGGCCCGTCTGGGCCATCGACTGGAGCATGCCGCGGTGCGCGACGTGGTAGACGCAGCTGCCCATCACCATCCCGACGGGCCGGTGGCCGGTGCGCAGCAGCGTCCAGAAGTCCTGTCCGGAGAGATCGCTGGTGAACGGACGGCCGTTCGGCGCGCGATGCAGGACGCCGTCGCGGTGCTTGACGGCGGTGCCGATGGCGATGAACTCCGCCATGTCCTGGCCCCACTCGTAGCGGCCGATGTCGAGCCGCACGCCGACGACGCCGTCGGCGCCGAGCTGGTCGGCCTCCTCCTCCATGCGCGTCATCGCGAGTTGCCTGGCGCCGTACATCGCTTCGGAGAGGACCGTCATCTCCTGACTTTTCTTCCAGCCGGCCATCTGGATCCCGATGTGGTAGATCGAGCTGCCCACCACGAGGCCGAGGGGCTCGAACCCCGCCTCCTTGACGAGCAGGAACTCGTTCACCGACAGGTCGGAGGTGAACAGGCCGGCCTTGTTCTGGCGCAGGCGCTCGCGCCCGGCCTCGGGCACACCCTCCAGTGATGTTGGGTCGTAGGTGCTCTCGCTGTCGCTCATCGTTTCGCGCTCGCTCTCAGTTGAGGTTGACGATCGTCTCGGGGGCGCCGGGCTCCTTCGCCTCGGCCTGGCGGATCGCCGTGCCGATCACGTCGAAGCCCATGATCAGGCCGTTCTGCCCCCCCGGGCGCACGATGTGCTCCACCCGCATGCCGACCACGCCGCTGGCCTCGATGCTCGCCGCCTGGGCGGTGACGCGCGACATAGCGCTCTCGCGTGCCTCGTAGACGCCCCGCGTGTATTCGGCGAGCTCCTGGTTCGGCATCAGTCCCAGCGCCCTGCCCAACGACGCGGAGGTCCACGACTGCACGAAGAAGATCGAGGTCCAGGCGACGACGCCGAGCGTTTCGATGCCCGCCCGCCGGAGCTTGGCGTAGTCGGGTACGGACAGCTCGGTGAGCACTGCTCTCCCGCTTGCACGACCCGCCTCGGCGCTGCCCCGCGCCCGCCCGTCGGCGCGGATCGCGGTCCCGACGACGACGCACTCGATCGCGCCTTCGGTGAAGTCGCGCTCGCCCTTGCGCATCGTGACGCCGACGACGGCGTCGGCGCCCAGCTCGCCGGCCTCGATCGCCATGCGCCGGAAGGCACGGTCGCGGGCCTCGTTCCAGGCCCCCGAGAGCGCATCGAGCTCGTATATGTAGCCGCCGGCGTAGGCGCCGGGGAGCACACCCGCGTACCCGCCCACCTGGTAGATCGAGCTTCCCATCACCTGCGCGAGCGGCGTCAGCCCGAGTTCGTGGCACAACGCGAAAGAGCCGACGGAGAGATCGGACGTGAAGGCGCCAGCCCCCTCGCCGAGCTCGCGCAGGCGCCGCTCAGCGGCGAGCGGGATCCCCCCGGCTTCCACGCGTGCCTGCGATTCCTCCTGCTCGCGCTCCTCCTCGTCGCTCGGATCCGGCTGCGTGGGCTCTCGCGGGCTCATGCGAGCAGCCGTTCGAGCGCGAGCCGTGCTCCGGAGTCTCGCGCGGCCTCCTCGCGCAAATCGCCGGTCACGGCCGCGATCCACTCATCCACGTCGAGCGTGTCCCGGCCGATCGCGATGCCGCCGCTTCGCCGCTCGCGCGAGCCGCGCAGAGCGCCGCCGTCCAGCTCCAGGCGATAGCGGCAGTCGCCCAGCTCGACCTGGAGCGATCTCGCCGTCCGCGGCCCCCGGCTCAGCAGCCCGCCACCTCGGCGCTCAACGCTCGTGCGAGAGGGCAGCGCCTCCTCGAGCTTGGCGGCGAGCGCCTGGAAGAAGACGGTCAAATCGCTCCCGTCGGCTCGCATCCCCGCGGCGGAGAGGTCGAACGCTTCCTCTTGCTCCACGAGCGCAGGCTACCCGGATCCGGGTGCCACGGCGCCCGTCCGCGGGCGCGGCGCGCCAAGCGCCCCGCGCCGGGGCCAAGCGAGGTCTCGGCCGGCGCTCCGTGCCGGCCTCAGGGGAGGTCTCGGCCGGCGCTCCGTGCCGGCCTCAGGGGAGGTCTCGGCCGGCGCTCTTCGCCGGCCTGAGGGACCGGGGGCGACCCGTGCTGGACGGGTCGCCCCCGGTGTTGAGCAGCAGCGCTCAGTGAGCGAGGTCCAGCGCGTTTTCTTTGTCGTTGACGAACAGCATCGCGTGCCCGAACGGTGCTGGGGTCAGCCCGAACAGGCCACCGCCTTCAGCGCCCGTGTCGAACGGCGCGAACTGGAAGCCGAACGGGCTCGTCTCGACGAGGTTGCCGTCGCCTGCGTTCGCGGTGACGACGTCCCCGCCGGGAACGATCGTCAGCCCGAGCGGGTTGTTCAGCGAGCCGTCGTGGGTGACGGTGAACCCGCCTGCCCCGAGCGGGCTCTGGCGGAACAGCGCGTTCGGCACCGCCGCGATGCGGTTGCCTTGCGTGTCGGCGACGTAGAGCGTGCCGAAGGCTCCAAGGCCGACGCCGGTCGGCCCCACGACGAGCGCTTCGGGGTCGGTCCGCTCGGGGAACCCGGTCGCGATCACCTGCTCGGAGAACACGGACGGCGCGTGACCGTAGGTGCTGAACAGGCCCAGCCGCACGACCGTGCCGCCGTCGGTCACTTTTTCTCCGTGTTCGACGGTCCCGTTGAGCACGTTGGTGACGAACAGCGCGGTGAACGGTCCGGCCGACACCGCGGTCGCGTCCCACGGCCCGTTGATGGGGCCGTTCGGGCTGCCCGGGATCGTTTTCACAACGTGCCCCCATGGGTCGAGCACGATCAGGCATCCGGCCTTCGCCGTCGCCGCTTTCCCGTCCGTGGTAGGCAGGCTGCCGACCACGACGTAGCCGCCGGGCAGGATCGCAAGGGCCGTCGTGAGCCCAACACCTCCCGGGCACGCACTGGGTGACAGGCCGCTGATCTGCGCGAACACCGACAGGTGCCCCGAAGGCGAGATCTGCACGAGCGTCGTGCCCGTCCCCTGTTCGTTTTCTTTGTTGTTGAAGTTGCTGATCAGCGTGTCGCCGCGCACGAGCGCGCCGATGCTCTGGTTGACGTTCACGATGCCGTACGGGTTCTCATCGCCGTTCGGCGGCACGGTCGAGCCGATTTCGGTCACTTTCGTGAACGAGCCGATGAACGGCGGGCCGAACGCCGAAGCGCTCGCGGGGAGAACGGCGCATGCCGCCGCGACAGCGACGATCGCCGCGATCCGGCGCCGCAGCCGTGCACGCGTTCCCGGAATGGGGTGGAACATGAGGCCTCCGATCCTCGATGCGTTCTGGAGCGAGCCGCCGCTCGCCCGCGGCCGGCCGGTCGCGGCGCCGCGCGGCCCCACAGGTCCAGACCCTGCGAGCCGCCGAAGCTTCCATGAGCGTTCTCTCATCGACGGCCGCGCGGCTCCCGGCACCGGCCTGGAACCCGCGGGAGATAGGCTCCCGGGCCACTGGCAGCGAGCGCGAGACCGGAGGGCAGATGGCGGAGATCAAGCAGGTTGGGGTACTTGGGGCCGGGCTGATGGGCCACGGCATCGCCCAGGTGGCCGCCGAAGCCGGCTATGAGGTGGTCGTGCGCGAGGTGGACGACGCCACGCTCGCGAAGGGGATCGGCAAGATCGAGAAGCAGCTGGCGCGCGCTGTCGAGAAGGGCAAGGCGAGCCAGGAGGATGCCGACGCGGTCCGCGCGCGGATCACGGGCACGACCGATTATGGGGACCTGGCGGGCAGCGACCTCGTGATCGAGGCGATCACCGAGAGCCTGCCGCTGAAGCTCGAGATGTGGGCCGCAGTCGATGCGATCGTCAAGCCGGAGGCCGTGTTCGCAACAAACACCTCCTCGCTGGCCGTGATCGACCAGGCGGCCTCGACGTCGCGCCCGGGGCAGTTCGTGGGGCTCCACTACTTCAACCCGGCGCAGGTGATGAAGCTCGTCGAGGTCGTGCGGTGCGTGACCACGAGCGATGCGACCTTCGAGGAGGCCCTCGCGTTCGCGCGCTCGGAGGGCAAGCTCGCGATCCCCACACGCGACAAAGCCGGGTTCATCGTCAACCGGCTGCTGGTGCCCTACATGCTCGACGCGATGCGGGCCTACGAAGAGAACGTCGGGTCGGTCTCGGAGATCGACGAGGCGATGAAGGCCGGCGCCGCGCACCCGATGGGGCCGCTCACGCTCGCGGACTTCGTCGGGCTCGACACGCTCGGCTCCATCTGCGACGTGCTGTTCGACGAGTTCCGCGAGCGGCGCTTCGCGCGCCCGCCGACGCTGCGCAAGATGCTCGCCGCGGGCTGGTACGGGCGCAAGTCGGGAATCGGCTTCTACGACTACTCCGGCGATGCGCCGCAGGAGAACCCCGGCATCTGAGGTGCGGGCCCTGCGCGGTGGGAGCTAGATTGCTCTCAATGAGCGACTCCCCGAACCTGCGCGCCTCCGACGAGGACCGCGAGCGCTTCGCGCAGAACCTGCGCGAACACTTCGCCGCAGGTCGGATCGGCGACGACGAGCTCGCCGAGCGCCTCGACGCCGTCTACGCCGCGCGGACGTTGTCCGAGCTCGAAGCGGTCGTGCACGACCTGCCCTCGCTGCCCGTCTCCCCGGCCGCACGGCGCGCGGAGCTCGCCGAGCGCCGGGCCGAGCTCAGGCGCCACCTCGTGCAGCAGGCAGGCGGATCGCTCACGCCGTTCGTGATCTGCACGGTCGTCTGGGCCGCCTCCGGCGCCCAGAGCAACTTCTGGCCGGCCTTCCTGCTGATCTTCCCGGTGCTTTTCCTGTTTCGCAACGCGTGGCTGCTCTACGGTCCCGCGCCCGACCTCGACCGTGTGCAGCTCGAGCTCGGCCGCGGCTCGGGGCGCAGACGCCGCGGACGCGACGGCCGCCACCGGGGCACGCGGCGCATCGAGGAGCGATGAGCGCCAGCGACATCGAGGAGGCTCCGCCCGATCCCCACGACGAGGCCGCGCTCGACGACGCGGTCGACCGTGCCCTGAAGGGCGGGCCCGAGCGCCACAGGGGCAAGGCGCTCCAGCAGGGCAAGCTGCCCGTGCGCGAGCGCGTCGAGGCGCTGCTCGACCAGGGCTCGTTCTCCGAGGAAGCGCTGCTCGCGAACTGGCAGGAGGAGGGCCTCGGCGCGGACGGCGTCGTGACCGGCGTCGGCACGGTCGACGGGCGCCCGGTCGCGCTGATGGCCAACGACCCGACGGTCAAGGCAGGCTCTTGGGGTCCGAAGACGGTCGAGAAGATCCTGCGCATCCAGGAGCGCGCGATGGAGCTCGAGATCCCGATGGTCTATCTCGTGGACTCCGCCGGGGCCCGGATCACCGAGCAGGTGCAGATGTTCCCCGGCCGGCGCGGAGCCGGGCGGATCTTCCACAACCAGGTCAAGCTCTCAGGGGTCGTGCCGCAGGTGTGCGTGCTGTTCGGGCCGAGCGCGGCCGGCGGCGCCTACATCCCGGCGTTCTGCGATGTCGTGATCATGCGCGAGGGCAACGCCTCGATGTACCTCGGCTCGCCCCGCATGGCCGAGATGGTGATCGGCGAGAAGGTGACGCTCGAGCAGATGGGCGGCGCGAAGATGCACACGGGGGTCTCGGGCTGCGCTCACCAGCTCGTCGGCACCGACGAGGAGGGTATCGCGTTCGCGCGGCGTTACCTCTCCTATCTCCCATCGAACTGGCGCGAGCAGGCACCCGCCGCGCCTCCTTCTGAGCCGGTGCAGACGGCGCCGCTCGGCGCGCTGATCCCCGCCGACGAGAACAAGCCCTTCGACGTCAAGGAGCTGATCGCGGCGCTCGTCGATGAGGGCTCGCTCCTGGAGATCCATCCGCGGTGGGCGAAGGAGGTGGTCGTCGGCTTCGCGAGACTCGATGGCCGCGCGGTCGGGATCGTCGCCAACCAGCCCAAGCACAAGGGCGGCGTGCTGTTCTCGGACTCCGCCGACAAGGCGGCCCGCTTCATCTGGTGCTGTAACGCGTTCAACGTGCCGCTGCTGTTCCTCGCCGACGTGCCGGGCTTCATGATCGGCACGCAGGTCGAGCGCGAGGGCATCATCCGCCACGGCGCGAAGATGATCAGCGCGGTCAGCGAGGCGACCGTGCCGAAGATCTCGGTGATCGTGCGCAAGGCCTACGGCGCGGGGCTCTACGCGATGGCCGGCCCCGCCTTCGAGCCGGACTGCTGCATCGCCCTGCCCAGCGCGTCGATCGCCGTGATGGGGCCGCAGGCGGCGATCAACGCGGTCTACTACAACCAGCTGCAGGGGATCGAGGACGACGAGGAGAGGGCGGCCGAGACCGAGCGTCTGCGCGCCGAGTACGCCGCCGACATCGACATCCTGCACCTGGCGTCCGAGCTGGTGATCGACGCCGTGGTCGAGCCCGAGGTCCTGCGCGAGGAGCTCGTCCGCCGCTTTGCGCACGCGGCCGGCAAGCAGCGCCGGTGGCCGGCGAAGCACAATGCGGTGACGCCGGTCTAGCCGGCCGGCCCCGCGCCGCCGCCCGGCGTCGCGTAGATTGCGCGAGGTGCAGGCCGCCGAGCTGGCATACGCGGGCATCGCCCGGCAGGCGCAGCTGATCGCCGCCGGCGAGGTCTCATCGCGCGAGCTCGTCGAGCTCTATCTCGGCCGGATCGCCCGCCACGACCCGGCGCTGAACGCCTTCAGGGTCGTGTTCGCCGAACGCGCACTGATGGAAGCCGACCAGGCCGACAGCCGCCGCGCTGCCGGCGCGCCGCGCCCGCTGCTGGGCGTGCCGATCGCCGTCAAGGACGACATCGACATCGCGGGCGAGCTGACGGCCTGGGGGACGAACGCCGTCGAGACGCCCGCCTCCGCCGACGCGGAGGTCGTCCGGCGGTTGCGCGAGGCGGGCGCCGTGATCATCGGCAAGACGAACGTGCCCGAGATGACGCTGTGGCCGTTCACCGAGACCGCGACGTTCGGCGTGACGCGCAACCCGTGGAACGTGCAGCGCACGCCGGGCGGCTCCAGCGGCGGCAGCGGCGCCGCGGTCGCGGCCGGACTCGTCGGCGCGGCCCTCGGCTCCGACGGCGCAGGCTCGATCAGGATCCCGGCCGCCTGGTGTGGCCTGGTCGGGCTCAAGCCTCAGCGCGGCCGGGTCTCGCTGGCGCCGCGCCCGCGCGCGTGGCACGGCATGTCCGTCGACGGCGTGCTCACGCGCCGCGTCGCAGACACCGCGCTGTTCCACGACGTCGCTTCGGGCTCCACCGAGACCGACGTGGACCGCCCCGAGCCACCGCCGCTGCCCTACGCGCAGGCGGCCGCGACGCCGCCGTCGCGTTTGCGCATCGCCTGGTCGACGAAGTTCCCCGGCGTCGTGCTCGCGAAACTCGACCCGCAGCTGCGCCGGGCGCTGGTGGAGACCGTCGAGCTGCTCTCCTCGCTCGGCCACTCCCTGCAGGAGCGCGACCCCGACTACGGCAACGACGCGATCCCGCAGGTGATCGCGCGCTACATGCGCGGTGGCCACGACGACCTCGCGCTGCTCGACCGCCCCGAGCTCCTGGAACGGCGCACGCGCGCCTTCGCCCGGCTCGGAGGCCTGGTGACCGACGGACTGCTGCAGCGCTCCTTCGACGGCGAGGCCCAGCTGACGGCGCGGGTGAACGGCGTGCTCGAGGAGTTCGACTTCCTGATCACACCCGCGGTCGCGGCGCTCGCGGCGCCGATCGGCGCGCTGCAGGGCCGCGGCGCGCTCTGGACGCTCAACGCCGTCGCGGGCTGGGTGCCCTACAACGGCGTGTGGAACCTCACCGGCCAGCCGGCGCTGGCCGTGCCGGCGGGCTTCTCCTCGGAGGGGCTGCCGCTGTCCGTGCAGATCGTGGGGCCGCCCGGCTTCGAGGGGCCGCTGCTCGCGTTGGCCGCTCAGCTCGAAGCCGAGCGCCCGTGGGCGGAGCGCCTGCCGACCGGGTTCGAGTGAGCTCCGAGCAGGAGCTGCTCGACCTCGCCGTCGAGGCCGCGCGGCTGGCCGGGGGCCTGCTGATCGAGCGCAGCGCGAGTGGATCCGAGCGCGGCGTCGCGAGTAAGAGCACGCCGACGGATCTCGTAAGCGAGGCCGACCTGGCCGCGCAGCGCGCGATCCGCGAGCTGCTCGCCGTGCGCCGGCCCGACGACGGCTTTCTCGGCGAGGAGGGCGGCGACGAGGCCGGCGAGAGCGGGCTGCGCTGGATCGTCGACCCCCTCGACGGGACGGTCAACTACCTGTTCGGGATTCCCCAGTGGTGTGTGAGCGTCGCCGTGGCCGACGCCGAGGGCACCCTCGCGGGCGCGATCTACGACCCCAACCGCGGCGAGCTGTTCACCGCCGGGCGCGGCCTGCCGGCGCTGATGCAGAGTGCCGGCGCGACGACGGAGCTGCGTGGTCGTGCGGCCGATCCGCACGGCGGCGGCGAGGAGGGCGCGACGCTCGGGACGGCGATGGTCGCGACCGGCCTGGCCTACGACGCGCGCGTGCGCGAGGCCCAGGCTCAGGTGCTCGCGCGGCTCGCCGGGCGGGTCCGCGACATCCGGCGCTTCGGCAGCGCCGCGCTCGACCTCGCCTGGACGGCCGCCGGGCGCTATGACGCCTACTACGAGCGTTCGGTCAAGGCCTGGGACATCGCGGCGGGCGAGCTGGTGTGCCGCCGCGCCGGGCTCGACGTGTTGGAGCTAGCGGCGACCGCGGCGCTGCCGTGGGGGGTTCTCGCGGCGCGCCGCGGCGTGGCCGAAGAGCTCTTCGAGCTCGTTCGCGCGGGCTGACGGCGTTCGATGCGGCGGGTGGGAGTCGAACCCACACGCCCTTTCGGACAGGGCCTTTTGAGGGCCCCGCGTCTACCGTTCCGCCACCGCCGCCGGTCGACCGCTCGGGCCGAGCATAGCCGCGCCTCAGGCGGGGTGGGGGGGCGCTTCGGTGTAGCCGCCGCCCTCGGGCGGCAGTTCAGCGGAGGGATCGCGGCGCTCGAGCTCGACGTTCCAGCCCTGCTGGAATCCGCGCATCGCGAACGCGACCAGCAGGATCTGCACGGGCACGATCAGCAGCGTGAGCAGGCCGAGGATGCCGGCGTCGATCGTCGGCTGGGCGAACCCGGCTTTGTCGCGGTTGAACCAGCCCGGGCCGGCGACCGCGGCGAAGATCATCAGCAGCACGGCGAGCGCAGCCGCGACAGGCAGCACGCCCCGGTTCCAGCGCCCCGCGTAGAAGGCGAGCGTCAGGTAGACGAGGATGTAGCCGATCGACACGGGGGTCATGCCCTCGAGCACGCTCCAGCCGCCTATCGTCACGATCGCGATGAGGCCGGCGCTCGCGAGCAGCAGGACGATCACGGTGGCGCGCGTCGCCTGCACGACCGGCTTGTCCCGGTTCGGGTGGGTGATGATCACGCCGGGCGGAAGCTCCCGCTCTTCGTAGATGGCCATCGCCCGTTGACGATACCGCCTGCGGGCGCCGCGGTGGCAATCAGCCGTTCGCGGCGGCTACGCTGACGCGGACCACGCGGGTGTGGTGGAACTGGTAGACACGCTGGCCTTAGGAGCCGGTGGGCGTGAGCCCTTGGAGGTTCGAGTCCTCTCGCCCGCATCGCCGGAGTGCGCGCCCCCGGCCGGCGCTGCTCCGCTCACCCGGGGATGCTCGCGCGCCCGTACGCGAGCGGTTTGACGATCGAGGGCATCCCGCGCCAAGCCGCTTCGCTCACGTCGAGCTCGAAACCGCCCTCGGCCATCAGCGTCAGCGTCGGCCGGTTGCAGCGGCAGCCGGACGCGAAGGCGCGCCAGGGCGCTTCGAGACGGTCCTGCCAGCGCGCGCGCAGCTGCGAGCTCGCGCGCACGTGCTCGATGAACAGCAGCTGCCCGTCCGGCGCGAGCACGCGGGCGATCTCCCGCAACGCGACCCGCGGCTCGTCGACCGTGCACAGCACGAGCGTCGAGACGACCGTGTCGACGCTCGCGTCGGCGAAGGGAAGCTCTTCGGCGGAGGCGCCGATCACGGACGCCGGGCGCGTCGCGTCCTGCGCCCGGCGCTCGAGGTGCCGGCGCATTCCCGCGTCGGGCTCTGCCAGCACGAGCTCCGCGACCGAGGCCGGGTAGTGCGTCAGGTTCAGCCCGGTCCCGGCGCCGATCTCGACGGTCAGCCCGCGCGCCTGTCCGATGAGGTCTCGCCTTCGCGCGCGCTGCCCGCGGCGCTCGCCGAGCCACAGGATCGGGTCGTAGATGCTCGCGAAGGCGCGAGCCCACAGCGTGGGGCGTGCGGCGGCTGTGGATGTGGATGCGGTGGTGGTGGTCATGGCGAGCACGCTACGCCTGGCAGGCCGGCCTCGCATCGCCCGTTGCGGCCATCTGCGCGAGATGGCCCGACAGGGCGATCGCCGCTGTTCGCGCACCTCAGATCAGCCCGAGGCGGGTCGCCTCCGCGACCGCGGCGGCGCCTGAGCCGCGTCCTAGCTTCGAGCGGATGTTGGCCATGTGGCGGTGAACGGTGTGCGGGCTGACGATCAGCACCTCTGCGATCTTGCTCTCGGTCATCCCTTGCGCGACGAGCGAGAGCACTTCCCGCTCGCGCGGCGAGAGCACGACGGCCGGCGACTCGCCCGGGCCGCGCTCCGGGGCCGCGTCCGCCACCGCCATTCCCGTGCGCAGCGCGCGGGCCGCGGCTTCGGCCTCGCCGTACCAAGGCAGATGTGCGCTGCCCTCGACGGGGACGAGGATCGCCTGCTCGATCCCGCCCGCGACCCGGCGACCGAGCTCGTACGGGATTGCCCGATCGGCCCGCCGGTGGACGACCACCGTGGGGGCGCGCACGAGCCCGAGCTGTGCCCGCACGTCGGTGCGGTAGACCTGCTCGAGCAGCGCCGCTGCGGTCTGTGCATCGCACGCCTCGCGCTGCGCTTGCACGAACTGCTCGCGCTGCGCGTTGCCTTCCTCGCCGAGGAACACGTCGGCGAGCAGCCTCGAGCCGAGCCCCCAGTGCGTTCGGACGGCGGCGAGGATCGCCTCGCGGACCTCCCTCGGCGCGATCGACGCCCCGTCGGGATAGGTGCCGTACAGCAGCAGCCGCTCCACCCGCTGAGGGAAGCGGGCGGCGAAGGCGATCGCGGTGCAACCTCCCGAGGAGCCGCCGACCAGCGTCGCCCGCTCACACCCGAGCGCGTCGAGCATCGCGCCCAGCAACTCGACTTCGCTGTCCAGAGTCGACGCCTCGGGGTCGGCGTCGCGGTCGGAGAGCCCGACGCCGGGACGGTCGTAACGGACCAGGGTGAACCCGTCGGCCGCGGCCTGCCAGAAATCTCGAAAGCGCGCCTGCTGCCAGTCGTGCTCGATGTGGCTGACCCACCAGGCAGGCGCGACCATCGGCGGCCCGCTCCCGCTCACCCCGTAAGCGATGCGGCGCCCCCCGTACCGGAAGAACCGGATCCCCCGCGACTGGGCCATCGGCCCTGGAGGCTAGCCGAGGGCATGCGCTCCTACGCCCGGCGCCCTTCGGCTCCTGCTCAGTCTTCCTCCTCCGATCGCCAGGGAGGCGGGGCGGGGACCGACCCGAGCGCGCGGCGCAGCAGCGAGAGAAGCTCGTTGCGCTCGGCTGCCGTGAGGCCGCTCAGCACCTCGTCTTCGACCTCGGCGGCGGCCCGTCTGGACCGCTCCAAGGCACGCCGGCCCTTCGGGGTGATCGTGACTTCCCACGCCCGGCGGTCGTTCGGCCGGCGCCGGCGCTCGGCGAGCCCGGCGCCTTCGAGTTCGTCGATCAGCGTGACCATCGCGCTCGGGTCGATCGCCATGTCGGCGCTCAGCTCCTGCTGGATCGCGCCGTCGCGCGTGCCGAGCACGTTGAGCAGCGCAAACAGCGCAGGGGTCAGGCCGACCGCGCTCAGAGCGTCTGCCGTGCGGGTGTGCGAGGCGCGCCACAGGCGGAACAGGAGCTGGCCGGCGAACTCCGCGACGGGGGCTTCGTTCGGGGCAGGTTTGGTTGACACGCTCCGAGTCTCGCAGATTCGCTGGTGGAAGACAATAGTTGACTGTAACCATAATTGTGTGATACCAATAGAACTCCGCAGCAGTCCAACGACACGAGGAGCGACCATGTCAAGAAGCGGAATCAAGATCGTGCTCTGCCCCGTCTCGGACCTCGAGAGCGGCAAGGCCGTGTACTCGGCGCTGCTGGACGCGGCGCCGAGCGCCGACTCCGAGTACTACGTCGGCTTCGACGTCGGCGGGCAGCACATCGGGCTCGTTCCAGGGGGCGGGCCGCAGAACCTGACATCGCCGACGCCCTTCTGGGAGGTCGCCGACATCGACGCGAAGCTCGCGGAGATGACCGGCGCGGGCGCCGCCGTGAAAGATGCGGTGCGCGACGTCGGTGGCGGGCGGCGCGTGGCGACGGTCACCGATGCGGACGGCAACGTCCTGGGGCTCGTGCAGGACCAGTAGGACCGCGACTCGATCGGGCCTCCCTGGCGCGCAGCCGCGCTGATGTGGCGCGACTTCATGCTCACTTCGGGTTTGATTGCTTCGGTCGCGCCTTGCCGCGGCCGGCTCTCAGATGCGCGTGTGTCGTCGAAATCCCCTCAGCCTGCGGCTGCTCCGGCGAGCGGCCCCCGCCGCCGTGCTCGCGTCGCTTGCGTGTGCCGCGGCGCCGGCGCTGGCGGCCGGGCAGGGCACGGCCGGGGGAGCTGCGCCGGAACCCGCGCCCGTGACGCCTCCGGCGCCCCCGCAGTCCTCAGCGCCCGCGCAGCCGCCGGCTCCCCTCGAAACCGTCACGATCGGACTTCAGCCCTCCGCGGCCGGTCGTCCTGTGCCCCCGCGGTTCCTCGGGCTGTCCTTCGAGGTCGGCTCACTCGAACTCGTGGGGGAACTTGCCACTCGTGGCAACCTGGTGAAGCTGCTTCGCTCGCTCGGCCCCGGGATGCTGCGCTTCGGCGGGATCACGGCTGACCAGAACGTCGCCTGGACCGACCCGGGGGCGCCGCGCCCGGCCTGGGCGACGAGCACGATCGGTCCCGCGCAGATGCGCCAGGTCGCCCGCCTCGCCCGGCGCAGCGGCTGGAAGGTGCTGCTCACCGTCGGGCTGGCCCACTACGAACCCGCGGCGGCCGCGCGCGAGGTCGCCTCGGCCAAGGCGCAGCTCGGGCCCTACCTGGCGGCGGTGGAGATCGGGAACGAGCCTGACGCGCTCGGGCGCCACGGCTACCGCCCGACGCCGTGGGGCGCCCAGACCTACGAGGAAGAGGTGAGCACCTACCGCGAAGCGATCGCGGCGCTGACGCCGGGCGTCGCGATCGCCGGGCCTGACGTGTCGGGCTCGGGCGCGTTCGCGGAATGGGGCACCGACGAGGCGCTCGCGCAGGCGCCTGCGCTGCTGACCGGTCACCACTATCCGCTCGGATGCGCCTCGAAACCGGCGCCGAGCCTCGAAACGCTGCTGAGCGCGCCGATGCGCGGGCTCGAGGCGCGATCGTTGGAAACGTACCTCTCGGTCGCCCGCGCCCAGGGGATCCCGCTGCGCATCGACGAGGCGAACTCGGTGTCATGCGGAGGCGTCGCGGGGGTGAGCGACACGTTCGGTTCCGCGCTGTGGGCGACGGGCTACGTCGGCCAGGCGATGGCGGCCGGGGTGGACGGGCTCAACCTCCACGGCCACCCGCTGAGCTGCAGTGGCTACTCGCCGCTGTGCGCGCCCGACGCGGCCGCGGCGGCATCGGGTCAGCTGCACGCGCAGCCCGACTGGTATGCGCTGCTGCTGGCACGGACGCTGATCGGCGATCGCCCGCTGCCGACGACGATCTCCGCGGTCGGCTCGCCGAACCTCGCGGCGGACGGCTTCTCGGGCCCCGGACACACGCTGAAGCTGCTGCTCTCCGACGACGATCCCCCGGGCTCGGCGCCCCTGCTGCTGCACGTCGGCGTCGGCGCGGGCCTCGGCCCCGGACAGGTCCTGCGCCTCACCGGCCCGTCGCCGTCGGCGACGGAGGGTGTGCGCCTCGGTGGGCGCGCGGTGGCCGCGGACGGCAGCTGGACGCCGCCGAAGCGGACGGAAAGGGCCCCCGTCAGCGGTGGCGTCCTGACCGTGAGGCTGGCGCCGTCCTCGGCGGCGCTCGTGACGGTCGCGCCGCCTAGGCGAACATGCAGCAGAAAGCCGCCACGACGTCGGGGTGGAACTGCGTGCCCGCGCAGCGGCGCAGCTCGGCCAGCGCCTCCGAAACGGTGATCGCGTCGCTGTAGGGGCGGTGGCGCATCATCGCGATGATCGCCGCTGAGAGGGGGATTTCCTCACCGCTGAGCCCGTCGGGGTAGCCGCAGTCCGAGGCACTCTCGCGTGTGCCCGTGTGGCTGGTCGTGGGGGTGGAGGTGGGCGAGGACCGACATCGGGGGGAATGTTCTCGCCGGGGCGCGCCGCCCCGTTCTATCTATCCCGGGCCCTGAGCCGTCTGGCGGATCACCTTCCAGCCCGCCTTCAGCGGGGTCAGGAAGTACGGCGGCTCGTCCGTGGCGAGGCGGTCGTCGTATTCGTAGTTCTTGACGTAGCCGCTCGAGCCGACGAGCACGACGCCGCGGTAGTCCTGGCCGATCGCGCCGAAGACGTTGAGTTTGCCCTCGGAGCTCCCACATTCCGAGTTGTCGACGATCCACGAGTTCTGCGTGGCGAGGATCGCCGCGTAGATCCACGGGTCTTTGAACGAGCCGGTGCCGTTGGTGCCGCCCGAGCAGGGGTGGTAGACGCGCACGAAGCGGTTGCCGATCAGCCCGAGCACCGCGGTCCCGCTCGGCTTGGTCGCCGATGAACCCGAGGCGGCGAGTTTTCCGGAGACGCTCGAGGGATAGATCGAGCCGTTGACGATCACGTCCTTGGAGGCGGCGATCGTGAGCGATTTTTCGTATACGCCGCTCACGTAGACGTTCCCGCACCCCTTCGTGTTCGTTTCTTCGGTCGAGGTGTCGGCGCTCTGGGGGTTGAATTCTTCTTTGCAGACGCCGTTTTCGTCGACGTAGAGCAGTCCGTTCGCGGGCCATTTGAGCGTCTTGCTCGCCGATTCGTATTCACCTTTGGCGTTTTTGATGAAGTATTTGACGGCGATTTCGTTGCCTTTGAGTTCCAGATGGGTCTGTCCGTGGAGGTGGTTTTCGGATTCCACGTAGAATTCAAGGCTTTCGTCCGTCGCCGGCGGCGTCAGTTCGGCGCCTTTCGTGTAGCAGCCGCTCGTCGTGTTGTAGACCGCGCCGCCTTTGCTCGGGCAGCCCGACGCCGGCCCGTAGGTGCCGCCGTTGATTTCGATCGTGTCCTTCGGTTCGTGTCCTTTGCGACCGAAGATCGTCGAGCCTTCGACCGAGGCCGCGTCGTTGGTGTGCATCGGCCCTTCGATTTCATCGCCGGTTTTGAAGTTGATGACCTTGCAGGAGTATTTGCCGTTCCATTCCGAGTACTTCTTTTTTTCGCAGTTTTTCGCAAGCGTCGGTTCGCTCGCGGCGTAGAGGGCGGGGTCCTCGGTTTCGTAGTTGGTGTAGAAGACGTACTGGAGGAACCCGCTCACGCCGAAGGTCGCGATCACCGACTTTTCGGCGCCCTCCGAGTGGCTGCCTTTCAAGCCGGCGCGGCCGGTGGAGCGAATCCGGAAGGTGTTCGCGAGCAAGCCTTTGGACTCGATCATCGACGTGAACGGCGCTTCCGTGCTGCAGGCCGACTGCCCGGTCGCCGGGACGGGCTTGACGATGTAGCTCTGGCTGGCGCCTTCGGGAACTTCTTTTTCGACGGTTTTGCAGTTCTGCCAGTAGTTCGGTTCCTGCTGCAGCAGCACCTCGTACTCCTGGATGCCGGCGAGCGCGGCGTAGTAGGCCTGCTTCTCGAGCGTCGAGCGGCGGGAATTGTGGACGTCGCCGTTGGCGACCGTGAAGGCCGCGACGAGCACCAGGGCGGTCACGAACATCACGCCGATCGCGATGATCATCGTGAAGCCGTCCTGCGCGCGGGGCCGGAGGCGGGCGAGGGTCATTCGCATGGCGCTGCTTCGATCGTCGTTTCGGAGTTCGGTGCGCTGAAGGAGAACAGCGTCTGGGAGGTCTGTTCGGCGAACGTGCCTTTTTCCCCGGACGCGCTCAGGCGCGCATCTTTCTCATACGGTCCCGCCTTGAAGCGCACCACTACCGAGGCGGCGGTGTTCGCGCCGGCTTCCGTCATCACCGAGGTGGATTTCGGCGTGAGCGATTCTTTTTCTTCAAGCGTGCTCGCCGCAGAATTCGTTTCGGTGCTCGATTTCGTGGCGTACTTGAAGTATTCGAAGATCGGTTTTTCTTCGACCTTGGCGATGTTTTCGGCCAGCTTGACCGTCGAGCTGGGGCTGGCGGGGAACGTGTATTTTTCGAACGTTTCCGTCGGCGCGTTGCTGGTCGCGATGTAGGTCTTGTCGACCAGCTGTTTGGTCGCTTCGTTGTATTCGATGACGTCCTTGTGGATGCCGTTGGCGGGCAGTTCGGCCGGCGGTTCTTTTTCTTTTTCGGTTTTTTCGTCGTAGCCGTTGACAAAGATCAGCTTGCTGGGGGTGCTGCTCTTCGCGCTTTCGCCGTTGGCGATGATCGGCGTGAAGCCGCTCGACAGGCATGCGGAGCGCAGCTCGTCGACGACATGGGTCATCGCGGTGCGGCTGACCTGGGTGGCCTGGGCGACGGCGGACAGTCGTGCGCCCTGCCGGACGGAGTATTCAAGGATCGCGAAGAGGGCGCCGGTGACGATCACGCCTGTGACCATCGCGACGAGAACCTCCACGAGCGTGAAGCCGCGGCGATCGCGGAGCCGGTCGAGCAGCAGTTGGAGCCTCAGCTTCAGCATTTGGTCCCCGCTGCGACGGTCACGCCGGACGCGCTGGCTTCTTCTTGTTCGGTTTTTGTTTTTTCGTAAGTGGCTTTGGCCGCGTTGTATTCGAGGTAGCCCTGGTATTCAGCGGCCTGTGCTTCGTCGGTTTTGTATTTGGTTTCGTATTCTTTGTATTTGGTTTCGTCTTCTTTGTATTTGCCTTCGTATTCTTTGTAGGCGGTTTCGGCGGCTTTGTATTCGGCTTCGTATTTTTTGTAGGCGGTTTCGGCGGCTTTGTATTCGGCTTCGTATTTTTTGTAGGCGGTTTCGGCGGCTTTGTATTCGGTTTCGTATTTTTCGTAGTTGGTTTTGGCGGTTTTGTATTCGCCTTCGTATTTTTTGTAGGCCGTTTCCGCGGCTTTGTATTTCGTTTCGTATTCTTTGTATTCAGTCTGAAGTTTTTCCCATTCTTCTTTTTCTTTGCTGATTTTGCTTTTTTCCCACGCTTTTTTCTTCGCTTCGTATTCCGCTTTCTTCGTTTCGTATTTGCTCTTGTAGGTGGTGAAGTTCGTTTTTTCGGTTTCGTATTTGCCTAGATCGTTGGTGTAGGTCGTTTTTTCGGTTTCGTATTTGCCTTTGAAGGTTGTGTAGTTCGTTTCTTCGGTTTTCGCTTTGGTTTTGTCGTTCGTGTAGGCGTTTTTTTCGGCTTCGTATTTGCTTTTGTCGTTGCCGTACGCCGTGAGTTCCGTTTCGTATTTGCCGTGGGCGGTGCTGTACGCCGCCAGCCATTCTTCGTATTTGGCTTTTTCGGTTTTGGCTTCCGCGCCCTTGTTGACGTAGCCGCCCTTTTCCTTGAACGCTTCCTTTGCTTTCATCGTCGCTTCGGCGGATGCGTGTTCAGCGCTGACTGTGGCGTTCGGGCGCTGTTTGAGGTAGATGTTCGGCGTCGAGCCCGCCGCGGTCGTGTTGCTGAAGGGGACGGTGTAGGTCTGGCCGCCACCTTCTTCTGTGTCGACGACGCAGAGCTTGAAGTTGTTGCCGAAGGGCTGGAAGGGGACTTCCAGCCGGCCTTCGGGCAGCGTTTCTTTCTGTTCGTGCGTGTAGGCGATGCCCGTGGCGTTCGGCGGCGTCGACGCGTTCGGCGGGGATTCGCATTCGGTGTTCGTGATCTTGACCGGGCCGTATCGGTTGCTCGTCGGTTCTTCGTGGTTGCCCTGCGTGCCCTTCCAGATGCTGAGTTTCGTGTAGGAGACGGGCACATTGACGCTCGCCGTTTCCCCGCTTTTGACGGGCCCGGCTTCGGCCTCCGCTTCGGAGCCGGTGTCGTTGGCCGAGCAGTCCCCGGCGTAGGTCAGCCACTTCGATTTGAAGTCGAACAGGTCGCCGAACGGGTATTTCGAGCCGGCCGCGGTCCAGGACGACGGGCCGTAGAGGTAAGGGGCTTGTGACGGTGTCGCGCTCGCGAGCGCTTTGGCCGTGAGAGGCAGGAACTGTTCTTCGCCGGTGGGTTCGTATTTGAAGGCCGTGCTGCCGGTCTCGTATTCCGGTTTGATGCCGAAGCCGCCGTTGTTGGCCGCGACGAAGGTGTCGCTCACGACTTCCTTGCCTTCGAACGTTGTTTCGCCTTTGTAGGTGAAGTGGGCTTCGATGCGGCCCGCTTCCGCGTACTGGACCTGGTAGTGGGTCGTGATGTTCGGGGCGATCGTGAGTTCCTTGGGGGGCACTTTGAGCGCGCCGGTCGGCGTCACGAAGCCCGTTTTTTCGACGATTTCGATCGTCGCTTTCGTTGCCTGGATGCCGCTCAGCACGACGCAGCCGGCGCTGCCGGTGGTTCCTTCGACGGTGTTGTAGGAGCCCGATTCGACGGGGATGAAGGTGGCCTTGGCCGTGACGCCCGCCACGCCCTGGCTGAGGCCGTTCGTGACGTCGACCTCGACCGCGGAGCCGGTGGGCGGCGTGACGATGTCGCTGGCCTTGACCGGGTTGTGTTTCGCCTGTTCCTGCTGGCGCCAGGTGACGGACGAGGTGATCTGGAAGTTGCTGCCCGTCTGCGCCGTGGTTTCGGTCACGTTGCAGCCGGTCGATTTCCCGCCCGAGGCGATCGTCTTGGCTTCCTGGGTGACTTTGAAGATCGTGCCGCCGACGGTCTTGGTGTAGGTGTGCGGGTTACCGACCAGCCCGTCGAGGGCGCTCGCCGGCTCGCTGCGCAGCTGCTCCTGGGACTGGGCGACGAGGATCGCCGCCTCGTCGTGGCGGCGCTGGTCGGCGGAGAGCCGGGTCGCGACGTCAAGGCCGTTGAAGGTGGCCACGACGATGAGCGCGACCAGCATCGCGCTGATCAGCACCTCGACGAGCAGGAAGCCGTCCTCGCCGCGGGCGCCGTTCAGCCGCTCGAGCAGCAGCGAGCGCAGGCGGCACAGCCGGCCGCGCCGGGCGGACATCTTCTCAGGGAAAGTGCACATTGATACAAGAGCTTCCGTACTCAAGGTCGTTTCGGCACCGGCCGATCGCTGCTTGAGCAGGAAGGCCCGCCGCTAGGCGCGTTCTGGGCGCCCACCGGAATGCCAGGCGCGTGCGCACCGGCGGCCGGGCGCCGAGCAGCCGCGCGCGAATCGCGTTTCGAGGTCGGCGGCTGGCTCTCCGCGAGGGGCCCGCGCCGCTCAGTCGGCTGGAGCGATGCTCCAACGCTCGCCGTCAGCGGTGTCCCGAGTCCTCCTCGAGATGGACCAGCGCGGTCGTCGTGTGGCTGCGGCCCGCGGCATCGCGGGCAACCAGCACCGCCAGGGCGGGCAGCAGCCGGTGGCGGGACAGGAGTTCGCGTCCGAGGCGGGTGAGGTGCACGACCACTGCGAGCGCACGGCCGCCCGCGACGTCGAAAGTGGCGCTCGCAATCGTCGCGACCGCGGGCTTGCGGTGACCCGGGATGTGGACCGCCACCACCGTGCGCAGCGCGACCGTGCCCTTGCACCAGCTCTCGCCGGCCGGGCAGCGCACGTGCAGTGGTACCGCGCCGCGGCTGCTTACCCCGAGCCTGGTCGTCGCCAGGGAGGCCAGCGGGAGCGGGCCGAACCCGAGCACCCCTCCGCCCGGCGGCGGGCTGACGAGCGGCGTCTGCGAAGCGCGGGGCGGCGTGGAGCTCGCGAGAACGCCGGTACCGGCGAAGGCGATCACATGCCGGCCGCCGCTGTCTTTCCCGGAGATCTGCCACGCGTCAGAGACGCGCCCCGACGCTCGCGGCGCGAATTCGACTTCCTCGATGAGAACGCTGTGCGGCGGGATCTCCGTCGCCTCGTGCAGTTCGGTGGTCGCGTGGAAGTAGTTTTCGATCGGGGGCTTCGAGATCGTCACCTCGTCCGACAGCCCGCCCGTGTTGTAGATGGCGAAGGTTCGCGTCGCCCGCGAGCCGACGGCGACTTCTCCGAAGTCGATCGATTCGGGCGAGAAGCTGAGTTGCGCTGGCGCCGCAGCGGTTCCGCTGACGACGACCTTGGCAGACTTGTGCGGAGTCGTCGTGGTGAGTTCGATCGCCGATACGACGTCGCCTTCTTCGGTCGGGTCGAAGGAGATCGGCACCCGGATCGTTTCCTGTGGTTCGATCGTCTCGCCCGGTTTCGGAGCGTCGGCAGGAGGCTCGATCGAGATCGGCGCTTTGGGAAGCACCACCTTTTCGAGCGTCACGGGGGTGGCCCCGCCATTGTGGAATTCGGCCGTCCCGGTGACCGGTTCGCCCACGCTGGTGCCCGGAAGCGTGAGCACGGGCGGCGAGCCTTCGATCGTTCCCTGGGCGTACTCGCCCGTCCCCGACAGCGAGAACCGCAGCGTCTTCACCGGCGGCGAGGCGGTTTCGGCCGTCACCGCGAGCGAGGCCCCCTGCTGGCCCGCGCCGGTCGGCTCGAAGTCGACGGGCACTTCGGCTTCTTCGCCCGGCGCCAGTTCCTTCGGCAGCGAGAAGGCTCCCAGCTTGAACTGCGGCGAGCTGGATTCGAGCTTGGTGATCGTCACCGTCTCGGTTGCCCTCAGCTTCACCCTGCGTTCGGAGGAGGAGCCGATGACAGTCACCGGGAAGGTGGTCGGCGATCCTGTGAGAGCGGGCGTCACCGGCGAGCCGAAGCCGACCACGTGTTCATCCCGCGTGCCGACATAGAGGCGTCCGAGGCCCACGCCCGGTATCGCGAACTTCGCCGAGTCGCCGACAGGAGCGCTCCACACCAGCACCGGTTTGCGTTTTTCCGGAACCGGGAGGTAGGCCCGCAGTTGGGCGCCGGCTCCGCTGCCGTTCGGCGCCCATAGGAGCCAGACCAGCGCCGAGCCGGGTTCGGTCCCGTTGGATGTGATGATCGGGGCGCCTGTGGAGAACCCGAACGCTTCAGGGGGCAGGCTCCCGCCCTGTGAGGGTTCCCCCGAGCTGCCGGCCAGCGACAGGGCCGGCGTGCCTTCGGGCGTCAGGCCGTAGCTGTAGACGTCGAGCGAGCCTTCCGAGCCGCCTGCGCTGTTGCCGCCGGACGCAGTCGGTACGTACACCCAGCCGCCTTCGCCGGGCCAGACCCCGGGACGCGACCAGACGCCGCCGCGCGGTCCGATGCGCTGGACGACCTTGTCTTCGCCCCCGGGCCCCTCTCCGAAGCCGCCGAGTTCGTCGCGATCGATCAGGTAGACGTAGCCGTCCTTGCCGACGGCTACGGCGAGGTCTGGGACCGCGGACGTGCCGAAGTATTCGGACGGCAGGCCGGTCACCCCTCCGGACCCGAAGTCGGCGTCCCAGGTGTTCAACGTCTCGGCGTTGTACGGGGCGAAGAATTCGGTGGCTTTCAGTTCGCCATTCGACTGGACCCGCAGGCGCACGATCGACTGGCCGAGACCGATTGGCGGCTTGTCTCCGGGGATGCGTTCTTCCGGGATGTAGCCGTTGCCCGTGCTGAGGAGGATCGTGCCGGGACCGTCGGAGGTGAGCCCCGACCCCGACTGCCAGATGCCGGCGCCGGTCGGCGAGGATGCCCAGCGGGCCTTCACGGTCCCTGCCTCGGTCACGCCGAACACCCAGCCCTCGTAGTGGCCGTCGTCGCAATCGGAGCCGAAGCCCGCGTAGACGACGCCGTTCATCAGCAGCAGCCCCGGTCGCTGGAGCTGGACCGAGGGGTCGAACGTGGTGCCCTTCATGTTCTGGGCTTCGCCGCCGATTTCGACCGGGAAGCCGGGTTGCTCTTCACCGGTCGCGACGCTGATCGCGTCCATGTACCAGCGCGAGGGACCGGAGCTGCCCGAAGCGAATGTGCGGTGGGTGAGATAGGCGATTCCGGTGCCGGGGTCGATCACGGGCGTGCTGGTCACCCCGATCGACGGCAGGAGGTCGGCGCAGCCGATTTCGGCGGGGTTCCAGGGGACCCCTTCCGGGAGCGTCTTTTCCCACTTGATCGCGCCGGTCGCCGGGTTCAGGCCGTAGACGTGGTTCTGCTCTGTCGCCGCCAGCAGCGTTCCGTCGTAAAGAAGGGGCTGGGCGTATACCTGGCCGTCGACCGCGGTCGACCACTCCTGGCCGAAGGTTCCCCCTTTGACGAGTTCGGGAGTGATCGACGTTTCGGCCGGGTACCAGCCGGTGCGGAGGTCTTCGGAGGAGTTCGTGATCCCAGAAGCGAGCGCCTGTGCCGAGAGGCACAGCACGAGCGCGGTGGCGACGCCGAGCGCCGCTGCAATCCTCCAGATCCGCATCGCCCCTCCGACGTCCGTGCCAGGGCCCCTCCGACGTAGGTGGGGCGAGATTACTTGCAAGGCAGCGTTCGCGCAAACGCGCCGCCCGGCGTGGCGGCAGCAGAGCGGCGATCAGGGCCTGAGCGCCTACAATCCGGTCCCCCCGGGGGACTGGTGTATCGGTAACACGGTGGTCTCCAAAACCGCAACGCGAGGTTCGACTCCTCGGTCCCCCGTTTCCAGGTTGACGCAGCTCGGTGGCGCAGATGGCCGAGCGGCGGCGCCTCATATTGGACGAGCGACCATGTCCGTCGCGCGCTGCGCTCGTCACGATCCAAGGACCGGCCGGCCAACCCGACCTCCAAAGGAGCCCCCCATGCCACGACTCATCGTCGCGACCGAGGACCCGCACATCCGCGACGGCACCGGTATCACTCTCGACGAGGACGTCCGGTCAGTCCACCTGTCGAGCGAGCATGCGGCGTCACAACTCGTCGAGCGCATCGCCTGGGCCGTCGGGGACGCCGAGGCCCGCTATCGGGCGACGCGCGGCGGACTGACCTAGCGCCACCCCGTCGCCTTGAAGGCGGCGAAGCTGATCTAAGCTCCGTCGAAGTCGGACTCCGACCCCAAGAAGGGACCGCATGGAGCACACGTCGATCTCGCCTGAGGAGGCCGCCGACCGGCTCGCGATCCGTGAGCTGATCGACGCATACGCGCACTGTGCCGACCGTCGCGAGGCCGAGGAGCAGAAGGCCCTCTTCACCGAGGACACGCATTTTCTCGTCTACATGAACGGGTTCGGCACCGACCCAACCGAAGACCTCCGTGGTAGGCACGCGCTGACCCCGGTGTTCGAGGCGCTCAAACAGTACGAAGTCACGATGCACTTCAACGGACAGAGCACCGTGAGGCTCGACGGTGAGCAAGCCACCGGCGAGGTGTACTGCATCGCTCACCACGTGTTCAGCGTTGACGGCGCCCGCCAGATCATGCTTGCCTACCTGCGCTACCTGGACACCTACGTGAAGCAGTCGGGCGCGTGGCTGTTCGCGGAGCGCAACCTCTACCTCGAATTCAGCGACACCCGGACGCTCGGCGGGTAGCCGGCTCCGCCCTCAGGCGATCTTGAGAGGGATTTCCCCGTAGGGATCGATGCGGTACACGAACGATGCGCGGTGGTAGCCGTCTGCGATGTCGGCACCCGTCTCGGCGCTGACGACCAGCAAGGGGCTGAGAGGCTTGCCCTCGATGACCTTCACAAGCTCTTTCATCACGCCGGGATCGTCCAGCGTCGCGGCGTCCAGACCGGCAGCGCGCAGGATGTCGTTGGCCCGCCGCTTCGTGATCGACGCCTTGCGCAGCCGCTTGACGGTCTCGCGCACGGCTTCCTTGTCGAGCTTCAGTGAGAGGTAGGCCTCGGCCGCGTCGTAGTCGTGATCGGCGACCTTCGCCCGCCACTTGATTTGCTCGACGGCTCCGGTCGCCGGCGTGTCGTCGCTCACAGGACGATGATGCCAAACCGCGAGTCCGCCTCGTATATCTCATAAATCTGATCAACAAACATGCTATTGTGGCGTCCGATGAGAACGGACGTCCACCAGCACCTCTGGAGCGAGCCGCTCGTCGAGCAGCTCGCCGCCCGTGCCGAGCTCCCGTTCGTGCGCCTGGAGCGCGGCCTGACCGTGCTCTACCTGGCCGGCGAGCGGCCCTACGTGATCGATCGTGTGGCCGAGGAGCCGGCGCGCCGCGCTGCGCTCGTCGAGCGCGACGGGCTCGACCGTGCGCTGCTCTGCCTGTCGAGCCCGGTCGGCATCGAGCGCCTGCCGCGCGAGCAGGCCGCGCCCCTGCTCGAGGCCTACCTCGCCGGTGCGCTCTCCGTCGAGGGGCCGTTCGGGGTCTGGGGCGCGATCGCGCTCGACCGGCCCGACCCGCACGACGTCGACCACGCGCTGGACCGCGGCTGTGTCGGCCTCTCGCTGCCCGCCGGCGCGCTCGCGGGAAGCGAGGCCCTGCTCGCGCTGCGCGGGGTGCTCGACCGCCTCGAGGAGCGCGGCGCGCCGCTGTTCGTGCATCCCGGCCCGGGACTCGACGGGCCGCTCGCCCGCCCAGCCGCGGACGGCGCCTCGCTCGCCGAGCCGCTGTGGTGGCCGGCGCTCACCCAGTACGTCTCGGGCCTGCAGGCCGCGTGGCTCGCCTTCCAGGCTGTCGGGCGACCCGACCATCCCCGCCTGCGCGTGATCTTCTCGACGCTGGCGGGGCTCGCGCCGCTGCAAGCCGAGCGCCTGTCGGCGCGCGGCGGGCCCGGGCACCTCGCCCCCGACCCGCTGCTGTTCTACGAGACCTCCTCGTACGGGCCGCTCGCGATCGCCGCGATGGAGTCCGTCGTCGGCTCGCGCCAGCTTCTCTACGGCTCGGACCGCCCGGTGCTCGAGCCGAGCGCCGAAGGCGATCTCGCGCGACTCGACTGGGGGCTGCTCTCGGAGGTCACACTGCGCGCCCTCGGCCAGCCCACCGGACTGGCGGCGCTGTGAGCACGGCCGTGCGGCGCCTGGCGCCGGCGGCCCGCGATCCGCTGGCGGCGCTGGCGCGCCCCCGCGGGCGCGATCTCGACGGCGTCGAGCTCGAGGCGTTCGTCGCCGAGCTCGCCGACCGTCCCGAGCTGTGGATCGAGCGCGTGCGCCACGACCCCGCGCATCGCTCCTACGAGGAGCTGGCGCGCGACCCGCACATCAGTGCGTGGCTGATCTGCTGGATGGACGACCACGACACGGGCTTCCACGACCACGACCGCTCCTCGGGCGCGGTCGCGGTCGTCAGCGGCGCCGTCCGAGAGGAGCGCCTGGCGCTCGGCGGCTCGCCCCGGTCGCGTAGCGTCGCCGCGGGCGAGTGCTTTCACTTCAGCGCCGCCGACATCCACCGCGTGCGGCACACGGGCGCTGATCCGGCCGTGACGCTCCACGTGTACTCGCCGCCGCTGCAGCAGATGGGCGCCTACGCGATCGGGGAGGACGGCGTGCTCGTCAGGCACGCCATGTCCTCGGACGAGGAGCTCCGCCCGCGCGCCGCCGCCTAGGGCTTCGCCCCGGGCAGGCTCCGCACGCCGTCGTCCTCGCCGACCAGCACGAGGCTGACGAGCGCCGGCTCGAACAGGCCGTGGCCGACGAGGCCCGGCGTCGCGGACAGCCGGACCGCCAGCTCCGCCGGGTCGCCGATCGCCCCGAGGTAGTCCGCGATCAGGCCGCCGTCCGGGCTCGCAGGGGCGTCGCGGAGCCGTGCCGGGGCCAGCAGCGCGAGCGTGTGCTCGATGCCGAATGCCAGCAGCTCGAGAGGCACCGGGGCGCTGAGCGCCGGCACGGGCTTGTCGGCCGAGACGATCACGACGAAGCGCCGCGCCGCCGCGGCGACGATCTTCTCGCGCGTGTGCGCGCCGCCGCCGCCCTTGATCAGCCAGGCCAGCGGGTCGACCTGGTCAGCGCCGTCGATCGCGATGTCGAGCTCGCCCAGGTCGTCCAGCGGCTCGATGTCCAGACCGAGCTCCAGGGCCGCGCGCTCGGTCTCAGGCGAGGTTGCCGCGCAGCGCAGGCCGCGCAATCCGCGGCGGGCGATCGCCGGAAGCAGGTGCGCGACGGTCGAGCCCGTCCCGAGCCCGACTCGCATCTCGTCTTCGACCAGCTCGGCGGCGGCCTCAGCTGCGAGCCGCTTCTGCTCGGACCGCGGGTCGGTGGAGCTCAGCGCCGGCTCGTGAGGCCGCCCAGTCGCACCAGTGGACGCCATGGCGCGGACGTTACAGCCCCCACCGGGTCCCTGAGGCGCACGCGGTCGGCCGGCGCGGGTCCTTGCAGCAGGAAGCCCTGACCCACGGAGCAGTCGAGCTGGCGGGCCAGCGCGAGCTGCCGGTTGGTCTCGATGCCGACCGCGACGGCCGTGAGCCCGGCCTCCTTCGCGAGCGCGATCGTTGCGGCGAACAGCGCGCGGCGCTCCTTGTCGCGGTCGAAGCTCGTCGTCAGCACGCGGTCGAGCTTGACGACGTCGATCGGCACGTCGCGCGGCAGCCCGAACGACACCTGGCCGGCGCCGAATTTGTCGAGCGCGATCGACACGCCCAGGCGCCGCACGTCGCGCAGCGCCTCGCGTGCGCGCTCCGGGTCGCGCCTGACGGCCTCCTCGCTGACCTCGAGGCACAGCGCGTGGCCCGGCAGCCGGCAGTAGGCGAGCTCCTCGCGGACGCGCTCGGCGAGGTCGAGCTCGGTCAGCTCGCGCGCCGAGACGTTGACGGAGATCGGGATCGCGATGCCGGCGCGCCGCCAGCGCTCGGCCTGCTCCAGCGCCGTGTGCAGCACCCAGCGACCGATCTGCACGATCAGCTCGCTGTCCTCCGCGGGCGGCAGGAACGCCGAGGCCATCAGCTCTCCGTTCGTTCCGCCGCGCTGCGGGCGCCAGCGCACGAGCGCCTCGATGCCGATCGCCTGGCCGCCGGTCAGCGGCAGGATCGGCTGGTAGACCAGCATCAGCTCCTGGCGCGGGAGCGCCTCGCGCAGCATCGTCTCGAGCTCGACCTGCGTCGTCATCGCGCGCCGCAGGCCCTCGTCGAACATCTCCAGGCGCCGGCCGCCGGCGCCCTTGGCCTTGTACATCGCGAGGTCGGACTCGCGCAGCATCGTCTCGGGGTCGGTCTCGGAGTCCTGTGCGATCGAGACGCCGACGCTCGCGAGCATCGCGACTTCCGCGGTGCCGAGCGGGAAAGGCTCCTCCAGGGCGTCGAGCACGCGGCCCGCGAGCGCCATCGCCTCGGACTCATTCTCGAGTTCCTCGGCGAGGATCACGAACTCGTCGCCGCCGAGGCGCGC
>Ga0210401_10000959_pt1 | contig 34809 bp, 31 predicted proteins | sample IncBWH32MmetaG_FD_150866 | JGI IMG/M metagenome (GOLD analysis project Ga0210401, IMG submission 150866) | Forest soil microbial communities from Barre Woods Harvard Forest LTER site, Petersham, Massachusetts, United States - Inc-BW-H-32-M | ecosystem: Environmental > Terrestrial > Soil >... | reverse complement strand
TGCGCCACTCTTCTACGGGGAACTGAAGAGTTCTCGTTTCCACAATGTCAGGATCGATACGGCGAAGCTTCTCACGATGGAGCACGAGAATGTCAAGCGCAATAGTGCCGCATCATGCGCATCGCCCTTTGCGCCTGACGGTCGAAAGCTCTTGCGGTAGTTGGCCAGTGTGGCCGGATGCTCGGAAATATCACCAGGTGCTCATATTTCGTCAGCATAAACACAGCGCTCCGCGTACTTGCTCCAATGCGACTGCAATTGGCCGTTGGCTGAATCGTCGCGACAGCTCGATTGCCCAGGCCTCGACCGCTTCGGGGGTGTGCTCAATCTCCCGCGCAATAGACAGGGTTCGCACACGAGCTGAATCGACAGGTACGCGCATCGTCTGCCGCGCCAGCGGATTCGTTGGTTGCCATGGTGAGGATTTAGACGATTTTTCATCGACGGAAACGAGCCGGAGCGTTAGGTAATGCCGGAAAGGCCCGGTTTTCGAAATGCCGAAAGGCTGCTTGCCAGCCGACGCGGTGGTGCGGGTGGCGGTCGATGTCCGAGCCTGCGAGTCAGGCTTCACCACGAGGTCGTTAGGACTCCGGGGAGCGTAGTGGAAAATTCATTGCGCCGGCACCTGCCAGGAGCTAAATTCGGCGGCGTTCAGTCGCTTTAGCCTGCTCGTGGCGGACCTTGCAATAGCGGGGGGCGGCGGGGTCAGGTGAAGCAATTTGGCCATCCCACGGGCAGCGATCCCGAGCATTTTCATCTTGTCACTTCGTATGAGCTAGATCCGACTCAATGGCTTAAGAAGGACTGGATCGATCAATACTCCGGAAAGCTCTTTCGCATCACCACAGAAGGCCATCACGGAGCCCGAAACACTGCCCGTGTGAAGACCTATGGTGAAGTTCTTGAAGAATACGAATTTCACCCTGAAGCGAAATGTGCCGACGCCGACGGTAACCCGTGCGGGAAGCAGACGGTTGGGCTGCTCCAACGCCGTCATATTGAAGTCTCGCTGATCAAATACATCGGGAAGGAATCGAACAGCCTCGAAGAGGTTGAAGCTGGCCTAATCCACTCAGCTCAGAACGTCTACACCGAATACGTTGATACCCGTCGCGACGAGTGGCAAATGATAATTCTGCCTGCTCTGAAGAAAGCCCGACTGTCCGATCTCGCAAAGATGAGTGATCGTTCCCGCCGGATGCTTATGAAAGCGCGCGCCGGAACGACCCGACCGCATCGCAAAAATCGGGAGCGGCTCGCCGCGATTGTGCGAGAACTTGGTTTAATCTAAATCTCGGTCTCGTCATTTAACTCGTGGAGATTCCAAGAGCCGTAGACCGTATTTTCCGGCTCACGCGGTTGTTGTTGTTGTCAAGGTTGCTTCTGGTGTGGCGGTGCGTGTCCTTACGTGGGCTTGCCTGGCTGGTCGTCGTTGCTTGTCGGCGGCAGTGTCTGCGAGTAGTTGTTCGAGTGCGTTCAAGCTGTCCTCATGATGCTTTGCGAGATAACGGTGAACTCGGTCGTTGGCAAGGAGTCGTTGCACGTATTTACATGCTGCAGTCAAATCAAGGATGTCATTGCCGTAATTCGCTTTGATGCTATCGACGTGCTTGAGGAGTTCGTCGGTTTCCTGTTCCATTATGGATTGTTGTGCTTCGGTTGTGCCGCGTTGGCGTGCAGTTGGCGCAGCCACGAGTAGTTCTTCCCTAGTGCCGTCGAGGAGTGCTCTTGCGAACCGTCCGGAGAATTTCATGGCGCTCGTCATGAGCCGTGCGACGTCGATTTGTCGGACGGGCTTCATTTTTCGCAGTGCGCTGAACGCGTCGGCGCTGACTTTTTGGTTATGCAGGATCTCCGCGGCTTCCGGGCATATACCCTTAAGCAGGTCACGCTTTTCCCTGATCGTGGCAACCCTGACGTTTAGGGCGCTGGCGATGCGTTCTTCGCTGACGTGCGCAAGTGCGCGGAGAATCATGTGATGTTGCGCGATCGGCGGGATATAATTGACGCGCTTGTTATAGGTGTAACTTTCGTTGTCGGTCGATAGCAAACAGTTCGCCGTTGGGATGCTCGTTGCAATCAGGATATCGAGGCGGGTATGACCGTCCAGCAGGACATAGGTTCCCTTCGCTGTTGGGAAAACAATAAGCGGTTCGATGAGCCCGACGTGTGCCATGGACGCCGCGATGCGTCGATACGTGGGGGTCCTACGATATGCCGCAGTCATCGTCTTTATTGGGACAATCTCCGTTACGCTGATGGTAACGATCTCAGGTTGGAACGCACGCTTTACTGGCATGCGCGTTCCTCATTCGGTGCACCGACGCGTACCGCAAGGAAATCAGGTATTGAACGCAAGCCTTCCGCTCTCAGGAGTGTTACCAAGTGGTCGTCTGCGAGCAAGCGGCGCAACGAGGATGTGAGGATGGCGAGGCGTTGCGTGATAAGGGTGGACCGGCGCACGAGTGCTCGCTGCTGTTGTGTGTGGTGCTCGTAGACGCGTACGAGATCTGCACCGGTCAAAGGGCGTTTGGTCACCTGCATCGATTTGGATCCCTTACGCCGCAGGACAAGTTGTTGCACAGCATTTAGCTTCGCACCTCGGAGGCTTCCGTTGTCGTAGGCTTCGGAGAGTGCTCGTTGGATGTCGGCGTCTCCGCCGGTGGCGATCTTAATAGCAGTGGCGATGGGCAAGCCCCCCGTTTCGACGCGCCTGATTAGGTCGTCTTCGCCGTGTCGGAGAAGATTGATAATTCCGGAGATGTACGAGCGGTCCATTCCGAGCTTTTTGGCGATAGTTGGGGGTTTATAGTGTTGTCCGTTGAGGCGTTTAACTTCGCGCAGGAGATCCGTTGTGCATGGGGGTCGTCGGGCGAGATTTTCGACGAGGCTCATTAGGTAGCGGTCATCCTCGGGGGCATTGTTGATGATGGCGTCAATCATCTCATCGCCGAGCTCTCGCACGGATTCGAGGCGTCCTTGCCCGCAGATCAGATCGTACCGTGTTCCGTCGTCCTCAAGGGCGCGTTGGTGAACGGTGATCGGCTTTTTGAGCCCGACGCTGGCAATACTCGCCTTGATCAAATTGAATGTAACTTGGTTGCGAGATCTGGGATTGACGATGCGGATTTCCGAGATTGGAATGAGAAAGGTCTTTGGCTTAATCATGCGGCCTCCGGAAGGAGCGTTAGGCGTGCAAGGTTGATGAGCGGCGTGAGGAACGTAGCGCGGTACACATCGAGCACAAAACCATTTTGTACTGCGAGGCGGCAGTGGTCCGACAGCACGTCCATACTGGGAAAAAGGTAGTAATCAAGGATGCTCGTGTTGCCGGGAGCCATTCTCACTCCGACGGTGATATCAGGGTCCAGTGAGGTGTCGAAGCGCATAACCCATCGGTATTCCCCCTCGTGCAACTCGCGGCATCGCGCTAAGCTGACGGACAGGGTGAATTCTTCATTGACGGTCAGAGTGTCAGTAGCCTGATCCCGATGGACGGTTGCACCGACTGCGGTGAGTTCATTTGTGATGTGGGCGACGTGTTCGTTGTGGAACACGCGAAGTGCCCGATTGATTGCGAGGTACGAGTAGTTTCGTGGCGGCGTATACCCGATGAGTTCATACGCGCGCCGGAGACTCTGAAAGCGGTGTGCATAGATTGCCGTTGACGGCATGTCAGCTGCTTCGTTAATAATGAGGCCCGAAAGCATCCCGTGCTGCTGGAGGAGACGCCGCAAAAGCTGGAGAAGCTCTTCGTCTGTGTAGTGGTGGTCACGTAGATTAATGATCTCTTGTGCCTTAGCAAAGATTTCTGCGTCGATCACGGGTCGATACGCATTGTTGCAACGTACCCACTCGACGGGTTTGTTCACAACGCGCGAGCGTTGGAGCTTGGTGCTGGTGCGGTTATATAGGTTGTTGCCAATGTACTTCTCGTTGGTGAGCAGTTCGTGGACGATGCCGCGAGTCCACATTCGTCCTGCCTCGGCTGGGACGCCTTCTTTGTTTAGAAGGGTGGCAATCTGTGCTTCGGAGAGTTGGCCCACCGTGAAGAGTTCATAGATGCGGCGCACGGTCATGACTTCCGTCTCGGGACCCGGTGTGAGAATTACACGCTCAAGTTGGAAGCTTTTCCGCTCACCGTGTGAGAGGATTGCTTTGGGTTGTCCGTGCTGATCCAGTAGCTGGCGTCGTAGTCCGTAGCCGGGTGTGCCGCCTTGACGGTAGCCGAGCGTAATGAGGCGACATTGACCCGCGAACACTTTTGCGCTGAGTTCCCGGCTGTATTCGCCCGCCATCGCGCGTTTGAGGCTTTTCATGACCGCGCTCATCGGCGCGTTGTCTGTGGGGAATTGTTCGGCGCAATACTGAACGGTTATGTTGGCTCTGACGCACCTGAATTCGTAGTATGCTCCCTCGTCGGGTTCCTGGAAGCGCCCCCACCGGCTGACGTCGTACACAAGGATCGTGCTAAACTCCGCTTGGCCGCTTTCTACCGTTCGAAGGAGATCCTGAAGTGCATCTCTCCCTTGAATGCCCACGCCGCTCTTTCCCGCGTCGATGAAGGAACGAACGATTATAATGCCGTGCGCATCCGCAAATCGCTGGATTGCCGCGTGCTGGTTTTCCGTTGAGTACTGCTGATGGTCGGTCGACATGCGGACGTACTCCGCTGCTTGAACGGTTGCACCCGAGTGGTCACCGGAATGACGACGTTCATGCGATGCCATAAGGATAAAGATTGCGGCCACGACTTCTGGCAGTCGACGCAGCGGTGCATGATCGTGATGAGCAGGCCGTCCCTGCCGGGCCATTCTCCCTTATACGACGGAATGGGAAGAACCCCCAAAGAGATGTTCTTTACGATCCGGCCCGGTCTAGCCTTCCTGTTGAAGTCCTTCGATAAGAATGAGATCCGCGGTCGCTAGGATGTTCTTTACGCGTTTATCCGATGAGATGACTAACACGCACACGCTTGCCCTGTAAGAGGTTAGATCGAGACCTAGGTTGTTCTTTACGTCCGCTAATATTCGATTAAGCCTTCGTGAAAACTCGCGCGTGGCGGAAGTTGTTTTCATCGACAGCCTTCCGTGTTTTCTGCGGTAGTTATGCATGTAGTCGGGGTGCTGGTTGCGCCACTTTTCCTGGCTATCGCAGCATTGCTCCCGATACGTCGAATCATTTTGGAGCTTCCGACGGTGATAGTCAGTTCGTCGTTGACGCTGGCACTCGTGCGTGCTGCAAACAACCTGGTCGGGATGATACCGAGACGGGTCGAACAACTCTCGACAGTACGGACAGCGGGGGCGCGGCATACCCATTCAACACACAGCCAAGACGTATTGGGTTGCGATACTACGAGCGAACGTGACTGCGAGGGGTTCAGTTTTGAAGCGCAGAGGAGGGGGGCACTTTCGAAACGCAGTCCACCCAGAGCGCGATATCTTGGCTCTATGACAATAGCGTCGGACATTCCTAGCCAGCAACGATGCGCTCTGTGTGATGAACCGCTTCAAGAGCCGATGATACGTGACTTCGATACCCATAACCACAGGCTTAGATGCAGGGCATGCGGTACGTATGAGATGACGATGGAGGCCATTTACACACCGCTTCGTGGAGACGATGGAAACTTCTGGCTGGGGGCGGCGACGAGGCAGCATTGGGAGCTTTATGAGAAGCCTTTGCTCATTCGTATGGGGGACATGGAGCAAATGGCTGAACAGCACTCAAAAACGTCCGTATCCGAGAACATCCAGAAATTGTTGAACCATTTTATTCGGAAGAGCCCCCGGCCTTCCGTGCGCGTGGAATTCAACACTGACTATGACTTCAGGGTTATCGATGCTCGCGATACTAAAGAGCTGGAGTTTTATCTCAATTATCTGGAGGAGAGCGGACTCATCGAATGTGAGGCGGAAGGGCGACATCTGCAATCGCTTCCGACGTATTACCTAACGCCAGCCGGATGGGACAACGTACTCGGGACTTCTGCGTCGTCCGCCGAGCACGGGCGTGTATTCGTTGCTATGTGGTTCCACGAATCGATGAACGACGCGTATGAGATGGGCATTAAGGCAGCTCTAAGGAATGCTGGATACCTGCCCGTGTGCATGAATGAGACCCTGCAGAACGACGATATCAACTTTGCGATTTTGGCTGAGATCAGGCGGGCGCAGTTCGTGATCGCGGACATAACCGGCGCGCGCGGGGGAGTCTACTTTGAAGCGGGATTCGCTAAGGCCTTGGGAAGAGACGTATTCTTCACCTGCCGGAAAGACCGATTCTCGGAAGACAAGCACTTCGATACCGAGCACTTTCATCACACGACATGGGAAACACCTGCAGATCTCACGAAAAGCCTTCAAGAAAAGGTTATGGCGCTCAAAGGGCCGGGCCCGCACCGATTCGCGCAATAGGGCTTGCCGATGCTATACGAGCGAACGCGACCACGAGGGGGACCGGTTTCGAAGCGCAGAGGAGGGGGGGCACTTTCGAAATCTCCTATCTCCTATCCCGTCAAGCCATTGACGGGGTAAACAATAGCACCCCCTGTTTTTGCCCCACCCCCATGGGCGTAGCGGGCGACTCCGGTCTCTGGGCGCAAGCGAGTGGGATCGATCCTCCCTGGCTCGGTGCGCTGAGAGTTTGGTCGCGGTATTGGTTCGCGTGGGCGTGCATAGGCAAAGCGAAATAGATTAATTCTTCGAGGCTAGGGCTTCGCGGCAGAACTCGACTTGTCATGAGCGACTTGTCGGAGATGCCCGCAGCAGTAAACTGGTAGAAGAGATCTCAGCAAAATGTCTCCTAAAGGCAGTCCCGCAGCACGGGCGCATCATTTCGTCCCGCAGTGCTGGCTCGCCGGATTTGTCGACTCAGGTGACAAGACTGGCAAACTGTGGGTGACCGACTTAAGAAGAAGGAAACAGTGGCCGAGCAGTCCAGCCAACACGGGCCACCGGCGGGACTTCTACCGGGTTTCGGACTCCAAGGTCGATCCGCTGTACTTCGAAAAGGCGTTCGCGGAAATTGAGAATTCGAGCGCACCCAGCTTGAATTCTCTCGATCAGGAGCAGCGCACACCGACAATCAAGGAACTCGACTGCTTACTGAGCTTTGCGGCGGTCATGTTTGCGAGGGTGCCCACCTTTCGCCCGTTCATACTTGGACTGGCGGACTCCATCCAGAGGTCCCACTTTTCGAAGGCGCTAGAAAACCAGGCGTCGTGGGCGAAGGCGCTGGAGGAAGCAGGAATTCCTGCCGACACTCCCGGGGCGTCGTACGAACAGATGCAACGGTTCGAGCGTGGAGGGTATTCGCTATCTGCAGAAAATGAATGGTATCTCTATGAAGGCTTCAAAGCTGCCGATCGCATAATTCCCATCTTGAGCACCCGACACTGGGGTACGCAGATCAGCCCAAGCGGAAGCTTCATAGCCTCAGACACTCCTGTAGCGCTTGATGGTCCTGCTGATCAGAAGATCGGCTTCAAATCTGCGGATATCGTGATCTTTCCGGTAAGTAGACATGTCCTGCTGTATGCAACAACTGTTCCAGTAAGACCACCGGTCACGACTCGCCGGAGGATTGCGGCACACAATACGTTTACCATGCTCACTGCAGAGGAGCAGGTCTACTCCCATGTCCCAGACTTTTGCTGGATTGACGAGGCGGGGAACTACCAGACGGACTGGAGGTTGTTCGTGAAGAAGAAGTTCCCACGAACACATTCAACAGGCACCTCAGACTTGTCTTCCCGAACCTTCGTTCAACCCCGATGAGTCGGAGAAACGCCGCACGCCTACGAGGTCTTGCTAAGGAGAACGCGATCAACCTCCTCAAGGCGCACTCAGGCTTTCCCGCTGCTCAAGTGCAGATACACGATCAAACGAATGCTCTCACAGCGAATCTGCCGGGACAAAATGCCCCTTTCCTCAGCGAAGCGCGTATCGATCTTGTCGTTCGCATCTTTGACATTCGGTCCAGTGCATACCTGGGACTGGTAACGGACATGAAATCTCAGGAGGCGTACATGGTAATCCTCGGAGAATTTGCGCGGAATGCTTGGCACCAATACACTGGATACGCGTTTGAATTGTTGCCTCCCTACGGCACAACGGGTGAGGATGCCTGGGGGCGCATACAAGCGAGGCTGAGCTACTGGACCCATGAAGGTTACAAGGTGCTCAGCGTGCTGCCCCACGCTGGACCAACAAACTCGCAAGTTCACGCGGGTTCAGAGGGAGACTCAATAATGGCACCATTGACGTCAGTCCCCATTGTGGTGTTCGACTCCTACGCCCACGCTGACGAGAAACTTCACGATGAACTTGCCAAACACCTTAAACCGTTGGAGCGCGAAGGAATTATCCGACGTTGGCATGACCGCGAAATCATAGCAGGTAGAGATTTTGGTGTAGAGATTGATGATGTTCTCAACCAGGCAGGTATCATTCTGCTCCTCGTCAGTCCTGATTTCGTCGTCTCAGAGTACTGCTGGAGCAAAGAGATGGCGCGTGCCATGGAACGTCACGACTTGGGTGAAGCTAGCGTAATTCCAATCATTCTCCGCCCCGTCGACTGGCACAACATGCCATTTGGTAAATTGCTTGCTCTTCCGAAAGACGGGAAACCGGTTACAGGTTGGGCTAATCAGGATGAGGCCTTTCTCGATATTGCAAAAGGCATCCGCGCTGCTGCGGCGGATCTCCGCCGCGCTGTTCGCCAGACCTCATCCCTTACAATCGAAGTGCGTGGAGCTGGCTACACGACTCAATACCAGGGCACCATAATCGAAGTGGACATCGGTAACCAGAGTCACGGTGCCCATCAAGTTATTGGCGTTAGCCTCGAAGTCCCATCTCTCGGAACGATACTTGAGCATGCGCCGGGACCTGTGAATCTGGTTGGGGGTGCGCCATGGTTGCCTCGAACTCCCTTTCAACTCGGTCCACGGCAACTGACTCGCGGTCGCCTTTTCTTTTCCGCTGGTATTGGGATTTTGAAGACTGGTCTGCCTCGCGAACCCCTCGCCGCGAAGCTCAGAGTCAGGTTCTATCTCGGCCCTCTGATTGAACAGGAGGTGCAGATCTATTCGTTTGACACACTTAGAAAAAGAGACGGTGCAGTCAAAATCGCGGCTGACGGTGATGAGGCACACGATGCAGTAGTGGAGGCGCAATCACCGGCTGATAAGCTTAGGGCTGCTGTCCAACAACGGGAGAGGGAGGCCGCTGAGAAGCAGGAATCAGAGAGGCGTAGGGCGACCCTCGAGCGTGCCACGCTGGACGCAGCACCCAACGAGTTTAAGGGTTTGGTTGAGCTTCTGCGGAAGGGCGGCGAATCCTTGAATGAGGAGCACTTGCCTGGTGTACCAGCCCTCACGTTTCAACCGGTCAACCATAGGCTCGATGCTGGTGCCATATATTCGATAGAGCTCTCTCCATATGCCCAGATGCACTCCTTCACCGCTACGGTTCGAGTAGGGTTGCATCCAAACGCGGCTCAGTCGCACGCTGACCTCCCTAGAGTGGATACAACTGAGTGGGACTTCCAGGCTCGCGTCGACGAACATGGGTTCACGTGGGTTGATGCAGAGGGAAAGAAGAGATCTCCGGAGCAGATCATCGATGCGGCTCTAAGTAGGCTGGCCGACTTACTCTCAGCAGAACCTGATTACGGCGATCTGGATGATTGAGGACGCCATTTCCACTAGAATGGCTCGACGCGGTGATTTCAAGGCCTCTGCACCGCCCGTTGGGAATACATGTTCCATGAAATGTTGACCGGTCTCGTCCGAGAAACGGCGTTCCGACGTGGGGAACCGTATAAGCTTGAATGAGAAATTAGTTGGAGGTTTGCTTTCGACGAAACTGTAGAGAAGAGACTCGCCGGGCTGATGTTTGAACGCGCCCACAAGGCTCAGGAACTCTCGAATGCCATCAAAGCTCAAGTGGCAGCTGGTGACACCCTGCGACCGGGGGAAATCGTTAAGAGCCTGACCCGCGACATCCGTAACATTGAAGCCTGCTTTCTACGAGAGCTACGCGCTCTCAGACGGGCCCACGGCATTTCGGCTCGCGAGTCTAGAGAATTTGAACGTGCTCTTAACGCCCAGATTCTCCCGACCGGCGATGCATTTTTGCGCGTGCAGGTGGAGGAGACCCCCTCGACATGTGATCTCGATTCCCTTGCAGCGTCTGGTTTCGAGCGACTTGTCCGGCTATATGACCCGAACTGGCTGCGAGCAGAAGCTGAAAAAGAGTACCGTTTGGGTGACTCTTTTTTTAATAATCCACTGCACCTCATCAATGGAACTCGTGTGGTCGCACAAGAAACGGGAGGACCCCAACACTTTGCTCGAATGCTTCTCGTTTGTCAAGATCACTTGAAGAAACGGGCTGATCTAGATTTTTTCTCGGCTGCTACATTTGTCCCGGAGGTGGCAATTCTTGGCAACAGCCTCAAGGAAATTGCGATGTTGGGCCCAGAAGCCGAAAGAAAGCTCGCTGGCCTTCCAGCCTTAAGCGGTGAAAAAGTTAGCTCGACTGTGTATGAATTGCTCGTTGGAGCCGCATGCGTGAGGCGAGGCTTGGACTTGACGATGGTACCCGAAGACCGTGTTAGAAAGGTACCGGATTTTAAGGTTGACGGAATTGGCCCCATAGCTGGAGCTATCGAGTGTAAGCGTCGGCTCGGGCTTACCGCGTATGAAATAGATGAGGCCGCACGAATAGATGAACTTTACAGTGTAATTAGGATTCGTCTATACGAGAGGCGCATTCACGGGATGTTAGAGGTTGCCTTCACTGTGCCGGTGTACTCGGTTGCAATCGAGGAGTTTGTGGATTTTGTGCTCCAGACAATCACTCCGGATCAGGAACTTGAGCCGACGCCCACCGCGTGGGGATCGTTGGGTTTCCGACGGCTCCCCTTTTATAACACCATTAAACCGACACGCCTCTATTCACCGGATTTCCTGTCACAAGTATTTCGCTGGAACACTCTTCAGGATGAGTGGGACGGACTAATCTGTGAAGTCGAATCTCCATGGCGAATCATTGTCAAGGAGTTTAGAAAACCCTTGTGCTTAAAATGGAGAAGCGAATCCGAGGAAGCACTGACAAAAAAGGCGCGAGGCATCACCTCCCTCTGGGCCGATGCGATGAAACAAATTCCTGACGGAGACCTCGGTTTTCTATATATTGCGTATCCGGAGGGCTCGCGACCGTCAATTGCAGATGCTCGCACATCACAAATACGTCAGGCTGTAGCAGAGGGATGGCACCGTTGGTCCGTGAGAGTACCTGCGATGATTATCAATCGTTTGTACGCTCGCCCTATCGGGCCCGGATACCCTGACTTGATTGAAAGCTCTATTCCGGCAGCCTCGCAGGGGCACGAGTCTTGGTTATCTAAGCTTCCTTGGCAGGTATTTACATCACAGTAACCGGCCAAGTCCCGTCCAAAGCTTATCCCACGTTCGATTTTTGCAGCCGATGCCTCTTCGCGCTTTGACCGTGTTCTAGCGCAACCAGCGTCACTATTCCTGCGTTACGCCCGCCAGCTTCGCCAATTTCTGCCAATGGCGCGGATGCGGCAGCGATTTCCCAGTTCGGATCTCACCAGCGTAGGTTTTTGAAACACCGAGTGCTGCGCTGATTGCAGATCGCGGAATATTGCAAAGCAGAGGCTGAATCTTTGTTTCGTAAAATTCATTAGTGAGCCAAGCTGGCTGACTCGAAGCCGCCCAATCCCAACGCGCGAGGTTGTGGAGCTGTACCTGACGGGACAAAACCGCTACCAGGGCAGATGCGTTTTCCCGGTATGGAAGAGCTAACGAAAAGTCCCCAGCAGGCGACAGTCTCTACCGGGCTGTCGAACAACCACAAACAAGGCGCGCCTAAGCGCCCGCTAGTGCGGCACCTGCCTTCCTACGCCTAGCGCCGAATCGCCAGTAGCAATAACCCCATTTCGGTATTCCAAGGGCGTATAATGGCTCTAGTTCCCCAAAAATTTGTTCTGTTCTCTGGAAGCAGGTTCAGCAGATGCGACCCTTACTGTTCTTCGTTTTCTCACTTTCATTGCTGGCCGGTAAGAAGCCCGAGCCGCAATGGAAGATCGGTAAAGTACTCGATTCGCGCCTAGCCAAATCGTCTGTTGCGGTCGGATCAACCACTAACACGACCGGCACGGCGAGCGCAACGGGCTCTGATGGACTAGCCACCGCGTCAGGTCAAAGCACCAGTAGCACGAGTGTCGACTTCGCCAATATTCGTGACAATCAACTTGTGATTCTCGGAAGTGAATTTGCCTACGTCGTAGAGGATACCCGCGTCTCCGGTGGTCACGGCCTAGTCGGTATCACTGCTCATGCCATCGCCAACCGCAAGCACGGTTGCCGATTTATCGTAGGGGACGATGTGAAGTATTGGCAGGAGAAGGCGACGCTTCATGTTTTGGACGCCGATGCCAAAGAATGCAAGACCGATATTCTCCGGCAGGAACGTCTGAAATAAAATTGGTCGTCCCTCTTCGGAATCGCGGCCCGTTTGGACAAACGTTAGAGAGGCGGCATCAGTTACACATTGACTTCGCCGCGCCGTCAAGCGTCAGCCACACCCTGGCGGCTTCTTCAGGCAAACGGAGATTGTAATCAGTTTTACCTGGAGTGCGCAGCCCAATTATAGGTGGCTTCTCATTCTTCTTAATCAGCAGTTGTCCCAGCCCTTCCCAGCCTATTTGTTGTAAGTTGCCATTGAAAGCTCGCCTGCATGCACTTGCGATTATGTCGGCCAATTGCAAGCCGAGTTCATCCTTGGACTCCGCAAAGTTGAGGCTTTCTTTAAGCAGGAGTCCGACGTTGAAGACCCGTCTTTCGCCGGGACCTATATCGACTCTAATGTTCTCGTCAAGCCACTTCACGTACTCATGCATCTCAACCGCATCTCTCTTCACCCTGAAACGCTCGAAGTGCGAGTAGTCACCTTCTTTGAGAGTGATGAAGGGTTCTTCGAGGCCACGGCTATGCGCTATTGGTGCTATCAGCGTGCTCCAAAGCTTTTCCATCGACGTTAAATGCTCATCCTTACGATCGATCAGCCAATCGAACCGACCTAGCTCCTCAGGTATCCTTTGGCAGTAATACAGAGTCGCAGTCTGAATCGTTTTTTAAAATCACATCGATGGTCAAAAACATTTGCACGAATAGTTGGTTTGGCAAGCCTTTAAGAAGCTCACTTAGCTCGGTCAACTCGACCACGAGCGTGGCGTGATGAGCGGGCGTGAGTGAAGCCATGAGCTTTCGAGCTTGGTCCAGCTTGAACTCTGTTACGCCGGTATCACTGTGCCACGCCATGTCGATTGCGCAAAACTCCAGCACAACGTCGTGTGACGCGAGTAAAGTTATCACCTGCGCAATGCGACGCTCGTCAAGTTGGCTTCCTTTTACTTCTATTGCCGGATTATTCCACTCGTCGCGAAGCCGAAGGAAACCGTAGAATAGATCGTTCTCCCGGCATGACGGTATCACGAGGGCGACTACGACCGAATAAAGATATTCTCTTCCAATCGGCACCTGGAACGTGCCTCCCTCGTCGATACATATACGCATGATCCACTCCCTCGAACTTCACTGATGCTCCTATCGTACTAATGTCCAAATTCGACATTGGGGATTCGTTGCTACACTTAGCGAGGACAACGTGCGGCCTAGGCTATTCCGTCGTTTAATCAGGACGATCCCTTTTGGTCCCCCTTCGACGCCTGAGGGGGTACATTGGGAGCTAACTGCCTCAACATTGCCAATCTGTTCCCATTGTTATTTCTCTCGCTCCGCTAGTCCGGCGAAGTGCCCACGAGCTTTGCCAGCTTCTGCCAATGCCGGGGATGTGGCAGCGATCGCCCTGTTCGGAGCTCGCCAGCATAGGTCTTTGAAACACCTAAAGCAGTGCTGATTGTGGACCGCGGAATATTCGCAAGCAGAGGGTAAATCCTTGTTTCGTAAAATTCATTAGTTAGCCACGCTGGCTGACTTGACGCGGACCAGCCCCAGCGCGCGAGGTTGTGTTCACGCGTCTTTTTCCCTCTGCGGGCGTTGACCTCGGGGCTAATCGCGACAATGCGCCCTTGCCGCGCTACATCGAGGAGCCGTTCTGTTGATGTCGCGACCCCACAGGAAAAGCAATATTTTTTCCTTGGGCTAATGTGAGAGCCACAACCCTGGCAAATATTCTGCGGTCGTGATGTTCGCTTTTGTACAGGTAAGGAGGGAGCGCCTTTGGCTTCACGCTTGTGACGTTGAGTCAGCCGAGTCGGTGGGGCAAGCTTGGATTGAGACTTCCGTGTCGTTCGCCATAGCATTTGGGCAATCCGCTCAGCAATAGGAGCAACAGCAAAACGCCACGTTGAGACCGTCTCGGAAAGCTGTTCTGTGAACGATCCCATTAGACGGCAATTCCCGTCAGGTTGTTCAAAGAACCATTTGCGCTTTAGTGGAGTACGGATAATCCAGTCCAAAACAAAAGCGTCCACCTCTGGGCGAACCGGTTCCATTACGTCACTTGCCAAGCTATCGCGTGATGGTGCGTCAAGATGTAGAAACCCTAGGCCTGGGTCAAGTCCGAGAGCGGCAACTGCAAGACGAGCTTCGGATTCGAGGAGAGCATACAAATAGTTCAGCATTGCGTTAACAGGGTCAGCAGCAACGCGCTGTGAACCAGAGATTGGAGACCTACGAGCACGAAATACTTTCCAGTGGTCGGGTACTCGGGAAATGTCGCTCTTTGGGAAATTGACTGAGACCGACTGCCAGCCGGACCAATAAGCAACGGCAGCAGCGGATTCGAGCATATGAAGTTCATGCATCGTCACGGCGCTGTTCACTGCGATTCGAAACTGTTCAATGGCTTGCCCGAGTGTGGAGTCTCGGAGCTTGTCGCGAGCAACTCGTGCTTGTCCGGCAATCTTCTGATCTATTAATTCCCGCACGATCCGCAGTGCGGCTCCCGATTGCAATGCGAAAGCCTGAGCACGGCGTAACCGAGCATCAGAAGGTCGAACTGGGCCCGTCGTAGCGAGCACAGAACCATCGCGTTCAAGCATTACGAAGGCTGCATCCTGATCGGCTAGCCAGCGAAGGGCTGCGAGACTCACGTAACCATCGGCGCCGATGACAACTAACCGGCGAAGACCATGTCCGACACGCGGGAGCCGCGCGTACAGGCGATCAGCACCGATCCCATCCTCCAGAATTAGGTGTCCGCGATCTACGTACACTTTTATGCCGTAGCCGAACAATGTGATCACCCCATGTCGTGGTGTTGCAGAAATATTCGAACTAATTGTTTCTTGCTTCATTTCGTTTGCCTCCGCTTGCTTCGCTTCGTCTTGGCAGAGCGAGATGCATCAAAAATCTGTTCAGGCCGGATGGAGCCCACATGGTTTACGGCTGTTCGCGTTTCGACCCCCAGAACTGCACCCGCAAGGGCACGAGACAGAAACCAAATTTGCTTCAACCTTGTTGATGGCCGCTTGGACTTTGGGTACTTAGGATGCTTCCTAGCATCAATGAACTCCGAAGCGTATTGGGATAAATACATCGGAAGTACGCTACCAAAGGAAATTGGCCAATTTGGTAGTTCCACTTCTCGAACAACACCCGCCCGCACCTCACGGTGGCCCAGTACGAACGCATCGGTACAAATTTCTCGGACCCTTTCGGGAGTTTTGGCATTCAGCAGTGCGTTAAAGATGTCTGGTTCACCGGGGACTCTTACTTGTCTGTCTGCGTCGTCCCTGGCAATACGGCGCTCGTTTTCACGCACCATAAAAAGTTCGTCAGCTTCTCTGTTCCGGAGCCATTCGTCTTGCTGTGATACTTCCAAATGTCCTGCCAAGATTTGTTCCTGAGCTTCATTCCGTAGCCGGGCTCGATCCGTCTCACTAAGCTGCTTGTTTTCTAAGCCCGCGACGGATATAGAGAATTGTCGTCTATCAAAATGCAATCGAACCGTACCTTCCGCAATGTGCCTAAATTCCCAATAGAACTGCTCCGCGAACATGTAGAGCGCTCCTGGATCAGTGATAGATGGTCTACCGGAAGGCATGAGGTAATTTAGGGGCAAAAACCTTTCAGTACTCTTTCTTAGATCCATTTTACCAGGTATTCTAGGTGTGTGCTGCAGAGGCAAAACTGGAGGCGCAAAGAGATGCAGGTAGAAACAATAGCCTTTAATAGACGGGAGGCGGCTGATGCACTCCGGGTCAGCCTGCGGACCTTAGACTACTTGCTCGCCCAAGGCAAGTTGCGCTGTACACGAATTGGTCGCCGCGTAGTGATCCCGCGAGCCGAGGTTGAAGAACTACTAAGGAAAGACATCGATACTGTGCAGTTACCACCAAGACTCTAATCGCAATTCATAAACCCATGCAGCGCCGCAATTCCATTCCACGCAACAAACGCGAGGTAGAAGCTCGCGAAAGGGCACTCGCCGCCGTCGCGCGAATGCGTCGCGAGAAGCTATCCCTGAGTGCGGCTGCCAAGCTTGAAGAAACAGATATCCGCACAGTGCGGCGCTACGCTACCACGGCGCTTGAGCGAGCTGGCCGACGTGGACTTTTCCGGGCTAGGGCATTCGACAGGATTGCTCGGAGGCTGAATTTTCCTACACCTCAAGGCCAGATGGAGATTGTCGTGCGCAGCTCGCGCACCGCATCAAATATTGGCGAATACCTCAACGCTGTTCGGAAATATCTGAATACCGGTGACACATCGGCACTGGCGCGATTTCGTAACAAATCGTTCCGTTCCGCCGATCGTGTCAAACACGAATTCATAACCGATCCAGGTTTGCTTAACAGACTTGGAGATGCAGGAATTTTAGCGATCGAAGGACTCTATCGAGTCGCTCATAGCAATTAACTGTGATAGACAACGATCCAATCGGAACAGCAGGACGCACCATTAAGAGGCTCTACGAATCCGGCGGGTGTCCGCCTGTTTGCCTGATTTGTTGTTACGTCAGTGAGGTTGCCGTAAAACCACGACGGCTTAGTAGGGAACAAGCAAAGCCGATTCTGAAGGTCCTCGTCAGCGAGCGAGGGATTCAAGATTCGATTTTAAAGATGCTGCTCGAAAACGATCACGTTTACGGCAGGAACCATGATCCCGAATTCATCGTACCCCTCTGCCGAAATTGTCATGCGGAGGTCACCGAGGACCGGCTCCGCGCCGGCATCAGCATGCGACCTGAATCCAATCCAATCGCGCGAGTTGTCCTCATGCTGGAGTCGGAGACGCTATTTTTCGAGCGGCTCCTTCCGGCACGAAGGCGGTTGTTAGAAGAATTGAGGAGGGCCCTTGAACCACCGAAGGACTGAAGTACCGATTTTTCTTCGCGCCCATACAATAGGCGTCAAACCCATTAAGAGCAAGTCTAAAGACTTTTCATCGAACCGCAATCCCGACATTGATCCTTCCGAACCAAAGTGGCCTGAATACGCGTTAGTCTTCGACACGGAGACCACAACCGACGAGTGGCAAGCGCTCAACTTCGGGTTTTACCGCTTCTGCCGTCACGACGGAAACGGCACCTATTTATGTATCGAAGAAGGACTTTTCTATGCAGACGAACTGCCTCTAAATAAGCCCGAGACGATGTCTTTTCTAAAGCACTACATCGCCAGTCATGGAGCGGAAACGCCCGAGGGATATCCATCTAAGCTCAAGCTGCGAAGCCGCAGTGAGTTTATTGAACGAGTATTTTGGCGGGCAATCGAAGGTGCTAGGGGATTGGTCGTGAGCTTTAATTTACCTTTTGATCTAACGCGTGTTGCAGTGGACTGTAGCCCAGCACGACGGCTTAACGAGGGGTGGTCCCTGGTGATGTCACGAGACAACGACCCGGAAACTCGACGCTTGCGAGATAACCCATTCCGGCATCGGATCAGACTGAAACCCAAAGATAGCAAGGCCGCATTCATCAAGCTCGCAGGTGTCAGTATTCGCAGCAAGAAAACCGGCAAGCGAATCAAAACCTATGTTCGAGGCCGTTTCCTTGATCTCAGGACGCTTGGTTGGGCGTTGCGAAATCAATCCTACAATCTTGAAGCGGCCTGCGGAGCCTTCGGCGTTCCCGGCAAGCTGCCTCATAAACCCACTGGCCAGATCACGCCAGAAGAGATCCACTATTGTCGTCAAGATGTGCGGGCGACTCTCGGTCTTCTCAATAAGATGCGTGCCGAATTCGAGTTGCATCTAATCAATCTAGATCCCGATCGGGCCTACTCCCCGGCATCGATCGCGAAGGCATACCTGAAACAGATGGGCGTCATTCCACCGCTTCAAAAGTTCAACTTCGCACCTGAAGTCCTAGGCGCTACGATGCAAGCCTACTACGGCGGACGGGCAGAATGCCGCATCCGCCACACGCCCGTCCCGATCGTTCATACCGACGTCCTATCGGAATACCCGACGGTCAATACACTGATGGGGCTGTGGGTTTTGCTCACGGCTGAACAATTGAGTACGGTGGATGCGACCGAGGAGGTACGGACCCTGCTTGCCAACTTTACCGCTGACATAACGTTCGATCAGGACTTCTGGAAGAAGCTCACGTTCTATGCCCTTGTGCAGCCGTCGGGCGACATTCTGCCTGTCCGCACGACGTACAACGGCGAGACAACCAACATTGGCATCAATCCGCTCACTTCAGAAGAACCGATCTGGTATGCGGGAGCTGATGTAATTGCAGCCACGCTGCTCACGGGTCGGCCTCCGAAGATTCTTCGTGCATTTCGTCTCGTCGGCCATGGCCAGCAAGCGGGTCTTCGCCCGGTGGCACTGCGAAGTATGGTCGCGGTCGATCCGAGAACAGAGGATTTCTTCAAAAAGGTGATCGAAGCTCGGGCCCGAATCAAATCAGATAGCGCTCTCTCCAAAGAAGAGAGAGATGCTCACAGTTACTTCCTCAAAATCCTGGCCAACTCGGGATCGTATGGACTATTTGTCGAAGTAAATCCAGAGAAGACGGGCAAGGGAACACGAAAAAAGGTTCAGGTTTTCTCGGGCAATAGGGCTTTTTCGACAACTTCGCCCGTTCTGGAGCCGTTCGGAGAGTGGTATTGCCCACCACTGGCCGCATTGATTACCGCCGCAGGGCGGCTACTGCTTGCCTTGCTCGAACATTCGATTACGAAAGCTGGCGGGACCTATTTGCTATGTGACACAGATTCGATGGCCATTGTTGCATCCGAAAATGGCGGTCTTGTCGCGTGCACGGGTGGGCCATGCCACTTACATGACGGGCGCGATGCAGTCAAAGCTGTAAGTTGGTATGCCGTGGAGGAAATTGCTAAGGAATTTGAAAGCCTTAATCCGTATGACCCGAGTGCTGTTCCCCGCTCGATTCTCAAGATCGAGGATGTGAATTTTCACGATGGAGCACAACGGGAAATATGGGGCTACGCCATAGCTGCCAAGCGCTACGCGCTTTTCACGCGAACCGCAGATTCGATTCAAATCGAAAATCCCAAGGCGCATGGGCTAGGTTATCTGTACCCGCCGAAGCAAGGCTACGATTTGATGGTCGATGCGCCGGTTTGGATTCGTGAGGCCTGGGAGTGGCTATTGAGCGAAGTACTTGGTTTGCCGCAAAGAGAAATTTATTGGTTTGAATTGCCTGCAATGATGCGATTCACCATTACCACACCTGAGGTTATGAGGGTGTTGCAGAGCCGTCAGGCTCACCTGCCCTACCGCGATCGCGTCAAACCGTACAATTTCATCCAGAGTCCAATAATTAACCACATTGGCGGGCATCCGATCGGAACCGATCCTAGCCACTTTACGCTCATTGCGCCATTTTCATCGGACCCCGAACGCTGGTATAAGCGCCCATACGTTAACGTGCACGACAACGAGCACGACGGAAAGGTATATCGGTTGGGCCAACCTGGCAGGCGGTTACCTTCTCAAGCGGAACCCAAGACCTTTGGGGATATCGTCGCGCAATACCGTTGGCACCCAGAGGCGAAAAGCCTAGGTCCAGATGGAAAACCATGTGGCCCTCGCACAGATGGACTGCTCAGGCGTACTCCGGTGACCGCTGAAACGCCCTTTCGCTATATCGGAAAAGAAACGGATCGGCGTTGGGAGCAGGGCGAGGAAATCAGCATGCTCGATTCCAAGATCGTGGAATACAGTCCGAACGAAACCGCGAAACTTGTGTTCGACCCGGAGTTGCAGCGCGCCGTGGGAGGAGTGTCTATTCGGAAGCTGGCCAGAACTGCAGACGTGACTGAAAATACTGTCAAGGCTGCCCGGAGAGGTGAGCGGCTACAAAGATCCACTGTGGAGAAGCTGAAGAAGGGTCTCAAATCAATTGTTGTGCAACCAAGCACTATATCGACGAGGGCGGTGCTTCCACGCTACTAGCGCTGCTAGCCCCGAGAGAGTCAGCGACAACCTGGTTGGCTCCGGCACTGAGCTTACCGGTGTAGCCGTTGGACTGGCTATGTTGATTGGCCCTCCGCCTCCCTCAGGCGTTCGGCTCGTGTCCGTTGCAAAAGTATGGACCACAGGATTCGCGGAATCGATGTCAATCTGGACGAACACGTCGAAAAAACTCGCCAAGGTGGGAATCTCTGTTCCAGTGTGGTCCAAGATTGCAAACGAGAACTCATCTGGAGTCCCACCGCTGTCCACATTGGTGCTGAGAGAAAGCCGGAAGGAAAGGGCGCTGCCCGGTGTGAATCCCTGAATGAACTGGTTGAAAAAACTGCTGTCGGTCAGACTGACTCCTGACGTGAGGTTACCTGTGGCACCTCCGGTGAGAGTGGAACTGCCAACTGCCGCGCCTCCATTGAAGAGGAAATTTGTCAGAGTGGCCGTGTTGTTCGCATCACCGATACCCCTGCCATCATTAAGTTGGAACTCTAAAGAGAACGGTCCAGCCACGTGTCCAACGAGGGGAGCGGTATTCATACTGATGTCGTAGATCAATGCAGCATGGCCGACATTGAGAGACAGAGAGAGAAGAAGAACTACAAAGCCTATTCCTCGCATGAAGAACCTTCCTTTCATCGGCGTCCGCTTCCCATGAGCACTCGCGTATTGTACGTGATGCCGGTCCTGGTTGGATCATCAAATTCAAGAACCACGCCGGTCCCGCTACTGGGCACGTTGATGTAGGGCGAACCTGTCTGCGCATCGCAGGTGGTATCTCCGGTCTTGTTGAACAGAGTGGCATTTGAACTCAGGTTGTCCAGCACTAGCGATAGGGGCAGTTGAATCGGCGTGAGCGTAAGCTGCTGGAGCGTTACACTTTGGACAAATCGGCCTGTGGCATTGTTGAATCTGAAACCACTCTTAATGATATTGAACTGGTTGGTTATATCGAGCGCACACGGGATTTGGAGTTGCGTGATCTGCGTGGACCACGCGTTTACAGCCGACGGCCACTCCTGGAATGTCCAGAATGTGAACGGATCTGCGGGATCCACAACCGTAGCGCTATAGTCTCCCCAACGAGCATTGGCCCCAAAGTTGGGATCGTAACTGGCAACGCCCGCCTTCAGCAGCAGTGGATCACCAAAGGATGTTACGCCGTTCACGGTCGTACCCCACACGGCATAGCTGCTGACGAATTGCGATCCGCTCGATATATTGAATCCAATCACGACATCATTAAATTTGTTGACCGCAATCGAGCCCATATAAAGATCCTGATTTGCATCAGCAAGAAGTCCCTCTTGCAGAACGACATTGGTATTTGCATCAATCGCAAACCACCGAATCGCGCCACGACCATGGTTTTCTACACCCTGCACGCCCCAGACGGTTGCATTTTGTACTATGATGCTCGTATAGAAATCGAGAGGGTCTGCAAAAATTCTCACTGTCGAACCTGGCTGCTCTCCCCCATTGATAAGACCGTCAAATGGAGTGATGGAAATGAATCCGTCTGAGGTGACAAGCGTAGGCGAGGTGATTTCTCCAATAATGTTCGAGCGCTGAAATATGCCCGCTGTTGGTTGCCAGGCAGTTAGCACCGCTTCAGGTAACCCTGTATCGTCCAGGTTAACAACCGGCTGCGCCTTCGCCCCGTTTGGCGTTCCCAACGCTATATCCTGCAATACCGTCGCATTTGCAATGGTTGGCGTTGCGGCGATCAAATCACTCTTCGGCACGACTAACACGGCACGATTGCAATAGAGATACACGCCGTCTTTGTTAACTCCTAATGTGGGGAAGTCTATGAAGTCGCCTACGGGACCGCTGAAGGGAATACTAAATCCAGTCCAACCCGCAGTTGGATCAGAGGAATTTGACACAGCTAGCAATAGATTGTCGTGCTGCGTAGGAACAAAGTCCCCCGTTGAGGCGAACCATCGCTGGCTGAAGGAATCATACAAAACCCTCGGGTCTGAGGTAAACCCTGTAGGGCTGGCCATAGCATTTATCCAGAACTGATCCAATGAACTGGTCTGAACTAGCATCCCATCGCTTTTGCGGTACACAGAATACCGACCATTGATGAGTTCAACTATGTAAAAAGAACTGACCGCTCCCTCGGTGTCTGGCGGGTACGCAAAACTGTCGAAGACGGTACTGCCTGTGAAGTTCAGCCCTATCGTGAGTTGGTTCGCTGTAGTCTGAGCCTCGGCCACGGTCGCCCACGCGGCGGCCATCAGGACCAAAAGAAAATGCGGCCTGAGGATGTTGCGGTGGGTTTTCCACGTCGGTTTGGTGAGCTCAGTTCTGAGGACATGACCGTTTCGCACGATTACAGACTTGGACATCGTATTCCTCCTTTGTGGAATGGATTTCCGATTTCCAACAAGGGTAGGCCCAACCCGGCCAAAAAAAAAACTTACTCACTTGATTGAACCAGGTTCCTTTTCTTGTCCCGCAAACTCGACTCAGTATACATCCAGGCGCTGTCTCTTGATCCCTGGCACTTTTCCCAGCTTTCTTCGCCTCCTTAGGAGTAGTTTTTATGGTTGATCACAAAAACTGCGAGCACACCTGCATGCAGCAGCCACCGGATCTTCCCCAGCCAGGTGCCCAACAATGGGGCTGGTTTCACAGCGTCGCCATCGGGTTCTAATCTAACAATCACCGAGCTCGAAGCCCGCCCGTTCCCTCGGCTGCCAATTTTTTCCAGGCACAAAAAGCGCGCGCCCAGGGGTAGTGCAAGAAAATAACGAGGGTGACGCACGCGCGCCGCCAGGGGGGTGGGGCAAAAACAGGGGGCCAAGTCCAATCTCCGGGAGGCCGGAAAAACGTGACTCTACAACCAACCGAACAACAAAGCGGGCAGCGAATATAAGGTGAAAGTACCATTGTTTGTCGAAGAGCATGGTGAGACAATTAGTCGATGAAATGTCGGCTGACGATTTTGGTCGCCTCTCTGATATTTGTTTTTTCAGCCCAGGCTCTGATTGCCAAGGGTAGATCGCAGTCCTCGCATCCTCAATCAATACATTCCTCCGGTTCTAAGAAGTCTATGGTTCCGGGAAGCCGTGACGGAAAATTTGAAGGCAGCGGGCCAGGCGGTTCCAGCCATAAGGGCCAACATTACAAAAATTCTAAGACCGGTAACCACGACCGCAATAGGCATGCAGGCGTTCCCAGATAAATAACAAGAAGCGTTAATCTGCTATGGAAACATAGCTTTACGGCTAAGCAACAACTCACAGATTGCCGGGTACATCTGGGGCGAACTGAAGCTTCGAGAAATTGTTTTCTATTACACGGGCGTAATTTCAAATCCTTAAGCAGGCCTTTTCGCTCGCGCCCGCGCACGACTTCGATTTATTCCAAGCCGTCATAGCGCATCCAATGCAGCAATGCACAGCGAACGCGAGTATCCCCCGCGTGAACATTTCTTAACCGCGACGCCTGTTCCGTCCGATCGCGCCCGCGCAGGGGTGGGGCAAAAACAGGGTGCGCTATTGTTTACCCCGTCAAGCCATTGACTATGCTTCGCGGCGCCCGTAGTCTGATGAGAATGTTGCGTTGTGGATCAATGTGTCACATCTCAAAGCATTCCTGAATGAGGATCTCGTTATTTAACGCAGTTGTCCTCATTGCAGTCTTGCCGGCGCGTAGCTCTTCGGATGAATCACGACCCGCACACGGACCGCCGCGGCGCCCGGCCGTTCAAACACCAGCTCGTACTCACCCAGGAATCCCGGTCCGGCCTGCCAGTAGAAGCGCCCGCCTTTGACCATTTGGTGCTCCTACCGGCAGTCTGCATCTGGCTGAGTTCCTCGATTAGCGGGCTATTGCATAAAATACTGATCGGGCACGATGTTGACGTGCACAGTGGTTTGCATTCTATCTGGGCGTTCAAACAGAAGCTGATATTTGCCAAGGAAACCCGGAGGGGGCTGCCAATAGAAGACGCCGCCCTTTAAGCTAGAGCCGAGCGGCAGATCCTGGGCTTGGTCACCCACCACGAGGTAGCCTTTGGAAGCTCCGAGCGACAGTTCGATGCGGCCGAACTGCTCCATCTCGATTGAAATTGCTCCATCCAAGTCGGCAGCCAGTGGCACCTCGGGCGCATTCAGGTCGATTCCACTGCGTAATCGAACGGGACCGGCCTGCGATTCTGAGGTCGGAAGTTCCTCGGGCGCCGCAACACCACCGCCGTTAGCGTTCAGCACGCTAAAGTATCGGCTGCCGAGGCCTGCGCAGCGAGCGCCGTTGTCACACACGTTCCAGCTGATGGTGTGAACGCCATTAGTGAGCTTGGTGGTGTCGATCAAGAAGAAGCCCACCGCGCCATTGCTATTGGCCAGACCTGTGAACAGGTTTGCAATGTCGCTCCGGAAGTTATTGTAAGTTGAATGCCCTACTGGAGTTCCGTCCAAAATCACGGTGATGGTTGAGCCGTCTAGCGGGACCGCAAACGGATTCTGTGTAAGGGCCCAACCGAAGTTCACGAATGTATTTCCGGTTGCGCTGCCACCCTGATCCGGCGTGTCGATGGACCCGAATGGTTTGGAGGCATGCGCGTTGTCCACGGTGATCGTACGCATCCCCAGGTCGACCGTCGTTCCGGACGCGTTAGTCGCGATAGCGTGCAGATTATAGGTTCCATTGCCAACCTGGCCTGAACCGGACGCGTTCGGTAGGAAGTTGGTGAGCATTTGGTAGCCCCAGCCTCCGCGGTACTGATAGGAGTAACTAGGGAACGACACTGCGATATCCGGCCGCGCGTCGGGGACGAAGTTCGCGTTGCCAATGAAGACGAGGCCGTTGGACGCGGCGGCTTCGCCCGGAACCGGTGTGCGCCAGATTCCAACGCTGGTCACTTCGATGTTGTCCAACGCCCACCCGGTGATACCGATCGCTCCGGTGACTCCGGTCGTGTTGTTAGTAGGCGTGTCGAAACTGCCAAAGGGCATGCTCGCAATGACGTTTCTAACATTAACAGTGATCTGTTGAGGTGAGCTAGATGCTCCGTTAGCGCTAACTGTAATTAAGCCACTCGGGCCCGGCGCAACAGTAACTTGAAACGATCCGCTGCCGACTCCAGAGCTGGGCGAGATCATGATATTACTCTGATTTGACATTGCCGTCCAGCCGACGCCTGGAGGGTTGGTAATATTCACCAAAACCGTCTGCGGACTTGTGATTTGCGCGCCGCTGTATCCGAAGTTGAGCGTCTTCCGGTTTACTGATAGAATCGGTCCCTGATTGCTGTTGAGTGAAAGCACCCAACTGTCGTTGAAGAAGGTGGTACCACTAGAGTCGCCGCCGAAGATGGTCATACGGTTGTTTATTGAGTCCAGCATCGCTGCGTGACTGTCCCGCGCTTTCGGCGTCACGCCCGACGGAACGACTTGTGTCCAGCTCGGAGTGCCGACGCCATTTGCGTTCGAGAGAGTCCATGCGTCACCAAGACTGCCGGTACCGTTATTCCCGCCAAAAATTGTCATCTGGTTGCTGATCGCGCGATAGACGGCGCTGTGGTTAGTCCTGCTCGGAGGGGAGCCAATGCCACTTTCCGCGGTCAGGTTTGTCCAAGCGGGCGAACCACCTAGACCATTAGCATTACTGAGAACCCATGCGCCGTTGCTAAACTGACAGGCGCCGTTAACCATGCCGCCTCCACCAAACACTGTCACGTGGTTTGTTGCATTATCAAAAATGGCGGTGGGGGCGTATTGGCCCGGCGGTGGTCCCCCAGAGGGATTCAGCATGGACCAAATAGGTAAGCCCCCAAGGCCGTTGGCATTTGTCAGCACCCAAACCTCAGAAAAAGTCGCACAACCGAACCCACCGCCGTTCTGGCCTGCGAAAACGATCATGCGGTTATTGCTCTGATCGTATACCGCCGCAGGTTTTACCCTTCCGTCCGGAGACGGACCCCCTGGGACCAACTGGGCCCAGGTGGGTGTACCTCCCAGTCCGTTCGCATTTGTGAGAACCCACACGTCATTAAAAGTGGGCAAGCAATAACCGCCGCAGCCGCCGAAAATGATCATTCGATTATTGGTGGCATCGTATACGGCTGAGTGTCCCGACCGGGGAGCGGGCGAACCAGGCGCACCATTTGGAATGAGATTAATCCACTGCCCCGAGCCCGCAAGCCCATTGGCATTGGTGAGAACCCACAAGTCATTCAAATTATTGCCGGCGGTATCTCGTCCGCCGAAGACGATCATCCTGTTGCTGCCGGGGTCGTACATTCCTGTAACACCATGGAAACCTCTGGGAGACGGCGGGGTGCCGGATGGTGTGAGTTGAGTCCAGCCTTGCGCCATAGCACTCCCGGTTAATAGTGAGGTGATGATCAGCGCGACTAGTTTGGAGAATCGTTTGTTCATGAGTTTCAACGAACTCCTAGCTGAGTCGGAAGTTCCGCCCATGCCGTTTACGTTCAAAAGCATCTTCGTGTCCCCTTTCAGATTTACGTTTATCGCCTTCCACACCAGATAGCGTGAACCGCGAACGGATCGTATAATTCCGGATGATGATTAGCCGTTTTGGCGACGAAATGCGCATATAATGATTCGGGCGACCGCCCGCCGTCTTACTGGCCTAGCCCGAGATTGATCGCGTACGCGGATGACCAACATATGGAGCCAACGCCAGAGCAGTGGAGCAAGATAAAGGATCTATTCGCCCGAGCGTGTAATCTTGGACCGGGTTCGCGTGCGGCCTTCCTTGATAGAGAGTGCACGGACAAGCTGGTACGCGACGAAGTCGAGTCGCTTCTCTCGGCGCAACGATCTCTCCGGGAACTTGACTCTGAGACAGGGCCCTACGCTCTGAAACCCGGTGATTTCATCGGGCGATTCGAAATCTTACGCCGCGTTGGCCGGGGAGGATTTGGGACCGTCTTCGCAGCGCGGGACCCGCTTTACGAGATGAGAATAGCCCTAAAAGTTCTTCACATAGACGATGCCGAGGCAGTCAGTCGCTTTAAGCGCGAGTTTCGGTCGCTGGTCGATCTTAAGCACGACAATCTCATCAGACTGTACGAGCTATTCGAGCTCGAAGACCGTTGGTTCTTTACTATGGAACTACTAACCGGAAACAACTTCGTCGATTACGTCCGGTCCACAATCCCCACTGTGCAGGTGTCGCCCGGTCAGATGGAGGTGCGCTTGCGGACATCGCTCCACCAGCTCACAAGTGGCCTTTGTGCGCTACACGAGCGCGGGATTGTACATCGCGATTTGAGTCCTCAGAACGTTTGGGTAACTGAAGGGGGGCGGGTAGTAGTACTCGACTTTGGTCTCATGCGCGATCGGGAAGCACGCACGAGTCGCAATAGCATCGTTGCCGGCAAACCGCAATATATGGCACCCGAAATCGCGTTGGGTACACGCTTGACCGAGGCCGCGGACTGGTACTCCGTAGGCGCCATTCTTTATGAGTGTCTCACCGGGACTGTCCCATTTAGCGGCGGCCTTTTATCCTTGGTGTCACGCAAGGAGAAACCAACGCCGGAACGGCCTTGCAGCCTCAATCCTTTTGCGGCGGCGGATCTTGACCAACTCTGTATGGAGTTGCTGTCGAATAATCCAGAAAATCGTCCCGACGGTTCTGATGTGCTTCAACGTTTATTGTCCAGCGGACATTCATCCTTAGCCGTAAAAAGACCAAACCTGGAAGAACGACGTCCAATCGTAGGCCGCTCATCAGAGATCAAGGTCATTTTGGAATCCTTCAAATACACGCAAACTTCAGGGCCCGCGATCGTTACAATTTCAGGCCCTTCTGGTGCAGGAAAAACAACTCTGATAGAGGCTTTCGTTCGATGGCTGCTACACTCCTACCCTCACGCGCTAGTGCTCTCTGGGACTTGTCATCAAAGTGAGACACTACGATTTAAGGCATTGAGCCGATGCTTGGACACGCTGTATCGATACCTCTCGCGTTTATCTCGCTCGGATCTTGACACGATCGTTCCTGCTGACTTTCATTATGTTGCTCGCCTATTTCCCGTTTTTGAACACGTTGTTCGGCCAGGATCGCGCGGCCAGCTAACAGATATTACTGATCAGCAAGAGCTCCGAAGACGAGCCTTTTTGTCCCTGCTTGAGTTGTTGTCGCGTTTGTCAGATCATACGCCTTTAGTTATGTGCATTGATGACCTTCAATGGGGTGACTTGGACAGCGCGGCCTTTTTCACTCACTTTTTCTCGCTGCCGAAGCCGCCGAGCATTCTCATGGTTGCAAGCTATCGAACGGAAGATGCCGAGAACAGTCCATTTTTGAAGGTTATGCGGCCACAGTTGCAGGAGCTACCAAAGACCGTAAAACGTGTGACAGTACACGTTGGAGATCTACCGCTGCCGGAAGCGACTGAGCTTGCAGCGTACCTTCTGCAGTCCGGCGGCCAATCAATGATCGGGCAGTCTGAAACAATTGCACAAGAATGTGGGGGAAATCCATTTCTGATTGACCAATGCGCACAATATTTCATACAATGCTCAGAATCGCTCAGAGGCGCGAAAGAACTTACTAATAGTGAGGAGCACGGTTTCCTAAGCCTCACGCAAATCATTCAAACCCGACTCGCTACGCTCTCCCCATCCGCGAGCAGGTTATTAGAGACGGTTGCGGTGGCCGCCCATCCGCTTCCTGAGCTCGTTGCTTTCAAAGTGGCCGATCTAAGGGCTGGCGACCGTGAAACTTTGTCTACCTTAATCAGTAACCGCTTTCTAAAAGTTCGCGAAGGCATCGGCGCACGTGAGTTAGAGCCCTCCCACGACAAAATCCGGGAGGCCATCCTCACATCCCTGTCAGAAAATCGGAAACGCGATTTCCATCAGAGAATCGCTTTGATAATGGAGGAACAAGGAGGAGCGGATGAGGCACTGCTGGCAACGCATTTCCAACTTGCGGGGGATGACGAACGAGCACGGTCATATGCCATCGCTGCCGCTGAGAAAGCCGCGAACTCATTAGCTTTTAATCGTGCCGCAGGTCTCTACCGGTTTGCGATTGGTTGTAACACTCAATATGAATTACGTCCGTCGTACCTGTTCGCAAAACTTGGTGATGTGCTTGTTTCAGCCGGTCGAGGCTTGGAGGCGGCTGAGGCTTATCTAAGTGCCGCTGAGTGCCTATCCGTCGGCGGCGAACAAATAGGTCTGCGACAGAAAGCAGCTGAGCAGCTTCTGCGCAGCGGGCACGTTGACCGCGGTCTTACTTTGCTGAAGACACTCGCCGAGTCTATGAATATTACGGTCGCGGAAAAATCTCGTTGGACGATGATAATGTTGCTGGTTCATGCGATAAGAATGAGAATTCGGGGCATCAACTTTCGTGAGCGCTCGGCAGACACGATTCCACCTGATGTTCTACGCAAGTTGGACATCTATTGGTCCCTGGTGGTTGGCTTCAGCATGGTTGATGTATCACGAGCCGCATTGATCGCTTCTAAACACCTCGCTCTCGCCTTGCGCGTCGGAGAGCCTTATCGAATTGGTCTCTCTCTGGTCTTTGACTCTGGCCTGAACGTTTTCTTTACGCAGCCATATCGAGCAGTAGTTTGGCAGAAAGTACGCGAGCTAGGATTCCGTCTGAACAGCCCGAATATGCTTGGTTGTGCTGCCATGCTCGAAGGAAGCTCAGCGATTATGGATGGACAATGGCACCGAGCCGTGATGCTAGGTGAACAGGCTGAAACCATTTTTCGTGATCAGTGCACTGGTGTTGCATGGGAACTCACTACTTCCCGTCTTTTCCTATTGGGTGGACTAATGTGGAAAGGCGAGTGGGCTCAGGTCTACGTTCGCGGGCAGAACTTGTTAAGAGATGCCATAGAGCGCGGTGATCTATATGCCACTACACAACTGTCTCTAGGAACCGGCTTACACGCTTGCATGTTAGCCGCAGATCGACCGGACGACGCCGAACGACTCCTAGAAGACGCCCTCGCAAAATGGCCTTTTGATGAATTTGACCTACAGCATTATTGGGCATGCGCGTGGTTCGCTGAAACAGCGCTGTATCGAGAGGACACACTAATCGCATGGGACTATGTGTCACGAAGCTGGCCATTAATGTCGCGATTGCTCAACCTAAGACACAGCTGGTTTATAGTTATTCCCCTCTGGCTTCGTGGCAGAGTTGCTTTGGCTAAGGCGACTGATGTTGGGGATGGTTCTTCGGATCGACAGCGTCTCGTTCGGATTGCCGAGCGGTGCGCCACTCGGATAACTCGCAGCAGGGCTGTCTGGGGACTGGGCCTAGCCGCTTTGCTCCGTGCGGGGATCTCGACTATAAAGACAGACCGATCGACCGCTATTCAGGAGTTGACCGTCGCGGAGGCCGCTCTCACTTCTTCGGAGATGATGATTCAAGCAGCGATCAGTCGTTTTCGACGGGGGCAGTTGCTCGGGGATGAAACCGGCCGCAATCTTGTCGCATCGGCCGAGGATATGATGCACCGTCAGAACGTCGTGCGACCAGAACGATTTGCGAATGTGTTCGCACCTGGGATCTGGTCATGGCGGAACCACTAGCGAAATACTTATCGGCGTCAGACATTATGAAAGAAAACACAATGGAAACCTCGACCCAAATCAGCGCCCTACTGACAATGGCCGCAAAAGGTGATGCTTTAGCTCAAGCTGAGTTTCTATCGGCCGTGCAGGCGGAATTGAGGCGGCTCGCCGCTCGTTTCCTAAGAACAGAAAGACGAGACCACACACTACAACCAACAGCCCTGGTGAACGAGATGTATCTTCGGTTACCCGATTGGCAGTCGTTAGACTTGAATAGTCGGGCGCATTTCTTTGCTGTCGCGGCTCGATTGATGCGTAGAGTGTTGGTGGACCATGCGCGAAAACACAGAACGGAGAAGCGAGGTCGTGGTTTAAAATGCTCGCTGGACGAGACAATTCTCTTCGCACCCGAAAAAGCTTTTGAATTATTGGTACTCGATGAGGCGTTGAACGCATTGGAACATCTCGATTCACGTCAGAGCCGGATTGTTGAACTTCGTTTCTTTGCTGGACTGTCGATGGAGGATATCGCGGAACTGCTGAATGTTTCGGTCGCGACCGCCAAGAACGATTGGGCGGTGGCGCGAGCTTGGCTTTATCGAAGGGTCGGGAACGGACTCTAAGTCTTACGTCGTTTCAATGTTGGAATACGGCCAAGCTGGACTGCTGCACCTGATTCTGGGTTTCGCGCCCGACACCAACGGCGAATCGCTTTGGAGCCGTGCTACGAGTTATCCTCCGCAACGGGACCGAGGTGGTCGAACGAACTTACACCACGCACGAATCACGTCGCTACCCGGAGGCGATGCAAAGTACGCAGCCTGAGATAGTACGCGGAACCATGTTCAACCGGGAAGGTCCAACGTTCCGTTGGTCCACGTGGCGGGATTGGGTGAGAGCCGAGGACCTGGAAGATTTCGCCGACGAACTAGGTGTGCTCGCCGATCACGAACGGCTTGCGGATGCTCCGATGTGTTTGCGGTGCCGGTCGTGGGAAGTAGCGATCGACACCTGGGGACAGTACGCCAAGCAGTGCGAGCGCTGTACCACTTAGAGCCGCGCAACACGAGCTGACAGCAATCGTTGCGCGGATTGCCGAAGACCGTTTCCGCCACCGCCACCGGGACACTTTGAAGGCGCACAACCCGGAGGTGCCTATGCCGGAGAAAGCCTTTTCCACCGCGCTGGTCGGGAGGGTTCACGGTTGCAGCCGGTGCTATGAAACGGAAAGAGCGCTTTGCCCAGGAAACCGTTAGTGCTCGGGGGGGCCGACTGGCCACACAAGCACATTACCGAGCTACGGTTCCACCGTGGGAACGTCGCCCGAGGGATGGGTAACGGAGCCGTGGCATATCCACCTACGCAGGCCGAATTTGATAAAGCCTGGGATTGTTTGGATGATGATGCCATTCCCGGCCGAGACGAAGATCCACCACGCCCGAACTTCCTTCTGGCCTGCGGACACGTGGGACCGGTGGAGCTGGTGGCGGGGGGAGCCGTGGTGTTGGAGATGTGTGTGGATGAGGAATGGACGACGTGCACCCAGCGAAGCGAACCGGCAGGAACGGGGTAGCGACCTAGTACTCAGCACTCATGGCTTTACCACCGAAACACTTTATAATCCAGGGCAGATAAGCGACATCGTTGGTATCAGTGTTTCAACTCTTGCGACCTGGCGCAGTCTCGGCACTGGCCCTGGATGGTTAAAAACGGGTCGGAAAATCTGGTACCCCGTCGTGGATTTCGATTTCTGGATGGAAGGTCAACGTGGCAATCAGAGAAACAAAGCGGGAAGTGGCATTACCGGTTCAAGGTAAACGGGCGAAGATACTTCGGGAGCACCGATTTGGACGCCACCGAACCAAACAGGACCAAGGCGTCGCGGGTGGAAGCACAGGCGCATCGGCTGGTGATGGCGGGGAAAGCTGATCTGTTGAAGCTGGAGGTTCGCCCGTTCAATGAGGCAGCGGCGGCATTTCTGGAATTCGCGGACGGCAATCATCGTGACCACCCGGCAACATCGCAACGGCTACGCACCAGCTTTGCGAGTTTGAACGCGTTTTTCAAAAACGCCATGATCCCCACGATCTCAGAAGGCCAGATTGACGACTACGCTTCCTGGCGTCGTCGCGAGCACAAAGTCCGAGATGTAACAATTCGGCACGATCTCCACGCGCTGTCAAAGTTTTTCCAATATGCCGTAAAGCATAATTGGTGCCGTGATAACCCTGTGCGAAAGGCAGAAATGCCGAGTGACGCCGAGTCCGTTCGGATTCGCGTGCTCAAGGACGCAGAGGAGTCCAAATACTTCGAGAAGGCAGAGCGGTTTCCAAGTCTGCATGATCTCGGTCGGCTGATGCTGAACCAAGGTTGCCGTCCAGATGAGCTGATGGCACTACCACAAGCGCATGTTGACCTGGTGCGCGGGCTGTTGCACATTCGGCGCGGGAAGACCAAGGCCGCAAAACGTACGCTCAAGCTGACCGCCGAGAGCAAAACAATTCTGGCCCGCCGGTTGGACGGTGGCGCATGGGCGTTCAAGGGGAAAAAAGCCGGTTCCCCATCTGACCAAGCTAAACAATCCCCATGAGAAAGTGTTGGACACCATCAACCCGTGCTCAGAATGCGGGCGGATGAAATCCGAACATCGGAGCGATGAGCAGGCACGGTGCAGGAAGTATCGGCGAGGATCGGTGCTCGAATTCGTGCTTTACGATCTCCGACACACATTCGCTACGCGGATGGTAGAAGCCGGATGCAGTCTACCGGCGTTGGCTGCGATTCTTGGTCACAACGGGCTACGGATGGTGATGCGATATGTTCACCCCCAGCAGGAGCACAAGGATGCGGCTATGGTCCGCTATGAGCAATACATGGCGAGCAAAGGTTTGGTGGTTCCCGAGGGACGGATACAATGAACCAATTCCAAGGCACGAACCAGTCTCCAAAAAAGGCACTTTTTAGGCACCCCCGAGCGGGAATCAGGGTGAAATTCCGGGTCTGAGCGGGACTGGCAGTGAACGAAACCGTGGCGCTAACCACAATGCACTCTATCGGATACCGTTCGTTTTCTTGGAGGCGCGGGTGAGAATCGAACTCACGAATAAAGGTTTTGCAGACCTTTCATTGGGATTGATCAGCAAAGGGTTCCGTCCTTGCGTCCAGTCTGTTGTCCGAGGCTAAGCCAGTTATGCCCGGCTCCCGAATCGTGTTTTAGAGTAAACATATATGGCGATCATCGGTCCAGGTATGACGGATGTAGACTACGCATCCGGGAAGATATCATCCATCGATGTCTTTGAGGCGCGGATCAAAAGCTGGATTCTTGCTTTTGCCCGGCCTCTAGCAGCACAGGAAGATTCAGGCGTAGCGGTCCTGTTACTTGCATCCTCGGTGTTCGAGCCAATGGGTGGTGCGTTGATCGGTGGCGGCAACAGCGAAACCAAATTCTGCGCTGGTTTTGTCAGAGCAATACCGGAGGTTCCCGGTGGCAACGCTAAGGAGGTTGCCAGATTGGTTTGTGATCTCCTGAGAGATGGATTGTTCCACGAAGGATTTATCAAAGCGGGCCTTGTATTGGAACACAGTGACGTTCCTGTCCAAATACGCTCGCGTGCGGTTGTAATCGATCCGAGACGTTTTCTTGATTCTGTCGAGGTGGCCTTTGCCAGAGTCTGCGATGAGATCCGAGCGGGAGACAAGGAGAACTTCAACGAATACTGGAACAAAAAGCAACGCGATCAAGGCCGATACTTAGGAGCTCGCATTGGCTCGTTGGAGACGACCACCGGGACTGCTGCGGTAATACCAGAAACCTTCATCATCAGGGAAATG
>Ga0210401_10000958_pt1 | contig 34820 bp, 25 predicted proteins | sample IncBWH32MmetaG_FD_150866 | JGI IMG/M metagenome (GOLD analysis project Ga0210401, IMG submission 150866) | Forest soil microbial communities from Barre Woods Harvard Forest LTER site, Petersham, Massachusetts, United States - Inc-BW-H-32-M | ecosystem: Environmental > Terrestrial > Soil >... | reverse complement strand
CGGACGGATCGCCACCGAGATCGAGAAGCTGCGGCTCTATGCCGGGACCAACCGAAAAGTCACCACTGATGACATCCTGAACCTCGTTCCCAATGCTCAGGCGTCCAACATATTTGCCTTGGTGGCCGCGCTCGGACGAGGCGATCGCAAACGGTCGCTCGATAGCCTGGACACGCTGCTCCGGGAAGGCGAATATCTCCCGCTCGCACTAACCTTCCTGGCGACGCAGTTCCGGCTCGCGATGGTCGCCCAGGAAGCCGGCCTTCGGACCTCGCAGCAGATCCAGGCCTATTTCACCAAGCAGGGGATTCGAATTTGGCGTGACCGCGCCGACCAGATTCACCAGACCGTGAGCGCTTTTCCCAAGGAGAAGCTGGCCCTGGCAATCGAAAAAGTCTATGGCGCCGACCGGGCGTTACGCGACACCCGTCCCGATGATCGCGTGGTGATGGAAGAGTTTGTTTTCAGCCTGACTGGCTGAATAGCTAGGCGATGGCCTGCATCCGCGCCGTGATCCGGCTCTTATAGCGCGCGGCGGTATTTTTCTTGATGACGCCCCACTTGGCGGCGCGGTCGATGAGCGAGAACGTCGCCGGGATCGCAGCCTGTGCGCCTTTGCCGTCTTTCTGCTCGATCAAACGGCGCATGGACCGGATCTGGTGACGCAGCCGCGATTTGCGGAGACGGTTGACAGTCGTCTTCCGCTTAGTCTGCCGCATCCGCTTCAGGGATGAAATAGTGTTCGCCATTCGTAATCTACAGGATATCGTAGCTGCGCCCAAAACTCAAACAGGGCGCCCATGGGCAGTGGCCTGGTTTGAATGCGGTAAGTTCAAGAAGTGAGCCCGCCGGTCTTAGAACTGCTGGCCTGGGTTTCTCGCCGGCCCAGAACCTATGCGGAAGCGATGGAAGCATGGCGCACCACTTGCCCCCGGCACTCCGCCTGGGAAGATGCTTTGTTGGACGGTTTGATCGTGGTGACGGAAAGCGAAGACGCCCGGCAGCCGTCCATGGTTGCTGTCACAGGGCGAGGCAGAGCTGTGCTTGAAACGACGTCACGTTCCAATAGCGAAACTTTTCCGTTGTAGAATCGTCTCGTGGCTGGAGGCCGCTGGCGATCATGAAGAATTTTCTTATTGGCCTGGTGGTCGGGATCGTTCTGTGCGGGCTGACCGCGCTGATCGTTGTCTTCGCGATGGTGCGGCTCGCCGGTTCGTTTGCCGAGCGGCCCGTCTCCGTCGCTGATGGCTCTACCTTGGTAATGAAGCTGGAAGGGGACGTTCCGGAGAAATCGGCTCCTGAGATCCCACTGCCTTTCTTCGAGGCGCAGACGCCGCTCACCGTTGAAGAAGTCTGGGATACGCTTCACAAAGCGGCCGCCGACCAGCGCATCAAGGGCATCATCTTCGAACCTCGCGGCCTCGGGATCGGCTGGGCGAAATTGCAGGAGATCCGCGACGATATTCTGCAGTTCAAGAAGTCGGGCAAGCCGATCATCACCTATCTGCGGGGGCCCGGCGGCCGCGAATACTACTTGGCATCCGCGACGGACCGCATCTACCTGGCGCCCGAAGATTCCCTCGACCTTAAGGGCATGCGAGTGGAAGCCATGTTCGTGAAGAACACTCTCGATAAGATCGGCGTCAAGGCCGACGTGATCCATGCCGGCAAATATAAGGATGCCGGCGACATTCTTACCCAAACGTCGATGTCGCCCGAAACCAGCGAGGTCTTAAATCAGATTCTGGATCAGTACTACGGAAATCTTGTTGAGACCGTCGCGCAAGGCCGAAAGAAACAGCCGGAGGCCGTGCGCGCCATCATCGACCAAGGTCCTTACATGGCCAATGAAGCGCTCGCGAATGGCTTGGTGGACTCGCTCGGATATGACGACCAGGTGATCCAGGACATGCAGGGCCGTCTCAAGCAAACCGAGCTGAAGCTGGTCGCCATCAAGTCTTATTTGAAAGCGCCGGTTGCCTCCAGCGGAGTGGTCCGGCGCATTGCGCTGGTGGTGGGTGAAGGCGAGATTTCTCGCGGCAGTGGAAACCCGAACTCGGATGAGCAAGGCATCACCGACACCGCCATGGTCAGGTTGCTAAAACAGGCCGAGAACGATTCTTCCATCCGGGGAGTGATCCTGCGCGTGGATTCTCCGGGCGGCGACGGCGTGGCGTCCGATGATATTCTGCACGAAGCCAAGAATCTGAGCAAGAAGAAACCGCTGGTGATCTCGATGGGCGACTTAGCGGCGTCGGGCGGTTACTTCATCTCGGTGACTGGCGATCCCATCATCGCTTATCCCAATACCCTGACCGGATCGATCGGCGTGATCTTTGCCCGGTTCAACCTGCATGGACTGTATGACAAGATCGGCTTTAACAAACAGCTCCTCACACGCGGGCGGTACGCCGACATGGATTCTGAATATGCGCCTCTGAGCAACGACGCGCGCCAAAAAATCGCCGGCCAGATCGATGCGTTCTATAGAGGATTCGTAAGCCGCGTGGCGGATGGGCGTAAGAAAAGCTACGATCAGATCGAGCCGCTTGCGCAAGGTCGCGTGTGGCTGGGCGTTCAGGCCAAGCAGAATGGCTTGGTGGACGAGCTGGGCGGATTAGACCGGGCGGTGGAGTTGATCCGAAAACGAGCGAACATCGCCGCCAGCGATCGCATCACACTGGTCCCCTACCCTGGTAAGCGCAGCGTGCTCGATTTCCTGATGAACCGTTCAGATGACAATGCGGCTCTGGAAACCAAGGTCGGTAAGGCGTTGGGGAATCTTCCGGTCCGGGCTTTGTCGCGGGGCGGGTACTTGAAGTTGATGCCGTACTCGATCCACGTGCGCTGACTTCTGATCCGCGCCCCTTACCGATCCGCGCCCCTTACCGAGCCGTACCCCGTTCACCGAGCCGCGCCCAGAGGAAGCGGTCGACTTAAAACGCGTGCACCGAGTCGATCCCGTTGGCCTGCAACACCACCTGCATCTTCTCTAGCGCTGATTTGTGAATCTGCGAGACCCGGCTTTCGTTGATGCCCAGGATTCCGCCGATCTCTTTCATGGTCATCTCATTGGTGTAGTACAAGAACACTACTTTCTGGTAGCGCTCGGGAAGAGTTTTCATGGCGACGCTCAGAACCGAGCGCATCTGCTCGCGGGAGCACATGTTGTCGGGCTGGGTTTCGGGCTTGCTCGGGAAATCCGGAGCCGGCAGATCGTCGTGCTCGGGAGCGCGCGACGAGGCCGAGATCAGGCCCACGCTGCGCAGGTCAACCATCATCTGGCGCCAGCGTTCGACATCCACGCCGAGCTTCGCGGCCACTTCAGATTCCGTGGGAGTGCGCTGCAGTGTGGAGGCTAATTCGCGCGTGGCGGCTTCCACTTGCTTGTGACGGCGGCGAAGATCGCGCGATGCCCAATCCAGTTGGCGAAGGCTGTCCAGGATGGCGCCCTTAATACGGTGCTTAGCGTAGCTCGAGAAGGCCACCTGTTTTTCGGGATTGAACTTGCTGGCCGCGTCAAACAAACCCAGAACGCCGGCGTGGACCAGATCATCCAGATCCACATGCACCGGAAGATTCTCGTGCACCCGCACCGCGATCGCTTTCACGAGCGGAAGATGCTCCAGGACGATCCGATCGCGCCTGGCGATCTTAGCGGCTGGCGTGTTTTGAGCAGTCTTGGTCTTCATCTGGGTTCCCTTTCTTTTGGAGCTTTCTAAGTGTGCCGACGCTCCTATAGGTGCAAGCCGGTAGCCAGAGAGGGACTACGCGAAAGTGAATGCGTTTCTTCGGGTGTTTCTGTCTAAGGAAACGTACAGCATTTGCATGAGACTCAATGAGATGGATCTCACCTTCGCTGTACCGCTTTAGTACTTCCATCGAAAGTACTTACCTAGCGCCTGCCGACTGAGAATCTCGTAATGGAACTAAACGGCGCCTTAACTTTGCCGAAATGGAACTGGCGTTCCAAAATGAAACACGACCTGATTCTCTCTCCTTCTACGCTTATCGGGTCGTTCTGCTGTGACCTTGAGGGACTAAGGCTTTCTCAAGGTGGCCAGGTACGTTCTTGCCGCTAGTCCTGCGAGGAATATCCAGACCACCCATAGAAACTTCCCATCTAAGGTGAATGCAGCCAGCAGCGCAATCGCCGCATAGCAGATCATCGCCGCTAGAAGGCTCGGGCCTTTTCTATTGGATGGGGATTCGTTGCCGTCTTCGGTCGGCGTCAATCTACCTGCCGAGAAACTTCTCGACCGTCTCCAGCGACCGCTCCGCCATTTGTAGACTGGTTCGAGAGCTGTCGGCATCACCCGCGCGCATGGAATCCATGGATTCCTTCATGAGATAGTCCATTCGCGATTCCGCCTCGAGCATATCGCCGCGCAGATCCACGCCTTGCCGTTGCATCTGCTGCTGGAGGGCTCGCAGGCCGCTCTTGGCTGCACCCACTCGGATCGCGACTTGGTTGTACTGCTGGCGAAGTTCATTCAACTCGGCCGCCGTGGGTCGCGCTGGAGGCTGTTGTTGTTGCGAGGCAGGCGCTTGTGCCGCGACGGGCTGTGCCGCGGGTGGCTGCTGAACTGACCGCTGCGAGGTCCCCGATGGAGCCGTCGTCTTCTTTTGTGGCGCCTGGGGCGGCACTGGTGTCGCAGGCGGGTCAACCTGGGCCTGGGCGGGTGGAGTCTGTGCCGGCGGGACCGGGTCTGGCTGAGCTGTCGGCTGGGACGATGGCGTGGCGGGGGCGGCCGTCGATTCCACCGGCTTGTTCTCCACCGGCGGGGCCGTCTGCGGAGTTGCAGTGCTGGCACTGCTATGCAGCAGCTTGGGACCTTCGATAATCGCGGCCGCCAGCACTAATAGCGTAGCTACCGACCCCAGGGCCATATATAAACCCCTCCGGCTCCCCGATTTCGGGTACGGCGGCGGCGGAGGCGCCAGCGCCTGCAGAACTGGCGGAGGACCCAGGGGCGCCTTCAGAACTGGCGGAGGCCCTGGCTGCGCCTGAAAAACAGGCGGCGCGGGCGCCTGCACCGCCGGTGGGCGTGCCGTAGGCGGCGCCCCTAGACTGGTCGCGGTGACTGCTAATCGCTCCTCGGTGGGCCCCATCGGTGCGGATTGCCGGGGAGCTTGCACGGGAGCTTGCGGCATCGGCCTTGGCGCCGTCTTTGAGGCTCCTACGGTCACTCCGATCGACCCCGCGAAATTACGCAGCGCGGCATGGAAAGCGTCGGCGCTCTGGAAACGCCGCTCCGGCTCTTTGTCGATCGCCATCAGGATGATATCGTTCAAATCCAGCGGCACGCTCGCGCTAATCTCCATTGGCGCCACCGGCCTATTTTGCAGGTGCGCCGCCATGATCGAATAGTCGCTATCGCCCACAAACGGCCGCTTTCCCGTTACCATCTCATACAACGTGACGCCCAGCGAGTATAGGTCCGACCGCAGATCCGGCGGCCCGCCGTTGATCTGTTCTGGCGACATGTAATACAACGAGCCCACTGCGGCCCCGGTCTTCGTCAGCTGACGGTCGGCTTGCATGCGCGCGATGCCGAAATCCATCAGCTTGATCACACCGGCCGGCGTGCGCATGATGTTCGGAGGTTTGATGTCGCGATGCACCACCGCACGCGCATGCGCGTACGCCAATGCATCCAGCACTTGCGAGGCGCACTGCAGAGAGTCGCTCAACTCCATGGGACCCTGGTGCAGCAGTTGATAGATGGTATTGCCCTCTACGTATTCCATCAACATGATCAGCTGATTCCCCACCTGCTGCGCGCTGTTCAACCGCGCGATGTTGGGGTGGTCCAGCGTGGCTTGTACTTTGATCTCGCGCAGGAACCGGTCAGCTAGCTCCGTATCGCTGCTCAGGTTGGGCAGCAGCACCTTCATCGCTTCCACGCGGTCCGAGATTACACTTCGAACCTTGTATACCTGGCCCATTCCGCCAGCCCCAAGAATCGCGACGATCTCGTAATCGCCGACGCGCTCTCCAATGTTCATGTTTTGCTCCTCGAGAGTCTGTTCCTACGGCTCGGGGCGGCCAGGCGGCTAGTAAATGCGAAGGCCCGTGATTACCGCTTTACGCGGTCGCCGACCTTCACGCCGGGCGGACCGTCGTAAGTTCCAACCGCGGACGCGTCGTCCACTTCCGTTATGTTGATCGTGCCGAGCGAGGACTCGGTCCGGCGGAGGACTTTGCCGGTTGCAGGATCCTTAATCTCGCGCCCTACCCGGGTGACCTGCAGCCTGTCGCCCACATGAACGCCCGATCGCGATCCCACGTTGAGTACCAGCGTCGATCCATTCACGTCCGCCACCAGCCCGTCGATGGCAACCACCACCGTCGGAATCTTGCCGGCGCTCTCCGCTAGCCCCTGCGCCATCTGCGTAACTGCCTTGTTGGTGGCCTCGCCGAGAATGGTGGCTCCGAAATTCGAACTCGACATGTCCATCCCGGCGCCTCCAGCGCCGCCCGAAGAACCACCCGCTCCCAGCAGCGACGTTCCGCTGCGCGCCGATTCACCTTTGCCACTGGACACAGCCAGGATCTCAGCGGTATCGGTGCTGATCATGCGCGCGCTGATTTCCACCACCGCCTTCGCTTCACGCCTGCCTACGCCTCCGATGCCGAAGCCCCTGGTAAGGCCGCCGACAGCGCCTCCGCCAATGTTGGTGGAGTGATCGTCGCGCCCAAATTGAGTGATGCTGCCGATGATGATCGCGCTCACGCCCAGTACCTTGCCGATCTTGGCGGCGCTGGATGGATCGGCGCGGTTACTATTGGAAAAGTTCTGTTCGCCCAGCACCTTGTCCAGTTCCTTGCGCTCGATCACTGAATAGGAGCCGTCCTTTACCAGCCGGTCCACCAGCATATCGGCTATGCCCTTTCCAACGTCGACGTTAGTGCCAAACACAGCGGAAACGCCCGACTGCACCGTGCCGTATTCAAAATTCATCACGGCCACGCGTGTCTTAGTCTGCGCGCTAGCCATCGATGTAAGCACAAGTATGGTAAAGAGAAGCCTTCTCATTGTCTGTTCCTCTCCCGGCTATTATACGCCCGAACGCCGCAGATCCAAGTAGAACTCTAGTACCAATAGCCCGTAAAGGGTATAATCTTGGAAACTCGACGAGAACTCGACAGCGGAGGTCCCATGGCCGAAGAGAATCCTGGTGTTATGAGCGGCTTAGTTGGCATGTTCAACGCCTTTGTCGACCCCATGGGCCTGGCCAAGCGCGTTAAGGCTAAGCTGTTCTGGTTGTGGCCTCTCATCACCATCTGCATCATTTACATCGTCGTCGGCTATCTCATGCTGCCCTATACCATGCAATTGGTGGACTTTTCCATGCAGCAGCGGATGGCTGCGCAAAACCTCCCGCCCGACCGGATGGAAACGGCCCGGAACATGGCTCACACCTTCAGCCAGGTCGGGATCGCGTTCACGCCCGTGTTCGTTGTCGGAGTTCTTGCATTGTTGGCTTGGCTCGTTACGGTCACCGGCTCCATGGTAGGTTTGCGCGCCAAGTTTCGCGATGTCTTCTCGCTCATGGCGGCCTGCTCGCTGATCCCCGCGTTGCAAGTAATCGCAACCTACATTGTCGTCCGCGCCAAAGGAGACGAAATTCAATCCCCTGAGCAACTGATGGCGCCCTTCGGAGCTGACATCTTTATTCAGGACGTACACGGAGCAATGCTCGGGTTTCTCAATTTCTTCTCGATTTTCGAGATCTGGTATCTGGTCATCCTGGGCCTTTCTCTGGCATACTTGACCGGGTCTTCTAAAGGCAAGGCCTTCGCCGCCATCACCCCGGCCTGGGTTATTCCGCTGCTGCTGGTGATTATCCGAGCCAAATTCAGCCCCGGCGCGAGCAGCTAAACCTCGTCTAGGCCCACCGGCTTCTTGTGCTTGGGTTTCTTGCGCTGCGTCTTGGGTACGATGATTTTGGGAGCGGGCACGTTGCCGACGCGCTCGCGCGCCAGCCGGCGCACGCCCTTCTTGCTGTCGAATCGTTTCGGTTTGCGCGCCATCGCAATCTTACCGGCCGCCCTGCTCTCCGAACAGATCTTTCAGGAACGGTTGGTCTTCCAAGATTCCCTTGAAAGCGGAGCGCTGCGCGGCGCCCTCGAATTGCCGCCGGAAATTGGGATCGCCGCTGAGCGATTGAGCGGCCTTCAACTCCGTCAACGCTGCCCTCTTGTCGCCTCCAGCGTAGTCGAGCAATCCGAGCGTCACATGCGCCTCCGGCCGGCCCGGCCAATAGTGAACCGCTCGCGCCGCTGCCTCGCGCGCATCGCTGATTTTTCCGGCGCCCAGAAGTTTGAACGTCTTGTCCTGGTACAAATACCCGAGGTTGAGATCCAGCAGTCTTCGCAGTTCAGGCAGCGGGGCCGGATTGTCGTCGACGTTTATATAAATGTAGCGGTCATTATTAGTGTTGCGGCCGCCTTGTTTGCGCACCACCAACATGGATGCCGACTGCTTTCCTCGCGCGTCGCCACCGGCCTCGTCCCCAGCCTTCACCGCAGCATACAGTTTCTCGGCCAGTTCACCCGGCGTTTGATCGAAGGCCCGCCCCATCGACTCCACCACTTGTGGCCCCACCAGAATGTTGCCTTGCGCCGACCAGGTCTTGCCCTGCCGATCGCCCGCCCATTTCGGAGCGCCAGGCCCCGTGTAGGCCGCGATGTTTCCTTTGGCATCGACAATCGCGACCTGACGGCCGTCTTTGCCGTCAAACTTGTCTTCCGCCAGGAGCCGATGCAGCACTTCCTTGGCAGTGTGCCCCTGCTGCAGCAGTTCCAGCCCGCGCGGCCCGTAGCCGACGTTCACATTGGCTTGCGTGGCGATTGCGCCGATCTCAGCCGCCGCCCATGGAACCACCGAGCCGACCGAGAAATATCGCGATGCCACCGCCACTCCCCAATCGGCATTCACGGGATCGTAAGCCACAAATGAAAAAGTGGCTACTTGCGCGCCCGCCATCGCCGCGAATGCGACGAGTAGCAGCAAACCGCGGGTCATCCTCAATGAACAGTTCAATTACACCCGGACGCCACCGTCGGAAAATTGTTCAAGTAGGTGTAATACCCTTCTGCCGCACGGGAAGGAATCTCGCGCGCGAACCAGGAGAAGTGCGTCTCATCCTCGGGATGGTACAGCGTGCCGTTCAGCATGATCTCAAAACCGTAGCCTACAACCGGATCGCCGGTCTCCAGCAACCCGCTGCAGCCATACTGCGGAGCGGTCGGCGTCAGCCACGGATTGACGGCGTTGTTAACGAACGGATCGTCATACCATTCCTGTACTTCATGGCTCAGGGCGTGAATATCGGCGATGAAGGACACCGTGTCGCCGGGGTTGGCCGAGAAGATACCTTGATCGCTGTAGGACGCAAACGCATAGGTCTGCACTTGCTGCTGGCCGTTGCCTCTTAGTGACGTGCTGGCGCCGTGGAAGCCCAGAACGCAGCAGTTTGCCGGGTTGTCACCTTCGTAGAGGAAGGTATTGTAAAGCAGGATGATTGGCAGCGTTCCTGAGTCAATGTGTAAGTTGTTAAGCGTCTGGTGAAGGCGATCACTGAACCAAGTGATATCCATCAAGCCAATATGCGCATGGGAACGTGATCCGACGACGATTTGCCCTTGGTTAGCGGGCACGGCGAAGGACTGTGTCGGCAGTACCGTTGGCTGGGCGAGACGCACATGATACGCGGTGCCTACCTTGCCCCACTGCGCGCGGTAGATCGCGTCGCCGAGTTGGGTAACGTCCGACGGCTCTTTCACGGTGCGGCCCGCATTGAGCGCCGGCGGGGCGCTGGCTGTTGCGCTGGCGGCCTTGCCCACGTTGGAATCCTGGAACACCGGCGAGTTAACGGTTAGGTTGACCTTGGTGGACCCGTCCAACGTCGTGAAGTTGGGGTCCGCCGACGTTGCGAAGGTGAAGCTCACAGGAATGATCACCACCGGAATCGTGGTGGTCACATTGCCTTTGCTCGGATCGGTGCCGACCATTGTGTAAGCGTAGGTCACGCCATTCGTCGGATCTGTAAATTGCGAGCGAAAATACGGAATAGTCTTGGCAGACGCCGAAAAATTCGTGACCGATCCACTGGTGGTGAATTTGGCGGTTCCGATCCCGTCACCCTGGTTATCGGCGGCAACTGCTGGTACCAGCCCCAGGGTCGCTCCGATAAGTGTACTGGCCAAAAGAGATGCAGCCGTTCGAATGCGCAAGCCTTTTATTGTAAGAATCATACAAGTGTTTACTCCGTGAGGATATTCTAATAACTACCGAAAGGTCATCGCAAACCGCGCGGCGTATCGCTCTTATTCGCCGGGCTTGAGTCCTGGCCGCTCCACGATCTCGATCTTTGCGCCTGCCGGTCCGGCCACGTACGAGAAATTGATCGTCGGACCATGCGGCAGCGGCAGCGGGCGCGGCTCAGTTAGCACTGTCACGCCTTTAGCGCGCAGATCGTCGATCGTCTTAGCCAGCGGGCCCGTGGATCGCCAGCCGATGTGGTCGATGGCGTGCCCCTCGCTTGGCTCCGCCTCACCTTTTTGCACCAGGATCCACATATCGCTGAATCCGGGCGCGCTATATTTGATGGCATCGATCCGCCCTTTGAGCTTGGTCCGTTCCCCGCCGAGCTTCGCCATCAGCCAACTGAAATTCTCATCTGGGTTCGGTCCACGCATGTGGATGTGATGCAGGCCCAGCAGCTCCGGATCCTGCACCACTTCGATGCGCGTGCCCCAGGGATCTTCCACGAACGCGAGCTTGAAGAGCCCGGGCACATCCCGGGTTGGCGTGACGACCTTGACTCCTGCCGCTTCGAATTCCTTCATCTTCGCGTCCAGATCCGCAACCGAAAAACCGATGTGATCGACGGCGCTTCCGGCGCTCGGCTTCGCGTCCGCTTTCTTAATGAACAGCAACCGCGTGCTGCCGAACATGATCCGGTCCGGAGCCTCCGTGATCCGCCGTCCGCCGAAGTTTTTCTCGTACCAATTGGCGGCCGCCGCCTGATCGGGCACATTCAAATGGATGTGGTCGTACGGAAAAGTCTGTGCCGCCGCGGAGCCGGCCAAAGCCCCCAGGGCATAGCACACGAAAGCAGCCGAAAGCATGACTCGTCGCATCGAGAACTCCTTTCACCATCGGTCCGGCTGAGCCGGACCGAGTCCCAGTCTATCGCAGCAGGCCGCCCGTTTGCGATGTGGCCGGCCTTGCTTGACGGGGTAAGAGAGAGGAAGCGAGATGTTCACCCAGGGGGCTGGGGGCGTCGACTCGTGCCGCGTCAATTTGGCGGCACGCGGTTGCTTCTCGCGACTCGTCGTCACATTAGCGGGCTAGCGACAAGCCGTCAATATGGATGAGGAAAATCTACTCCCCGTTTTGAGACCATTGCGTCGCTGTCCTGCTCGCACAGTCGCCGCTTGCCGCGTCCTTCCCAGGTGTTCAATTTTCGAGACCGCCTCATACGCGTTTACGATTAGGTCGCGAATCTAGCATTTCCGAAACAGGAGGACGGACCTCAACCGAGGGCAAGTTGTCGACATCGATTGCAGCGGGCGGTAATCGGGCGCATGATAGATGGGATGAGTCTGTTTTCGCCTTGGCCGAACGCATCAGCCGTCATTGTAACGGTGGCTTTGCTCACGCCTGCCACGGCGGAAGTTCTGAAGCTTCGAGACGTCGACATCTCTCCTGAACGCGACCATCGAGTTCTGTTCGCCTCAGGAGTTACGCCTACCGGTGACGTCCTATCGTTCGTTGCAAAGAGTACCGGTATTTGGAAGTTGTACCGCGTTCGCAAATGGAATACGGGAAGTACCTCCGTTCAGTCTCTTACGTTACCTGGATATTTCTCCAAAGCAGATGCACAAGACTCGGAAGGACGAGCGCTTGGACAGCTGCATGCGAGCGTGTTTACGACGACCGATGGTGCTTACGCTATTTGCGTGGGTAGCGCAACGTGGTGGAAACGCGTCAACGGGCGAGCGGTTGGGCACGTCAAATCTGACGACTTTATTACGATTGTCGACCTCTCGAGGTTCGTGCCTTTTCGAACTGCGCATACACGAGATCTTGGTCTCTTCGAATTCCGTGATGTGAAACTCGATGGCGAGGGCTACTTGCTTGTCGACACCCTCTCGGAAAACCGGTCCCGCGGAGCCTTCTGTCGTCTCGCGCTCCCGTCCCTTCTGGTTGGCCCCATGTGCAGATATAACTGGATCACAAAAAGGGGTGCCGGGAGTCCCGCTGGAGTGATTACCGTGCCGGCAGGCCAGTATCCCGAGCCAGAAGCAGGAGGAGCTTGTAGCGCAGCACTCGGGTCTACTCCTTTTTCAGAATATGCTTCGAAGTGGATACAATCCACTCTCTCTCTGCGGACGCCAGGTTGCGAAGACAACAACAGGGCCGAATTCTGTCGCTGGATTAGTAGGGCTAGCTTTACCAGTGACGGGAAATTCGGTGTCGCCTATGCTAGCGAAGGCCATGACAATTTGTTGGGCAACTGGGTCGAGACCAACAGCAGATTCTTGATCTTCTCTGTGGCACAAAAAGCGGATGTGGGGCAGGTTCGTGTGTCAACAGGCGACTCCTTCCGTACCGCCACGGCAGTTGTAGACTCCCGTGATTTTCTTCTGCTCGTCTCCAACGGAACACACCTGACCGTATACGAATTGCGCGATTAAGAACCGCGCCTGGACGGTGCTGTTCCACCACGCTTCTCGCCTAGCGACTGGAACCGCAATCAACCCGATTCGCAATACCTGCCGCGATATCCTCGGCCCGCGCGCGGAAGGCATAACGGCGCCAGCCGTCCTGGGGCGTCTCACAAAACGTCTAGCGCCTTCACAACCAGACCGCGAATCGCACCCTGGGTGAAAATGTGCGTTTCTCTCTCTTACCCCTTCGCAAGCTTGACGCCACCCATTCCAATTCGATAGCCTGACCATGCCATGCAGTTCGAACTCAAGCCCATTTCGAAGGCCGGCATCCAGGAAGCCCTCGAAAAAGCCGAACGGTATCGCCTGCTGAACGAGCCTTCGCTGGCCGAAAGTATCTGCCTGGATGTCCTCGTCGCCGATCCCGAAAATCAATCCGCCTTGGTCATGCTGCTGCTCGCCTTGACCGACCAGTTCGGCCACGGTCACGGTCACGGCCCGCATAAAGCTCGCGAGATTCTGCCGCGCCTCAAGAGCGAATACGAAAAGCAATATTACGCCGGCATCGTCTGGGAACGCCTCGCGCACGCCCAGCTTCGCAAAGCCTCGCCCAACGCCGCCTTCACTGCCTACGACGCCTTTCGTCAGGCCATGGATTCATACGAGAAAGCCATCGCTCTCCGTCCGCCCGCCAACGACGATTCCATCTTGCGTTGGAACACCTGCGCGCGCATCCTGATGCGCAATCCCAATCTGCGGCCGCGCCCCGACGAAGCTTACGAACCGGTGATGGGCGAATAGCTGTTCATTCGTAACGCAGCGCCACGATCGGATCCACTTTCGCCGCCCGCCGCGCGGGAATCAGACACGCTGCCAGCGACACCGCGATCAACACCATGGCCACCAGTACGAACGTAATCGGATCCGTCGCCCGCACTCGAAACAGTAGCGCTGTCATTAACCGCGTCAGCGCCAGCGCCCCGGCCAAGCCAATCCCCAGACCAATCAATACCAGCGCCAATCCCTGCCGCTGAACCAGCATCAGTACTTGCGACTTCTGCGCGCCCAGTGCCATCCGGATGCCGATTTCCCCAGTCCGCTGCGCCACGGTGTACGACATCACGCCGTAGATTCCCAGCGCTGCCAGGAACAACGCCGACGCCGCAAAGAAAGCCAATAGCACCAGTGAAAACCGCCGCTGCGCGATCGATTGCGACACCACCTCGGTCATGGGTTGTACGGCGTACACCGGCTGCGACCGGTCGATCTTCAAAATGGCCGATTTCATCGCCGCGCCCACCAAACCCGGATCCTGCGTCGTTCGCGCCAGCACCGTGAGCGAACCAAGCTGGATGAAGATCGGCTTCTGATAATACGCGGCATAGACCTGCACCGGCGTATCCTGATCCAGGCCCTGGGTGTGGACATCCGCGGCCACGCCCACGATTTCGCGCCACTTTGGCGGCGTCGCGAATGCAACTTCCAGCCGTTTTCCAATCGGATCCTGGCCAGGGAAATATCGATCCACCAAAGTCTGGTTCACCACCACCACTTGGGGCGAATCCGCCGTATCGCGATCCGTAATCCCGCGCCCGCGCACAATGCGCATGCCCATGGTTTCGAAATATCCCGGAGTCACCGCGAAATAGTTGGCCAGCGGCGCCGTGCTCGGCTCCACCGGAGGCCGCCCTTCGAAGCGCATGATATAGATCGGATTTCCCAGCAAAGGAATATCGCTCGACACCGCGGCCGACCGCACACCCGGCAGCGCGGCGACGTTCCCCAAAATGCCGTGCACAAATTCGCGCAGCATCGCGTCGTGTCCCGCGTATTTGAAGGCCGCTGGCGCCAGCCGCACGGTCATCAGATGCTCGGGCTCGAATCCAGCGTCAACATGCTCGATCTCATAAAAGCTGCGCATCAGCAAGCCCGCTCCCGCCAGCAGAATAAGAGCCGCGGCCACTTGCGCCACCACCAGGATGTTTCGGAGACCGCGGCGAGCGCTGGCGCCACGCGCCCCTTCCTTCAGCAAGGAATGCACGTCGGCTTTCGATGCGAACCACGCCGGCGCGAACCCGAACACGATTCCGGTGATCACCGACAGCCCCAGCGAGCCCCAAACCACCACGGCGTTAACCCCGGCGTCGCTCAATCGCGGCAAATTCGCCGGTGCCAGCGCCAGCAGCCCGTCGAATGCCCAGTACGCCAGCAGCAGCCCCACCACGCCGCCCGCTATCGACAGCAGTACGCTCTCGGTCAGCAACTGGATTACGATTCGGCCGCGTCCCGCGCCCAGCGACGCCCGGATCGCGATCTCCCTCTGCCGCCCGGCCGCTTTTGCCAGCAAAAGGTTGGCCACGTTCGCGCACGCGATCAGTAGCACGAATGCCACGGCCCCCAGCAACACCAGCAGTGCGGGCCGGATCTGCCCCACCATATCGTCCAGCAACAAATTCACTGCGATGCCGGCATCTCGATCAAAAGCCGGATATTGCGCAGCCAATCGCGATCCGATGGTCCCGAACTCCGCTCGCGCTCTCTCCAGCGTCACGCCGTCCTTCAGCCGCCCAATCACTCGCAAACGGTGGAAATCCCGCCGTTCGCGCGTCTCATTATCGAAGCCCAGCGGCGACCACATCACCGATTGCGGCGGATATTCAAAACCCTCCGGCATCACGCCGATCACCGTCCGAGGCTTGCCATTCATAATCAATGTCTGGCCGACGATCTTTGGATCCCCACCGAACCGCTGCCGCCACACCCCATACCCCAGAATCACCACGCCATCCCGGCCTGGTTGATCCTCCTCTTCGCTGAAGATGCGGCCCAGCGCTGGCTTTACGCCCAAAGCATCGAAGAATCCGCGATCGCTAATAGCTCCAATGAACCGTTCCGGCTCGCCTTCCTTGGATGCTAGATTGAACGTGTTTTGCTGGTACGCGCCCAATGCGGAGAAGGACTGGTTTTGTTTCCGCCAGTCATAGTAATTCGCTGGCGCCACGACGAACCTTGGAATATTGCGCTTGAGATTGTTCTCCCACACGTTGACCAGTCGCTCGGAGCGCGGGAAGGGCAGCGGCCGCAGCAAAACGCCGTCAATCACGCTGAACATCGCGCTGTTGGCGCCCATACCGAGCCCCAGGGCGAAAACAGCGGCCAGCGTGAATCCTGGATTCTTCCGAAACGTTCTCAGTGCAAAGTTCAGGTCTTGCAGCAGGCTCATGATTATAAACCTAGACCGCAGCCCTAACCAATCCGCGCCACCAGGTCCTTAATCTTGGCCTGCTCAGCCGCCGACGGTTTGTGCTGCATTGCCTTTTCCAGTTCCTTCTTGGCTAGCTGTTTCTCCCCGGCATCGAGCAGCGCCATGCCCAGATGCAGGTGGAACGACGGATTGTCCGGCACTCTCGCCACCAGATCCTGAAGCACCAGCACCGCCTGGCTGGTCAATTTCTTACGAATGTAAATTAGCCCCAGCGTGTCGGATATATTTGGATCCTGCGGCGAGCGCTGCAGCGCATGTTGCGCATAACCCAAAGCCTGATCCAGGTTCACGCCCTGTTCGGCATTCAGGTAGGCCAGATTGTTCAGAGCGGTCGGGTTCTCTGGGTCCGTCTTGAGCACTTCTTCATACATCCCGCGCGCCTGTTCGGCTTTTCCCACGGCTTCTAGTAGCATCGCGTAACCCAAAGTCGTGCTCGGGTTTGCCGGTTGCCGCTCGTGCGCCTTCTGAAAGTTTTGGAGCGCGCCCGCCTTGTCCCCAAGTTGCCTTTCCACCGTGCCTAAGCGCGTGAGCGCCTCGGCCCAATCAGGTTTACGGCGCACCACTTGTTCCAGTTGGGCGCGTGCTTCCTGAAGCTTCCCCATGCGGAGTTGTACTTCCGAAAGCGCCAGCCGGTAACCATCGCGCTCCGGATGTTTGGCCAGTTCCTGTTCCAGAATCTTCAGCGCTGCGGAAGTCTGGCCTTGCGCCATTTTCGAATCCGCCAGCCCCGTGGCGCCCCGCGGGTCGCCGGCCTGCGTCAGCGCCCGAAATCCGGCCTCGGCCTCGCTATAGCGCTTCTCTCGTAGATCCAGCGCCGCTAGTTGATAGCGCGCGTCATTGGATTCCTGATGAGTATTGAGGATGCTTCGTAGTTCCTCGCGCGCCTTGTCCCCTTCGCCCAGGTTCGCGAGGCCCGTGCCCCTGATCAGCTTGGCCTGCAAATTCGACGGATTGGTTTCCAGGATTTCGTCGGCGATCTGAACCGCAACGCCATTTTGGCCCTGCTCCAATCGAATCCGTGCCAGCCCCTGTTTGGCCAGCAGGGAATCCGGATTCAGCTTCAGGCTGGTCTCGAAATGTTGAGCCGCCTTGTCCAGGCTAAGCGGGTCTCCCTGCATCCAATAGGCTCGTGCCAAGTGAAAATGCAGCATCGCATTGCCCGGTTCTTTCGCCGTCAGCTGTTCCAGCTCCGCAATCGCCGTCTGAACCTGCTGTCGATCGCCTTTGGCCAACAACGACGCATGGATAGCCGCCGCCTCCACGTCGCGGGGATAATCCTTATGCAGCTTGGACACCACCGCCAGAGCCTCCTGGCCCCGGCCTTGCGCCAACAAAACATCCGCGATGCGCTTCTCATAATCGGCGGCCATCTTCGGATCTTGCTTCTCGCCTTCCCGGTAGGCCTGCATCCCCGAGTCGTACGCGCCCATCCGTAAATAGAAGTCGCCGATCAAGCTGTCGGCATGCGGAAAAGTCTTTTTCGCCGCGCGCAAACCTTCCAGCACCGCCAGCATCTCCGGTCTTCGATTTCGAGTGTAGTAGAAGCCCGCCAACTCGAGCCGTGGCGTGGCATCTGACGGCAGGTTCGCGATCTCCGTCTTCAGCGTCTCCTCGGCACGATCGAACTGCGAGCTTTGCCGGTAGTGAACGAAAAGCAGATCGTACACCCGGCGCACGGTCTTATCGCGCGCCAGAAATTCCTCACCCAACTTCTCGGCCTCCGTCGCGCGGCCGGTGGCCGCCAGGTTTTGCATCAACGGCACAATTACTTCCGGCTGCCAAGGCTTTACTTCATTAGCCTCCCGAAGCTTGGCGATGGCAGTCTCCCGGTCATTGTCGAGTATTGCCAGATCGGCCTCCAGCCGCAGGCCGCCAAACGACTTCGGATTCCACTTCAACACCTGGGCGACCAGCGGCTTAGCCTCATCCAGCGAATGTTTGTTCGACTTGGGGTTGGCGGCATATGCGGTGATATAAAGTTCCGCCAGACCGACCGTTGCTTCCTCATTGCCAGGATCGAGACTCGTAGCCCGCTCCAATGCGCGAGCAGCGTCGCCGTATTCCCGGAGCGCTAAATCCACCAACCCCAGCCGGTAGTATGCCTCTCCTGATTTCGGATCGAACTGCAGCGCGCGCCGGTATAAGATGGACGCTTCTTTGTACTTTCCGCTCTGGAAGTACTTGTTTCCGCTGGCAATGCATTTGTCTCGCATCGCCCGGGGATCCCGATTACACGCGATCAATAAGATGCAGGCCGCCGCGACTATCAACCACGCTCGTTTCATGTCTGCCGGTTCAAATCCTTCAGCCCCTTTTTCTGTATACCAGCTGTATACCAGTGTGGCGCACCCACTCTCGCGTGCTGTGTTCACAACTTGCGAAAACCTAACGAACCGGCGCCGCCCCAATCTCAGCCGCCCGCTCCCGCCACTGCCTGGCTTCTTCAGTATGACCCATCCGCTCTTCTATATCGGCGAAGGTTTCAAGCGCCCGCGCCAGTGGCGGCCCGCCTTTTCGCTCCAGAGTTCCGATGGCCTGCAACAGCAGTTCGCGCGCCGGAGCAATGCGTCCGGCTTTCACGTACAACCCGCCAGGTGAACCTTACGCCGCACGTGAAGGAGTGGCATCGCAAGCGCAACTTCAATGTATCTGAGGCGGCACGGCACCTAGGATCGAGGAACTGGGGCGAGGCGGAGAGACACTCATGTCGACCGTTTCCCTCGCCTTCCATTCACCAAACTTCCACCCCTTTCTTCTCCCTCCTTTCAACAACTTCTCAATCCCAACCTGCTCCAGTCCATCCACCCGCATGGTATCTAGATCTCAGGAGCAAAGTATGAGAACTTCACCGAATGTGACTAGCGATCGCGCAGCCGTCAACGCCGCCAACGCCCAAAAATCCACTGGACCCAGTACCCCTGCCGGCAAGCAGCGCTCTTCCCTGAACGCCTTGCGCCACGGCCTCACTGGACACGTCGTCGTCCTGCCCACCGAAGACCTGACCGCCTACCAGAGCCACCTTAAGCGCTTTGTCGACCAGTTCCAGCCCATAGGCGCACTCGAAGACCAGTTGGTCCAATCGCTCGGCGACACCACTTGGCGCCTAAATCGCGTCCCCGCCATCGAAGCCACCTTCCTTAGCCTTGCCGCCGAGGACCAGCTCGATTCCATCCGCACCAATGAACCCCGCGCCGCATCTGCCTTGGCACTGGCTCAAGCCTTCCACCAGCAAAGCCGCGCCCTCGCCAACATCAGCATTTACGAACAGCGCCTCGCGCGCCTGTTCGACCGCACGCTCGCGCAGCTCCGCGAGATCCAAGCCGAGCGCCGTGAACACGAGCGGCGTCAAATGAACGACGCCGCCGAGATTCTCGAAATGCACCAGGAACGCGAGATCCCCTACGATCCCGCCCAAGATGGGTTCGTTTTTTCAACCGCTGAAATCCAGACCTTCATCCAACGTCGCGACCGCCTGGATGAGGCCTACTGCGAACCCGAAGACCGTCTCGCGGCCGCTTCGTAGCGCAAATCTGTTACTTAAACGACGCCGGTCCGCAACCGGGGCTTGGTAGAATGAAGTTCTCCCACCCCAATGCTAAAAAGCATCACCGTGCACGGGGCACGCCAGCACAATCTCAAGAATATCGACGTCGAGATCCCTCGCAATACCTTCACCGTCATCACGGGATTGAGCGGATCCGGCAAGTCCTCGCTCGCCTTCGATACCATCTACGCCGAAGGTCAGCGCCGCTACGTCGAGACGCTATCGCCCTACGCGCGCCAGTTCCTGGATCAAATGGAGCGCCCCGAAGTCGACTCCATCGATGGCCTGAGCCCCGCCATCTCCATCGAACAAAAGACCACCAACCGCAGCCCGCGTTCCACCGTCGGCACCATCACCGAGATCTATGACTATTTGCGCGTGCTTTACTCCGCCATCGGGGTTCCGCACTGCCCCACCTGCGGCATCGAGATTTCACGCCAAAGCTCCGAGCAGATCCTGCAGCAGATCTTGGCGCTTCCCCAAGGCGAGCGCGTTATGATCCTCGCTCCCATCGTCCGCGGCCGCAAGGGCGAATACAAAAAGGATCTCGAAAAACTCTCGCGCCAGGGCTTTGTCCGCGCGCGCATCGATGGTGTCCTGCGTTCGCTCGATGAAGAAATTCCGCTCGACCGCCGCAAGAACCACAACATCGAAATCGTGGTCGATCGCCTCCCGCTCAAGCCCGGCTCGGAGAAGCGCATCGAAGCGTCGCTTGAAACCGCCGGCAAGCTGGCCGATGGACTGGTCATCGTCGCCGTAGTCAATGGCGAAGAAAAACTCTACTCCCAAAAACTGGCCTGTCCCAATTGCGGCACGAGCGTTCCGCAGCTAGAGCCCCGCTCTTTCTCGTTCAACAGCCCCTTCGGCGCGTGCGAAAACTGCAATGGCCTCGGCAGCACTTGGAGCTTTGACCCCGTCAAAATCATCGTCGATCCATCCAAGCCGTTGCTCGACGGCGGCCTCGGACCCGGCGCCAGTTCGTCTTACATGAATCACGCGCTCTCAGAAGCGGCCGAGCGCTTGCGCATCAAAATCAACAAGCCCTTCGAAGACCTGCCCAAACGAACTCAGACGTTGTTGCTCGAAGGCGGGAACGGTTTCGAAGGCGTGCTCAAGATTTTGGATGAGGCGTATCAAGACGCCAGCGCCGGTTATCGCGAATGGATGATGGATTATATGTCGCCCTCGATCTGTCCCGATTGTCATGGACGGCGCTTGCGGCCTAGCAGCCTGGCGGTTTCGGTGAAAGGCGCCGGCCTCGCCGAGATCACCGAAATGTCCATCGATCGCGCCGTGGCCACCGTCAAAACCTGGGTCCTCAATGAGCGCGAGCAGCAGATCGCCGGGCGCGTAATCGAAGAGATCCGCAATCGTCTCGAGTTTCTCACCGCCGTCGGTCTCAATTATCTGAGCCTCTCCCGTTCCGCTGCAACGCTCTCCGGTGGCGAAGCGCAGCGAATTAGGCTGGCCACGCAAATCGGCTCCAAACTGCGCGGCGTGTTGTACGTCCTCGACGAGCCCTCCATCGGACTGCATCCACGCGACAACGACCGGCTGCTCGACACTCTCTCCCGCCTGCGCGATCTCGGCAACACCGTATTGGTGGTCGAGCATGATGCGGAAACCATCGAGCGTGCCGACTACGTCATAGACCTCGGGCCCGGCGCCGGCCGGCTCGGCGGCCGTCTGGTCGCGGCCGGAACACCCCGCGAGATCGAGCGAAACCCGGCTTCGCTCACCGGCCAGTATCTTTCTGGCGCCGTCAGGATCGAGTCTCCCGCCGGACGCCGCCACGGCAACGGCAAGAAATTGATCGTAAGCGGCGCACGCGAGCACAATCTCAAAGACCTGACCGTCGAGTTTCCCCTGGGCTGCTTCATCGTCATCACCGGTGTCTCCGGCAGCGGAAAATCCACGCTCGTGAACGATATTTTGTACCGGTCGCTCGCCAAGGAATTATACGGCTCTCACGACGCTCCCGGCCAGCACGATTCCATCCAAGGCCTCGAGAACATCGACAAAGTCGTCGAGATCGATCAGTCGCCCATCGGCCGCACGCCCCGCTCCAATCCCGCCACTTACACCGGCGTCTTCACTCCCATCCGCGATCTTTACTCCATGCTGCCAGAGTCGCGCGAGCGCGGTTACAAGGCCGGCCGCTTCAGCTTCAACGTAAAAGGCGGACGCTGCGAAGCTTGTCAGGGCGACGGCCTGAAGCGTATCGAAATGAATTTTCTGCCAGACGTCTATGTCACGTGCGATGTCTGCCACGGCCGCCGCTACAACAGCGAAACCCTGCAGGTGAAATACAAAGGCCATTCGATTGCCGATCTGTTGGAAGCCACCGTCGAGGACGCCATCCCAGTGCTCGAAAATATTCCGCTAATTCAAGCCAAGCTAAAGACGCTCCACGACGTCGGCCTCGGCTACATTCACCTCGGTCAGTCATCCACCACTTTGTCCGGCGGCGAGGCCCAGCGCATCAAGCTCGCCCGCGAATTGAGTAAACGGCAAACCGGCCGGACCCTCTACATTCTCGACGAGCCCACCACCGGTCTGCACTTCGAAGACATCAAACGCCTGCTCGACGTGCTACAGCGTCTGGTCGATTTGGGCAATACTGTCATTGTGATCGAGCACCAATTGGATGTCGTGAAATCCGCCGACTGGGTCATCGACATGGGTCCCGAAGGCGGCGAGAAAGGCGGCAACGTGGTCGCTCTCGGTACGCCGGAGCAGATCCTGCGGTTCAAAAAGAGCCACACCGCGCACGCATTGGAGAAGGTGCTGAAAAATGGAAAGGTCGCATGAGCAAGTACGCTCATGAGCCGCTCAGCTTTCAAGGCCTCAAGACCGTTCCCATCCAAACGCGCGGTGGCAAGGTTCGCATCGAACACTTTGGCAAACCTTACACTGGCAAGGGCGTCGCGGCCCTTCTCGACTCGCTCCCGCATATCCTCGCGGCGGATTCACTCCGCTCCGTCATTGACGCGCTCGTGACCGCGCGCAATCGCAAAAAGATGATCCTTTGGGGGCTCGGCGGCCACGTTATCAAGTGCGGACTCGCGCCCATCCTAATCGATCTAATGCGCCGCGGATATGCGACCGCCTTCGCGTTGAACGGAGCCGCCGCCATTCATGACTTCGAAATTGCCATCGCCGGCCAAACCAGCGAGGACGTCGAAGCCGTTCTTCCCGATGGCAGCTTCGGCGCCTCCGAAGAAACGGGCCGCGAAATGAATTGCGCGCTCAAAGGCGACACTGGGTTCGGCGAAGCTTTGGGCCTGCATCTCGACAAAATCGCCGATCCTCGATATCGCGCCGCCAGCCTTCTGTGCGAGGCCTACCGCCACTCGACGCCCGTCACTGTGCACGTCGCCATCGGAACCGATACCCCGCACACCCATCCCAGCGCTTCGGGCGATGCCATCGGACGAGCTACCCACCACGACTTTCGCCTGATATGCGCGTTAGTAAGAGAAATGAACGACGGTGGCGTCTATCTCAATGTCGGCTCCGCGGTCCTGTTGCCGGAAGTCTTCTTGAAGGCCGTTTCCGTGGTCCGCAATCTGGGAAATCCTCTCGCGAATTTCACCACCGCGAATTTCGATTTCTTGCAGCACTACCGTCCGAAACTCAACGTGGTCGAGCGGCCCCATGCCCGCTCCGGCGGCCACGGCTATTCCATCACCGGCCATCACGAGATTATGATCCCCTTGCTCGCTGCCGCCCTCATCGAGTCTGACCAATGACCCCCAATGATCCACAGCAGGAAAGTGACCTGGCACCTGTCCCACCCCCCACCCCACAACCCACACAACCCTTTTGGGATTACCAGGACCTCGGCCTCTTCATCTCGCTCTGCTTTCCATCCCTTCTGATCACGATTCTGCTGGTGCGGTCGCTCTCCAATGTCATCCCTTACGGCAAGCCGTTTCAAGGATTGCTTGCTCAGCTCGTATGGTATGTGCTGGTGTTCAGCTCGTTATACGCGCTGCTTCGTCTTCGCTATCGGCAGCCGTTCTGGCGATCGCTCGGATGGAAGATGATTCCGTTGTCGACCACCGCGATGTGCTTCGCCGCCGGGCCCTTCCTTGCGATCGCCATCGGCTACCTCGGCTACCTGTTGCGAACTCCCGAGATTTCTCTTCCGTTTCAGCAAATGCTGGACAACCGTCCCACTCTGCTTTTGTTCTCCGTGTTCGTCGTGATTATCGGGCCCGTGTGCGAAGAGCTGGCCTTTCGCGGCTTTCTGCTGCCGCTCTTCGTTCGTTCGCTCGGCGCTGCCGCCGGGATCATCTTCACGGGCCTGCTGTTCGGGTGCCTGCACGCGCCCGAATATTCTTGGTCTTGGCGGCATGTCCTGCTGGTGGCTTTGGCAGGCTGCGTGTTTGGTTGGGCGCGTTACCAAACCGGTTCCACCATCGCTGCCGCCTACATGCATTCCACTTACAACCTCACCCAATTTGCCGCCTTTGTGGCCCAGTCCCGAACCATATGATCGAAACCATCCAGTGGTCCGATGCCGGGGTAGTCATGATCGATCAGACCAAGCTGCCGCGCCAGGAAAGCTACGTCACCTGTACGGATTACCAGCAGGTGGCCGAAGCCATCCGGTCCATGGTGATTCGCGGCGCCCCCGCCATCGGCGTGGCGGCCGCCATGGGAATCGCGCTCGGAATGCAGCACGCCGAAAACGGCGCGGACTTCGAAAAGATTTGCGATACTCTCGCGCGCACCCGCCCCACCGCGGTGAATCTGTTCTGGGCCATCGAGCGAATGCGCCGCCGTTATTCGGAAGTGCGGCACCAGTCCATCCACGAAATCCGGCGCGAGTTGATCGCCGCGGCCCAACAGCTTCGCCTCGAAGACATTGCCATCAACGAATGCATCGGGCGAAACGGCGCATCGCTCATCCCCGACGGCAAGACGGTCCTGACGCACTGCAATGCCGGTGCGCTCGCAACCGCGGGCTATGGAACCGCGCTAGGAGTTATCCGTGCCGCGGTGGCCTCTGGTAAGAAGATCGACGTCTTCGCCGGCGAGACCCGGCCGTTCCTGCAGGGCGCTCGATTGACGGTTTGGGAACTGCAGCACGACCGCATTCCCGCCACGCTGATTACCGATAATATGGCCGGACACTTCCTGCATTCGGGCCGCATCGGTTGCGTAGTGGTGGGCGCCGATCGCATCGCGTCCAATGGAGACGTCGCCAATAAAATCGGCACCTACTCCATAGCGGTGTTGGCCAAAGAAAACGGGGTCCCTTTCTATGTGGCCGCCCCGATTTCTACACTCGACTTGAGCCTCGCCTCAGGCGACCAAATTCCCATCGAGCAGCGCGCCCCCGGCGAGGTCACGCACGTTCAAGGAGTGCCAGTCGCTCCCGAAGGCACCGCCGTCCAGAACCCCGCCTTCGATGTCACGCCGCACCGTTATGTAACCGCCATCGTGACCGAACGTGGCATCTCCCGGGCGCCCTATGCTGAATCCTTGCGAAAGCTGGTAATTTAATCTCATGATCCGATCTGCTTCCTGCCTTGCGTTTCTGGTTGCGGCCAGCCTGCTTGCGTCCGGCGATCTCTCCAATCGCCGCGCACCCGGCTTCGCGCTTCCCGACCCGGATTATCAGCACTTCTACGATCTCCAGGATTACCGCGGCAAAGTCGTGCTGATCGATATCATGTCCACCACTTGCCCGCATTGCCTGCTGCTCTCCACCACACTCGAGAAAGTCAAACAGAAGTACGGCGACAAATTACAGATCTTGTCAGTCATCTTGCCGCCGGATAATCAGGAAACCGTCGCCAAATACCGGGCCGTGAATAGGATCACCGTGCCGATTGTCTGCGACATGGGCCAGATGACTATTTCTTATCTGAATGCCCGTCCTGGGATGAGCAAAATCGACGTGCCTCACCTGTTCATCATCGACAAGGCGGGCATGATCCGCAATGATTTTTCCTACAGCGAGCAGGACAAGTCTGTATTTGAAGGACCCGGTTTATTACCCGAAATTGACAAACTATTGAAGTGAACCGCTCAGCGCTACGGAATCGGATTTACAACTGGAATCGTGACGATGTTGCTGGTAAAGACGTTCTGCGCGATGAAAACCTGCGTGTTGGGGTTGGTGGTCAGCGTGGAACTAAGCTGGATTTGGACTTCATAGACACCCAACAGACCCGGCTTCAAACCCGAGCTTATTACGTTGGCGGTAGTGCCACCCGCCTGAACGTTGTCCACTGGCGTAGCCGCTGTATTGGGAGGCCCGGCATATGCCTGCCCAGTATTATTGGGGAACGAGCCGTCCGGCGCCTTGGTCAGACCCAGGCCGGTAGCATATAAAGAAATCACTTCGCCGGGGACGGCCGGGTTGTCGGCGGTCACCGGAGCGCCGGCGACACTCGCGCAGCAGGTGGATGCATTGAGCGCGGTTATGATGATCGATGCGCTGCCGCTGTTGCTGCCCGCGACCGCGATTCCATTTCCATCCGGACCGGCTACCTTTGCGGTCAAGACGATGCGCGTGAACTGTCCCGCCGGCGTTGCGTTCACCTTCTCGTCCGGGTTGGAGTTGATGGTCGCAATCAAAGCGTCGCGGACGGTTGCCAGGGAGTCGCCATCTTGAAGGGTGTAAGTATAATTCCGATCTTGGATCGTAACCGTGGCGGTGTCGCCGGCTACGATCGATCCGTCCACCGAGACCAGTGCGATGGCATTGCTACTCACGTGGAAGGCCATAGCCGGTCGCGGATCACTTCCTGCCGCCGCGAGCAACCCCGGGTTTTCCGGGACGATCGGGATTGCAATGGCCGTAGTCGCCGTCACACTACCATCGTTATGCACCGTCCGCACGTAAGCGCTGACGCCGTTGGAGTCATTCACTTCGAAAGGCATCTGGGCATTGATCTGAGTCGGCGAAACATAAATCAATGGAGCTCGCATGCCATCGATATACAGCGTCACGCCACCTAAGGTGGTGGGGTAGTTCCCATTTGCATCCGGAGTCGCCGCAGCGGCCGCATCGGTCAGATTTACGCCTGTGAGGCTAATCAGCGTTCCGGGGGCGATCTCGGCCGCATTGGTGCCTCCGCTCAGGTTCGCGCCCGACGCAGTGGCCGTTATGGTGGCGCCGGTAGAAGTCGTAACCGCGACTGTGACGGCATTGCCGGCCGCGCCTCCAGTCTTAGCCGTCAGAACCAATTCGTCGAAACCAAGATTGGGTCTCGCCACCACATTGGGGTCGGGCGTCCCGCCGCTAATTCCATTAATGATGTTGGCGAAGTTCTGAATAATCGAAATAAGAGTGTCGCCGCTAACCACCGTGTACGGATAGGCCGTCCCGTTGATGGTAATCGTAACCATATCTTTCGCTGTGATAGTCCCGCCCGCTACGATGCCGAAATTCACAGCGCCTACTGCGTAGGTGGTCAAGCTAAAAGCATTGGTGATGCCGTTGACAGGAATGTTGGGAGTCCCTATCGAGAATGCCAGCACCCGCCGGTCGTAAGGGTCGGCGACATACAGATTCTCGCCGTCCCACGCCAACGATAGGGGACTACGCACGGTGGCCGGGCTGGAAGAAAGCACATTAGCATCCAGTTGGAACGTATTAGTGCTGTCGGTAACTTGATCGCTAAACTCGTCTGGCTGGCCGATAATTTCATCAGCCCGCTGGCCGTTCTGCGTGGGAATGCTGTTGTACACCATGATGCGGTCATTACCGCCGTCGGCAACGAACAAATGCTGGCCATCCGAGAGCGCATATCGAGGAAAGTCCAACGTAGAGCCGCAGCGGGCCGGATAGATCGGATTATTGGCGGCATCGAAGCCCGTCACCGTATTACACATCACGGGCGTCTGTTTGTTCGTGGTGTCGGTGGCCGAAGTGGCGGTCATCCCCGTGAACGCGTTATTGGGCAGCTCGGAGGTCATGTTCGGCTGTCCGATTTCTACATCGGCGGCCTGCTGTGTTTGAGTGGGAATGGAGTTCCAGATCAGCACCCGGTTGTGGCCGAGGTCCGTGACGAAAAGGCGCTGGCCGTCGGACGTCACTGATACCGGTGAAAACATATTGCTGGCCGTGGCGGGCGAATCGCTTACAGTGGCTGCTGGAGCGGTGTTGAAATTCGGCTCGCCGAGTACCAAGTCGGCCGGTTGATTGTTGGTATTCGGGATACTGTTCCAAATCATCACGCGATGATTCTGAGTATCAGCGACGAAGAACTGGTTTCCCTGAATCCAAACGCCTTGGGGCCCGCGGAATGACTTATTGTCGAGACCCACATTGCCAGTCGTAAAATTGGACTGGCCTAGCACCAGGTCCGGGGATTGGCCAATCACCGTGGGAATCGATTTCCAGATAAGCACCCGGTTGTTGTCGGTGTCCGCTAACGCAAGGATCTGGCCGTTGGTGGCGATGCCGGTGGGCGTTCGCAAACCATTCTGCGTTACATTGATGTCGGTAGTTGCGAAGTCGGGCTGGCCCAGCACTAGATTCGCCGCACCGCCGTTATCCCCCCCGATGCAAACGGCGCAGCGTTGCCCTTGTTGAGGTATGGAAGCAGTCGGGTTCAGAACGTATTGCGAAATGTTCTGATAAATCATCACGCGATTATAAACTGGGGTCGCCTGGACGTGATTCGAGTCGACCACGAATAGCGTATTGTTGGCGTACGCCACACCGCCGACCGCGCCCAACACGGTGGCCGAGGGAGTGATGCCTATATCCTGCGCAGTGAAGGTTCGCTGGCCGATTGTGATTCGGGCGCCCTGCCCCGTTATGAAATCCGCGGCGAAGGTCACCATCGACGATAACAAAATAATGCTGAGATGCTTCATGAAACCGAATCTTGCGGGTATGGGTCTAGTATATCAACCTGATGACGATCCTCAACAGTTTCGCGTTTCTAGTTTGTGATTTTCTCAAGATACTTGGGCACGGCTTGTAGAAAAAACGCCACAGTGTGAAGCAGATGCTACAATAAATTTCTTCGCTTGGCATCCCCGGGGATTCGTTTGGCAAACACGAACAACTTATTGGAGGCGGCCGGCCGCTGGTTTCTCCGCTCAGGAATTCAGGAGCCGGGCGGCGGCGTGGCCCGGTATTATCGCTCCGATCTCGGCAAGAACGCTCCCGTCTCCACCGAGATCACCGGCTATGCCGTCAGGGCATTGCTCTTTTTGCACGAGCGCACGGGACTAGCGGAGTATCAGGATGCGGCCCTCAGGGCGGCCAGATTTCTGACGCGAACTGCCTGGGACCGAAAGCTGGAAACTTTCCCCTTCGAGCATTCCTCGAATGGCGACCGGTCACGCGCGTTGGCATATTTTTTCGATTGCGGCATAATCGTCCGCGGATTGCTGGCGGCCTGGCACGCTTCGGAAGAGCCCGAATTCCGGGACACCGCGATTGCCGCAGGCCGGGCGATGATGCACGATTTCCAGCAAGGCGGCGCGATCCATCCGATCCTCGCTCTGCCGGCAAAACAGCCATTGGCGCATGAAGCCCGCTGGTCGGCGTCTCCGGGGTGTTATCAACTCAAATCCGCGATGGCTTGGCAAGAACTCTTCGAAGCCACCGGCGAGATGGAATTTTTCCGCGCATATGAGTCCGCTGTGGCAGCCGCGCTGGCCAGTGAATACGATTTTCTGCCGGGCGAAACGAACCGGGAGAAAGTGATGGACCGTCTGCATGCCTACGCTTACTTTCTGGAAGGTTTGTCACCGATGCTCCACCGCTCCGATTGCGCACATGCCTTCCGCGAAGGGATCGGCCGGGTTGCCGCCTATCTGGGCGAGATCGCGCCGTTATTTGCCCGTTCCGATGTGTACGCGCAACTGCTTCGGGCGCGCCTGTTGGGTGAAGCTTTGGGCGTCATCCCACTGGATCATGCCGCCGCGGCTCAAGAGGCCGACCAGGCCGCTGCATTTCAACTGTCGGCAGAAGACCCTCGCGTCGTGGGCGGATTTCTATTTGGAAGGAAGTGCGGCGAAGCGATGCCGTTCGTGAATCCGGTGTCCACCGCGTTCTGCGTGCAGGCGCTGGCGTGGTGGGACGATCGCAAGAATAACACGCTCCAGGCTCGCCGACAGTTACTGATTTGAGCCAGGCCTTGCCGGAGACGATCAAAGTTCTTTTCGCTTCCGGGTCTGAAGACTTGATCCCGACCGCCATCGAGCACATGCAGAAGCTTTTTCCCGAGCTTCCGCTAGTGGTCGTTTCTGAATTTCCTATCGAAGGCGCGCGCTGGATCCCTTATCCCTTGTCGCGCAGCTTCTGGCAAAACCTGGGACTTTTCCGCTGGCATTTTCGCGACAAGCACATTCGTCTATGTGCGGTGATTCTGCAGCCGCGCATGCCGTACTGGCGGATGAGATTGATCGCCTTTGCGCTCTCGCCCTGGAACTTTCTGGCATTCAACGAGGCGTTCGGCCACTTCATGTTGCGGCCGAGTACGCTGGGCACCATCGCCAGACACCTGGCATGGAGAACGCGGAATTTCTTTGTGTGGGAATTTTCACCGGGCGGCGCTACGTACACCTGGTTGTGGCGGCTGGGGCATCCAAGAGCCTTGGTGCGTCCCGGAAAGGTGCTGCTGGCGAGAATCGCCGGGCTCGCGACTGCCGCTCTCAAGGCGGTCGTTCCGCCGCGCGCGCCCGTTTCACTGGCCTTGGAAGCCAGGCCGCGTGGCGTATCAGTGGTGATCCCGTCGCGCAACGGCCGGGAACTGTTAACCGACCTGTTGCCGAAAGTGTTGGGACAAATCGAGCGGATGAGCGGGGAGATCATCGTTGTCGACAATGGTTCGGATGACGAGACCGCCAATTTTTTGCGGAGCTGGTACCACACCGTAGTGCTGGTGGAAAGCCGCGAGCCCTGGTCGTTTGCGCGTGCTGTCAACGCCGGCATTCAGAAATCGAGTTACTCGCACCTCTGCCTGCTCAATAACGATATGGCGATCGGCGAAGGATTTTTTGAAGCGCTGCTGGCGGCGTTCACTCGCGTGCCCGATCTTTTTTGCGCCACTGCGCAGATCTTTTTTCCGGATGGCGCCCGGCGCGAGGAGACGGGCAAAGCGGTGATGCCGTTCGCCGCGGATCGCAAACCGGCGGACTTCCCGGTGCGCTGTGAAGTTCCGCTTCCGGGCGAGGACCTGAGCTACGTGCTCTATGGGAGCGGCGGGTGCTCACTGTTCGACTCCGGCAAGCTTCTCGAACTGGGCGGCTTGGACGAAGTTTACGAGCCGGCTTATGTCGAGGATCTCGATCTCGGATTTCGGGCCTGGCAGAAGGGCTGGCCGTCGGTCTTCGTGGACGGAGCGCGCGTGGTCCACAAGCATCGGGCTACTACTTCCCGCTATTACTCTCCCGAGTTCCTGGAACAAATTCTGGAGCGGAACTACCTTCGATTCCTGGCGCGCGCGGTCGACGATGCACGAGTGTTTCGACGCTTGTGGCGCGAGGCGGTCGGGCGATTGAATCTAGCGAGCGTAACACACAGGCCGAATCCTGCCGCGGTGGCGACCCTGTCCCAGGCGTGGCGCGCGCCCTTCTGGTGGAGACGCCGGGAGCCGGCCGCGCTTAATGACGACCATATCCTGGCGATCGGAAGCGGGGCGGTGACCGTGGTGCCGGGCTGCGCCTCTCGCAACCGAGCGGTTGTAGTGGTGGCTACCCCTTACCTTCCTTTTCCCCTGGCACACGGCGGCGCGGTCCGAATGTACAACCTGATGCGCAGGGCCGCCGAGGATTTCGATCAGGTGCTGGTGTCGTTCTCCGGCGAAGTGGGCGAAGTCCCGGCTGAGCTTCTAAAGATTTGCCGCGAAGTGGTGCTGGTGAAGCGTTCCGGAAGCCACCTGCTGCCCTCCACCGATCGCCCGGACGTCGTCGAAGAGTTCGATTCGCCGGCTTTCCATGCCGCGCTGCGGCAGACGGTTCGCAAATGGAAACCCGGCGTGGCTCAGCTCGAGTTCACGCAGATGGCGCAATATGCCGCGGATTGCGCGCCGGCCAAGACGATACTGGTGGAGCACGATGTCACGCTGGATCTTTATCAGCAGCTTCTGGCCCAGGGTGACGACTGGGAGCTGCGGCATCAACTCGAGCGCTGGATCCCTTTTGAAATCGCCGCCTGGAGCATCGTCGACCGGGTGGTCACGATGTCGGAGAAGGACCGGGGGTTGACGCTGAGCGAAGGCGTGTCAACCACCCGCGCGATCGCGCTTCCAAACGGAGTAGACCTGGAGCGCTTCCAGCCCAGTCGAAATCCGATCGATCCACGCCGCCTGCTGTTCATCGGATCATTCGCCCACTTGCCCAACGTGCTGGCGGTCGATTTCTTCCTGCGCGAAGTGTGGCCGCGGCTTCAGCCGCTGGGCGTCACACTGCACATTATCGCCGGGGCGCGGCCTGAGTATTATCTGGATCGCTATCAGGATCGCGTACGGCTCGATCTCGGCCAGCGCGGCGTGGAGCTGGAAGATTTTGTCGCCGACGTGCGCCCGGCCTACCAGCGGGCCGCGATAGTGGTGGCGCCGCTGCTCGCTTCCGCGGGAACCAACATCAAAATCATGGAAGCGATGGCCATGGGGAAGGCTATCGTCAGCACGCCGGCCGGCATTAATGGGCTCGATCTCCAAGTGGGCAAGGACGTGATCGTGGCGTCGACCGGGGCCGAAATGGCAGTGGCCATTCGCGAATTGTTGGACAATCCGGCCAAGCGCGACCTTATCGAGCAACAAGCTCGCATGACCGTGGAACGCAGGTTCGATTGGGACGTGATTGCGGGGCAGCAGAAGCGGATGTATGAAGAGCTGATGGCGTTGGCATGAGTGCCAACGCGGCACGCATGAGTGCGTGCGCCACGGGATTGTGTGCGTGCGCTACGGGAGGCGGGTGGCGAAAACCGCGTAATCCAGGCTGCCGAAGAAATCTTTGCGAAACGCTTCAGGCAACTCGGCTAGTGACGGCATCGCCTCCACTGCCGGGTACAACCGCTCCACTTCGATTCGCCCGAAGCCGGCCTCTTCCAGATAAAAGCTCATGAGCGCAGGCGGAATTGGATGTCGATGCGTGGGATCGATGTAGAAGTGCGTGGCAAAGATCGCCAGGCATTCGGGATTCGGAGTCTCGATGGCCACCAGCGCGCCAGCCCGCAGCTTCTCATGCAGTAGGCGAATCATCTCGGGCAATCGCTCAGGCGGCAGATGTTCCACTACCTGGCAGCAAACGACGCCGCCCAGGGAGGAGTCCGCCAAGCTGCTCAGGTAAGTGAACATGTCGGCCTTTTCCACGTCCAGGCCCTTGCTTCGGCACAGAGCGATGGAGTCGTCATTCAAATCGATGCCCCGGGCCGCGATACCCGCTTGTTGAAAGACCTCCAGCATCTCACCGCGCCCGCATCCGATATCGAGGACTGGCGCGTGCGCGCGAAAGCGATCCGCATACATCTGCTGCCGCTGCCGCACGGCTTCCTCGGATCCGCGGAACTTTTCGGCGAACTTCAGCCAATCGATGTTCACGAATTCCGCCGGGACGTTACTCGCGGCATGGCCGGCGGCTGGATCCGTGGTTCTCGCGAGCGAAGCTTTCTGCCGCGCCAATCGCAGCTCGGCATGAATCACGGATTCATAGTCCGTGCGAATGCGGTCCAGATCAGCCCAGAATCTTTTGTGGATTTCTTCGGACTGGCGCACCATGGCCACTTCAAAGTTGCCGTGGTGCTGCTTCACTTGCTCGCGGTAATTGGCGTCCATTAACGTTACGCGGTGCTGGAACGCGGACTGCATTTCAGCAATACTTTTCAAGAAGTGGATTTCGTTTGCGGCCAGCTTCTGTTCCCAATCCACGCGCCATTGGGACCAGTGTGTCCGCACGTCCACCATCTGTTGCGCTTGATTGCGAAGGTCATGGGATTCCTCGCGCAACTGTTCGATGCGCCCCGAGAGCGCGGCCATGGCGCGATTGTTGTCGTTCAGCGCCTCGATGGTGGATTGCACGCAGGCCACCATCGCGCGATTGAATTCCACTTGCTCGCGGATGTGCCAATCCAGGGCGCGGGCCACCAACCGCTTCAAGCGCTGGATGGTTGAATTGAGGAGCCCAGGCGGACGCGGATTCACCGAGCCGATGCTGGCCACTTTGCCTTCGGCGGCGTCGCGGGCGTGCAGCAGAGGCGTCAGATCGGGGATTTGGATGCCGCCAGAGACCGTTCCGTTAGGATGCCGGGCGCGCACGCGCTGCCGAATTTCCGCGAGAACCGCGGCCAGCTCTTCACCTTTTGGATCCATTGCCGCTCCGGTTTGATCCATTCCCGCGCCGGTTTGATCCATTCCCGCTTCGGCCGGTCTTCTTGCTCCAGCTAGCCGTGATGGTGGTGTAAACTCCACCGCGCGGCGTGAACTCACCGATGACCGTGGCCGCGATGGGACGGCAAGCGTCCACCACGTCCCGCAAAATGCGATTGACGACGTTCTCCTGAAAGATGCCGAGGTTGCGGTAGGCCAGCGTGTACATCTTCAGCGACTTCAGTTCCAGGCACAGCTTGTCGGGCACATAGCGCAGCGTAATCTCGCCGTGATCGGGCAGGCTGGTCCGTGGACAAACCGAAGTGAACTCCGGCATCACGATTTCGATTTCGTAGCCGGGATACTGATTGGGCCAGGTCTCAATTTCGGGGAGCTTGGCGTCGACGCCGGCGGCAGCATGTTGATCGGTGTAAACGCGTTTCATTGTTCGGCCGGAATCATTTTTCAACCGGAATCAAAGTACGGGCGAGCAGGTCCAGGAACAAGCCGACGTCGGTCACGACGCCGACTGCCTGGCCGGTTCCACGATCGCTCACTTTGGTGGCCACCGCCGGATTGATGTCGACGCAAACGATCTTCACCCAGCTTGGCAGCATGTTCCCGACTGCTATGGAGTGCAGCATGGAGCCGAGGCACAGCACCAGACCGGCGCCCTTCAACTGCTCAGCATAGGCATCCTGCGCGAGGTTCATGTCGGTAATCGTGTCGGGCAGGGGACCGTCGTCGCGCAAGCTGCCGGCCAGCACGAAGGGTACGTTTCGACGGATGCACTCGTACATGATCCCGCTTCGCAGCCGGCCGCTCTCAACCGCCCCGCGAATGCTGCCGCAATGATAGATGGCGTTGATGGCGCGCATGTGATTGCGATGCCCATGCTCTTCCTGGCGGCCGTCGCTCTGCCGGATGCCCAGTGAAGTTCCTAGCAGCGCGGCCTCGATATCATGAACGCCCAACGCATTTCCGCTTAGCAGGGCGTTTACGTAGCCTTCGCGGATCAATTTGGACAGCGCGACC
>Ga0210401_10000953_pt1 | contig 34877 bp, 28 predicted proteins | sample IncBWH32MmetaG_FD_150866 | JGI IMG/M metagenome (GOLD analysis project Ga0210401, IMG submission 150866) | Forest soil microbial communities from Barre Woods Harvard Forest LTER site, Petersham, Massachusetts, United States - Inc-BW-H-32-M | ecosystem: Environmental > Terrestrial > Soil >... | reverse complement strand
TGGCCCGGGGGCTTGGGCGCGCTGAGTAAATACCTGGTTGATGTGCTTCAACCCAAACACGCGGATCGAATGCAGACCGGCACGACGATTGTTGCGGTTTCGTCCGAGAAAAACGCGGTGAACGTGACCTACCTGCAAGGCGCTGACTTAAAGACCGTCTCCGCGAAAGCAGTCATCATGGCGACGCCGAAGTTCATTACACGACGCATCGTGGAAGGCATTCCGGATAAGCAGGACGATGCCATGCAGCAGATGCGCTATATCCCGTACGCGCTCGTGAATCTTATCTTCGACAAAGAGGTGTATCGCAAAGGCTACGACAACTGGTGTCCGGGAAATTCCTTTACCGATTTCATTGTTGCCGACTGGGTCATTCGCAACCAGCCGGGCTATCACCCGAAGTTCAACATCCTGAGTTGCTACACTCCGCTGCATGAAGAGGAAAGGCGAACTTTATTGACCGAGACGGGCGCACGCAAGCTGGCGGGGGATGTACTCAAAGACTTTCAGAAGCTGCTGCCGTCAACCAACATCGATCCCATCGAAGTGCATATCTACCGGCGCGGCCATCCCATGTATATGGCGACTCCCGGACTCTTTACCAAGGTCCAGCCTTTGCTCCGCGCGCCGATGGATCGGATATTTTTCGCTAACACCGATTCCGAGGGCCCGGTGTCGAGCACGACTCAGGCCATCACCGGGGCACGACGTGTGGTGAAGGAAGTCGAGCACCGGCTTGCCGGCAGGATTGGGCCCCACGATGCTTCAACTGTCGTCGCCTAGTTCTCTGACACTGGCCCGCAAAGAGCCTGTATCGATGCGCCAATTCCACGCCCCTGCTGTTTGACCTGCGGCCCTGACAACCACCCGTGTCCACCGAATCACTCGCGGCATAGTAAAGTAGTGATTACGTCCCAACGCGACCTGCCGAAATCGCTTTGATAAAGGAAGTCTCGAGCTTGAGTGTAAACATCCGCAATATCGCCATCATCGCCCACGTGGACCACGGCAAGACGACGCTCGTCGACGCCATGCTGCAGCAGAGCGGCACTTTCCGCTCGAATGAGGCTCATGTTGACCGCGTGATGGATTCCAATGAATTGGAGCGCGAGCGCGGAATCACGATCCTCGCCAAGAACACTTCAGTCTTCCACGGCGGGGTAAAGATCAACATTGTCGACACGCCCGGACACAGCGACTTTGGTGGAGAAGTCGAACGCGCGCTGAAGATGGTGGACGGTGTCATGTTGCTGGTAGACGCCAGCGAGGGTCCGCTGCCGCAGACCCGCTACGTTCTGGGCAAAGCGCTCGACGCCAAACTGCCGCCCATCGTGGTCATGAACAAGATCGATCGCGCCGACGCTCGCCCCCAGGAAGTGTTGAACGAAATCTACGACCTGTTCATCGATCTCGATGCCAAGGAAGATCAACTCGAGTTTCCTGTTCTCTACACGAACGCAAAAACGGGGACAGCTTCCGCCAGTATCGCGGGAGGAGGTCAAAACCTCGAGCCGCTGTTTGACGCCATCGTCAAGACAATCCCTCCTCCGCAAGGCGATCCCTCCGGACCGCTGCAAATCCTGGTGGCAAATCTCGATTACAGCGACTACCTCGGGCGGCTGGCCATTGCTCGCGTGTTCAACGGCACACTCGCAACTGGAGAGGAGGTCAGCATCGCCAAGCGCGATGGCGCGTTCCAGAAAACGAAGATCACGAAGCTGTTTTCCTTCTCCGGGCTGAAGCGCATTGATATTACGCAAACCGATCTCGGCGACATCGTGGCAATTGCGGGAGTGGAAGGTATCACGATCGGCGAAACCATCACGAATGCAGAGAATCCCGCGCCGCTCCCGCCTATCGTGATCGATGAACCGACGATCGCAATGATGTTCACGATCAACAGTTCGCCTTTCTCCGGTCGAGATGGCAGTTATGTAACGTCGCGTAATTTGCGCGAACGCCTCGACAAGGAGCTCTTGACCAACGTTTCGCTGCGAGTTGAAGACACTGGCAGCATGGATTCATTCAAAGTGCTGGGGCGCGGGGAATTGCAGCTCTCGATACTGATCGAAATGATGCGCCGGGAAGGCTTCGAGCTGGCGGTCGGAAAGCCTGAGATCGTGACGCGCCGCATCGACGGCAAGCTGATGGAACCGGTGGAGCATCTGACGGTCGATGTGCCTGAGGAGTTTGTGGGCGTCGTGATGGAACAACTTGGCACTCGGAAGGGTGAAGTCGCGAACATGCACAATCACGGCTACGGACGGGTGCGGATTGAATTCCGCGTTCCCAGCCGCGGCTTGATCGGCTTGCGCAGCCAACTGCTGACCGATACCCGCGGTACGATCGTGATGAACACGCTGTTCCATGGCTACACCGAGTGGCAGGGTGAGATTCCGCATCGGCCAACCGGGGTCCTGGTCGCCGACCGTTCCGGGCTTTCTACTTCGCATGCTCTTTACAACCTCCAGGAGCGTGGCGAGCTTTTCATCGGTCCGGGCGTTGATGTCTACGAAGGGATGATCATTGGCGAGAATGCCAAAGATAACGATCTCGATGTGAATGTCGTCCGCGAGAAAAAGCTGACCAACATGCGCGCGTCGACCGCCGACGAAGCGATTCGACTGGTTCCCTTTCGCCAACTGAATCTGGAACAAGCGATCGAATTCATAGCCGACGACGAGTTTGTGGAAGTGACTCCCAAGTCGTTGCGCTTGCGGAAAAAGGTGTTGCCCGCCAACAAGCGAAAGAAAAGCCCCGTGATGGTGGAGGAGACGAAGTAGTGGCAAAAGGACGCAAGTCCGCGCCGCCAACTCTGCCACCGTCGTTTCGCATGCTTCTGGTACCGTGCAGTTGCGGTAACAGTTTTGCTGTTTCTGAGGACTATCATCGTCAGGGCACACAGTGGAGCCGCTACTTGACTTGTCCGCATTGCGGCAAACGCCATGATCCCAAGAACCGCTTGCTGCAACTTGGCTATCGCCGCGAGGGATACTGGCGCGTCGAAGATTGCTAGTGGACTACGGCAAACGCGCGGAAAGCGGCCCCGGCCGAAAAACCGGTTGCGATTTTGAGCCTGGGTTTTGAGCTGGACATTTCCTGCTATACTTCCTCCCGCATTTGACTGTTCGCCAACTCCGGCCTCGATTCCAGGAAGGGCTCAGGCGCCACCTGCTTCCCTGCCGAAGTCGCACACACTCAAATAGCTCATCCCCCGAGGCACTCGCTTGAAGAACATTTTTGTGGGAAACCTGGATTTCAATACGACGGAAGACGAGTTGCGTCAGCTTTTTGAACCGCACGGCCAGGTGGATCGCGTCAGTATCCTCACCGACCGGGATACGGGTCGCTCGCGCGGGTTCGGCTTTGTGGAGATGGCGAGCGCCGAGGATGGAGAGAAAGCGATCGCGGCATTAAACGGCGCCCAGGTCGGGGGACGCACGCTCAATGTGAATGAAGCCCGTCCGAAACCGGAACGCACTGGCGGAGGCGGAGGCGGCGGGCGCGGTCGCGAACGCAGCGGCGGTGGCCGGGGTCGCTGGTAGTCTCTCGCATCCGCGGTTCACTTCCCTTTCCAAAGCCTCCCGGATTCGTGTGGCTCCCGCGTTTGATGCGGCATGAGTCCGGATGTAAACTGAACTTCACGCGCCCGTAGCTCAGCTGGATAGAGCGGCAGCCTCCGGAGCTGTAGGTCGGGAGTTCGAATCTCTCCGGGCGCGCCAGTCTTCGCCTTTGCATTCCTTTGATTCTGTCATCCCTTCCTTCAGTTCCGAACTGTGACACACTCGTGCAGTTGACCTGAGAGATGAACACCTTGAAGCTGCATACGAAGACGCTCGTCTTGGGGCTCGAACGGTTTGGGCTAAATGAAACCTCATTCGGCCGTCTAGGCGGTCGGAAGGTGCAGGCCTACTTGCACCTGCGGACCTTCGACGTGACAGCCGCAGTCCGGAAACTCCGACCTTCGAAGCGCTTCAGATATATGGCCAGCCGCGTGGATCGATGGATCGAAAGCCTGCGCCGACTTCATCCGCAAGTCTCATTTAGAGCGAAAGCGGCCAAGTTCGCCGGTGATGGTGTCCGGCGCTGGTCAGAGCTGCCTTCCTCACTGGAAGTAAGGGGCTCCGCCCGTGAAATCTCGGCGATCGCTAACGCGGCGGGGGTTAGGTCTATCTATGTCGCAAAAGTCGCGGGGCGTCGGCATCGCCCTTCACCGAAAGCGGTATTGGAGTGGTATTGCGTCCGAGCGTTCGTGGTGATCTGTGTTGAACGTGCGAAATCGGGCCAACAGCATACGGAGGAGCGATTCATGTTAGTTCGCGCCTGTTCTTTCGAAGACGCGAAAAAGCGTCTCAGGCAGCAATGGCGCGAGTATGCAACCCCCTACCTGAACTCCGAGGGCCAGATGGTCAGTTGGCAGCTCGACCATGTGGTCGACGTCTATCAGACATCCGAAGAAGAGATTGACCCCGCCGGAACCGAGGTGTACTCGAAGCTCAGTAAGCGCAGGATGCGCCAGAAGTATATATGGCGCCCGGGCAAGAACGACCCGCTTAGTGGGCCAAAACCGTGAAGTTCAAGGCTGGGCTATCCCCACAAGAGTTCTAAAATCGTCTCTCCGGGCGCGCCAGTTCCCTTTCCGCCGCTCCCTCTCGTATTTTTCACATGGATCTTTGGCGCAGAAGCCGCAAGACTTCGCGGATGATCCCACTGCGATCTTATTTTGAGCTGAGTCCACGCATCGCCGGTTCCGGTACCGGCGAGGATCCCTGCAGCAGAGCCATGGTCTCCAGGATCGTTGTTACAACGTTCTCATCGCCAACCACGGTATTGATCATCAGATGGTAGAGCGAACGGGTAGGCCAGTCGGCGTTGAAGTAGTGCTTGATGAAGGCCATTCTCTCCCGGTCAACCGTGTCCACCAGCTCGTCGGCTTCCTCAAGGCTGGTGCCACTGGAAATCAGCCTGCGCACTTTTTCTTCGCGGGGCGCGTAGAGGAACACCCGAAACGTGTCCGCGCGACTGCGTAAAAAGTAAGGTGCGCCGCGTCCGACAACCACCGCGTTCCCTTCTTCTGCGATCATCGCGGTGATGCCCTCCATCATGCGCACCATGCAGTCCGCATCGAAGGACTCAGGTTCGGCCAGGGGGATGGCGCGTTCATAGCTTCCGCGCCAGAAGGTTTTTGCGAGACGATAGAATGCATTGTCTCGTCTTTCCTCGTGCTCTTCTACCGTGCCGCAGTCGACGTTGGCGCGCTTGGCGATCTCTTCTGTGAGTTGGTGGTCCCAGACCTTCCAGTGGAGGCGGTCCGCGAGTTGTTTGGCAATTCCCGCGCAGCCGCACCCGTACTCGCGCTCCAGCGTCACGATCCGGAACATGACACCCTCTCCCTGCTACTAGTGTACCGCCATCCCACCGCTCGAGCGCGTCTTCTTCATCAAGAGAAGCGTGGGGATCATCGCCAAAATGACATATGCAAGGATATGGAAATTATCCAGATACGCGAGCATGGTGGCCTGTCGCTGCACCGTGTTCTGGAGCACACCGTAGGCCTGCCTCTGAGCGTCGGGCGCGCTTGTACCGTGAGCCACCAGTTGAGCGGCTATCCCGTTCAGTGTCGCCTGGAGGTTGGCATTGGCGCTGGTCCAGTGACTCATCAGGTCACTCAGATGCTTTTGCGTGCGGCGGTCCAGCATCGTTGTCACGAACGAGATGCCCACACTGCCACCAATGTTGCGCGCCAGGTTCATCAAGCCGGAAGCCGCGTTGTTCTTTTCCCTTGGCAGGTAGGCGTACGCGGAAGTGTTGATGGGAACAAACAGGAAAGCGAGTCCGATGGCCTGGAACACGCGGGCCATTACCGCGGTTTTGAAGTCGATGTCGAGATCGAACGAAGTCATATGAAACAGAGAGAACGACAACATCGACAAACCAAACAGCAACAGGTAGCGCGCGTCATAGCGGGACAAGAGCCAGCCCACGAGCGGCATGCAAACCATAATGGCGAAACCACCCGGCGAAAGCGCCATCCCCGAAAGTTCCGCGGTATAACCCATCAGGGTCTGCAGAAACAGCGGCAGTAACAGCGTGCTTCCGAGAAGCGCAAAACCCAGCATGAACATCAGCAGATTCGAAACCGCGAAGGTTCGCTCGCGGAAAAGATGCAGGTCAATGATCGGATCCTTATGGCGCCATTCCCACCAAATGACAAAAAGAAGAGCGGCGGCCGCGATGATTGCCAGCGTGGTGATGAAGTGCGACTCGAACCAGTCATCGCGCTGCCCTTTATCGAGAACGATCTGAAGACAACCCAGACCCACCGCCACCAAACCAAGGCCGATGTAGTCAATCTTCGTCTCACTCAACTTGCGGCGCTTGAAGTATGGCGGGTCCTGGATGAGGCGGGAAGTCAAAAGCAGCGACAGAATCCCGACCGGAATATTAACGAAGAAAATCCATCGCCAGGTGTAGTTATCGGTGATCCAGCCGCCAAGCGTCGGACCGATGGCCGGGGCCATAACCACCGCGATCCCATAGACGGCGAAGGCCATCCCGCGCTTCGCGGGTGGAAAGGTATCAGCGAGGATGGCTTGCTCGCTTGGCTGCAAGCCTCCGCCGCCGGCGCCCTGCAGCACGCGGAAGATGATGAGGGCAGGCAGGTTTGGTGCAAGCCCGCACAGGAACGAACTCACAGTGAAAAGGAAAACGCAACCCATGTAGAAGCGCTTGCGGCCCACGATCGACGAGAGCCACCCGCTTAACGGCAGCACGATCGCATTCGAGACCAGGTAGGAGGTCAGAACCCAGGTGCTTTCATCCTGTCCCGCAGAGAGGCTGCCAGCAATGTGAGGCAAGGCCACGTTCGCAATGCTGGTGTCGAGCACCTCCATGAACGTAGCCAGAGTTACGGCAAGGGCAATGATCCAGGGATTGACTGGCGAACGCCAAGCCTCGGCGTCGTCCACCGTGAGGGCGGCCGTACTCATTGGCGAATCCAGACTTTCGGCTCGACCGACATCCCCGGCCTCAACTCGTGGCCCTTGGTTTCTCCCAGCTCAAACACAAGCTTGACTGGGATTCGCTGTACGACCTTCACGTAATTGCCCGTGGCGTTCTCAGGAGGCAGAAGGCTGAAGCGGGCCCCACTGGCGCCAGCTATGCTGTCGACGTGGCCCTTGTAGTCCTTACCAGTCGCGTCCACGTAAATGGTCACTTTCTGACCAACCTTCATATGGCGGAGCTGCGTTTCCTTAAAATCCGCGGTTACCCAGACATCCTCGAGAGGAATCAGGTTCATGAGGGCCTGCCCTGGCTGCACATTCTGTCCAACCTCTACCGTGCGATTGCTGACGACTCCCGTTACCGGAGCAATCACTTTGGTATACGAGAGGTTGAGTTGCGCCTGATCGAGATCCGCTTTCTTAAGTTCGGCGGCAGCCACAGCCGACTCAGCGCGGGCTCGTTGAATCGAAACTTGTTTCGGGGCAGTTCCGGCCGAACGTTGATTCGCCACTGCTTGCGCCAGTCGCCCGTCCGCCTGGGCAACCTGAGCTTCCGCGGCATCCGCACTGGCGCGCCCCGCATCCACAGTGGCACTGCCTGCCTTGGCGGCTGCCACTGCCTGGTCGTATTGCTGCTGGGAAATTTCCTGCTTCTCGACAAGTTGCTTATAGCGCACCAGATCGTTTTGGGCCTTGACGTTGTTGGCTTCCGCTTGCTGCAGGTTCGCTTTCGCCGCTTCAAACTGTTGCCGGGCTGCATTGATGCCGGCTTGGGCGCTCAACACGTCCGCGTCGGCAGAAGAAAGCTGGCTCGAGGTGTTTATCGAAGTCACGGGGACATTCACAGTCGCCGCGTCGGCCGTCGCCTTGGCATCGTTGTAGTCGGCCAGGGCCCGAGCCACCGCGACTTGATAATCCGTAGGATCAATCTCGACCAGAACCGCCCCCGCCTCGACGTACTGGTTGTCCTTCACGTTGAGCGTGATGACGTGCCCGGAAACCCTCGGGCTGATGGAGTTCACGTGACCGTCGATCTGCGCATCGTCGGTCGATTCGTAGCTGGCGAAGTAACGCCACAGAAAGATTCCCACGATCGCCAGGACGACGAGACCAAAGATCAGAAACAGCCGAATGCGCGGGTCGTGCCGCCGGCTCAGATGGGAACGTAGATCTTGTACTGACGGAGTGGGGGCTGTGGCTGGAGCCTCTTGTCCAGGTACAGTTTTGGTTGGCGTTGGCATCTATTTGCCTTTCAGATATTGCTTCACACCTTGCTCGGCGTTGCCCAGCGCGCGGGCGAGTTCCACTTTCGCCAGGTTGTGCGCATAAAGACTGGAAATGTAATTCTCATGCGCGCTGGCGACCGACTCCTGTGCTTGCACCACTTCGAGATTGTCGGTGACACCAGCAGTAAAGCGATCTTGTGCCTGCATGAGTGTCTGCTCGGCGAGATCCACCGTACTGCGTGCCACCTGCACCTGGTCCGAGGCCGCGTTCAGGTCGAGAAGCGCTGTGCGGACGTCATTATCAATCTGTCCGCGCAGATCCTCCAGCCGGGCCTTTGCCTGCCTCAATTCCGCCTCCGCTTGCAAAACGTCGGCGTGCGTTTTGCCCCCTTGGAAAATAGGCACCGTCACCGTCCCCGCAACGTGAAACGTGCCGTTGGAGGTCCCCGGATTCACGCCGATATCACCAAAGTCTCCCTCAAGGTCGAAGGTCGGATAGAGTTCAGCGCTGGCCGCGCGTCTTGACAACTCTGCCGCTCGCGCTTGCGCAAGTGCCGCCTGATAATCGGCACGCGCCGCATACGCGCGGCGCAGGCTCTCCTCCAGAGTCGGCGGCACCAGCATGTCGTACGGAGCCTTGTCGGTCAGGATGAACTCTTGTCCCAGAGCGAGGCCAATGATGCGCGAGAGCGCCAGTTTCTGCTTGGCGAAATCGTTGCGCGCCACAATGAGCTGCTGCTGCCGGCTCTGCAGTTCTACTTGCGCGCGCAAGGTGTCGATCGCCGGGCTTACTCCCGCTTTTTGCTGATCAACCGACCGGTCATATAGGGTTTGAGCAGTCTTCACCTGGGCCTCAGCGGTCTCAACCCGGGCGGCTTCGGCAATCGCTTCGAGGTATGCATTCCCCGTTATCAGAACCACCAGTTCTCGCGCATCCTGGTATGAGTAGGCCGCGGCCTTCAGGCTCTGAGCCGCGGCCCGCTCCTTCTGAATGTAGTTCCAGTTGAAAACAGATTGATCCAGAAAAGCGCGAACGTCGAGGTAGTTAAACGGCCCGAGAACACGGGGAAAGCCCGCGATCGGAATCTTCAGCCCGAGAGCCGAGAGACTGGTTTGTTGAACGTCCTCCTCTCCTTTGGCCACGACATTCGGAAGCAGGTTGCTGAGTTCCTTCCACTTTGCACCGCGCGCCGCGAGCGTGTTGTCTCCCGAAAGCAGTAGACCCAGGTTTTGTTTCAAGCCTCGGTCAATTGCGTCCAGGAAGGAAATCGGCAACGGTTCAGGGGAGAGTTTTGTCTCGGGCACGCTGCCCGTGAAACCGTTCTGCTGTACCGAGGGCGGGATCGTCACCGTTACCGAAGACGCGGAACCGGCACTGCTGCTGGTCTGCGCAACCAGGTTTTGTAAGGGATGAATTGTAACGAGAAACAACGTGAGAACTAGAGATTTTGAGGTTGTAGTGGACATGTTCGCTGAGCAGGATGGCCCTTTGGCGAGCCTGGCCTCAGACTACTGGCGGCTTCCGCGCATGACAATTGTATGTTGATTCGGCGAGCCGGGTTGGCGATGCAAAAGGATTCTGACCTCCACAGCGCACCCCGCCCGGGTGAAATGCTCTCCTCTTTGTCGCGATTCAGTCGGATTGGCCATTACCTTCGATACTTTCCGGTTTATTTCCTGGACGAATACTCTGAAGGCGGCCCAAACCGGTCGAATCTTTTAGCACTCTACGCAGGGTACCCAGGCGCTCCCGTCCGGGCCTTCGTAAATCAATCGAACAGGCGGCCCGCACTGATGAAGTCCGCTCACCAGGAAAAAGTTCAATCTTCGAGGCAGCGTGGCTGGCATCGTCGTTTCCAGAGGCATCGTTCCGATTTTCCGGTGCGTGCGGTTTTACTGCGTGAAGACGGCTACACGGAAATCCTGGGTCGATGCGGCGACATCGGGCACGGCGGACTGGGCGCGGTCTTGACGGAGGAAATCCCGAAGGACGAAGTCCTTAGCTTGGAATTGTCGCTTCCCGAGTGCGACAAACCGATAGTCGTCCGCGCCATCGTTCGATACCGAAAAGGCTTCCTGCACGGTTTCGAATTTCTGGGACTCGCAGCCGAGCAACAGTCTGCCGTCGATGCGTTTTGCGCCGCCTTGCCGCCATCAGCCTGAAATGCGCCCGAGTGACAACTGGGTTACTTACGTTCGTAACCTTGGTCATCTTGTTCTGCGCTTCGTTTTCCCGCAACCTATGGGTACGCCCGGCACCGGTGAGGGCAGACCTCCGCTATGAGTGATCCCAAAACGACTGCACCTGGCACCGACTGGACGCGGCTCCTTACGGACCCTGATCTGGTGGGGCACCTTGGAAAACTGTTGCAAACGTATCGCGAAGCCCCTCCCGAAAAGAGGGAGGAAGCGCTCCTGGCGGCGATGCGGGAGATTAAAACGCCGACGGCCCAGACCAAGGCCAACACTGACAGTGGATCCGCTCCTGCCGAGCCGATGCAGGTCCCAATGCCGATTACGGCTGCGGACACGCCTCCTTTCGAACCCGACAACTACACCCCGTCGTGGGTGCAGGACCGCAGGCGGTTTCCACGAATCAAGTGCTTTGTTGCAGTCGAACTGAAAGTGGATGGTTCAGAAACACCCATCTGGGGAAACCTTTCGAACACGAGTATGGGCGGCTGCTACGTCGAAACCGTCACTCCGGTAAAGAGTGGAGCCGATGTGCAGATCGGGCTCTGGGTGGCCAGCGGCAAGATCTGGGTGAAGGGTTTCGCCCTCAACGGTATCGTGATTAAGAGCAATCCCTGCTTCGGCGTGCGCGTGAAGTTTGATATCGAACCGTCGGTGCGCGAAAGCCTCAAGCAGTTTCTGAAATTTGTCGAAACCACCACCAAAGCCCAGCACAGCGAGTACAGCTACCTGCAGAAGCTTCAGAAGTAAGCCTCCGCATTCCCAGCACGTCGAAGTCACCGCGCTGCGTGCTTTCACAGGAAATTCATAAACCTCGCGGTTCGCCCGCCGCACCGCCCCACACCTCATCAGAAATTGGTACACTCTTACCTTCGGTCGAGATGAACCCTGCACTGGTCGGCAGCAATCCAATCATCTAGAAAGCTTTCCAGGTTTGCGGGGGTACCGACAATCCCTGTATGGGAGGAATGCTGCAATGGCAGTGAGTGAGCAAACGGTAGTGAGCGGGGTGCAACTGGATACGCTCTCGATCAATACCATCCGTACCTTGGCGATTGACGCTGTACAGAAAGCGAATTCCGGTCACCCGGGCGCCCCCATGGGACTGGCTCCGGTCGCTTATGCTTTGTGGCAGCAATTCCTTCGCTACGATCCTGAAAATCCAGTCTGGCCGAATCGAGACCGCTTCGTGCTCTCGGCCGGCCATGCCTCGATGCTGTTGTATGCATTGCTGTACCTGACAGGCGTCCGCCGCGTAAAAGGCGACACCCAGGTCACTGACGAGCTCTCGGTCTCGCTCGACGAAATCAAAACTTTTCGCCAGCTTGGAAGCCGCACGCCCGGCCATCCCGAGTCGCATCTGACCACGGGAGTCGAAACCACCACAGGTCCACTTGGACAAGGCTGCGGCAACAGCGTGGGAATGGCCATTGCCGAGCGCTGGCTTGCCGCGACCTACAACCAGCCGGGCTTTGAAATCTTCAACTACAACATTTATACGATCTGCGGCGACGGCGACATGATGGAAGGCGTGAGTTCCGAAGCTGCCTCCCTTGCCGGACATCTCAAGCTCAGCAATCTGTGCTGGATTTACGACAACAATAAAGTGACGCTTGATGGTCCGGCCGCCTGGTCCTTCAGCGAGGATGTGATGACTCGCTTCGTGGGATACGGGTGGAATGTGACCCGCGTCAGTGATGCCAACGACCTCAGCATGCTGGCGCGCGCATATCGAACGTTCCTCGAGACCCGCGACAAGCCGACCCTCATCGTGGTCGACAGTCATATCGGCTATGGCTCTCCACATAAGCAAGACAGCAGCGAAGCTCATGGAGAGCCGTTGGGAGAAGAGGAAGTCCGTCTCACCAAGCGCAACTACGGGTGGCCCGAGGACGCGAAGTTCCTTGTGCCGGAAGGCGTCAAAGAACATTTCCGCGAAGGGATTGGCAAGCGCGGTCGCGAACTTCACTCGCAGTGGGTCAAACTCTACAACGAATACGCCAAGCAATACCCTCAACTTGCTGAACAGCTGACACTTATGCAGCACCGCGAGCTTCCCGCAGGATGGGACAAGAACCTGCCGTCGTTCCCTGCCGACCCCAAAGGCATGGGCACGCGCGAGAGTTCCGGTAAGGTTCTAAACGCTGTGGCCCAGAACATCCCGTGGATGATCGGCGGTTCGGCCGATCTGGGCAATTCGAACAAGACCGCCCTGAAGTTCGAAGGCGCGGGGAACTTCGACCGTCCCTCATATGGCGGAAGAAACATTTTCTTCGGCGTGCGTGAGCACGCAATGGGTGCGGCGTTGAATGGGATGTCAGTTTCCAAGTTGCGTCCCTTCGGCGGAACCTTCTTCAACTTCAGCGACTACCTTCGCCCCACGATTCGTTTGGCGGCTCTGATGGAAACGCCGGTGATTTACATCTTCACTCACGATTCCATCGGGCTGGGCGAAGATGGGCCGACTCATCAGCCCATTGAACAACTGGCGGCTCTGCGCGCGGTGCCAAACATAGTTGTGTTTCGGCCCGGCGACGCGAATGAGGTGGTTGAGACCTGGAGAGCCGCGATGCAAATCAACCATGGCCCCGTGTTGCTGGTGCTGACCCGTCAGGCGGTGCCGACGCTCGATCGCACCAAATACGCACCCGCGTCCGGCGTAGCCAAGGGAGCTTACGTTCTGGCGGGTGCCGATGGCGGCAAGCCCGACGTCATTTTGATGGGCACCGGAAGTGAAGTGTCGTTGTGTGTGGACGCTTACGAGAAGCTCAAAACAGAGGGCGTTCGCGCGCGCGTAGTCAGCATGCCGTCGTGGGAAATCTTTGAAAAGCAGGATCAGGCCTACAAAGACAGTGTGCTTCCCCCGAGTGTGTCGGCGCGGGTCTCGGTCGAGATGGCAGCAACTCAGGGATGGGACCGTTACGTCGGGCCCAAGGGGCAAATGATCGGCATGCACTCGTTCGGCGCATCTGCCCCGTGGAAAGATCTGCAGAAACATTTTGGCTTCACCACGGAAGCAGTCGTGAGCGCGGCCAAACGGGCCATCGCTGCGGCGAAATAAAATCGATCCACCGCAGTTGTCATCGGGTTAGGGGCGTCAGGCAGCGACCTGCTGCTCGACGTCCCCATCAGTCTTCTTCTTCTTGGAGGTCGCAATGAATCCCGTTGGAACTCTCGAAAGCGCCAAAGCCGTCAATCCCCTGAAAGAACTGCTGAAGTACGGTCAGTCTGTGTGGCTGGACTACATTCGGCGCAACCTGATCACCAGCGGCGAATTGAAGCGCTTGATCGACGAAGACGGCTTGCGCGGAATGACCTCGAACCCTTCCATCTTCGAGAAAGCCATTGCCGGCAGCACCGACTACACCGACTTCCTGAATTCTCTGAAGGGCAGAACCGATCTGGACGCGAAAGCGCGCTACGAGCTATTGGCGATTCGCGACATCCAGGACGCGAGCGATCTCTTACGCCCCGTCTATCAGAGCGCGAATCGTAACGATGGATTCGTCAGCCTTGAAGTCTCCCCTTACCTGGCCAACGATACCAACGGCACGATTGCCGAAGCGCGGCGGCTATGGAGCGCAGTGAAGCGTGAGAACGTGATGATCAAGGTGCCGGGCACTCCCGCAGGCCTGCCAGCGATCAAGCAACTGATCGGCGAGGGCATCAACATCAACGTAACCTTGCTCTTCGCTCAGGAAGTGTACGAGCAGGTAGCGGAAGCCTACATCGCCGGCCTTGAACAATGCGCCGCCAAAGGAGGCGACCTTAGCAAGATTGCCAGCGTGGCCAGCTTCTTCATCAGTCGCATCGATACACTGGTGGATTCAATCGCCAACGAGAAAATTAAAGCCAGTAAAGATCCCGCGCAACAGGCCCAGCTCAAGAGCATTCTCGGAAAAGTAGCAATCGCCAACGGCAAGCTCACCTATCAACGATACCTCGCGATCTTCAGCGGCCCGCGCTGGGAGGCACTCGCCAAGAAAGGGGCGCACTCTCAGCGGGTATTGTGGGCCAGCACCAGCACAAAGAATCCGAATTATCGCGACGTGCTCTATGTCGAAGAACTCATCGGCAAGGACACCGTCGACACGATTCCACCTGCGACGCTCGACGCCTTCCGCGATCACGGCAAGGTGCGCAACAGCCTGACCGAAAACATCGAGGCAGCCCAGGAAACCATGGCTACCCTGCCCAAGGTCGGGATTTCCATGAAGGAAGTCACCGACAAGCTGACCATCGATGGCGTCAAGTTGTTCGCCGATGCCTTCGATCAGCTCCTGGCCGCCGTCGAAAAATCCAGCAGCTCCCCAGTCACGCCGCGAGTGAGCCGCCAAACCTACAACCTGCCAAAAGACTTGGCGGCAGCCGTAAAGACCGCCGCGGATGATTGGCGCGCTAACGGGAAAGTGCGGCGGCTCTGGCAGCGTGACGCGACATTATGGACCGGGACCGATGAAGCCAACTGGTTAGGCTGGCTGGGCATTACCGAAGATCAGATTGCGCAGCATGAAAATCTCCGCAAAGTCGCGGAAGACGCCAAGACCGGAGGGTTCTCCGACATTCTGCTGCTGGGCATGGGCGGTTCGAGTCTGTGTCCGGAAGTCCTTCGCATGACCTACGGCAAAACCGCGGGTTATCCCGAACTGCACGTCCTCGATTCGACCGATCCGGCGCAGATCAAATCCTTCCAGGACAAGATCGACCTGGCGAAAACCCTTTTCATTGTTTCCAGCAAGTCTGGCAGCACTCTCGAACCAAACATTTTCAAGCAGTATTTCTTCGAACAGGTGAAGAAGGCGATCGGCGCTGATAAAGCCGGCAGCCGCTTCATCGCAATCACCGATCCCGGCTCGAAGATGCAGAAAGTCGCGGAAGGAGACAAGTTTCGACATATTTTCTTCGGCCTTCCCAGCATCGGTGGTCGTTATTCGGCGCTTTCGAATTTCGGCATGGTGCCCGGAGCCGTCATGGGCCTCGACACCAAGAAATTCCTCGAGCGCACCGAAGAGATGGTTCAAGCCTGCGCCTCCTGTGTTCCGGTCGAAGAAAATCCTGGAGTCGTGCTCGGACTGATCCTGGGCAGCGCGGCGAGGGCAGGACGAGACAAGGTGACGATCATCACGTCGCCGGGGATCTTCGATCTCGGCGCCTGGCTCGAGCAACTGCTCGCTGAATCGACGGGAAAACAGGGCAAAGGGATCATTCCCGTCGATCGCGAATCTATCGGCGCCCCCGAAGTTTATGGAAATGACCGCGTGTTCGCCTACCTGCGCCTCGAATCTGCTCCCGACGCGCAGCAGGACGCCAAAGTCGCAGCCCTGGAAAAAGCGAACCAACCGGTAGTGCGCATTTCCTTGACCGATCCCTACGACCTCGGCCAGGAGTTCTTCCGCTGGGAGATCGCGACCGCAGTCGCTGGCTCGATCATCGGGATCAATGCCTTCAACCAGCCTGACGTCGAAGCCAGCAAAATTGCAACGCGGAACTTGACGACTGAGTACGAGAAGACCGGTTCCCTCCCCGCCGAGAAACCTATCCTGGAAGACAAAGGTGTGAAGCTTTTCACCGACGAAAAGAACGCCGCCGAGTTAGCCAAGGCCGCCGGCTCCGACAAATCGCTCGTCGGATACCTGAAGGCGCATTTCGGTCGCATGAAGGCTGGCGACTACTTCGCGCTTCTCGGCTACATCCAGAGGAACGAAGCGCACGAGGCGGCATTGCAGGCAATGCGGCACGCTGTACGTGACAAGAAGCACGTCGCAACTTGTCTGGGCTTTGGTCCCCGTTTTCTCCATTCCACGGGACAAGCCTACAAAGGCGGGCCGAACTCAGGAGTATTTCTGCAGCTTACTTGTGACGACGCGAAGGATTTGCCCGTGCCCGAACAGAAGTACACCTTCGGCGTCGTGAAAGCGGCTCAGGCTCGCGGAGATTTCCAGGTTCTCGCAGAACGCGGACGCCGCGCCCTGCGAGTACACCTCGGATCCGATCTCGCAGCCGGCTTGCGCACGCTACAAGACGCAGTGAAACAGGCCCTCGCATAAATCCGAGGCACGAAACGCAGGCGATCTGCGCCTAAGCTTGGGTTCCAATCTTGCGGTACACACGAGCAGAAGGAGAGCTTCATGCAATTGGGAATGGTGGGTTTGGGGAAAATGGGCGCGAACATGACGCGCCGCCTCATGCGCGGAGGTCACCAGCTTGTCGTTTCTGACTTGAGCGCCGATGCGGTCAAAGGCCTGGTCGGCGAAGGCGCTGTCGGCTCCACTTCCCTCGAGGACATGGTCAGCAAGCTGAAAGCGCCACGAGCTGTCTGGATCATGGTTCCGGCAGGCAACCCGACCGAGCAGACCGTTCTATCCCTAGCCCAGTATCTTCAACCCGGGGACACCATCATCGACGGCGGCAACTCGTATTTCAAGGATGACATTCGCCGTTCCAAGGCCCTCAAAGACAAGAGCCTGCACTATGTGGATGTCGGCACCAGCGGTGGTGTCTGGGGACTGGAACGCGGCTACTGCATGATGCTCGGCGGCCCGAAGGAAGCCGTGCAGCGCTTGGACCCGATCTTCAAAACACTTGCTCCCGGAATCGGTGACATTCCCCGCACCCCCGGACGGGAAAAACTCGGCGGAACGGCAGAACAGGGGTACATCCACTGCGGTCCTTCCGGAGCAGGCCACTTCGTCAAGATGGTACACAACGGCATCGAGTACGGAATCATGCAGGCCTACGCCGAGGGTTTCGACATTTTCAAGAACGCCACCAGCAAAGAGTTGCCGGAAGATCAGCGCTACGATCTGAACCTGCCCGACATTGCGGAAGTCTGGCGACGGGGCAGCGTGGTCAGTTCGTGGCTCCTCGATCTGACCGCCATGGCCCTGACAGAAAATCCGACCCTTTCCGAATACAGCGGCTTTGTGCAGGATTCGGGCGAGGGCCGATGGACAATCCAGGCCGCCGTCGACGAAGCCGTGCCGGTCGATGTGCTCTCGGCCGCATTGTTTGTCCGTTTTCGTTCCCGACAGGAGCATACCTTCGCCGAGAAAATGCTGTCGGCCATGCGCCAGAAGTTTGGCGGGCACGTCGAGCCGAAGGCGGCGAAAAAACCGGCCTGACCCGCTACGCTGTACAGTTGAAGGATAGGACCTGCAAATGGCTCAAACGCTGACCGCGCCCGCCTCTACTGGACAGCCCATCGGAAAAACCGCGGATCCTTGCGTGATGGTGATATTCGGCGCGTCCGGCGATTTGACGCGACGTAAGCTGATTCCCGCGCTCTACAACCTCGCCCACGCCCATCTCCTCTCGCCCCAATTTGCCGTGGTCGGCATCGCCCGCCGCCCCATGTCGAGCGAGGACTATCGCAAGGCGATTTCCGAGGATATCAAGAAGTTCGCCACCGGAGACGTCGATCCAGAACTGTGGGATTCGTTTGTCCGCCGCCTGCATTACATTTCGGGGAACTTTGACGACAAGCAAACCTACGTCAACCTGACCCAACTGCTCGGAAAGATCGACAAAGAGCAGTCCACCCCAGGCAACTATTTCTACTACCTCGCCACCACGCCCGACGCTTTCGGCCCGATCGTCGAGAGCCTCGCCGAAGCAGGGCTGATGCAGCAGGACAGCAATCATTGGCGCCGGGTCATTATCGAAAAGCCATTCGGCCACGACGTTGAAAGTGCTCGCGCCCTGAACCAGCAACTGCTCAAGTTTATCGACGAGAAGCAGATCTATCGCATTGATCACTACCTCGGAAAAGAAACGGTTCAGAACATCCTGGCCTTCCGCTTCGCCAACGGAATCTTTGAGCCGATTTGGAATCGTCGCTACATCGATCACATCGAGATTTCGGTAGCGGAAACTGTGGGAGTTGAGAAGCGCGGCGGCTACTACGACACCGCGGGCGCCCTGCGCGACATGGTTCCCAATCACATCATGCAGCTGATTACGCTGACTGCGATGGAGCCACCAGTTTCTTTTCGCGCGGATGCGGTACGCGATGAGCAATCCAAGATCCTGCATGCCATTCAGCCCCTCAGTGCCGAGGAGGTCCTGGTTCGTACCGTTCGCGGCCAGTATGGAGAAGGCGTCATCGCCGGGCAGCGCGTTCCCGCTTACCGGGCGGAACCCGGAGTTCCCCCCGAGTCCAGGACCGAAACATTTGTCGCGATGAAGCTGGCCATCGATAACTGGCGCTGGGCCGATGTTCCGTTTTATCTGCGCACGGGTAAACGCATGCTGGTGCGCAATACCCAGATCGTGATTCAGTTCCGGCGCGCGCCTTTCGTACTTTTCCGCGACACCCCCGTCGAGAACCTGATGCCCAACCAACTCGTACTGCACATCCAGCCGGAAGAAGGCATTTCCTTGCGCTTTGCGGCGAAGGCGCCGGGCGCCCTGATGCGGCTGGGCACGGTCGACATGAATTTCGAATACGCCGACTACTTCGGCGCGCAATCGAGCACCGGTTACGAACGCCTGCTCCACGACTGCATGATCGGCGACCAGACCCTGTTCCAGCGTGCCGACATGGTCGAGGCCGGCTGGTGCGTGGTAAGCCCGGTGCTTGACGTATGGAAAGCATTACCGCCGCGCCATTTCCCCAACTACGCGGCAGGTAGCTGGGGTCCCAAAGAAGCCGACGAACTGCTCGAGCGGGATGGCCGGCGCTGGAGGAATTTCGATAAATGATCCTCGCCGGCGATATCGGCGGTACCCACGCCCGACTTGCCTACTTCCAATCTCAAAATGGTCGCTTAACGCTTGCGGCGGAGGGCGTGTTTCCCAGCAAGCAGCACAGCGGCCTGGATGAGATTGTCACTACGTTTGTAAAGCAGCAAGGTTCTCATCCCGACATCGCGTGCTTCGGCGTGGCCGGCCCCGTTCGTAACGGCAAGGTAGAGACATCGAACCTTCCCTGGACAGTCGAGGCCTCGCGCCTGGCCAGCGAACTCCAGCTTCCCACGGCAATGCTGATCAATGACCTGGAGGCCAATGCCTGGGGTATTCCTAGCCTTGGCGAGCAGGACCTGGTTTCCTTGAATCGCGTGAAGGGCACACCCGTTGGAAACCAGGCAGTGATCTCCGCCGGAACCGGTTTGGGTGAAGCTGGCTTGTATTGGGATGGAAAGGCCTACGATGTTTTCGCCTGTGAAGGCGGACACTGCGATTTCGCTCCGCGCACCGAATTGGAAATCGACCTTCTCCGCTATTTGAGCGCACGCTTCGGACACGTCAGCTTCGAACGCATCGTCTCCGGGCCCGGCCTGGTGAATGTTTACCGCTTTCTCCGCGACACGCACCGCGCCGACGAACCCCAGTGGCTGGAGGAGCAGATCACACAGATGGACCCGGCCGCTGCGATATCCCAAGCGGCCCTCGCGGACAAGAGCCCTTTGGCCGAGCAGGCCCTCGACCTTTGGATCTCCGTTTATGGCGCCGAAGCCGGAAATCTCGCGCTGAAACTCATGGCAACCGGAGGCGTGTACCTCGGCGGGGGCATCGCGCCCAAGATCGTCTCCAGACTTTCCGGCCCCCTCTTCATGCAAGCATTTGCCGCGAAGGGTCGCTTGCAGCCTCTGCTGGAATCCATCCCGGTAAAGGTCATCACCAACGACAAAATTGCCCTTTACGGAGCGGCACGCTACGCGGCTGTGAAGGGAAAACTTTCTCTCCAGGGAGCATGAGCGTGCAAGCTGCGGTGCAAGTCTTCGCAGACCCGGGTGGGCTGTTTCGAGCGGCCGCCGACGAGTTCGCGCGCTGCGTGAAGGATGCGGTTACTGCTCATGGCCGCTTCACCGTCGCTCTTTCCGGTGGTTCTACTCCGAAGAGCCTCTACGCTCTTCTCGCGACCTACTCCACCTTGCCTTGGGACAAAATCTACTTCTTCTTCGGTGACGAGCGCCATGTCCCCCCGGATAGTCCCGAAAGCAACTACCGCATGGCCCGCGAAGCGCTGCTGTCCAAGATTCCAGGCCCCGCCAGCAACGTTTTTCGAGTTCCTGGAGAAACGCCGGACGCCGATCAGGTCGCCATCACCTACGAGCAGACCATTCGACAGTTCTTCAAAACGCCGCCGGGATCTTTCCCGCGCTTTGACCTCATCCTGCTTGGCATGGGCCCCGACGGTCACACGGCTTCCCTTTTTCCAAAGACGAAAGCCCTTCAGGAGAAGTCGCGCCTGTTCGTAGCCAACTGGGTGGAGAAGTTCAAGACCAGCCGTTTAACCCTTACCTTGCCAGTTTTGAATAATGCTGCCGAAGTGATGTTTCTGGTGAGTGGACCGGACAAAGCACCTGCGCTGCGTGAGGTCTTGCAAGGGGACCAATCCGGCGAACTCTTCCCTGCCAAATTAGTGCAGCCGGTGAGTGGAAAGTTGATGTGGCTCGTCGATCAAGCCGCTGGTGCCGACCTTAGAGCGCAAAAATCCTAAGCCGCGCTTCCACGCCAGTCCGCGATCTCTTTCAGCCCATCGCCGAAAGTGTGTTCGAACAGCCGCACCATGTGCCGCGAGTGTTCGAACTCGTGGATGTCGGCCCAGACCTCGGCCTGCCAGGGCTGCTCGTGGGTAGCGGACTCCCCACAGGTGGCGCAGCGGGTATGTAGCTTGGTCGCAGTAATCGGAGTGCTTGGAAGTGCCATCGGCCCCGCTGGCAATTCGATGAAGATGCAGCGGACTTCCTCAATCTCTTCGTTGGCACCGATCAGATGCTCGTAGCGCAGCAGGTAGCCGAATCCGAGCTTTCGTGCCTCCACCTCAGCCTCAATGCGCGTGTGGAACGGCCCATATTCAGCCCGCAACTGGTCGGTGGAGTCGCAAGCCATCCAAAACGTCTCTTTGTAAGCCATTCCCTATCTCACCCCGGTCGTCGGAATCAGCCCTGGGAGAGCGACTCCCCGTCACGCCGAACCGGGTCATTGCAATTCAAGTGCCGCGCCTGGAACACTTTAAGAGGCGATTTCCCAAAGAATTTACCCTTGCGCGGCTGCCATCAAGTCCAACTGAATGCAACAATTTGCAGCATTATCCCGGTGAACCGCCCTCTTGCGCTCAACCCGCATTCCTGCCAAGCCTACATCGTAATCGCGCCTGGCATCGAAATCGAGTCCGTGATGTCTAGTGGGTTTTCTTGGCCTCCGGGAATTCTGCCAGGAAGGTTCCCAGCGCCTCGCTGGCATCCGGTTTGCTCTCGATGGCAGCATACACATCCCGGAATTTCAGGCGAACCCCGGCCAGCATTTCTTCGTCGGTCATCAGGCGATCCAGCAACTTCTGCCAATGGGAAACTTCGCGGTGCTCGAGCACCAGCTTCATCGCAATATTTTCGAGAAAAAGATATTCGGTGACGCGAAGAACAGCGGAGAGTCGCTTCTTCTCCAGCACGGTCATGAGAGATGGATGCTCTCAAACGGCGCGCTGATACGTTTTACGAAACGAACCGAAGCTGGGCGAGCATGCATCCTATTTTTTTCGGGCTTCGATCGGAAGCGAGGGGCGCTGGCACTCATCGCCGCGTCGCGTGGCCACTCCATCGAGCCAGCAGAAAAACCAATTTGACCGAACGAAAAAAGAGAGCATCCAAGTGTTGTGCTTCGTGCTAGGTTGCAACCAGGAGCGGTCCTCGCAAAAGGGAGCAGACACGCCGGTAGTACGGAGCCGGGTTCCCAGACGGCAGCCGTCTACAGCTCATGATCATGAAATATTGCCCCAACTACCATTGTGTGGCATATGGACGCGTGGTCTACACCCAGACCACCCGGTGCGTGTTCTGCCGCTGGGACCTGAAACCGCCTCGCATGAAGAGTGAGACCGCGGACGACCCTGCTCCTTCCATAAAAACCGTAGAAGCATTGCCCGCACCCACCGATTCGCCCAGCGACGAATCGCGCGAGCGCCACCGTCGCCCTGCGCTTCGTACGAGCGCGTAACCTTCCTGTTCGTACTCCGGTAACTTGTGACACCTCCGGGGCTGTCCTACGCTTTCCGGGATGGCTTTTGAACCATGGCAACCACTGTGGCCCGGGGGCCGGTCGCCACACGCTGACGACGAGCTTAAGCCGGCAGATGAGGACGTAATCCGCACGCTGGCCGAGATCGAGAAGGCGTCGACGCCGCTTCTCTCGGCCACGTCAAACACACCCATTGGCCCCGGCCTGCCGAAGGCCCAAGCTCCGCGTGGCGCCTCCGCCGGACAGCCCAGTGCGAGCGTGCGCTTGCTGGTAACGGCGATTGGAATGGCAGTTGGAATTGGTCTTGTGGGCATGAACCTTGCGCTTCGGCACACCCTGCCTGCCTCCCGCCAGTCTTACCGCGGACGCAACCGCGTCGTCACTCGCTCGGCGCTCGATGCCTCGTTGCAAGCCGAAGCCGAACAGCTTCTTCAGAAGGTTGCCGCCGGCGATTCCAGCGCGGCCGATCAGGTTCTAGCAGAATCCGCGGGATGGACAGGCAAGACCCAGCGTACCCAGAAATCCGAACAGTGGATCGGCATAGCACTCAACCTCCCCGATCTGCATGTGCGCGCCGCCGCGATTCAGGCGGAGTTGGCGCTTGATGGAGTCACCGTCGACGAATCCGGGTTGCGCACCCTGGAACAATACGTCAGTAATCCTAGCCAGCGCGTCTGGGCACTGTGGATGCTCGGCGCCATTGGCAATCGAGGCGTCGACCCTGTGCACACGGCCAAAATCGTCGAGACCTATCTCTCGGATCCGCAGGTTGATGTGCGGGCGGCAGCCGTGAACGGCCTGGCCATGATCGCAACCGACGAAACCATCCCGATGATGCTCGACCGCTTCCGCAACGACCCCTCGCCAGTGGTGCAGGAACGCGCGGCGTGTTCCCTGGCTGAGTCGGGGATGTATACCCACGAGCAACGCATGACCGCTGCGGGAACTCTGGTGACGTGGCTGGATGATCCGCTCATTACCGGCCAGCAACGCGGTTGGAGCTTGCAGGCCCTGCACGATATTTCCGGGCAGAGTCTGGGATCCGACTCCGCCGCCTGGCGGAACTGGTACGAGGGCGCGAAGTAAGCTCGGCCTCTAAACTTTCGTGAGAACCACCCGTGAACGTCAGGCCTGACCTGGAAAACGATCCACACAACGCCCAACTACGCTCGGTGCCCCAGGTTTCGCGTCCGTTCTTTGGACGCTAACCTCGATCTCCACACAGCTTTCTTCGCGTCCTTTGCGGGCTCTTCCTTCGCGTCCTTTGCGGTTAAAGATTTCCGCTCGGTACCACGGTTCCCAGTTCTCTGAACGCTAACCAGACAGGAGACGACAACTGCTCTCAGTCTTTAGTGTGGGCTATCGCGTAGTAGCCACTGCGCGTCTGAATCTTGTATCCCTGCTTGGAGTGAACCTCGATTTTGCGGAAGGACCCGTCCTGGACGTTGTTGGTCGGGGTATAGCCGATGTTGTACTGGCTCCGCAGTTCACGCGCGATCTGCTCGAAAGCGTCTTTCAGCTTGTCCATCTTGTTGCCCACTTCGATGACGCGGCCACCGGTCTCGCCCGCCAGCTTTTTCATTTCCGAGTCGCCGGAGTATCCGCCAAAACCGTAGAACCCGCGGTCGGCGATCAGCAGCACGTAACAGATGGAATCTGATTTTTGCGCGGCCTCGATGGCGTCCTTAATGCGCAACTGGCTGCCCTGATCTTCGCCGTCAGTCAGCAGGATCATCGCCTTGCGGCCGATTTCGTGCGACAGCTCGTCATGGGCAGCTAGATAAACGGCGTCGTACAGGAGCGTGCCGCGCGGGTTGCTGGTAGGAACCGGTCCTCCACCCATGCCCGGGATCCCGCCTCCGCCACCAGTATTGATCTTCGCTTTGTTCAGGGCTGCTTTCAGCCGGCGCACGTCGTTGGTGAAATCCTGCAAGAGATCCACATTGACGTCGAAATCAATGACGAAGGCTTCGTCCTTCTCCCGCAGAATGTCGTTGAGAAAGGCGCCGCCTACTTCTTTTTCCATCTCCAGCACGCGCATCTGGCTGCCGCTCGAGTCGATCAGAATCCCCAGCGTCAGCGGAAGATTGCTTTCCGCCGTGAAATACTTGATCGTCTGCGGTTTGCCATCCTCGGACAATTCGAAGTCGTTTTTGGTCTGATTGGGGATCAGCGCCCCCTTTTTATCCTTCACATTAAAGAACAGTTGCACGACGTTGACCTGCACCTTCAAGGTTTCCATGGATTGATCCTGATCCTGGTCCTTGGTGTGATCCTGAAGCGTCGGCGTCGACTGGGCAGTCGCCAGGCAGGCGACCGCCAGGAAAAGGGTCAAGACGAGAGCGGAAGGGAGCTTGTATGCTGTAAGCATCCGAGAATTCTCGTGGGACTTTTGTTAGTCTATTCCTATAGGGGTAGATGCACCAATCTAAAGGGTTTGAGCATCCCACAGGATAGACGGTTGCCTGAACCGGAGAGAATGACCTTGAGCCAGTGGATTTGCAAAGGGATTCGGGCGGGACTCGGTGTTGCCGTCCTGGTTTTGGCGATAGCGTTCGCCAGCGCCCAAGACCAGGAGCAAAAACAACCAAGTCAACAGGATATCCCTGACGCTCCCTCAGCGGTGCGGCCCGTGCAGCCTTTCCCTACGAATCTCCCACCTTCGCGGCCACAACCCGAACCGGAGAAGGCTCAGCCCGCTACTCCCACGGTGCCGGCGCCCATGGATGAAGCTCCCCCTCCGATGCCTCCAGTGAAAACCGTGCCTCCCGGCAGCGTGCCTTCCAGGGACATGAATTCCCGAGATGACCTCTACAAGATCAAAACCCAGGTCAACTTCGTGCTCGTCCCCGTGATGGTTAAGGATAGCGCTGGCCATATGGTAGATGGCCTGCTCCCCGGCGATTTCACGGTGCTCGAAGACGGCAAGAAGCAGGAGTTGAAGTTCTTCACCAGCGATCCGTTTCCGCTGTCGGCGGCGGTGATTCTCGACGTCGGGATGCCCGACAGCGCGGTGCAGAAGATCAACCAGACTTACACGGCACTGTCGGAGGCGTTCAGCCCCTACGACGAAGTCTCGCTCTACACCTACAGCTCGACCGTGAGCCAGGTTTCCGACTTCTCTTCGGTCGGGCGCCATCTGACCTCAGTACTGAACCAGATGAAGCTCGAGCGTGGCTCCAACAACGGCGTTCCCATCATGAATGGGCCCCTCGGGCCCCAAGGTCCGACGGTGAATGGGGTTCCGGTCGAACGGCCGGGAGCGCAGCCCAATATCGCGCCGCCAAAGGATGTGCGCGTGCTGAACGACGCGATCCTGCGCGCCGCACTCGATCTCGGCAAACGCGACCGCGCGCGACGCAAGATCATCTTCATCATCAGCGACGGGCGTGAGTATGGCAGCAAGGTTTCCTACAGCGATGTGCAAAAGGTCCTGCTGTCCCGCGAGATCACCGTATACGGCATCAGCGTCGAAAGCTCGGCCATCCCCATTTACAGCAAGATCGAGAAATTGCGCCTGCCCCACTACGGCTACTCCGACATTCTGCCCAAGTACGCCGCTGCGACGGGCGGCGAAGTGTTCACCGAGCTCAATCGCGACAACATCGAAGTCGCCTATGCCCGCGCCACCGGCGACGCGCGTAACCAGTACACTCTGGGATATACCACTCGGGCCACGCCCAGTAGTGCTTATCGCGACATCGAGGTAAAGGTCGCGCGGTCCGGGCTGAAGGTCAAAGCCAAAACGGGATACTACCCGTTACCGGCAGTCCAGTAGACTGGCGTCCCCAAGCAGTGACGGGGGTAACCTGCCGGTAATCTTGGGCCATATGGTATAAAAGCCGCAGTACCCTAGGAATTCTTTTTTGCGTTGGCTCTCCAGCGGGTTGGAGTGCCTCGCCGCAGCTTTACTAGAGGAAATTCTTGAGTTTCATCAATTTTGCAGCCCGCGAGATCAACTGCAAGATCGTGTATTACGGCGCCGGACTGGGCGGCAAAACCACGAATCTGCAGCATATCTACCAGAAAACCGCGGAACAGCAGAAGGGCAAGATGATCTCGCTCGCCACCGAAACCGAGCGAACCCTTTTCTTCGACTTCCTGCCCCTCGATCTGGGTTCCGTTCGCGGATTCAAAACCCGCATTCACCTCTACACCGTGCCTGGTCAGGTGTTCTACGACGCCAGCCGGAAGCTGATTCTGCGCGGCGTGGATGGCATCGTCTTCGTCGCCGACTCCCAGGAAGAGCGCATGGACGCCAATGTCGAGGCGCTCGACAACCTGATGGACAACCTCAAAGAGCACGGTTACGACTTCTTCAAAATTCCCTACGTGCTGCAATTGAATAAGCGCGACCTACCCAACGTGCTCCCGGTGCCAACCCTCGCCAAGGAACTGCGCCGCAAGAACGAACCAGTGATCGAAGCCATCGCCTTCCAAGGCAACGGCGTATTCGAAACCCTGAAAGAAATCGCCCGCCAGGTGCTCACAGAGTTAAAGCAAGGCGGCTAGAAAAACGCAGGCCTTAGGTCGCAGGTCTTGGGTCTTAGGGCTTTGGGTCCCAGGCATCCAGCCAAATCGTCATACGCCACCTTCGACTCTTTGAGCATCAGGGCACGTCTTCTCTATAGCGCCGGCGTCCCGCCGGCAGTCATGGACTGTAGCGCCGGCGTCTCGCCGGCAGTCGTGACTGTAGCGCCGGCGTCCCGCCGGCAGTCGTGAGGGCATCTTGCCCTCTCCTCTTCCGAGCCCGGAATGACATTCCGGTTCGTGAAGGGCCTATTCCCGAATTGAAAATCAATTCGCCGGTGGAGCGACGGGCGTCCTCGCCCGTCGGAGTCGGGGTTCGCAACAGATAGCCCCTCTCAGTTCCTAGGCGGCGTAACCACATCGCCTATTCCCGAATTGAAAATCAATTCGCCGGTGGAGCGACGGGGCGTCCTCGCCCGTCGGAGTCGGGGTTCGCGACAGATAGCCCCTCTCAGTTCCCAGGCGGCGTAACCACATCGCCTATTCCCGAATTGAAAATCAATTCGCCGGTGGAGCGACGGGGCGTCCTCGCCCGTCGGGGCTTGCGCATGCTAATCGTAATCATGCACTACAAGTACGAATACCGCCGACGTTTGCCACATTACCAACCCGACGCCAAGATTTTTTTCATCACATTCTGTACGTACCAGCGATGGACGCTGCCGGAACGCGCCCGCCGAATCGTACTCGACGCCTGCCTTCGCGGCGATAGCATCCTGTTCGACCTGCTCGCAGTCGTGGTCATGCCAGATCACACACACCTCGCGCTTGTGCCCCGCTGCCAGAGTGATCGTACCGTGAGCATCGCCAAGATCATGCAAGCCATCAAGGGCACCTCGGCGCATAAAATCAATCGGGAATTTGGACGCCGCGGACCCGTCTGGCAACAGGAATCGTTCGATCGCGCTTTGCGACAGGAGCAACAGGTCGATCAAAAGATCGACTACATGCTGGGGAATCCTGTCCGCGCAGGGCTGGTCCGAAATCCAATGGATTACCCGTGCTTTGGCGCAAGACGGAAGGCTGGCAAGAGATCAGACTTCAGGCAAGGCAGAGCTGAGCGGGGCCAATGCGGATGCGGGGAGCATGCCACGCGCTTCACGCCTCGACGGGCGAGGACGCCCGTCGCTCCACGGACAAAGGGAACAAAGGGCGCCATCTCGGCGCCCTTCGCTTTACCGCTCTGATCGACTGATTTCTACTTTGTCTCCGCCAGCCCCGGGTTCGCCCCGAATTCCCGGCGAGCATTCACCGTTTTCGCAGCTCGTGCGGCAGCCGGAGGTTGCGCCGCAGCCGCTCCGTAACGCTCCAGCAGCACCGGCACCATCGCGCCTTCCGCTTCCTTCACAAACGTCAGTCGGCTTTCTCCGGCCATGTCGATGCGAACAAAGTCGCCCAGTTTCACCTGTCCCGTCGCGACCAGGTTCGCCAGCGGGAAGACAATGTTCCTCTCGATCGCCCGCTTCAGATGACGCGCCCCATAGCGCGGATCCGTGCCTTCCTGCAGCAGGAATTCCTTCACCTTCGGCGTACAGGTGAACACGAACTGGTTCGCCCCCGCAGCCTGCAGGATCCTCTGCTGCACCATCCCCAACTCGATCTCGAGAATCTGGCTGAGATGTTCCGGCCGCAGGGTCTTGAACACGACCACCTTGTCGATGCGGTTCATGAACTCGGGAGTAAACTTCCGCCGCGCCGCTTCGGTTGCGGTCCGCGAAATCTTCTCGTCGAGCTTGGAATCCACTTCGGTGACTTGCGTGGCAAATCCCATCCCGCCATCGACCAGGCCGGTCATTTCTCCGGCGCCCAGGTTCGAGGTCATGATGATAATGCACTGCGACAGATCCACCCGGCGGTTGTCGCCCAGGGTGAGAGTCGCTTTATCAAGAATGCCCAGCAGCAGTTGCCACAGCGAGTCGCTGGCCTTCTCGATCTCGTCGAACAACAGGATCGAGAGTTTCAGCTTGTCGGTGTGCCACTGGTTCAACGCTTCCTGGGTCAGCAGCGGATGCGTCTCGCGGTGTCCCAGGTAGCCCGGAGGCGACCCGATCAGCTTGGCGATTTCGTGCGAGTGTTGGAACTCGGCGCAGTCAATCTTGATACAAGCCCGCGCATCGCCAAACAGAGACTCGGCCAGAGCCTCCACCACCCGGGTTTTCCCCGAACCAGTCGGCCCAAGGAACAGAAGATTGCCTACCGGTCGTCCCGGAGGATTCAACCCAGCCAGAAACATCTGATAGATTTCGACCACTTTATCGAGGGCCTGCTCCTGGCCAACGATTTTGCGGCGCAACGCGGTGTCAAATTCCTTCGCGTCGTTGCTTCGACGATTCGGATCGAGCACAGTGGCGAGATTCGTTCTCATAAGGGTCTAACTGGCCCCTCAAAATTTGTTCCCGGGACCATTCGCTCTCCTTCTGGGACAACGGTTTTTATTTCCCACACTCGGGGGAGCGACAAAATCTGTCACCGCTTACCTGCTGCCGGATACTGCAAACCGCTGGCCATCCCTAAAGTAACCAAGGTCACCCTGCTTCTTGATGTGTTAGATGCACCTAGCCTTATGCCGGTGTCTTCTCCTCAGGAAGCCGAAAGTCCTGAAAGCGAAATTGTTTGCGCATCGAGGATGTTTTTGTATCGTCGCTTTTTACATTTCCCATCTATCTGGCGTAGGTCCGACGTAACTTTCAGCCCCCAAAAACGCGGGCTAGTATCCGTCCCAGAACCACTTCTGGGAGAAAACTTTGCGTCGTCTCGGTGCTCGTTTGCTTGCCTTCGGGGTCCTTTCCGTTCTGATCCTCGTCGTCCTACACCGTTCGCCTTCGGTCCTTCCCGCCGCCCGGGCCCAACAGCCCGCCGGCTCGCCCAAGATCGTACGCAGCAGCACCGGCGCGGTGCCGACGGTCAAAACCGCAGACCTGCCGGCTCCAGTCTTCGCACCTCCGGGGACTGAGCTTTATGCCGCCAAACGGGGGGACAGCGTGGGGTCGCTGGCGCGGCAATACTTGAGGCGGACATCCTACCTCACTTCCAGCGAATTAGCCGAGGCAATTCGCAAGGCCAACGGCAACCGCACGGGAAACAATCTGAAGCCGGGCGAGCAGATCGTCGTGCCGGGTATTTTGCCCGCGCCGATCGTCGAGAAGTCCATCCCGGTAGCCAAAGACTTTGAAGTCCGCGCCATCTATCTCACCGGCGTCATGGCGGGTAGTGACCACGGGATACGCATCATCAAGCACTGGCGCGAAGTCGGCGGTAACGCGGTGGTGTTCGACATCAAAGACAGCGATGGCAGCGTAAACATTGCCTTCGATCATCCGCTGGCGGGCCGCCAGCATGTCTACATCCGCGATGTGCCGAAGTTTGCGCATTTTCTGCATTCTCAGGGCATGCACGCCATCGCCCGCATCGCCATCTTCCGCGATCAGCGCCTGGTCGAAACCCATCCCGAACTCGCGGTGAAGTCACACCGCACCGGCCAGCCCTGGCGCGAAAACGGCAAGCTGGTCTGGACCGATACCTCGAACCCCAAAGTGCAGGAATACGACATCGCTCTCGCGAAGTACGTCGCCGACCTCGGCGTTGACGAGATCCAGTTCGACTACGTCCGCTTCCCGGCCGAGGGCGACCAGAAAGATGCGAGCTTCTATTTCCAGACCGAGCATCCAACCTGGCACCGCTCGGATGTGATTACCGACTTCCTGAAGCATGCCTATGCCGAACTTCATCCCAAGGGCGTGCTGCTCTCGCTCGACGTCTTCGGCGTGATGGCGTGGCAGCGCCCGGTCGACCTCTCGCACACCGGGCAGGACATCGTGGGCATGGCGAAGTACTGTGACGTGCTCTCGCCCATGATCTACCCCTCGCACTTCTTCGGCATGGATGGCTACGCCCACCCCGGCGACGCCCCCGAGCACTTCATCGGCGAATCCATGGACCGCTTCAAACTGATCACCAAAGACAGCACGACGACGATCCGCCCCTGGCTGCAAGCCTTCCGCTGGAGAACCAAAACCTACTCGCCCCAATACATCGAGACGCAGGTCCGCGTAGCAAAAGAAAAGGGCGGAGTGGGGTTCCTATTCTGGAATGCAGGCAACGATTACTCGAAGCCGTACACGGCCATGCCAGTCATGAAGGCATCAAAAGAGAAGAAGTACTTCCGTGGGGATGAAATGCCGGGAGTGGCGGCGGTGCCGGCGACTACAGCCAGCGCGGGATCGGGCGGGCAGTGAGATCGAACGCGTTACGGCGGCAACTTGTTCTTGCTGCTTTGGCTCTTGGAGTTGCCCTTAGTACCCCCATCTTCGTTCATCGGCGAGATTTCGATGCGGCCTTCTTACGCTGGAGACGAGAACAAACGACCGAGAACGAGGCGGCACTCAGAGTGGAGGGTAGAAAGAATTTCGTTGCCGCCTTACCATCGGAGATAGGTGCGGGATGCGTAGCATTCTCACTCCTGAATCTGGTCTGGTTCGTCGGAACTCGTATTCGCCATTGGGAGTCGAAGCGTTGAGGTTAGCGTCAAAGAGCGGCGCGAATCTGGAGCACCAGGATTATGTCAAACAAGCTCGACCTTGACGCCCTACCGCGCTGGCGGAAGATCGTTTTCCTTGGCGGATTTCTGCTGAGTCTGGCGCTTGGCGGAATGTTGGCGAATAAGGAATTTGATTTCTATGTGTCAGGCGCACAAACCCCTCGTGCAGTTACGGGCGAGATCTGCCTAGTTAGCGTCTACCACGGCGCTACAAGATATCTGACCGCTCAAGAGTATGAGAGGTATGAGACTTGGAAGGCGCGGTTTTGTCTTCCAATGCTGCCGGCTATTTTCGTTTTGGTAACTTCACGCGAATTCTGGCGGGCTATTCGAGAAACGGATTCCTGAATTCCAGTATCTGTAATCCACGAGCGGTGCCCCAGGTTCGCGTCCGTTCTTTGGACGCTAACCTGGGCTCACCACGTCCCAACCGACCGCCCGGCACGCGGGTGCTCCATCCTTACCTCGCGCTCTTTTGCGAGGTAGGATGGGGATTTGACGCTGCACACTTCCCCGCTGTTTGCCACGCGTAAAATCCCTGTCACGCTCCCCAGAACCCGCAAATCTCTCGGTTATAATCATCTGTAATTTTGCTCGCGCCTGGGCCAAGCCCTCGAAAAAGCCGCGCCGCCTGCAAACCTACAGCATCGAAACTGATTAGCGAGGAGCCTCCATGGCGATTCAGAAGACCGACAAGATCTGGCATAACGGCAAGCTCATCCCCTGGGACGACGCCAACATCCACGTGATGTCGCACGTCGTCCACTACGGATCGTCGGTCTTTGAAGGCGTGCGTTGTTACGCGCCTCCCAGCGGCCCCGCGATTTTCCGCGCCCCGGAACACGCCCAGCGCCTGATCGACTCCGCAAAGATCTATCGCATCGACGTGGATTTCACCCGCGACGAAATCATCAAAGCCATGTGCGACGTGGTCGCCCACAATGGCGTGTGGCCCTGCTATATCCGGCCGGTCGTGCTGCGTGGCTATGGCGAGGCGGGCGTGAATCCCTTCAACTCGCCCACCGAGGTCTACATCATCAACTATCCCTGGGGCAAATATCTCACCTCCGATGACGCAGGCTGCGATGTGTGCGTCTCGTCCTGGACCCGCCTTGCCCCCAACACCCTGCCCGCCATGGCGAAGTCGGGTGCCAACTACATGAACTCGCAGCTCATCAAGATGGAAGCCATCGTGAACGGCTATAGCGAGGGCATCGCGCTCGACACCAACGGCTTCGTCAGCGAAGGCTCCGGCGAGAACGTCTTCGTCGTGCGCCACGGTGTGCTGCAGACCGCGCCGCTCGGCAACTCGGTGCTGCCGGGCATCACCCGCGACTCGGCGCTGCAGATCGCGCGCGACCTGAACATTCCGATCGTCGAGCAGATGATCCCGCGCGAAATGCTCTACATCTCGGACGAAGCGTTCTTCACCGGCACGGCCGCCGAAGTCACTCCGATTCGCTCCGTCGACAAGATCAAAGTCGGCAAAGGCACCATGGGCCCGATCACCAAGGCAATCCAGAAAGAGTTCTACGCGATCGTGCGCGGCGAGAAAGCCGACCGCCACCACTGGCTGACGCCGGTTCCCGTGCGCAGCAAACAACCGGTCAGCGTGTAAAAAGTCCCCCCGGGTGGGCGACTAAGACCTGTGACGATTAAGGGGGCCCGACCAGGCCCCCCTCTTCTTTTGAGACGGTCCACTGCCGGGACCACTCCCCCCGGGATTCCTTTGTGGGGACAGTATTGCCTTCAAATAGGGCCGCTGCGGAGCCTTCCACGGCCCTGAGAGGGTCTGAGCAGAGAAAGCGCCTCGCAAGAAATACTCGCCAAAATAAAAGAAGCCGCTCCGAGGAGCGGCTTCCTTTTTTGCGACCACAAACTGGAGAACGCCACAACTGATATCAGACCCTGAATTTCTCTGCGTTCTCTGCGGATTCTCTCTGCGCTCTCTGCGCTTTAAGATTTTGTCGCGCTGTGACGATCACCCGGCCACCACCACGAGCAATAATTCCCTGTGACTCTGTGTCTCTGTGGTGAATGAGGTTTTTTCCGCCGGCACCTTCACTACACCGTCTAGCTAGCGCCCCGGCTTGAACAGCACGCTGCTCGATCCGAACCGGTGCGCCACAGCAGCCGCCAGCGTAGATTTCTGCGGCTCCGCTTTCGGAGGCTCAGACTTTTCGGAAATCGTATCCGGACCGGCAACCGCGACTGCTGGCGCCCGCGCGGGCTCCGGCTTTGCCGCGACAGGCTTCTCGGCTTCCGGCTCCTTTGCCGCTTTCTCTGCCCTTTGAATCTCGACGCTTCCTTTGAGGATGGCGCCGTCGTCAATGCGCATCCGGCGTGTCACAATTTCTCCTTGAATAGTGCTCTCCGCGCGCACATCCAGCAGATCTCCGCATTGAATGTTGCCCTTGACCGTGCCCATGACTACCACGTCGCGGGCCTTGATGTTGGCTTTTACCGTGCTCCGCCGGCCAATGGTGACACGGTGCTCGGGAAAGTGGATCGAGCCTTCTACCGTGCCATCGATGAATAGAGCTTCGGTCCCGCTGACTTCCCCTTTGATCACAATCGACGCCCCGATCGTCGCTTGCTCCGTGACTGGACCCACTGCAGGCCCATCCCAGGCGCTGGAGCGCGGTATTGCATTCGACAAGTTCTCTGCCATGACTGCCCTTCCTTGGCGTAACGTGCGCGGACGCTGTCTTGAACGCCCGCTTTCCTCAGGATTATCGGCGGGATGGAGAGAAGAGATTAGGAATGGAGGGTAGGCTTTGACCTTTCGTGTATCCCGGAAAGAAATGCGACAGAAGGAAGCAGCCTATTTCGCGTTGGACCCTCAGATCACTACAGCTTCATGGTACTCGCCGAACACGCGCCGCATGGCATCGGAGATTTCGCCGACCGTGGCCGAGGCTTCCACCGCCGCCAGGATTCGCGGCATGAGATTCGCCCCGGAACGTGCCCCCTCCTCCACCTCTCGCAACGCGGTTTGCCACCGGCCCTTATCCCGCCGCGCCCGCACCGCGCGCACCCGCTCCACCTGCCTGGGCTCGAGCGCTTCGTCGATGCGCTGGATGGGAATCGGCTTCTCCTGCTCCAACTCAAACCGGTTCACGCCAACCACGATCGCTTCCCCGCGATCCACTGCCTGCTGATACTCATACGCCGCGTTTTGAATCTCCTGCTGCACGTAGCCGCGCTCGATCGCCTTCAACATCCCTCCCATTACCTCGATCTTGCCCAGGTACTCGGCGGCGCGCTTTTCAATCTCGTTGGTCAGATGCTCAACGAAATACGATCCCGCGAACGGATCGATGGTCTGCGGAACTCCCGACTCATATCCAATGATCTGCTGGGTGCGTAGCGCGATCCTTGCCGATTGCTCGGTCGGCAGCGCGAGCGCCTCGTCGAACGAGTTCGTAT
>Ga0210401_10000951_pt1 | contig 34915 bp, 33 predicted proteins | sample IncBWH32MmetaG_FD_150866 | JGI IMG/M metagenome (GOLD analysis project Ga0210401, IMG submission 150866) | Forest soil microbial communities from Barre Woods Harvard Forest LTER site, Petersham, Massachusetts, United States - Inc-BW-H-32-M | ecosystem: Environmental > Terrestrial > Soil >... | reverse complement strand
AATAGTATTTTCTACCTCATTAAAAGCGCAAAGTAATTTAGCTAAACCATTGTTTTTAAAAACCAATTCATCGTCGTTTTTAGTATTGCCTGAGAAAGAAAATAACATTAGCATGTTTTTACCTTCTATAAAACATACCGCTTTTTTTTGTGTGATGGAAGATAGAGTATATAGCAAACTTAATGTTTGGATAAAACTACGTGCAGGCAGCGATGAAATTTACCGTAAAATGATTGCCACGCCCTAGTATGAAAAAAAGTATTTTTGTTTTCAGCCTCATTTTATTTTTTTGCGTTTCATGCAATACAGAACAAAAGAAAAACGAAAATGCAGCTTCATTAACGCACGTGCAACAAAATAGCTACGCTACTTATTTTAAGATATATAAAGAAGAAGGTTTTTCTGCATTGGTTACATACACTAACAAAGAAAAAACAGATTCGCTAGTGTATGTTTTATATAGCAACGAGAAACCACAACTAAGCTATAATGCTTATTATATAAAAGCACCTTTAAAATCTATAGCGGTATTAGATGCATTTTTTATTGGGGCTTTAAACAATTTAAATTGCTTGGGTTATATAAGGGCAGTTGATAATTCGGATTACGTATACAACCCCTTCATCAAAAAAAAATGCGGAGAAAATAAAGTAAAGCAATTAAGCAAAAGTGGCGTGCTGGATATAGAGCAAACACTTGTTTGCAAACCTGATGCTATTTTTATTAACCCAAGCGGAGATACTAAAAAAGATTTTGACCCGCGTTTATTAAAAGCAAATATTATTCCGGTAGTGTGTGCTGATTATTACGAAAACAGTGCGCTTGCCCGTGTAGAATGGGTTAAGGCATTAGCATTATTTTTTAATGTAGAACAAAGAGTGGATTCATTATTCTCATCTATCGAAAAAAATTATTTGCAATTACAAAGTATGGCAGATACTTGTACTAATAAACCAACTGTATTTACCGAAATTAAAACGGGCGATGTGTGGTTTGTGCCCGGTGGAAAAAGCACGATGGCTCAATTGCTTAAAAATGCGGGGGCTAATTATATTTTTAAAGACAATGATAAAACCGCCAGTCTTTCGTTAAATATGGAGCAAGTAATTAGTAAAGCTAATAATGCAGATTTTTGGCTTAACTTACATTATTCTAACACCGCCGCTGATGTCATAAAACAAGATAAACGCTATGGAGTTTTTAATGCTTATAAAAAAGGAAACCTTTATAATAACAATGCTTTGGTTGATGAAACCGGAGGGAATTCGTATTGGGAAAGTGGTTTAAATCATCCGGATGAGTTATTAGCCGATTTAATTAAAATATTTCATCCAAATTTGTTACCTAATCATATACTAAAATATTATAAGCAGCTTAAATGAGGTTTGCCACAAAATATATATTACTTATTTTGCTAACGCTTATTTTGTTTGTGTTGGATGTTGCTTCGGGATCGGTGTTTATTCCAATAGACAGAATACTGGCTTGCTTTAGCGATCACGCAACTGTAACGGATACTATTATTGTATTGGGTTATCGTTTACCAAAAGCCATGGCAGCTATTTGTGCAGGTTCTGCATTAGCCGTATCGGGCATGCTTATGCAAACCTTTTTTAAAAACCCCTTAGCCGGGCCTTATGTGTTGGGTGTAAACTCTGTTTCATCGTTGGCTGTAGCTTTATTTATGTTAGGTGGGGGCGGTGTGGCAAGTTCTTTTTTTCATACGTTGGGCATTCCGTTGGCATCATCTTTAGGGGCTTTGGCAGGTTTGTTTCTTATTATGTTCATCGCCAAAAAAATTCATAATCAAACTCATATTTTATTAATTGGTATGATGATTTGGTTTTATTCAGGTGCATGGCAATCGGTTTTAGAATATTTATCTAGCGCTATGCATCTTAAAAACTTTGTTATTTGGAACATGGCATCTTTAAGCAATGTAACCGATAATGATTTACTTATTTTTTGTAGTGTGGTTACTGTTTGTTTCGTAGCTTGTTTGTTTTTAATAAAACCATTAAACGCAATGCTTTTGGGCGATGAGCAAGCTTATTTACTTGGCATAAATATTTCTGTTTTAAAAAACGTAGTGCTTATTTTAACTGCTTTGCTTAGCGGAATAACTACAGCCTATTGTGGGCCGGTTGGTTTTGTTGGTTTAGCCCTACCCCACTTGGTGCGTATATTTTTTAAAACCACACATCACCTACACCAACTGTTGGGTAATATTTTAGCAGGTGCTTGTTTCTTGTTATTGTGCGATGTACTTAGCAACCTCCCTTTATTTGATGTTACCCTGCCTGTAAATGTGGTAACATCCTTATTTGGCGCACCTTTTGTGTTGTGGTTGATTTTAAAAAACAAAAACTCCATTGCTTAATTTAACACTTTTAGAAGCGCCTGTTGGTATAAAAAATCTTTTTATAAATTTACGCATGTTTCTAAAAAAGTGCGTTTTACTAATTACTCTATTTTCTGGTTTTTTAGGATTTTCACAGCAACCAACGGCGGATAAAAATGATGTTTATTTTAGAGCAGCTTATAATTATGGGTTTATAGCGCAGCAACATAATACTATCGGTGACTTAGTGCACGGCAACATTTGGGGTTTAGATTTTAATTACATAAAACCAACCGCAGGTCATAAATCATGGCACAAGGAAATTAATTATCCGGAATATGGTGTAGGCTTTAGTTTTTTTAATTTAGATAACCCAAAGCAATTGGGCAATTTATACGCGCTGTATTTTTTTTATGATTTTCCGTTAAGTAAAAAAGAAAAAAATTTTAAGTTTCATTTACGTGTGGCAGAAGGGCTTGCTTACGCGCCTGTACATTTTGATCCTATTACCAATCATAAAGACAATTTATTAAGCAATCCCGAAAATGTTTACATAAATTTTAAATATTTTTTTGGATGGAATATTGGAAAATATATTCGCTGGGAGGCAGGCTTAAATTTTTCGCATGCATCTAACGGTAGGTTTAAAGTGCCTAACTTGGGTGTTAACATGGTTACTTTAAATACAGGGCTTGTATTTAAATTGCCTTATAAACAAAAAACAGTACTAGATAAAATAGATTCGAGCTCGAAAGCAGTTACAAAGCATGAACTCTTATTTTGGGCAGGCTTTGGGGCAAACGAAATTGGCATGCCCGAAGGGAAAAAATATTTGGCTCAGAGTTATTCGGCTGCTTACTATTTCAACAAAAAAAATAAACACAAATTTGGCGCAGGCATTGATATTTATTATAATGCTGCTAATTTAGCTGTACTACAAGCAGATAGTGTTCATCTATCCTCTAAATTAGAAAACATACAAGTAGGTGTAAAACTTGCTTATGCATTTAATGTTGGCAGGTTAAGTATGCCGGTAGAATTAGGTTATCATGTAATTTCTAAGTTTGCAGACGGCAGTCAATTTTTTAGCAGAATTGGCATGCGCTATTATTTTAAAAATAATATAGTAGCTCTTATCTCTTTAAAAACACAATGGGCCGTGGCTAACTATATTGAATTTGGTGCAGGATATAGATTGCCTTTAAAAACAAAAATTAAAACATAAACAATTATGCAACAATTAATCGAATGCGTGCCTAATTTTTCGGAAGGACGCGACATGCATGTTATCAAACAAATTACAGATGAAATTGAATCTGTTGATGGGGTACGTTTATTAAACGTTGACCCGGGTAAAGCAACCAACCGTACGGTTGTAACTTTTGTAGGCACACCGGATGCGGTTATAGAAGCGGCTTTTCATGCCATTAAAAAAGCAGGCGAGTTAATTGAAATGAGCAAACACAAAGGCGAGCATCCACGCATGGGCGCAACAGATGTTTGTCCGCTTATACCCATCGCCAATATTAGCATGGAAGAAACTGCTAAGTGGGCACAAAAATTAGCCGAGCGTGTAGGTAAAGAATTACATATACCGATTTATTTATATGAGGCAGCGCAGACAAATAAAAGCAGAAGCAACTTATCGGTTATACGTGCAGGAGAATATGAAGGGTTTTTCAAAAAAATAAAATTACCGGAGTGGAAACCCGATTTTGGTCCGGCAGAGTTTGACGCTAAGCGTGGTGCAACGGTTATTGGTGCGCGCGATTTTTTAGTGGCTTATAATGTAAACTTAAACACTACATCGACACGACGTGCCAACTCTATTGCATTTGATGTGCGCGAAGCAGGACGTGTAAAACGCGAAGGCAACCCCGTTACCGGTAAAATTGTAATGGATGCTGCAGGCAAACCCGTATCGGTGCCAGGCACTTTAAAAAGTGTAAAAGCCATTGGTTGGTTTATTGAAGAGTACGGGGTGGCACAAATATCGATGAACCTTACCAACATTAATATAACACCTGTACACATTGCATTTGACGAAGTTTGCAAAAAAGCTACCGAGCGCGGCATACGTGTTACGGGTAGTGAGCTGATAGGATTGATTCCGTTAAAGGCAATGCTTGATGCAGGGAAATATTTTTTGAAGAAGCAAGAACGTTCAACCGGAGTATCAGAAAAAGAACTGATAAAAATTGCCGTGAAAACAATGGGCTTAGATGAGCTTACACCATTTAAACCCGAAGAAAGAATTATTGAGTATATGCTTGCTGATAAAGCAGACAGTCGTTTGGTTAGCATGACTTTAAAAGATTTTGCTGATGAAACGGCTAGCGAGAGCCCTGCACCGGGTGGTGGGTCTATTGCTGCTTATGTAGGCTCGTTAGGTGCTGCTTTGGCAACTATGGTTGCTAATTTATCGTCGCATAAAAAAGGGTGGGACGACAGATGGGAAGAGTTTAGCAATTGGGCAGAAAAAGGCGAGCATTATAAAAATGAATTGGTGAAATTAGTTGATGCCGATACAGTCGCTTTTAATAAAATTATGACAGCTTTTGGTTTACCAAAAGGCAACGATGAAGAAAAAAATATACGCACAAAAGCAATACAAGATGCTACCAAGTTTGCTATTGAAATACCGTTTAAAGTAATGCAAACTACTTACGATAGCATGACGGTTATTAAAGCTATGGCAGAGATTGGAAACCCTAACTCAATATCCGACGCAGGTGTGGGTGCTTTGTGCGCGCGTAGTGCGGTAATGGGTGCTTTTATGAATGTGCGTATTAATGCGGCAGGTTATGATAATAAGGCATTTGTAAACGATGTGGTTGCTAAAGGAAAAGACATAGAAAATAAAACGATTGCTTTAGAAACTGTCATTTTAAAAATTGTAAACGAGAAGATTGGGGTTTAATAGAAATGTTGAATGCTAAATTTTAAATGTTGAATGGGTGTTGCTTGTTAAAAAAATAGTAAGAATGGCTGAAAGATTAAATTAAAAAAAAATATACGATAATGGAAAATTTAAAAAAAACAGCTAAAGATTATCTTACCGCAAGAAAAAAATTTCTTGCTATTGCTGATAACACACACTGGTTGTTTGGCAATGACAATTTAGTTGGGCGAATTGGTGAATTTATTGCTTATCAATATTTACATGAGAATAAAAGAAATCCAGAGCGACCGACAAGTAAAACCCAAAAAGGGTACGACTTCATTTGTGACAAAAAGAAAACAAAAATCTCCGTTAAAACCATAACACACGAAAATAAAGCTGGCACTACAACAGTAATAACTGAGCCATGGGACGAGCTTATTTTAATAACTATAAATGACAAGATAAAAATTGACAAGTTTGGTATTTTAACAAAAGAGCAATTTAATGCTGCGCTGAACGCTAAGCATTTGACAAGTAAAACTCCCTATGCTAGTAGAACAATGGTTGGAGCAAAAGGGCTAATAAGTAAGTTCGGTACATTCGTTGACAAAAAAATTACTGATAAGTATTTTTAATAGCAAGCATTAAATTTTAGCTTTATACAAAGCCTTTAGTTTATGATACTTTAGTTTAGTTGCCCAAGCAGAGTTTTTGCAAATTTGGAAACCATATTTGCCATCTAAAAAACCAAACTTTAAAAAATAGCCATCAATAAAAGTAGCTATAGGGCTTAAGTACAATTTAATGAAATTTGGTTTGTAGTTTTTTTGAAACAAAGCCTTAGAAGATATATCAGTAAAATATTGTATTTGTTTTATATGGCTATCTATGGTGTAAAAACTATAATGCAAAATATTGCCTTTTAAGTAGCCGGTGGTTTTATCGCTCTGAAACATTTCGTACTTATCGTGGGGGTTTATGCCGCGCCACTCGCCTTTGGTGCTATCCCACAGGCGTAGTTTTTTATCGGGGTACCAGCCGCAGTGTTTTACCCAGTGTCCGCAATAGTTAGTAAGGCGGTTCATGTAATAACCATCGTGCTGCCAGTTTTGCTTTGCGTCTAAAATTGATTTTTGCAAAGTTTCATCTAAGGCCTCATCAGCATCTAAGGATAAAACGTGCGGATATTTGGCTTGGGTTATTGCCCAGTTTTTTTGTTGAATATGTCCATCAAAAGTGTGTTCTACAAAACGTACACCGGCGGCTAAGCAAATTTCTTTGGTTTTATCTTTACTGAAAGAATCGACTACCACAATATCATCGGCCACGTTTTTTACAGACGCCAAACAACGTGCAATGTTTTTTTCTTCGTTAAAAGTTATGATAACAACCGAAAGCTTAATCACTCTTAGCCCTCCATTACTTGTTTAGCGTGCCCTTCGGTATCTACATCGGTAATGACACGAATAATTTTTTTATCTTTTATAATAAAGGTGGTACGTAAAATGCCATCAAAAATACGGCCCATAAACATTTTTTTGCCCCATACATCAAAAGCCTTTAACATAACACCATCAACATCGGCAATTAAAGGAAAAGGCAGACTGAATTTTTTGATGAATTTTTGATGCGATTTCTCATCGTCTTTACTAACTCCTACAATGGCATAATCTTTTTTAGTCATATACTGATACTCATCGCGCAAGCTACATGATTGTGCTGTGCAGCCACTGGTATCATCTTTAGGGTAAAAATAAAGCACTAAGGTTTTGCCTGAAAAATCGTTTAAGGAAATTAGGTTTCCGTTTTGGTCTTTACCCGAAAAGTTGGGAGCAGCATCACCTGCTTTAAGATGCGTTACATGCTTTACAAAAGTCGATTTTTTTGCGGCAACTTTTTTTGTTGCTTTTTTCACTACTTTCTTAGCTGCTTTTTTTGCCATATAAATTATTGCTTAACAAACTTGCCTTGTGAAACAAGCGTGTTGTTTTTTAAAATTTTGTACAAATATAAACCATCTGCCAGTTGCTGCACCGGTACATTAACATTATTTGTGTAAGCGTGGGTGCTATATACTTGCTCGCCCAACAGCGAATAAACAACTACATCGGCATTGCCCGCATCGTTATTAAATGTAAATTGTATTTGTTGGTGCGCAGGATTCGGATATACTAACACATCTTCGTTTTTAAAAGTACTTTTTATAGCTGTTGTTTGCTGGTTACAAAGCAGGGCATCATAGCCATCTAATTTACCATAGCCCCAACTGTTGTTAGGTAAATTTGTTCCGGTAAAATAATCTTGTTTAGGGCAATTTATAATAGCCTGCTTAATATCTTGGTTTGTTGCCGTTGGATTTTTTTGCAAATACAATACCGCAACACCTGCCACATTAGGCGACGCCGATGATGTGCCATTAAATATCATGTACATAGTATCTTGCGAAATGTTGCTGTTGCCAGGGTAATTAATAGCATCCCATTGGCATAAAGATAAAGTACCAGGCGCCACAATGTTATCGCCTGTGGCTGCAATATCAGGCTTTAAGCGCCCATCACGTGTTGGACCTGAACTTGAACTAGGAGAAAGTGTATCATAAGGACCCGGCCAAGTTGAGAAAACACCACCTAGCGTAGTAAAACCTGTACGTTCGTTATAATTGGCTACTGTAATAACCTCCTTACTACATTGAAAACTTGTACAAATAGTTTGAAGGCTATCGGGAGCTTTATAATAACTCATTTTAGGCATGCCCGCCAAAAGCGAGGGGATTTGATTTATGGGAAGAAATTCAAAATCGTTTGAGCCATCGGGGTCATACCAGGCATCGAAAAAACCGGAACCAGTGGTTTCTAAAGTCCAAAAATAACCTATAGAATCAGGAATAATATTAACGTCTAACTCATAGGTCTTTCCATTCATACCAGCTGCCGTTTGCACAATGCCGATTCGAGTTCCGTTAAACTTAATGGTATCGTTAGTAACGGTGTTTAAAGCAGTTGTTATATTGCGAAAACCAATGTTACCCAAATATTGATAGGTTGTAGAATCGTAAACACCTATAGTATAATGTACATTTTTAAAGTTAGTGGTATCAGCAAATATGCCATAACCAAACTGAGTAATATTATTGGTATTTGGTATACGTGTAAAGGTAAAATTAGTGTCGGCGTTTACTGTATATTGCAAATGAATAGGGATGTTGCCTGCGTTACCGGCTGCGGCTGCCAAGCAACGCCCGGGTATATTTGCTATTAGGCTATCCATTGCAAGAGCTTGTAAATCTTGTCCATCGTGTGAGCCATAATAATCACCCAAACTAATGTTAATTACAAAAGGCTTGTTAGCCGCTACTGCTTTATCAACCAAATAATGTAACGCATCTAAAATAACCGGACCATTGCTATAAAAATTAATAGCAGCGCACATAATATCAGCTTTGGGCGCAATGCCTTTATATATTGGATTATGGTTTCCGTTACCAACAGCAACGCCTGCTACACGGGTTCCATGGCCAAAAGCGAACAAATCCTGATGGGTGCATAAACCGCTATCTATTTCCTGATTATTCCATTCTTGCCCATAATTATAAGGCTGAGGAGTGTTGCTGGCCGTAGCCTTAGTTTGATCCCAAAGCCATTTAATACGGGTTTTACCCGTGCTATCTTTAAAATCAGGGTGTGTGAAATCTATACCGGTATCAATTAATCCAAAAATAATGCCCTTGCCATCATAGGCTTGTGGCAAAGGAGAAACACCATTATGAATTTTTAATACATTGTTTTTTATGATAGCTGTGTCATCTAAAACACGAAAATGATTCACATAATATTCTATTTGTTTTATTTGAGAATTTTTAGCTAATTGCTGAATAGCTTGCCCAGAAAGAATTACAGAACTTATGTTGCCCAAATTGTATTTAAAAAAACCATTATGAGAAGCAGCAAATTCTTTCACTACATTAACATTACCCTTAACTAAAACAGGATATGATTTTGATAAATTTGTATGTAGTGCTTTAATAAGCGCCACATTCATTTGAGCCTGCTGAGCAATACAGTTTGCAGAAAGTAAAAGAGCAAAAAATAGAAATCTAATCATTAAACTAAATTACTAATTTTAAGCCGAATTTTAAGGGATTTATGAATTTTATAGTACAATTAATTTTATCGACCATTGCGGTACTAATTACAGCTTGGCTACTGCCCGGCGTAAAAATTGTAGGTGATAACCCATTTTATACCGCTTTTATTCTAGCTATTGTGCTGGCCTTTTTAAATGCAGTATTAAAGCCCATTTTGGTGTTTTTAACCATACCCGTAACCATACTTACACTTGGGTTATTTTACTTAGTAATAAATGCCCTAATAGTTGTGCTGGCAAGCAAACTAGTACCCAACTTTAAAGTAGAAGGTTTTTTTACGCCTTTATTCTTTAGCATTGTGTTATCATTTATATCGTCTATTTTAGACGCCCTTGCAGGAGTAAATAAGGATAAAAATTAAGCATGAACGGTACAAAAAAAACATATTGGCTTACTACGTATACGCTGATTTTTGTTTTTGTGTTTATGGTTTTTTCACAAAACTATTGGCGCTTTTGGAACAGCGATAAAGGAGAAACACCTTTTATGTGGGATGCAGACCAATATTATTCATATTTACCTGCTTCGTTTATTTATCATGATTTAGACTTTAATTATACTGCCCGTTATTGGTTAACAACCGCACCAAATGGACATAGAGTGCCTAAGGTAACTTACGGCATGGCATTAATGTTTAGTCCGTTTTTTTTATTGGGTCATAAAATAGCCATTAATCAAAACAGTCCGTTAACCGGATACTCAGAGCCCTATAGTACATGTGTGCATTATGGTTCTTTGTTTTATGGCTTAATGGGTTTAGTTATACTTAGTTTTATTTTACGGCGATTTTATAGTGATAAAATTACCGCCCTAACTATAGCAACCTTGTTTTTTGCCACCAATTTGTTTTACTATACTATGCGCGATGGCGAAATGGCCCATTGTTATACTTTTTTTCTGATAAGTTTATTTATGCTATTTACGTGCAAGTGGCATGAAAATCCTAAGAGCATTTATTTTTTGTGGCTAGGTTTGATAATGGGTTTGCTAACGATAATAAGGCCAACTGAGATTTTAGTTTTTATTGTTTTTGTTGGTTATGGTGTAACATCATTTTCAAATTTTACCGGCAAATTAAAACAAATACTTTTTTCGTATAAAAACGTACCACTGTTTTTACTTGGTTTTTTTATTATATGGTTACCACAAATGATTTTTTGGAAAATGAAAACGGATCATTTTTTATTTTTCTCGTATGGCAGTGATGAAAGATTTTTTTGGTTAGACCCCAAAATAGTTCCTATACTTTTTGGATATCGTAAAGGATGGTTTGTATATACTCCGGTTATGTTATTTGCTATGGTTGGATTGTTTTTTATACTAAAACATAAAAGCAGTGTTTTTAAAACATCGATTATTATATATTTAGTTTTAAATATATATATGTTATCTTGTTGGTGGTGTTGGTGGTATGGCGGCGGGTTTGGCATGCGGTCTTTAGTACAGGCATATGCTTTATTGGCCATTCCGTTGGCGGCTTTTTATCAGTACATATTTTCACTTGAGTTTAAAGTGCGTTTTTTTGTTCCGTTGGTAAAATGCACAACCGTTTTATTATTAGCCGGATTTTTATGGTTAAATATTTTTCAAACCAATCAATATGATCACCCTTTTGAACGTAAATTGCTGCATTATGATTCGATGAGTAAAGCTGCTTACTGGCGTATTTTTGCCAAGCCAACCTTATCGGATGCTGAATATGAAAAATATTTACACGAATTATCTCCGGCAGATTATGATGGAGCTAAAAAAGGTAAAAGAGATAATTAACCTATGAAAATTGCAGTTATTATACCTTGTTACAACGAAGAAGATTGCGTTGCTGATGTGTTCAGTGAAATAACTAGCATTAAAATACCTAATTGTCAAATTGAGCCTGTGTTTATAAACGATTGTTCGAAAGACAACACCTTGACTCTATTAAAAAGTTATAATGCAAAAGTTTTAGATTTATCGGTTAACCTTGGCATTGGAGGCGCTGTACAAACAGGGTTTAAGTACGCATTATCTAATAATTTTGATATTGCTATACAATTGGATGGAGATGGGCAACATCCATCAGATCAAATAGTGAATTTAATTGCTCCCATTATGGCTAATGAAGCTGATGTGGTAATTGGCTCTCGTTTTCTGGAAAAAGAAGGCTTTCAATCTACTTTTGCACGCAGGTTAGGCATTAATTATTTTAAATTTTTAAATAAATTTTTGATTAAAAAAACCATAACCGATAACACATCGGGGTTTAGAGCCATAAACAATAAAGCACTGAAAGAAGTTTGCAATTATTATCCAGATGAGTATCCGGAACCCGAAGCAATCATCTTATTTTCATTAAATAATTTACGCATAAAAGAAATTCCGGTGGTTATGCGTGAAAGAATTGGAGGGCAATCATCCATCAGTTCGTTTAAAAGCATTTACTATATGGTTAAAGTAAGCCTTGCAATAATTTTTATTTACTTAAGATTAAAATTAAATGGAAAACGTAGTACCCTATAAAATACAAATAATAAGCATTTTAGGTGCTTTGGCTTTTATGTTTTTTATTTTCCGTTTAATTACAAAAGGAAAATTGCGCGAGGAGTATGCCATTGTGTGGATAGTTTGTACTTTGATTTTAATTGTATTTTCTGTTTGGCGAAGCGGACTTGATGTTATTGCAAAACTGTTAGGTGTTTATTATGCACCCGCCTTGGTTTTTTTAGCAGCCATTTTTGCTATTATTATTTTTTTGGTTCATTTGTCGGTGGTAAACTCAAAGCAACAACGCCAAATTAAAGATTTAACGCAGGATATAGCCTTACTTAAAGACAGGTTGGAGAATAAAAACTAGAATTTTCATTACTAACTGTTTGCTTTTTGATTTAGAAATTTGGGCACATAAAAAAGCAAATACATTATAATCATAATGATACCAAAATCGGTAATGCCCATTACAAAAATTATCATTAAGTGAAATAAGATTCCTAAAAAAAGTATAAATGGTTTTATTTTTTTAAACCAAACTAAAACAGGGAAAAGTAATTGAAAAATTAGTGCAAACCAAGTTATGGCATGTATAAAAAAACTATTGCTGATTAATAAGTTTTTTATAAAAGGGAGGCTATACGTATCGTTATACAATACATAATAAAAGGCTGTACCATTAAGCCATGTTTGGCCAAACAATTTAAAATAGCTTGCCACTATATACAATATAATTATTTGAAAGCGCGCTGCCCAAACAGCAAAGTTACTTATGGTTATGTTTATGGTTTTTAAAACAGGATGTTTTACAGCATCGGCATTTTCATCCATAAAAATTAAGAGAAACAATACAATTACCAGTAGATTAAAACCTCCATTTTGTATTGGAATAGTTTTGTAATATAAACTCATGGTAAAAAAATAAACCAGGATGGTTGAGAGTCTTTTATATGGCAGAAACAAACAAGCTATGATGGATAGAATTTGTCCGCCTACAAAAAACTTCCAATTGGCAGCCATGTTTGGTTTTTCTAAGAGATTAAAAAAATTAAGGACTGAATTACTGTGTTTTTCTAAGGGTAAAAAATAACTATGAGCACCGTAGAGTGTTTTAGCATACGATAATAAAAGCAAGGTGTTGCAAAGCAAAAAAATAAGCAGGGCTCTTCTGAGTAACCTTATATTATTGGCATAAAGTGTTGTAGTTGTAATGGTATCTATATAATTATTTATAGCCTTGTACATTTCGGGGAATAAAATTCATTTCAGGGAAAAGCAATTCTGTTGTAGTTGATTTAATTTCTGCTGCCCGTTTTTCGCTAAACTTTTCAGGATACATAAAGGTTATTTTATACTGCAATTTAATGAAGGGAGAACGAGGAGCTTCTTTCATTATCATATCTGAAAAATAATGCTGAGCCATTATGCAACGAGGGTCGTACAATAAATAATTGTTTTGTACAGAATCTATGGTTGATTTATTTTCGGCTATTAAATGCGCATCCCATATTTGAGCAAGCACATAATCATGTACCTTGTATTCGGTAATGGCTATACTAAAAGGGTTACTATATCTAATATTTAAGAGGGTTTGTCCAGGGTCTATCCAGTTTGTCCATCCCTTTTTTGTGTTATAGTACCGAACCAATAATTGCTGATTGTATAAAGGTGGGTCGGGCGCAAAAACTTTATTGTTTTGGCTAAAAATGGGCAGCATATATCTACGAACAGCCCTTACAACCAAAGTGTTTTCGGTTTCACAAGAGAAATTAAAAAACAGGGTGCAAAATATATGGACGACTAAAACAACACTACAAGCAATAAAAATTATGTATTGAGGTTTTTTCATTTAATAATTGAAACAAAGATATAATGTTAATGCGCTAAATTTAAAAAACCATTATTTTTGCCAAAAATCGGGCTGTAGCACAGTTGGTAGTGTACTAGCATGGGGTGCTAGGGGTCGCGTGTTCGAGTCACGTCAGCCCGACTTTATATAGATTTTGTCGAAAATTACACGATTTATAACGTTAATTTTTATGATAAGGGATATTTTTGTATTAGATTTATAAAAAATTAAATATGAAAATAGCAAGTCTTGTTTTATCGTTGGTGTTTTTTACGGCATCACATATGTTTGCACAAACTGAAACCAATACTATAAATGGTGTCATTAAAGAAGTTAAACCACATTTTGCGGGTCAACATACACTTGTTGTTGATGAAACAGAGTTGGTGCTTTTAACTAACCCAAAGGATAAAACCGGAAAGAGTTTTGAGATTAATGAAGAGTATAAAGACATTTTATTAGATAGAAAAGGTACTTTTATTTTAAACCCAAAATATGCCAACAAATTGTTTAAATTTACCTATACAGTTAATGGTAAAGGTTGGAAATGTATTAAAAGCATTAGCACAATAAAAAAATGAAGAAAAAACTACTTTCAGCAATAGCCTTTGTAGTTATAGGCTTTTATACTAAGGCGCAATCTATTATAGGAATAGATGTATCCAGTTATCAGGGTACAATAAATTGGACTCAGGTAAAAGCAGCAGGTGTAACATTTGCGTGGGCTAAGGCTACCGAAGGTTTAACTGTAACTGATGCACAATATGCCAATAATGCTGTAAATGGTGTGGCTGCCGGTGTGTATATGGGGGCTTACCACTTTGCGCATCCTGATACACATACTACTACTGCACAAGCTATTGCTGAAGCCAATTACTTTTTAAGTGTGGCACAACCCTATATTATTTCGTGCGAAATGCCCCCGGTGCTTGATTATGAAGTATCATCTTCTTTATCATGGCCAGCACAAGCAGCATGGATTCAAAGTTGGATGAACACTGTTAAAACAGCAACAGGCATAACCCCTATTCTTTATACCGATGGGTCCATTGCTAATTCTTTAGCTAGCTCTTCTTTAGCTTCTTATTGTAAACTTTGGATAGCAACAGATAATGGTAGTGCAACAACTATACCCCCATCTCCACTTCCACCAACACCTTCAGCTTATGATCAAGGCTTATGGAATCCTAACTGGAGTTTTAACCAATACTCTTGGACAACCACTGTTTCAGGAATAAGTGGACAGATAGATGCAGATATTTTTAATGGGACATTGACCGACCTTACCAATTTAATGGTTTGCACCCCTCCAGTTTGCCACACTTATTATGCTAGTTTCCCTTATTCGAACTCTTTCGAAAATACGTGGGTAACTGATAGCTGCGCCAACATAGCACAACGCTTACCCGATATTTATTGGAAAAGCAGTATAGGTGGTACAACCCCTAATGGAGATGATTATTGGCATCGCGAAGATTATACAGGTTCAGACTGGACTTCGGTAACGACCGGAAGTTATACGCCTGCCGGATCGGTAGGAAACCATAGCGCAAGATTTCATAACGACCCACCACCTGCAGGTTCAACAGGTGCTTTAGATTTGTATATCAACTTATCTGCTTCAGGCACAAAGAATGTACAATTTGATTATATGCATAATGAGGCTTCGGTTTCGCCGTTTACTTTTGACGTGTTGCTTTCGACCGATGGTGGCAACACTTTTTCGGCACCATTGCTAACCATAACAAGTGCGCAAGTATCGAGCTGGACTACACAAACCTTTACAACTAATGCTACTTCGGCAACATCCGTATTTCGCTTTATTGCAACCGATAAAGGGTCGCATGACGTGGGTATAGATAATTTAAGCATAACTGCCGGATCAACTACTGACATTGCTAATATTACAGGTAATGCCTATCAAGTAACGGTTTATCCGAACCCTAATACCGGCGAATTTATCATTGCTGTTAACGACGCATCGAAAAAAGTAAGTGTTGATGTGTATAATAACATTGGACAATTTATTAAACACGAGGAAGCTAAAACCGGAGAAAACACAATACATATAACTGATTTAAGCGAAGGCGTTTATTTTGCGAATGTTTTTGTTGACGGAATTAAAACAGGTACACAGAAAATATTGGTTATAAAATAAGTAAGGTTTACTTTACTGCACCTTTGCCGAAGTACGATACGAAGTGCCTTTAAATATGGCTACCAATTCTCCTTTTTCGTTGGTTGTTTTTATATCGTAAATGCCGGTTTTGTTACCCAAATAAATTTCTTTTGCCTCAACAAAAAGCAAATCGCCAGCTTTGGCAGGTCGTGCAAAACTAATAGTAACATCTAAAGCAACAGCAATAATGCCATGCGAGTTACAGGCAAAAGCAAAAGCCGAATCGGCTGCGGAAAATAAAATGCCTCCATGTATGCTTAAAAAACCATTTAACATTTCATCAGTTACACGGTAATGCAACTTACAATACCCCTCACCTACTTCATCAACCTGCAAGCCCATCCATTTGGTAAAAGCATCGCGCTTTAACATGATATCAAGTACTTGCTGTGGCGTTTTGTTATCTTCCATTAAAAAATTTTTGTTCAAAATAGCTCAAAACTCTAATAATGTATTTTTTTTAAGAAAAAATAACATATAAATAAGATGCGTAATTAATTTAAAATTAATATTATAGTACTTTTGCGCCACTTATGCGGAAGGTCTTTTTTCTAATTTTATTTATAAGTGGTTTTCATTGTTTTTCACAGTCCAATTCGTCAGCTATTGTACCCGCTGATAGCATACACCTTGTTGCAGACACTATACCCATTACTTTAAATGATGCTGAAGCCTATTTTTTAAAAAATAATTACAACCTACTTGCGCAAAAATTTGGTGTAGATGCGCAAAAAGCCTTAGTAAGACAAGCCAAGTTATTGAATAATCCTAATATTTATTTAGAGAATAGCGTTTACAACTCGCATAAAACTACCGGAAGCAAGTTTTTTCCTACGAAAGACGGAAATTTTGGTGATGTGCATAGTATGGGTGAAACGCTTATACAGTACAACTGGCTTTTTTCAATTGCCGGTAAACGTATAAAGACCGCCAATGCAGTTAAGTTACAGGGTGATGTAGCGCAGTATCAATTTGATGATTTAATAAGGGGATTATTATTTGCCCTGCGTCAGGATTTTATTGATTTATATTTTGGGTTAAAATCATTAAAATTATTTGATGAAGAAATTGTTACCGTAAAAAATATAGTTGCAGGTTTTGAAATTCAATATCAAAAAGGGAACATTTCGTTACGTGATATAACACGTGTGCGTGCACTCCTTCTTTCTTTACAAAGTGACAGGTTAGATTTATATACTTCGTTACAACAAAATTCTGCTAAAGAGTTTGCCGTGCTACTTAACAACCCTAAAAATGTTTACTACAAACCTATTTTAAATGAAGCCGAGTTTGATAGCAAATACAACATGGCTAATGTTGCTTTAGCTGATATAGTAAACCAGGCATTGCAAAACAGACCAGATTTAAAAGCATCTTTAGCACAAGTGGCTTATGCCGATGCTTATGTAAAAATGCAAAAAGCAGTTGGTGTACCCGATGTTATGTTACAGGGAATTTATGACCGTAACGGTAGTTATATTCAAAATTACAATGGTGCCGCTATACAAATACCAGTTGCTATATTTAACCGCAACCAAGGTAATATTCAGTCTTCTAAGTTATTATTAGATGCTGCTAACCAACAATTAAAACAAAATCAGGTAACGGTGCAGAACGATGTATTTACTTCGTATCAAAAAATATTAGAACTGCAAAACCTAAATAATTCTTTTAGTGTTGATTTCTCTTCTGATTTTAAGGCTTTATTGAAGGGAGCAAACGACAATTTCAGTAAGAAAAATCTATCGCTGTTAGAGTTTGTAGATATGTTTGAAAGCTATAAAGCAAGTATGACGCAATATAACAGTATTAAAGACCAGCGTTATAGCGCTTTTGAAGAACTAAATTTTAATGTAGGAAAAGATGTATTTAAAAAATAACCTGAAACTTTTATGTAGCATACTGCTATTTGCTATGTGCTTATTTATTTTTCCGTCGTGCTCAGGAAACAAGGGAGAAAAAAAGAGCGATACTATTGATATTTCTGACTCGCTAATTAAAAACATGACCGTTGGCATTGCACATACCACACAGGTTAGAAGCGAAATAAAATTAACCGGAAAAGTTATTGCCGACCAAAGCAAACAGTTAGCCGTTTACCCTTTAGTAGGTGGTACTGTAAAAACAATTAGTGTTGAATTAGGTGATTATGTAGAAAAAGACCAAGTGTTGGCTGTTATTAGAAGTGCCGATGTAGCTGATTTTGAAAATCAATTTATAGCTGCAAAATCGGATTATGAAAGCGCAAAAAAAAGCAAACAAGTTGCTGAAGACATGTATGCTTCGAAATTAATGTCGGAACGTGATTATTTACAAGCCAAACAAGATTATAACAAAGCTGAAGCCACGTTAACTAAAGCACAAGAGCTACAAAAAATATACAGCGTAAGCAATGCCAGCGATTATGTAGTAAAAGCACCTATTTCAGGCTTTATAATTGAAAAGAATGTGAATAAGGACATGCAAATACGTACCGATAACGGAAATAATATTTTTACCATTTCGCAACTTAATGATGTGTGGGTTTTGGCTAATGTTTATGAAACCGATATTGATAAAGTAAAAGAAAAAGATACGGTGTTTGTTACTACCATTGCGTATCCCGATAAAATATACAAAGCAACTATTGATAAAGTATATAATGTACTTGACCCCGCCACACGAGTTATGAAAGTGCGTATAAAATTAAATAACCCCGATTATTTATTGAAACCAGAAATGTATGCTAATGTGGTAGTTAATTATGCCGAACCTTTGAGAATGATAACAATAGCATCGAGTGCTTTGGTTTTTGATAACTCTAATAATTATGTGCTGATTTATAGCGGAGGAAAAAACTTTAAAGTGCAAAAAGTTGATTTATACAAAGCCATAGGAAAAAAAGCTTACATAAAAAGTGGAATAAATGAAAGTGATAGAATTGTTACTTCAAACCAGCTTTTAATATATAACGCGTTAACCAATAACTAAGTAAGCTTTTATGAATAATCTGGTTAAAGGCATTATAACATTTTCTTTAAAAAACAAATTCTTTGTTTTAGTAACAACCATTATTGCTATAATTGCCGGTGTTATTGCTTACCTTGACACACCTATTGAAGCCTTTCCGGATGTAACAAACACACAAATTATTGTAATTACACAATGGCCAGGGCGTAGTGCTGAAGAGATAGAAAAATTTGTAACGATACCCATAGAAATTGCTTTAAATCCTTCGCAGAAAAAAACTTCTATTCGTTCTACAACCTTATTTGGATTATCGGTTGTAAAAGTAATATTTGACGATGATGTTGATGATGCTTTTGCCCGACAGCAAGTAAACAATTTATTACGTAACGTTGATTTACCTGACGGTGTAAATTCTGAAATAGAACCTCCTTATGGACCTACCGGAGAAATTTTTAGATATACCGTAACCAGTAAAACATTAGGCGTACGCGCATTAAAAACCATACAGGATTGGGTTATAGAACGTAATTTAAAATCGGTGCCAGGTATAGCTGATGTGGTGAGCTTTGGTGGAGAAGTTAAAACCTATGAAATTATAGTAAAACCAACTCTATTAACAAAATATGATATAACACCTTTAGAAGTTTACCAAGCAGTATCGAAAAGTAATATTAATGTTGGTGGAGATGTTATTCAGAAAAACAATCAGGCTTATGTTGTACGCGGTATTGGTTTACTTACCTCTATATCTGACATAGAAAATATTATTATTGATTACGCTGATGGTGTACCTGTACTTGTAAAAAATGTAGCTACCGTAAAAGAAAGTGCTTTACCTCGACTTGGACAAGTAGGAAGAGATACTGCAAATGATGTAGTAGAGGGCATTGTGGTAATGCGTAAAGGTGAAAATCCAGGGGCGGTAATTAGTAGATTAAATTTGAAAATAGAAGAATTGAATGATAAAATTTTAACGGGTGATGTACAGATAAAAACATTTTATAATCGTGAAGACCTGATACATTTTTGTACGCATACGGTTATTCATAACTTATTAGAAGGGATAATTTTTGTAACTGTTATTGTATTTTTATTTATGGCTGATTGGCGTACTACTGTTATTGTAGGTATAATTATTCCGCTATCACTTTTATTTGCTTTTATTTGTTTACGTTTAAAGGGCATGACAGCCAATTTGCTATCGATGGGGGCGGTAGATTTTGGGATTATAATAGATGGCGCAGTTGTGATGGTAGAGGGTGTGTTTGTTGTGCTTGACCATAAAGCTGAGAAAATTGGCATGGAGCGATACAACAAGCTTTCGAAACTTGGGTTGATTAGAAAAAATGGTGTTGAAACAGGTAAAGCCATTTTATTTTCGCAGTTAATTATTATCAGTTGTTTACTTCCTATTTTCTCTTTTGAAAAAGTGGAAGGGAAAATGTTTTCGCCGTTAGCGTATACTTTAGGCTTTGCTTTATTAGGCGCTTTAATTTTTACGGTGTTTTTATTACCTGTACTAATTAGTTTTTTACTAAATAAAAACGTAAAAGAAAAACATAATATACTTGTTGAGTTTATAACCAAAAATGTTATACGCGTTTTTGATAAACTACACAAAGTACGTAGAACCGCTATTATAATGGCCACCATTATTATGGCGGTAGGTTTATTTATGTTTCATTTTTTAGGTTCGGAGTTTTTACCTCAATTAAACGAAGGGTCTATATATGTACGTGCTAATATGCCCTTAAGTATTTCGCTGGATGAATCGGTTAAGCTGAGTAATAAAATGCGACGTGTGTTTATGAAATTTCCGGAGGTGAAACAAGTAATATCGCAAGCAGGGCGACCTAATGATGGAACAGACCCTACTGGTTTTTACAATGTGGAATTTCATGTGGATTTATTTCAGAAAGATGAGTGGAAAAGAAAAATTTCGAAAGCCGAATTAATAAATGAAATGCAAGATAGCTTAGATGTTTTTTCGGGCATAAATTTCAATTTCTCTCAGCCGATTATGGATAACGTAGAAGAAGCTGTATCGGGGGTAAAAGGTTCGATTGCCGTGAAAGTGTATGGAGATGATATGATAAGCATTGAAGGAAGAGCCAAGCAAATAGAAGGAATTTTAAAAACAGTTAGAGGAATAGAAGATTTAGCTGTAATACGAAATATTGGTCAGCCGGAATTACGCATTGAGTTGGATGAAGTAAAAATGGCGCAATTTGGTGTTACTACTGCAGATTGTAATGCCGTAATTGAAATGGCTATTGGTGGAAAAGCGGTTACACAGTTTTATGATGGATTTAAGAAATTTGATGTGCGAATTCGTTTCAGCAAAGAATATCGTAAAACAGAAACAGAAATTGCCGACGTTTTAGTTCCTTCAATTCATGGGATAAAAATACCGTTGAAAGAAATAGCGAAAATTTATACCATAACCGGACCATTACTTATTTTTCATGATGATACCAAACGCTTTTGCGCCGTTAAGTTTTCGGTACGCGGACGTGATATGGGGGGTACCATTGATGAGGCACAGCAAAAAGTAAATGCACAAATAAAAACATTACCAAAAGGGCAATCGCTTTTATGGTGTGGTGATTTTGAAAATCAGCAACGTGCTCAAAAACGTTTAGCGCATGTAGTGCCAATAACTATATTATTGATATTTATTATTTTGTTTGGGTTATTTGGAAACTTTAGTGATGCCAGTTTATTATTATTAAATATACCTTTTGGATTAGTGGGTGGTATTTTAGCCTTAATGATTACCGGTGTTAACTTTAGTATATCTGCCGGAATCGGTTTTATTGCCTTGATGGGCGTTTGTATTCAGAATGGAGTTATACTTATGTCTGTATTTAAAAAACACATTACCGACGATAACATGTCGGTAACCGATGCAGTAAAACAAGGAGTAGCAGCTAGGGTTAGACCTGTTGTAATGACAGCTACTATTGCGATTATTGGTTTATTGCCAGCCGCTACATCAACTGGTATAGGTTCAGAATCAAGTAAACCTTTAGCTATTGTGGTAATTGGTGGCTTATCGTTGGCAACTGTTTCAACACTACTTATATTTCCACTTATATTTGAAAGCATATACCAGCGTAAGTATCACAGAAAAAGTAAGAAAGCGGCTCAGCAGTAACGAAAAGCTGTAAGTTTAATTTGTCATCTTACAAATCCGATGTAGCTTTGCTTCCTGCAACATGTTTTTCTCTAAGTTAGATTATAATCAGTTTACCGAGTACATTAAAAACATTAACCGTGTAGAAGGAGATGTTTTGTTGGTTGATAAACCTTACCATGTTACATCATTTGAAGTGGTTAACAAAGTGAAAATTGCAATTAAGAAAACTTTTCCCGATAAAATAAAAGTAGGGCACGCAGGAACTTTAGACCCTTTAGCTACAGGTTTGCTTATTATTTGTACAGGAAAAAAAACCAAACAAATAGAACAGATACAAGCTTTAGAAAAAGAATATACAGGTACTTTTTTTGTTGGAGCTACTACGCCTTGCTTTGATAAGGAAAAAGAAATTGACTTTACATTTGCTACTGAGCATATTAATGAAGAATTAATTATACAAGCAGCTAAAAAATTTGTGGGTAAACAAATGCAAACGCCACCTATCTATTCGGCAGTACATATAGATGGTAAACGGGCTTATGATTTAGCCCGAGAGGGTGTAGCTGAAATTAAAATAAACCCGAAAGAGGTTGATATAAAGATTTTTGAAATTACCCGCATTGCCCTGCCCGAAATTGATTTTAGGGTGGTTTGCAGCAAGGGCACTTACATACGCTCACTGGCACGTGATTTTGGATTGGCACTTAATAGTGGCGCTTATCTTACCGCTTTGCGGAGAACACGCATTGGAGGTTTTGAGGCAAAAAATGCCCTAACAGCTATTGTTAATTAATAAGCTGATATTTTTTTAACCTGGCATTACTAAAACATAATTTACAAGGTAACTTTGTTTTAAGTGAAAAGAACTGACACATATAATCCGTTTGCCAATATTGATAAACTTTGTGTTTTATTTTATTTCCTTTTAGTTTTAATGGGTTGGCTAAATATATACGCTGCGGTTTATAATGAAGATCACAAAAATATTTTTGACATGAGTCAGAAATATGGCAAGCAACTTATTTGGATTAGTAGTGCCACTGTATTAGCCATTATTATTTTATTTATTGATGCTGACTTTTATACGGTGTTTGCCTATTTATTTTACGGCATTGTTTTAGTACTTTGTATAGCTGTTCCGTTTTTAGGTAGAGAGGTAAAGGGCAGTAGGTCGTGGTTTAGGTTTGGCGACTTTGGTATACAGCCTGCCGAGTTTATGAAGTTTGCCACTAACTTGGCGCTCGCCAAATTTTTAAGTAATGCCAATTTGGAAGTTGATAATGTAAGGCGTGGTATTTCCAATTTCTTTAAAAAATACAGGAACACTATTATAGCGCTTGTTATTATTGGATTACCGCTTATAATCATAAAAAAACTACAAGATGAAACAGGTTTAGCAATTGTATTTGCAGCCTTTGTATTTACTTTATATAGAGAAGGGTTATCAGTAAATTTTTTACTGTTTGGTTTTATTGCCGCCGTTTTATTTGTTTTGGCTTTATTGGTTGACAACACTTATCTTTTTATTATTATAGGTTCGTTATGCGCTTTATCCTTACTATTTATACAACGTAGTAAGCGAAATATTTTTTTAGTGATACTGATTGGGCTTGTTGCCTGTGGTATGGTGAAGGCGACATCGAGTGTATATGAAAAATTAGAGGCGCATCAAAAAATACGCATTGATGTGTTGTTAGGCAGAGGCACTATTAACCTTAAAAAAGAAGGATATAATGTAAACCAAGCTAAAATAGCCATTGGTAGCGGTGGCTTTTTGGGCAAAGGATATTTGCAAGGCACACAAACCAAATATGATTTTGTACCCGAACAAGATACTGATTTTATTTTTTGTACTGTAGGCGAAGAGTGGGGATTTGTTGGAACATCTATAGTTATTTTGTTACAACTTACTTTAATTTTAAAAATTATTACAATGGCTGAAAGGCAACGATCGGAATTCAGTAGAATTTATGGCTATGGCGTAGCATCGGTTTTGTTTTTTCACTTGGCTATAAATATTGGAATGACTATTGGCTTAGCTCCGGTAATTGGGATACCCCTACCCTTTTTTAGTTATGGTGGCTCATCTTTATGGTCGTTTACAATTTTGCTTTTTATTTTTATTAAGCTTGATGCAAATCGCTTAAGTATACTTCGATAATTAAACCAACCGCTTTACACTTTTAAAATCAGTAGAGATTAAATTTAAGCCGGGAGTTTTTCCTTTTTGGATACTACCAAATTTATTTTGTATGCCTAAATAGTTGGCGCCGTTTAAGGTTGCCCAGGTAAGTAGGGTGTTTAATTCTATTTGAGGAAAATGTTTTTGCAGGGTTTTTATTTCATCGAAAGTACTTAGGCTCCAGTTACTGGCGTAACTATCGGTCCCTAATGTTATGTTGCAGTTGTTTTGGGTGAATAAATTTACGTTAGGCACTTTATTTTCGATATACAAATTAGCGTTTACACAAAAGCACCAAAAGAGATTTTGGTTGTAATCATTTGCAAATGAAATATCATCCTGATTTGTAAATGTATTATGTACCAATTGCAGTTTGCTTGTTGCCGGAAGATGCGGCAAGGTTGCCTGCAAGCTTGATTTGCCTGGTGCTTGCCAATTATCGGTGGGGATATTGAAAGATTTTAGTCTATCTAAAATGCTGCCTTTTTTTTCTTTAAAAAACAGGTTTTCATCTTCGGTTTCCTGATTATGAATGGTGAGGATGGAATTGTTTTGTTGCGCATGGCGACTAAACAAATTCAATAATTTTATGGAAGCCGAATATGGTGCGTGTGGTGTGATGGATGATTGCAGATGAATTCTGTCTTCTAAAAATTCTCTTAACTCGTTTTGTAATTTTAATCCGCGTTCGAAAGCAGCCTCTGCACGGGTTTCATCAAAAGCATAAATCTCTAAAAAAGTATGGTAATAAATTTTTGATGCATTGGCTTTATAAGCAAAAGTGTTTGATGTGTTTGAAATATCGCCCACGGCAACAATGCCATTAGTATACATTTCTTTATCGGCTGCTTTTATAGCTTCTAAAACCTCTTGGTCGTTTGGTTTTTTAAGGCTTTCTACTTCTTTAATAAAGTTGTGCAAGCCTTGCCCTGCTTCTATTTTGGCTTTCATAAACGAAAGCTCTAAATGGCAGTGCGTGTTTACAAAACCGGGGCAAATAGCACCTTCGTAATGCTTTATTTTAAGGGGGTCGAGCTCGTTTTCAGCAACTAAATCAATGATTAAACCGTGGCTATCGTGCACAATTACTGTATTTTGCAGTGGGGGGGTATTTATGGGGTAAATTATAGGGGCGCTAATAAATTGCATGGGCGTAAAAGTAGTAAAAAGGTGGTTTTTTAGGGTTTGTTGTTTCTCAAATGTAAGTGTTACCTTTGTAGTATGGCACAAAAGCAAGATATACGGGCTTTAACGGCAGAGCAAATAAACTCTTTTTTGAAAGAAAAGGGACAGCCTGCTTTTCGTGCTAAACAAATTTGGCAATGGCTTTGGCAAAAAAGTGCGCATAGTTTTGATGAGATGAGTAACCTATCGAAAGACTTGCGTTTGCTGCTTGCCGAAAACTTTGTAATTAATGCCGTTACTATTGATGACATGCAGGTTAGTGGCGACCGTACCATTAAATGCGCCATGAAATTGTTTGATGGCAATGTGGTGGAGAGCGTTTTAATTCCGACTGAATCACGTATGACAGCTTGTATATCATCGCAGGTGGGTTGTAGTTTAACCTGTAAGTTTTGTGCTACGGGCAGATTGAACCGCTTACGTAATTTGAATGCGGATGAAATTTACGACCAGGTTGTTTTGGTAAATAATTTAGCGAAAGAAAAATATAATCAGCACTTATCAAACATTGTTTATATGGGCATGGGTGAGCCGTTGCTTAATTATGCTGAAACATTAAAATCGGTTGATAGGATTACATCACCTGATGGCTTGGGCATGAGTGCACAACGCATTACTGTATCTACCGCAGGTATAGCCAAAATGATAAAAAAACTGGGCGATGATAATGTGAAGTTTAACCTTGCGTTATCGTTACATGCGGCTAACGACGAAAAGCGTAATTACATTATGCCGATTAACGAAAGTAACACACTTGAGAATTTGGCAGAAGCCTTAAATTATTTTTATGATAAAACAGGTACACGCGTAACCTTTGAATATATAGCTTTTAAAGATTTTAATGACTCGTTAATTGATGCAAAAGAACTGGCGGCTTTTTGTAAAAAAGTACCAGCAAAAATTAATATTATTGAGTATAACCCAATTGATGACGGGGAGTTTAAACAAACCACACCTGAAAGACTGAACGCTTTTAAAGCCCACCTAGAAGGCAAAGGCATTATTGTAAACGTACGTCGCAGTCGTGGCAAGGACATAGATGCCGCCTGCGGGCAGTTAGCCAACAAAAATAAATCGGCTAAAAATATGCCTGTAAAATAGCAAGTTAGCCAATAAATTTGCACATTTAAGGTCTCAATTTTTGTATTGAAAGCTGTTGACGAAATAAAAGCACCAATTGCAACACATATGGATGCGTTTGAAATAAAATTCAAACAATCTATGAAAAGCTCTGTGCCTTTATTAGAAAAAATTACCAGCTACATTGTAAAACGTAAGGGCAAACAAATACGCCCTATGTTTGTTTTTTTATCGGCACAAATGCATGGCGAAATTAACGAAAGCACCTACCGTGCCGCCGCATTAATAGAATTATTACATACAGCCACTTTAGTACATGATGATGTAGTAGATGATAGCAATGAGCGCAGAGGATTTTTTTCGGTTAATGCACTTTGGAAAAACAAAATTGCGGTACTTATTGGCGATTATCTGTTATCGAAGGGGTTGTTGTTATCGTTAGATAATGATGATTTCCATTTATTGAAACTGGTGAGCAACGCTGTGCGTGAAATGAGTGAGGGAGAATTGCTGCAAATAGAAAAAGCGAGAAAACTAGACATATCGGAAGAAATTTATTTTGAAATCATTCGTCAGAAAACAGCTACGCTAATTGCTGCTTGTTGCGCTACAGGCGCGGCATCGGTTACACAAGACAAACAAATTGTAGAAACTATGAAACAATTTGGCACACTTACCGGTATTGCTTTTCAGATAAAAGATGATTTGTTTGATTTTGGCAGCAGCGGCGAAATTGGCAAGCCAACCGGCATTGATATTAAGGAAAAGAAAATGACTTTACCATTAATTTATGCCCTTAATAATTCTACCTTTTTAGAAAAGAGAAAAATAATAAACATTGTAAAAAATCATAACGAAGATCCGAAGAAAGTTGCCGAGGTAATTGATTTTGTTTTTGCAAAGAAAGGAATTGAGTACGCTGAAAAAATTATGCATCAATATAAAACGGAGGCATTAAATTTGCTAAAAGGGTTTCCGGATGGAGACGCAAAAAAATCATTGGAACAATTAGTAATTTATACTGTAGAAAGAAAAAAATAATCATGATAAAGAATTTTTTAGTTGCAGCATCTATATCGATTTTTCTATTAGGTGCTTGTACATCAGGGCAAAAAAAAGAAGAAGAAAAAGCATTGACTTTACAAGACTCGGTTAATCAACAAATAAAATCGCAGATAGATAAAATTGTGGATGACCTTGCACCACCTGATAGTGATTACACAGGTGAGTTTTTTCAGAAATACGAATCGGGAGTGGTAAAAACAAAAGGTTTTTTTAGATTTGGTAAACGCCACGGGCAATGGTTTTATTTTTATCCGCACGGACTTATTTGGAGCGAAGCGTTTTATGATAATGGTAAAATGAACGGGCACTCGAAAGTTTATTACGAAACCGGAAAAGTTTATTACGAAGGCGATTACAAACAAGATGTTGCTATTGGTTTGTGGCATTATTACGACACTACCGGAGCACTTGCCATTGAAAGAACATATGATAGTTTGGGTAAAGTTTTAAAAGATAAAAATCTTCAAATTAAAAAATAATGAGTCCTGAAAAATTGCAATATGTGATTACTGTTGATGTGTTTGAAAACACAAAACAGTTACCTACCGAAGAAGCTACTTTAATACTAGAGGCTACCAAAGCCATGCGCAATGCTTACGCGCCTTACTCAAAATTTAATGTGGGGGCAGCTTTACTTTTAGAAAACGGAAAAGTTATAACAGGTAACAATCAGGAAAACGCAGCCTACCCATCAGGAATGTGTGCCGAGCGTGTGGCTATATTTTATGCGGGGTCGCAGTACCCTGGAGTAGCTGTAAAAACCATTGCAGTTATTTGCGATGTGGTGGCCGACCAACCTTTAACCCCTTGCGGCGCCTGCCGACAAGCCATTGCCGAGTACGAACAAACTACGGGTAAAAAAATAAAAATAGTAATGGCTACCACTACCGGAAAAATTTATACCGCCAATGGCATAGAAACTTTGTTGCCATTTATGTTTAGCGGCAAGTACATAAAAAAATAAAACTACACCAACGGTAAAGCACGAAAAATTGTTTGTTGTAAATTTACTGCATGCAATTACCCGTTTCAGAAAATTTACGCATTGCTTTTTCATCGATACGTGCTAATGCATTGCGTACTATTTTAACAGCATTAATTATTGCTATTGGTATTTGGGCATTGGTAGGCATTTTAACTGCTATTGATGCCTTGAAGTTTTCTATCAGCAGTAATTTTGCAGGGATGGGATCTAACACGTTTACGATTAGAAACCGAGGCATGAATGTGCGCATTGGCAACGATGGCAAAAAACCAAAAATATATAGCAGCATAACTTATTTTGAAGCAAAAGAATTCAGAGACAGGTTTAAGTTTCCGGCAACGGTAAGTATTTCTACGCTGGCTACATTTACAGGTAAGGTGCAGTATTTATCCACTAAATCGAACCCAAACATACAGGTGTTTGGCATAGATGATAATTATTTGATTACATCGGGTTATGAGTTGGAGCAAGGCAGAAATTTTTCATCGTTTGAAATTTTAAATGGTTCTTCTTCAGTTATTATTGGAAGCGAATTATTGACCACTGTAATGAAATCGGAAAAAAACCCGATAGGAAAAGAGATTAGAATTGGCAGTGCCAAGTATACTATTGTGGGGGTTTTAAAAAGCAAAGGTACAGGAATGGGGTTTGGTGGCGATAAAATTTGTTTGATACCTATACAAAACGCACGTAGCACATTTCCTAAGCAGGATGCCACGTTTACTATTAATGTGTACGCTCCTACTCCATCGTTAATGGAAGCTGCTATTGCAGAGTCAACTGGTTTATTTAGACAAATACGAAAAGTAAAAATTACCGACGAGGCAAATTTTGAAATTACAAAATCGGATTCGTTAGCCAATATGCTAATTAGCAACATACAAAAGGTTACTATTGGTGCTACGCTAATTGGTATAATTACATTGCTGGGTGCTGCTATTGGTTTGATGAATATTATGCTGGTATCGGTTACGGAACGTACACGCGAAATTGGTATACGTAAATCATTAGGAGCAACGGCAAAATTAATTCGAAATCAGTTTTTGATGGAGGCCGTTGTTATTTGTTTAATTGGCGGAACGCTAGGTATAATTTTAGGTGTAGGCTTAGGTAACCTAATGTCGTTTCAGTTGGGCATTGGTTTTTATATGCCATGGAAATGGGTTATATCAGCCTCTTTTTTATGTGTGGCAGTTGGTTTACTATCGGGCATTATACCTGCCAGTCGTGCTGCTAAATTAGACCCGATTGATAGTTTACGGTATGAGTAATTAAACGGCTACTTCGGCTTTGATATGAGGGTGTGGGTCGTAACCTTCGAGTGCAAAATCTTCGAACTTGAAATCGAAAATGTTTTTTATAGCAGGATTGATTTTCATAGTTGGGAGTTTACGGCACTCGCGTGATAACTGTAAGTTTGCCTGCTCGATATGGTTTGAATACAAATGTGCATCGCCAAGGGTGTGCACAAAATCGCCTACCTGTAAATCGCAAGCTTGTGCTACCATCATAGTAAGCAATGCATAAGACGCAATGTTGAAAGGAACACCTAAAAATATATCGGCACTGCGTTGGTAAAGCTGACAACTTAATTTACCATCGGCCACATAAAACTGAAAGAAAGCATGGCATGGAGGAAGTTTCATTTTATCAATCTCACCTACGTTCCAGGCACTTACAATAAGTCGGCGCGAATCGGGGCTTTTTTTTATCATATCGATTACCTGTGTAATCTGATCGATATGTCTCCCATCAGGAGTTGGCCAGTTGCGCCATTGGGAACCATAAACGGGCCCAAGGTTGCCTTCGGCATCAGCCCAATCGTCCCAAATACTTACGCCGTTATCTTTTAAATATTTAATATTAGTATCACCTTTTAAAAACCAAAGTAACTCGTGTATAATAGATTTTGTGTGAAGCTTTTTTGTTGTAAGCAAAGGAAAACCATCTTGTAAATTAAAACGCATTTGGTAGCCAAAAACACTTACGGTACCTGTGCCTGTGCGGTCGGTTTTGGTTGCGCCGTGCTCAAGCACATGCTTCATTAAATCGTGATACTGCTTCATACCACAAAATTAAAAAACTTAGGGGTTTGTTTTTTTAAAGATGCCAACAGTTTTTTAACGACGTACGTAGAAAAAATTTCATTTTTCCCTTCATTTCTTTGCTTGCCCAAAGAAACGAAGCAAAGAAAAGGCCCCACGAACGCCAACCTGCGTTTTGTTTGGCGCACCTGCTGCCCACCTATACTGCCCAACAAAACTTAGGTTCGCACCGTACGTGGACGACCTGCCCCGATTGGATTGTGAACGTGTTTGCTTGATAATGCCGCAGGATTATAAACCCTGCGGCATTAAACACCAGACTTTTTTATTCTAAATCAAATTTAAAACTAATCTACCTTTAAGGTAGTAAAGAACGCGTTGAGTTTCGCATTATTTAATTTATCTTTTTCGGTAAACACATTAGCATGTATAACATATTCATTATGATTAAAGAACATGGAATTCATATAAACACTATCATTTAAAAAATCAGCGTATACTTTGACTTGGCGTTGTACGCAATATCCTCCGTTAAATTTTGTTTGCCCAATATTTACAATCCTTCCATGCATAGAATTGTTTACAACAAGGTTTGTGAAATTTACTACATAATTAACCCTCTTTTCGAATTGACTTTTCAAACTGTCAACAGTTACTTTATAAACTTCAATAGAATATAAAGCATTTCCATCATTATCCTTATCCGGAAAAGCGTAGTTTAGTGATTTAACCGTTAAATACTGGTTTTTTGCCCCACCTGAAGAAACAGGTCTACTGGGATATTGTGCCGAAAGTCCATCAATAACCTCGTAATATTTGCCAATTTCCACATTGGGTTGTATCGGGCTACAACTAACGCAAAAAAACAAAATAGTAGCTATTAAAGTTTTCATTTTCACCGGAAAGTTTAATAATTAATTACCTGTTCTTCGATGTTAGCGGGTAATTCGCGGAAGTTATATTGCTGTCCGCGGAGTTGTGGTGTGTAACCTGCTGCTTCAATAGCTTTTTGAATGGTTTTATAGGTAAAGCGGTGCGGCGCACCTGCGGCAGAAACTACGTTTTCTTCAATCATGATAGAACCAAAATCGTTGGCACCTGCTTCAAGGCAAAGCTGTGCAGTCTCCTTACCAACAGTTAACCAGGATGCTTGTATGTTTTCGATATTAGGTAACATAATGCGGCTAAGTGCCAGCATGCGGATATACTCTTCGGAGCTTACGTGGTTGCGAATGTTTTTTAGGCGTTGTAACAGAGTATCTTCATCCTGAAAAGGCCAAGGAATAAAAGCCAAGAAGCCTTTAGCATCTTTTGGTTTTTCGCTTTGTACCTGACGTAGTAAAACAAGGTGTTCGAAACGTTCGTAAATGGTTTCTACGTGACCGAACATCATGGTGGCTGATGTGGTTAAGTTTAGTTGATGCGCAGCACGCATAACATCTAACCACTCGCGACCATTGCATTTGCCTTTTGAGATTAGACGACGTACTCTATCATTTAAAATTTCGGCACCTGCACCCGGTAAGCTATCTAAGCCTGCTTCCATTAATGCTTTTAGGACTTCGGTATGGGTAGATTTTTCGAGCTTGGTAATATGGGCTATCTCCGGGGGGCCAAGTGAATGAAGTTTTAAATTAGGATAAATACTTTTTAATTCTTTAAACAAGTTGGTATAAAAACTCAAGCCTAAATCGGGGTGGTGGCCGCCTTGCAGGAGGAGTTGGTCGCCACCGTAACGAAATAGTTCGTCAATTTTCTTTTTGTATGTATCTATGCTGGTAACATAACTTTCGGCATGACCGGGAATGCGGTAAAAATTACAAAACTTGCAATTTGCTATACACACGTTGGTGGTGTTGGCATTGCGGTCTATTTGCCAGGTAACAATTTTATTATCACCTTTTTTTATTTTACGGATTTCGTTGGCTGTAAACATTAAGTCGGTAAGGGCTGCGTTTTCAAAAAGAAAAACACCTTCTTCGATACTTAAAAATTCTAAGTTTAGGGCGCGCGTTAAAAGTTTATCTGTTTGCATGAATAAGAGAGATTTCTTGTTACATTTAGCACATCAAAAATACACAAATATGACGTCTATTTCAAAAACATCGGTACTTAAAGCAGATAATTTGGTAATTATCGGCAAATCGTTTAAAAACAAAACCGAATACGGGTTAACGGCCGAGCAAGTTGGCTATATAGAAAAACAGATAGCTGATAACAAAAAGTTAGTTAGCATTAACCAATTTACGCGTTTGGTGTTTGTTGTTTTACTGGATGACAAAAAAGAAAGTGCCCAGCAAAAAGAATTGTTGCGCCGTGCCGGTAACACAGTTACGGGTGCGCTAAACGAGCATAAAAAAACTGCACTGATTATAACATCAACCTTAGATAAAAAATTTACCCTTGCTTTTATTGAAGGGGTTTTGTTGGGTAATTACCAATTTATAAAGCATAGAACAACTGCTGCTAAAGAAAAAAACAGCCTGACTACTTTATATGTACATGATAACAGTATTACTGAAAAGCAGTTAGAAGAAGTACACATTGTTGCCATGGCAACCTGCAAAGCACGTGATTTGGTTAACGAGCCCGTAAATATTTTAAATGCAAACGACTTGGCTAATGCTTTTGCCAAAATGGGTAAAGATGCAGGCTTTAGTGTTGATATACTTAACAAAGCAAAAATTACTTCGTTAAAAATGGGTGGTTTGCTATCGGTAAACCAAGGCAGTGTTGACCCACCAACGTTTACTATTATGGAATACAAACCAAGAGGTGCCGTTAACAAACAACCTTATGTGTTGGTGGGTAAAGGTGTTGTGTATGATACAGGTGGATTAAGCATTAAACCTACTGCGGGCATGGACACCATGAAATGTGATATGGCAGGCGGTGCTGCTGTTGGTTGTTTAATGTATGCGGTGGCTAAAGCAAAATTACCTGTACATGTAATTGCGCTTGTGCCTGCTACAGACAACCGCCCGGGATTTAATGCCTTTGCACCGGGAGATATAATTACGATGCATGATGGATCTACTGTTGAGATGCTAAACAGTGATGCTGAAGGACGTATGATTTTGGCTGATGCGCTTAGCTATGCTAAAAAGTTTAAACCATTGGCTGCTTTTGAATTTTCTACCTTAACGGGTGCTGCTGCTGCTGCAATTGGTCCGCAGGGGATAGTTTGTATGGGCACAGTAAGTGATAAAATGAAAAACCAATTGAAAGAAAGCGGTGCACGTGTGCACGAACGTTTGGCTGAGTTTCCGTTTTGGGAAGAGTATGATGATTTATTAAAATCGGATATTGCGGATAGAAAAAATATTGGCGGCCCAAGTGCAGGTGCTATTACTGCCGGAAGATTTTTAGTAAAATATACCGATTACCCTTATATGCATTTTGATATTGCTGCACCAGCATTTTTAGCTGCGCGCGATGGTTACCGTACTAAAGGCGGTACAGGTGTTGGTATACGCTTGATATTTGATTACTTTAAAAATTTGAAGAAGTAAATTTTTTAATATTAGTAAAACCAAAAAGCCTAACGAGTGTTAGGCTTTTTTTATGGTTTGTTTGCACCAACAGGGGCGAAAGCCCTTGAAATAACATACCGATTTTTTTGGTACATTTGGTTTTTCAGAAAACGTTTATGCCAAAAAAGGAAGCCTTAGAAAAGGTAAAAGAGCTTGTTGAAGAGTTTAATAGAAATAAGGATAATTTTTTAGCTAAAGATTATTTAGAAAACCACCTTGAACATCATTTTGTTATACCGTTTTTAAAAGCTTTGGGCTGGGATATAGAAAGCAAAGGCATAGCCCCTTTTTTGCGAGAGGTTATTACACAAGATAGGGTGCAGGTTGGCAAAACAAAAAAAGCACCCGATTATGGTTTTGGTTTACCGGGTAGCGAAAAGCGTTTATTTTATTTAGAAGCCAAAGCCCCATCCGTAAAAATTAAGACGGATAAAGATGCCGCTTTTCAGTTACGCCGTTATGGGTGCAGTGGGCAAACCGCCGTATCCTTGCTGTTTAATTTTAATGAGCTTGCTATTTACGATTGCACCCAAAAACAAAACGCCACCAGCGATGCAAAATTGTAACTAATTTTACAACGTGGACAAACTAACCAAAGAGCAACGTAAAAAAAACATGCAGGCTGTTAAAGCCACAGGGTCAAAAATTGAAACAACTTTAGCTAAAGCCTTATTTGCTCGCGGACATCGTTATCGCAAAAACAACAAAACCGTTTACGGTAAGCCCGATTTAACCTTTAAAAAGTTAAAAATTGCTGCATTTGTTGATAGTGAGTTTTGGCATGGGAAAGACTGGGAAACCCGTAAACACGAACATAAAAGCAACCAAGCCTTTTGGTTAGCAAAAATTGAAAGAAACATTGAACGGGATAAGGAGGTTAATTTACATT